>MTKZ01018856.1_pt1 | contig 35219 bp, 38 predicted proteins | sample 1042781 | NCBI WGS metagenome assembly MTKZ01 (sample SAMN06212207, study PRJNA360539) | anaerobic digester metagenome | biome: Wastewater treatment plant; material: sludge; isolation source: anaerobic digester fed with sludge from wastewater treatment plant | place: Denmark: WWTP Viborg ...
CATAATCATCATCGTCACCATCACCTATCTTTATCTTTTTACTGGAAGAAGATTTGGAGCTGCTACCGCCAAAACTACCTCCACGGCTCCCCTTCATAACTGGCGCAATACTGGCCATTGTAGATTGACTAATCTGTGATTCTGACGTTCCAGAAGGCTCTTCATATGCTGAAACTGCCGAAAATGACATCAAAACTAAAACCAAAGCTGATAAAATAACAATTTGCCATTTCATTTTAACATCTCCTTTCAAGTTTTCTAACAACTGTAAGATTCTTAATATTTCGTTTTTATTTTCTCTCTAATATGATTTATCATAAAGAATTTATCATAAAAAAGTAACCATAAGAGAATATGTGTTAATTATCAGTTTCCATTATAACCCCTATTTCATCCATTACGGACAAAATATTTGCGCACTTCATCTGCCACCAACATTATCGGAACAAAAGTGAGTAGATATAACCATTCATTTAATCCAAGTGCAGCAGTGCCAAATATTCCCTGCAGCGGGGGAATGTAAATAATGGCCAGTATAACTGCAACCGAGAATGCAATACCTCTTAAAATCCATTTGTTTTTAAAAATTCCCACTTGAAATACTGAAGTTCTGTTTGTCTGGCAGCCAAGGAGGTTTCCCATTTGGGCAAGGACGATCCCTGCAAATACCATGCTGGTAGCCTTCATATAAACCGGGTCGGCAAAGGCGAGCTGCTGACCCCAAGTCCATCCACTGTTAAACAGGATCCAGAAGAAACCAGACATCACCAGTGCTGCTTCGATTATCCCCAGGAAAATGTATCCCCGGAATATCACTCCAAAATTCAACAGACGCTCGTTACGAGCACGGGGTGGTCTTTCCATGACATCAGACTCTGATGGGCCAACACCAAGTGCCAGTGCAGGTACAGTGTCTGTTCCCAGGTCAATAGCCAGAATTTGCATAACTGTAATTGGCAAGGGAATTCTAAACAGGACCATCATAAGGAAGGGCACGATCTCAGCGGTTTCGTGAGAGAAGATATAGGTAATGAATTTACGAATGTTCTCATAGATGGTCCGACCTTCTTTGATGGCTTCCACAATGGTAGCGAAGTTATCGTCGGTAAGGATCATGTCTGCAGCCTCCTTGGCTACATCAGTCCCGGTAATTCCCATAGAAATCCCAATATCTGATTTTCTAAGTGCGGGGGCATCATTAACACCGTCTCCAGTCATGGCCACAATTTCATCCATGTTTTCCAGGATGCTGGCAATCCGCATCTTGTGTTCAGGCACTGCGCGGGCGAATATAACATTTTCACCAGAAATTAAAACATTTCGAACATCATCATCAGACATCTGGTTAAGTTTTTTCCCTTTAATTATGCGGCAAGGGCCTTCTCTAACAATCCCCACTTCCTGGGCAATGGCACGTGCAGTAAGTCCGTAATCCCCAGTGATCATGATAATACGAATTCCTGCCCGATGACAGTCATCAACAGCTGGTTTAACCTCTGGACGTGGAGGGTCATGCATGGCTACCATCCCCAGGAAGGTGAGATCCTGTTCAACAGCATCAGCACTGTAATTATCATAATCATCAGGAAGGTTTCGGTAGGCCATTGCCAGTATTCGCAGCCCAGAAGCTGCTAATTTGTCATGTTTAGATATTATTTTCTCTTTAGCAGAACTGGAAAATGATTTAACTTTTTCATCGACAGATATGGTTTTTGAAAGGTTAATAATCTTTTTAGGAGCACCTTTAACGTAGGCCACACGTTTATCTTTGTCCTGGTGTATGCTACTCATTGATTTCCGCTGAGAATCGAAAGGTAGCTCTATTATACGGGGGTTTTTCTCCAATTGTTCTTCCCAGTTGAATCCACTTTTTTTGGCTGCAACCAGAAGAGCGGCTTCAGTAGGGTCTCCTATAATTTTCCATTTACTTCCATTTTTGTCAGGTTCAACCAGTTTTGAGTCGTTACAGAAAGTTGCAGATCTCATGAGGAGTTCGAGTTCCATTATTTCGCGGTGGTCAATTGGTTTGCCTTTGTGTAGAAACTCGCCTTCAGGTGAGTAACCAGCTCCAGTAACATCTATTATCTCACATGGCAACCAAACCTTCCGCACTGTCATTTCGTTCTTGGTGAGGGTCCCTGTTTTATCAGTACAGATGATATTGGTGGATCCTAGGGTTTCCACACTGGATAAACGTTTTATAAGGGCATTTTTACGTGCCATCTTCTGCACAGAGGCGGCTAAGGCCAGAGTAACTGTGGGTAAGAGTCCTTCAGGCACGTTAGCAACTGTTAGGCCGATGGCAAAAATAAAGGCCACTTGGAGTGGGAGTTTAACCACCCACAAGTTCACTGCGAATAGCACTACTCCCAGGAGCACTGCTATCACAGCTATGATTCGGGTCACCCTGGACAGCTCCTTCTGCAAGGGACTGGCCTCCTGAGTGACTTCCTGAGTTAGACTGGCGATCTGGTTAAACTCAGTTTTACGGCCAGTTGCAAAAATAACTGCCTTTCCTGAACCTGAAGCCACACTTGTACCGGCAAAAATTATGTTTGGAGTTCCAATTAGCCCGTCGGCATGTGATTTTTTGGCATGAGCCACTTTACGCACGGGTTTGGATTCTCCAGTAAGAGTAGAGCTATCAACCTTCATTTGATTGGCTTCCACCAGACGGGCATCAGCTGAGATATTATCCCCCTCTTCCAGTACTAAAACATCCCCTGGAACAAGTTCTGCAGATAAAATCTCTTTTTCTAGTCCTTCACGTATTATTTTAGCTTTAGATGGCAGTATTTCCTTAAGGGCTTCCAGAGCTTTTTCGGCCTTATATTCCTGCCAGAAACTAAAAACAGCATTAATGAGTATAACACCAATAATTGCAAATCCGAGCTGAAATGTACCACTTAAAAAAGCAAGAATACTGGCTGCCCAGAGGAGTAAGGCCAGAAGTTGGTAAAGATTTGCTAGGAACTTTAAAATAACAGGTTTTTTCTTGACTTCCTCAATTTGGTTGGGGCCGTACTCTTCTAGTCGTTTATGGGCCTCTTCAGTAGTTAAACCATTCTTTGAAGAGTTCAATTCCGCATAAACCTCTTCTGGAGGGATTTTATTAATGGCCATATTTACACTTGAAACTTACCTCTCTCTGTTTACATTATAATTGCGATTAGTATGTAACTGGGATAATATAAATTTTGAGCACGATTAAATGATTAATAAAAATAAAATCATCTTATCAACATTAAAAGTGGAATTAAAAAGTGTTTTAATGGATTTAAATAAATCTCAAAATGATCAGACTAGTTGTTCATCATTAATGAATCTAAATTATATTTTTAAAGTTAAAGGAATATTTCTGGTTCAAACACGGTTAAATGTGCCATTTGCTCCATAGATTCCCCATCTTTCAACATACACTTGTTGTGGCTGGCCCCCTATGAAATTAGTGAAGTTAACAGCTGAATTATAATCACTTTCATTGAATGAACTGCCATTATAATGGTTAAGAGTTATGGGGTTGGGATTTTTGCCAGGATACAGTAAAAGGCTGGTCTTATTATTTTTTTCAATCTTAATATTTCCCCAGTAATCTGAAATATAATCCCCAGCGTAGTTATCGATGGGGTAAGGGAGGGGTTCTGCATTTAGAATGAACGGTAATTCATTATTTTTAAGGACAGATTGAATGTCATCTTCGTGGGGAGGATTATAATAATCAGAAAGTGGTTCATTAGCAGGAAGAACACCTTTTTTGTATAGTGAATATAGGGCCTTTGCCAACACATAGCCATAGTCGTTTCCTGAGGTTCCTTCATTGCTAACAATTATAATTCCCAAATCATCTGCAGGGAAGAGATAGGTGTTGCTGTTGAAAGTCCGGGTGGAACCAGTATGAGCAACCATGTTTAGGTCTCCAGTGTACACCAACCATCCTAAACCATAAGTTTCATTCAAACCGGGGTATTCATTAATCAGAATTTGGGGTTTTCGGGTTTCTGCTATGGATTGGGAAGACACTATTTGCTGTCCATTGAATTGACCTAGGCGAAGTTGGAAACGTAGCCAATTTCCAAGTTCCTTAATGGATGCACTAATGGTTCCAGCAGGACCCATTGCATCCAGATTAATGGGATCAACATATTGGGTCTGACCATTGATAATCTTGTGGCCGCTGGCATGGTTGGGGCTGTTGAGGTAGTCCTGTAGGTTGGTTACACTGGTGTCCATTTGGAGTGGCTGGAATATTTTTTCTTTCATTAATTCATCCCAAGTTGTTCCTTCAGCCACACCCGCCGAATTCCCTGCTAAGGATAACAGAATATTTTGATAGGCATATTTAGTTCTAAATTCACTTTCAGGTGGTAAAAACCTTAAAAAGGGTAATGTTTCATCAAAATTGTACCAGAAATCAAGAACATGAAAACTTCCAGCATGTTCTGGCAGTCCGCTGCGGTGGGATAACAGATCTCTCATGGTAATTTCGTCCGCCACTGAGGAATTGTAAAGATCGAAGTAGGCATGTTCAGGATAATATTGCCTTGCAGTATCTTCCCAACTCATTTTACCTTCATCAACCAGGGCTCCAATTAGAGTGGCGGTGAAGGCCTTGGTACAGGAACCAATCTGGAAGAGAGTGTCCAGATTTATTGGAACATTTTCACCAATTTTTTTCACTCCCAAAGTTTTCATGTAAATGATCTGGTCCTTGTAAACCATTACCACAGCAGATCCAGGGATTCCAGTCAACTGAAAGGTTTTTTTGAAGTAAGAATCAAACAAACGAACTAAGTTAGCTATTTTATCTTCTGAGGGATTATTTTTTCCTTCATCTTTTTTAGTAAGCTTAGAAAAGACAGTGGGGGCTGAGTTTAAAAACAGGTTTTCTGGGACATCAGGCGCACTGGGGGATGGATTAGAGTTAAAGGACATTTGGAAAGTTCCAGAAGTGTTAAAATCTGCATAATGGGGGCTTTGTAGTAAAATAGCCACTAATAGAATTAAAGTGGCTATAGTTAATATTAAGCCCATTGCAACGTTCTTCAACTCCATAACCTCATTATGTGTAATTTTTCAGAAATAAATGGGGGGAGGGGAGAAAGACCCGAATATATCACTGCCCGCTTCCATGAATCTTTATAATTCCACAGAAAATTTATTAATTCAATCAATCTTCTGTTTTAGGTTCATATTAAATTTAACGATAAAAAGGGTTCCAATCAATTCCTGTTCTTTATTTTACGTTATAAATTAAATAAGTCTTATTTTTATTATTTCAATGATAATTCCAGTCTAAAATAATTAAAGTCTAAAAATAACATAAATATTTCAATTGTAGGATTTGAAGTACCTATAATTGGACATATTCTTATTCAGTTGATCCAATAACCTTTTATTGTTGCCAAAATGAAAAAACCAGCTAAAACTCGATTATCGGCAAATTATACTAATTATATCTCCATCATCCAATACATGGTCACTAGCCACTCTGCGGCAGCTTCTGGCGTCTATTGCATGCATAAAACCTTCACCAATATCGGTGTGAATTAAAAAAGCCATATCTCTAGGTTTGGAGCCACGAGGAATCAACAACGCATCCGGCAGTACGTTACCTTTCTGATCAGATAGTTTGTGTTCATCTTCCACAGGAAAAACCACAATCATATCCAGCAGGCTGAATACAGCCTGATTAACGGCTTCCTGAACACCAGTACCACCATATTTTTGCAACACGTTTACTCGTATATACTCCAGTGCATTTACCTGCTGGGGACTTAATTTATCTTTTTGGAGGATTTCAAAATCAGATTCACCAGAAACGTAACTAATGAGTCCAGCTTTTGCAGCTCTACTTAATGCCAACTCGGATTCCGCCGAGGCAGGAACCACATTGTCATATTTCTCCTGAAGCCTCTGGATGTTCTCCTCTGCATGGGGCAAATCAGCCTTGTTAGCGACGATAAGCATGGGTTTAGCAATTTTAAGAAGGCTGTCAAGTAAATTTATGATATCATCCTTTTCCCAGTCCTTGTATTCCTTGGTAACAGCCCTTTTTGCTTCAAGAACATCTTCCACCATGACACCGGCTCCACTGAGCTGTTCGGCTATTACCTTGGCTATGTCCAGTTTTTCAGAGAGTGCCTTGCGCACCAGTTTATTCCAGTTTTTATGGAGAATTCCGTAAAGCCACATGGTTATCTCATGCTCCAGGAACTCCACATCCTCCAGGGGGTCATGTGTTCCGGGTTCGCAGGGTCTTCCCTCATCATCAGTGGATCCTGATGCATCAATTACATGGATAAATGCCCTGGCTTGGCGGAGATCATCCAGGAACTTATTACCCAGTCCACGGCCTTCATGGGCTCCCGGTACCAGTCCGGCAACATCTAAAAGTTCCACTGGAATCAATCTGGTTCCTTCAAGGCATTGAGAGTTTCGGGGATTGCATTCCACACCTAATTCATGGCAGGGGCATGGTTTAACCACATGAGCAACTGCTTTGTTAACATCGATGGTGGTGAAGGGGTAACCAGCCACTTCTGCTTCGGATAAGGTGGCTGCATTGAAAAAAGATGATTTGCCCACATTGGGCTTTCCGGTAACTGCGATCTGGAGCATGATAATCACTACTAGTCTTTTCACATCCAAAGTTATTAAAGATTTTATTAGAATAAATCAAACAGTAATTAATTCAATATTATCTAAATTTCTAGGAGCATTTATATGGCGAAACTTTACCTACTGGGAACTGGACCAGGATCAAGTGATTATTTAACTGAAGCGGCTGTCAAGGCTGCAGAATCCGTTGATGTGTTGGTGGGAAGCCAGAGAGCTTTGGACCTATTCCCGGGTTTTAGTGGGGAAACATTGCTGCTCAGAGCCCGTAATATGGATGAAATGATGAAAAAATCAGTTTCACTTGTGGAAGAAGGTAAAAACGTGGCCATTCTCTCAACTGGAGACCCTGGGTTCTCCGGGGTCCTGAAACCCATCCTGAATATAAGGGATGATCTGGACCTTGAAGTGGTTCCAGGTATCAGTTCCCTTCAACTCGCCGCTGCCAGACTACAAATACCATGGGATGATGCTAATCTCATCACACTCCATGGAAAAGGTAACTCTGATGCTATATTGGATTTATTAGATAACGGCAAACCCACAATAGTTTTACCAGATTTCAGGGTTGAAAAATTAGCTCAATTCCTACTTGAAAATGGAATTAATCCTGAAAGAAAAGTTACAGTATGCGAACGACTCAGCTACCCTGATGAGCGACTTTTTAAGGGAACAGTAAAAAACGTAGCATCTGAAGAGTTCAGTTACTTGTGTGTTATGGTGATTTACTAGTTTAGAGGATTTCAATCACACAAATCTTCGTCTTCTTCCATCCAGGGTGGTGTTACCACGCATAAAAACTTCAAAGATGACTGGCCACTGTTTTTTATCCACTGCACAGATCCTGGGGGGATGTAGATCGCATCACCCTCCCTTACATCTTTTGACCGTTTATTAATGTGCATTACACCCTCTCCCTGCAGGATGTAATAGATTTCCACCGATGTTTCCAATTTATGGGGTAATGATGCCTCACCTTTGTCTAGGATGGCATGGGCTATGCTGCAACCCATTTTTATGTTATCATTTTTGGGATGCAGTAGCTCACAGAGAACAGTTTTATCAGGCACCTGGAAATATTCACAGTCATTAATAGATTTTATCAACATCTAATCAATTAGAATTAGTAAGTCAACCTATATTAATCTTTTTAGATTTTATTGGTGAATTTGAATTGATTTATAGTTAAAAAAATGGATTTATATTATTATCTGCTTTCTTTGAGTATTATGAAGGGCTTGTGTACATTGATAATAAACAAGCCCCCTGTTTGGTAGGTGTCATTAGACTTGCAGTATTTTTTAGTCACAATAGGATAAAACTTTTCCATAGTTATTGTGACAATCATCACATCTGGTGAGGTAAGTTAAACAGTGTGATAATATTGATAAAATCTAAACCATTTTTATCTATCAATCTTTTTTCTCATCATCCATTATCTCAAAAATTTTAAATGCAATCAGGGAACCAGCCAACCATATGATGATTCTAATGGGTCCTGTGGACGATTTTTCGCCTGAAATATCAGCCAGAAAGCTTCCAATAATCACAACTACCATAAATACTAAAAAAGCAACTGTAGCCCTTAATATCCTCCTGTAATTTATCATATCACCACCACAAATTTATACTTAAATAAATTATCCATCATTGTCATTTTTTTCAGAAGCAAGAGACTCTAATTCATCTATAATTTCCATTTTTTTCCCTTTTTTCTCTTCACTTTTTATTAAAACAATTCCTATGGCTGCACCCAGTACTCCGCCAAGGGTGTCAATGAATAAATCCCCCATGGTGTCCGCAAGTGGTGATGCAACCAGGGACCCCTGTGTGAGTCCTGTGGGGAGATAATCACCTATTAACGGGTAAAGGGCCTGGTCATAAAAGTATTCTGCCATTTCAAGACCCACCCCCAAACCCATTGTTATCAAAACGATTAAGGCGAACATAACGCCTGTACTGGCTTGCAGTTTGCCCAGGGCATAAAAGGTGTAGATAATCATCATTCCCACCAGTCCCACAATAAAAGAGACAAGAAGGTGCATGAATTTATCATAATAAGGTACCAAACTATAGAAACTGTATGCATCAGCCACAATTAGCTCGAAAAAGATAACAATCAAAAACAGTATTTCTATGTCAACAGGAACAACACATATCTTATTTTTAGTAAAAAATCGGGGAATTAAAATGATTATAAGGGCTAATAGGGCCAACATGCCAAAGAAAAGCTCACCGAATAATACTTGATAAATTGCGTTAATCATGATTATTATACGAAAAAATCCTCTCAGATACCTCTTCCATGATGGAACCTGGGTTAAATCAATGGGACAAGATTTTTTATGCATTTTACCACGATGAATGATGGTTAAGGATGAATATTTATTTACACAAGCTAATTATAATGTTTTTTTTTCTTTAAGGAAATAATAAAGGAGTCGAGGATGTAGTGGGATAGATTTAAATATGAGTACTGAGTACACATCTATTACTTCTTATATTCCTATAATAATTTCATAGATTTGATTAATTATATTCTGAGGTCAAATGAAAAAAAGACTGATATTTCTATTAACTCTATCTGTTGCAGTTTTATTTATTGTTCAACCAGTATCTGCCTGGGCAGCCCCTAATCATTATGATATAGTAGAAGAAGTTTACTATTCTCTTCCGAACGATGCACAAGAAAGATTGGATCTCTCACAGATGATAAATGGTGCAGATGATCCAGATTTTAAATTTTTCGATTTTCAGTATCACAGTTTCCCTGCCAGTAAAGAAAAAGCCAACGAGTGGCTTGAAAGAGGGCAAGATTATTATAGTAATGGGAATTATGAACAGGCGAGTTACTGTTTTGGTGTTGCTACCCATTATCTCTCAGACAGTGTTTGTCCACCTCATTCAGAGGGAGGTCATCCTGGTTATGAGCACACCAACTTCGAAGTACAGGCAATTTTCTTACACTCCACAATAACCGATAATAAGGGAAACACGGATATTACAGTATGGAACTGCAATCAGATTAGTGAAAATTCATGGGATAACTGGATAAAGACCGGTGATACAACATATATTCAGCAATGTCTTGATGATTCAGCTGATTTATCCTATATAAATGTGAAAAATGCGTTATAATCTTAATTAATTATTTTTAAAAAAAATTAGTTTTAGGAAGCCACTTCAGGCTCCCCGTAGAGGATATTACCAACTTCTTTAAGTTTTTCTGTTCCCTTAATCTCCTCACGGAATAAAGGTATTTCTGCCACAACCTGTCCTCCGAATTTTTGGTGGATACTTTCCATCCTTTTTTGCTGGATCTGACGCCTGGCCCTGCAGAAATCACAGTCAGCTTCTTCAGGTTGGATCTGGTTCACGATAACTGCATCGGTGTGCATGTTATTTTTCTCCAGTGCATCCATTGCCCTTTCTGATTCGTAGATGGACATTTCCTCAGGGATCACTACCATTTTAAATGATGTCCGTTCTGGATCGGCCATCACCTCTCTGGCGACTCGGATCTGCTTTTTGGTTGCTTCCATATCCTCCAGGGCTTTATCCTCCTCTTCTTCATCCCCCATAAATGGCATGATGTTCTTGAAGGCTTTGGCCATGCTGCCGATCTGTCTGCGTACTTTGATCATCTTCCCTACCCAGCTATCCATCATTTCAGGGAAGGAGAGGAGCCTCAATGTGTGGCCGGTTGGTGCGGTGTCGAAGACTACAACATCGTATTCATCAGTGGTCATGTACTGGAGAAACTTGTCAAAAGCTGCGGCTTCGTCGATACCAGGAGCCATTGTGGCCATTTCCATCTGATCCTCCATCATACCCATGTCCATACCTGGGTTTAAGGCCTGTTGTTCCTTCATTTTTGCCTGATAATCTTGCATTGCCACTTCAGGGTCGATTTCTGCTGCCCACAAGTTTTCAGCAAGGGGTGTGGGGTCATGCCCAAGATTCTTCTCTAAAGAGTCAGATAGGGAGTGAGCAGGGTCTGTTGAGATCACAAGAGTTTTTTTACCCTCATTAGCCAACCAAAGGGCTGTTGCTGCTGAAACAGTTGTTTTACCAACTCCTCCTTTTCCTCCAATAAATACGAATGTTGTTTTTCCTTTTTTAAACTTGAATAGGTCCTTAATTGCCATATTCATTCCTCCATTATTTGTCTTCTAGATTTAGTAAGCCTAAAATAAGCCTCAATCTTTCCGAATTTAATGTTTCCATTGGATTATCTTATTAAATTCTGTATGCATATAAAAATTGTGCAAAATCCATAATAAATAAAGACCCATATTCATATAGATAAAGACATTATGCCCCAATGGTAAATCCATAACTCAACGATTATTTGCCATTAAAGGTTAAAAAATGCATATTGTTGGAAATAAGATTTAAAGGACCAATTACAGATAAAAGTATTGTTTATTATGATAAATTAGGGTGATCTCATGGATTACGCAAAGGGAATTTTACCGGAATTAGACGTTGCCAGGGTGTCAAGAGAGATATCTAGCTTCATTGAAAATTCATTAATAGAATCCAATGCTCAGGGACTGGTGGTGGGTCTTAGCGGTGGATTGGATTCATCAGTCACAGCCAAACTATGCACAGAAGTGGTAAACACTCACAAAATATTAGGTTTGATAATGCCCAGCCAGAGCACCAATAAAGAAGACATAAAAGATGCCATAAATTTGGCTGATTCACTGGGGATAAAATACAAAACCATACATATTGATCCATTAATCGAATTAGTACTCGGGGTGTGCACCCGTTCTCCAGATGATGAGAAATATCAAATGGCATCTGCTAATCTTAAGGCACGTATGAGAATGTTAATTCTTTATTTCCATGCTAACGCTATGAATCGCTTGGTGGTAGGCACGGGTAATAGGACAGAACTTTTGGTAGGATATTTCACTAAGTATGGTGATGGTGGAGTAGATATACTTCCCATTGGTGCATTGTATAAAACGGATGTTCGAAGGGTGGCAAAACATCTCAAAATTCCTGAAAACATTATCAATAAAGATCCCACTGCAGGATTATGGCCCGGCCAGACAGATGAGGATGATCTGGGAATAAAATACCCCCTCTTAGATGAGATCCTGTACTTAATAACTCAAAAAGGAATGGAAGAAGAAGAAATATCTAAAAAACTTCGGATAAGTCTTGATGAAGTGGTAAAGGTAAAGTTGATGGTGATGTCAGCTGAACATAAACTAAAAATGCCGCCCATGCCACCAATTGTTAGATAATAACCGAGATTGATATTAACGAATAGTATGGTTTTTACATATGTGATGTGAGAATGAGAGCTAATGTATTCTATTGTATATATTACCACTTCTGGAGTAGAAGAGGCTAAGAAAATCGCAAAGAACCTTTTGGAAGAAAAGATCATTGCATGTGCTAACATANNATCCATTTATTGGTGGGAGGGAGATCTGGAGGAGGATGTTGAGTCAGTCCTCTTAGTCAAGACCAATTCCCAATTAGTGGATAAAGTTATAGATAGGGTTAGAGAAATTCACAGCTACCAAACACCATGTGCACTGGAAATCCAGATAAGAAAGGGATCAAAAGAATACCTGGATTGGCTGGAAAATGCCCTAAAATGACTGATGATCATTTTATTAATTAATAAACTTTTAGTTAACCTTTATTAACTGATAGTTTAATTTTACCATATCAAACTGCAAGTATGGCGGTGATTTATTGACAGACAGTAAAATAGAGTCTAAATGGCAGAAAAGATGGCAAGAAGAAAAATTATTTCAATCTAATCCTGATAACAGAGAAAAAATATTCCTAACCGTGGCCTACCCCTACCCCAGCGGAGCAATGCACGTGGGGCACGGCCGAACCTATACTGTACCTGATGTTTACGCTCGATATAAACGTATGCAGGGTTATAATGTGTTATTCCCAATGGGATGGCACGTTACTGGGGCACCAGTAATAGGCATAGCCAAACGTATTGGCAGAAGAGACCCATGGACGCTTGACATCTACCAAAATGTGCATAAAGTCCCTCAAGATGAGCTTGAAAAATTCACAGACCCCCATTATATTGTGAAATACTTCAGCGAAGAATATCGAAATGTAATGACCCAGCTTGGTTACTCTATTGACTGGAGACGGGAATTCACCACTATAGACCCCCATTACCAGAAGTTCATAACCTGGCAATTTGAAAAGCTCAACAAAAAAGGTCTGGTGAGAAGAGGGGCGCACCCGGTTAAATACTGTCCTGATGATGAAAATCCAGTGGGAGATCATGACCTTCTGGAAGGTGAAGGAGTGGCCATCAACGAATTAACTCTTGTCAAATTTAAAATTGGGGAAAAATATCTGGTTGCTGCCACATTCCGTCCGGAAACCCTATTCGGAGCCACCAACATCTGGTTAAATCCTGATGAAGAATACGTTAAGGTTAGAATGAATCAAAAGGAATGGATCATCAGTAATAAAGCCTACCATAACCTATTGAATCAGAAAAATAACCTTGAATTGGTGGGGGAGATAGATGCACCTTCCCTGATCGGTCAGTACGCAGAAAACCCGGTTACAGGGGAAAAACATATAATTTTGCCAGCATCATTCGTTGATCCAGATTATGCCACGGGTGTGGTATATTCAGTACCGGCACACGCTCCAGCGGATTACATAGCATTGTTAGACCTTAAAAAGGATGTTAAAACTTTAGATCAGTACAATATTAAGGATGAAGTTGAAAAAATACAGCCAATCGGGCTAATCAGTCTAAAAGGATTTGGAAAACACCCTGCTGCTGAGATGGTCGAGAAAATGGGTGTTAAAGATCAAAATGATCCTAACCTCAAAGAAGCCACCAATGAAATGTACAAACTGGAACATGCCAAAGGAGTCATGGACAAACATATAACCGATTATGCTGGTTTAAAAGTACCACAGGCCAGAGACGCAATTAAAGAACATCTCCTTGAAACGGATAAGGGAGATATAATGCATGAATTTGCCGAAAAACCGGTGATCTGCCGTTGTGGGACTGAATGTGTGGTTAAAATCCTGGACAACCAGTGGTTCCTCAAATACTCTGATGAAGAATGGACCCAAAAAACCCTTAACTGCCTGGAGAGCATGAACACCGTGCCTGGGGAGATCAGGTCCAACTTTAAATATTATCTTAACTGGTTGCATGACTGGGCATGCGCCCGGCGAATAGGCCTGGGAACTCCCTTGCCCTGGGATCCGCAATGGCTAATTGAGCCACTCAGTGACTCTACCATTTACATGGGTTATTACACCATCGCCCCTCATCTGAAGGATATTGATCCGGAGGAAATGGACGAGGAATTCCTGGATCACATTTTCCTGGATAAGAAAACCAGCAAAACAAACATTCCTCCTGGAATGAAGGAAGAATTCAACTACTGGTACCCTCTTGATTGGAGACTATCTGCCAAGGATCTTGTGGGAAACCACCTATCATTCCACCTATTCCATCATTCCGCCATCTATCCTCAGGAAAAGTGGCCTCAAGGTGTGGTAGTATTTGGCATGGGGCTAATGGAAGGACATAAGATGTCCTCTTCCAAGGGGAACATTGTACTCTTAGAGGATGCCATCAAAATCCATGGAGCAGATGTTGTCCGGCTGTTCCTCATGTCCTCGGCCGAACCATGGCAGGATTTTGACTGGAGGGAAAAAGAAGTTATAGGAACCAAAAAACGTTTAGAATGGTTTATGGGATTTGCGGAGATGGTAGATGAACTTCACGGTTCACAGATCCTGCTAAACGAGTGTATTGATGCTCCTGGTGTGAATAAATCCATTAACTCCTGGATGATCAGCCAGGTTAACCAGCGAGTCCGTGACGCCACCCAGGCTCTGGAAGGATTCCAAACCAGAAAAGCACTCCAAGAAGCATTATTCCTTCTTAAAAAGGATATAGACCACTATCTGCACAGGGTGGATCATGAACTCAAGGAAGGAAATGGTAAAGAGGAGATAAATCAAGTATTGGCCTATGTCCTGGGAATATGGATCCGTTTGATGACACCATTCACACCTCACGCCTGTGAAGAGCTGTGGGACAGACACGGTGGACGAGGATTTGCATCGGAAGCACCCTGGCCAGAACATGATGTGGATTTAATTGATGAGAAGGTTCACAAGAGTGAAGAAATCATACAGGGACTAGTGGATGATATCCGGGAGATTGAAAAGATTACAAAAACCAGTCCTGAAAAAATTCATGCATACCTCGCGCCTCAATGGAAATGGAAAGTATTTGAAATTGCCCGGGAAATTGGAAAACCAGATATTGGCAGAATAATGGGGCAGGCCATTAAAGAGAACATCCACGATGATAAGAAGGAATTGGCTGGATTCGCTCAGAAAATTGCCCGTGAAATGACCAAGATACACTACGTCGGCTATGTGGATGAAAATCAGATCTTGGATGATGCAGTGGATTACATTGCCCGTGAAACCGGTGCAGAGGTTATAATATATCAGGAACCAACTTATGATCCTAAAAACAAGGCGAGAAATGCTTTGCCCTACAAGCCCGCACTTTATATTGAATAGATGTTTTTTGAGGATTATACATTCAATTGATGGTCCTGATATCTATTATTTTTAATTTTTAGGGATAAAATGAAAATCGAACTTATGAATGACAGCCATTTAGAGGAGATTATTGAAATAGATTCTATGGTTTTTGAAAGGGAGGAACCAAGAACTGTTTCAAATCTTAAAGGACTTCGGGAAAAAGATCCTGAAGGTTGTTATGTGCTGTTAAAAGATGATGTTCCGGTCGGTTACTCATTTGCAAAAACTATGGGGCAAGATGGCTTTTTAGGCCCCTTAGGCCTTCATCCATCACTCCATGGCCAGGGATGGGGTAAAAAACTCATTAAACATAGTTTAGATTATCTAAAACGTCAATGTAAGGTCATTGGCTTGGAAGTGCGTCCAGATATTGGGGATAACATTGGGCTGTACCATAAACTCGGTTTTCATTCTTCATACCCTTCTTTAATTCTGGAAGTTCCCAAAACGTTCCAAGGCCATAAAGAAACATCCTCACCAAATACATCTGAGAATGGATTAAAAAGTTATGATCTGGAACTCTTCTCTGAATTGTCTGCAGTTAGAAAAAACCGATTCTCAAATAGAATTGAGCTCTGGACAAGGCATGATTTACGGGGATTAAGTTTTAAGAACGATCTAGAGCTGATTAATGATGGTGGGGGTGATATTATCATTATAAGTCAGGATAATGAACCATTAGGGTTTTTTGCCCATTATCCGGTCGTTTTTCCCCATTTATGGGGAGTTATAAAGGCAGATGATCATCAGAAACAGTTTTTGATGGCAGTTTTGAATTTTTATCGTGAGAATAATCCTCATAGAGAGTTTTTAATTAGTGTAAACTCCCGATATAATGATTTAGTTGATTTACTCATTGGGGAGGAGTTAAAAGTAATAAAAAGTGTGAATAGGATGCTATTAGATGGGTTTGAGGGGGAATATCATGAGAAGAGCCCTAATTTTGTAATGCGAGCCTGGCATGCTTAAATTTTTTTGAATTTAGAAAGGATATTGTTAGGAATGGCTTATTTAGGACTAATTATTTTATTTTGAAGAATTCCAATTCCCTCAATATTCACTTCAGCCACATCACCAGGGTGCATGGGTCCTACACCTGGAGGAGTGCCCGTAGCAATCACATCGCCGGCTTTGAGGGTCATGATGTTGGATATAAAGCTTATCAATTCTTCAACCGGGAAAATCATGTTTTTAGTATTGGAATTTTGCTTGACTGCACCGTTAACTTTCATACTGATCTTCTGATTAGACGGATCCATATCAGTCTCTATCCAAGGTCCTAAAGGGCAGAAAGTGTCAAAACTCTTTGCACGGGTCCACTGACCATCTTTTTGCTGCAAATCCCGGGCAGTAACATCGTTAAGAGCAGTATAACCTGCAACAAAATCTAATGCATCCTCAAAATCAACAAAACGGGCTTCACGTCCAATCACCACGGCCAGTTCTGCTTCATAGTCCACCTGTTGGGAATGATATGGATATATGATTCTATCCTCATGGCCAATTACAGTGGTTGAGGGTTTAATAAACAGTACTGGTTCATCAGGCAGGTCCATGTTCAGTTCTTCGGCGTGGTCACGATAATTCAAACCTACACATACCACTTTGCTTGGCTGGACTGGTGGAAGAATCTTTATTTCTTCCAGGGAGTAAAAATCCTTTCTTTTAAGATCATCAAGGGGTGATTGCACGGCTTCTAAGATAGAATGCCTTATTTCAACCATTCCGCCGTTTATAATCACTCCGTTTTTCTCTTCACCCTCTTTTATAAATCTCAGAAGTTTCATTTTATCCCAACCTCTACCAATTGGCTTATAAATCTGTTAATCATTTAATGATTCTTTCAATGGGAACCACCAGAATATCCCTGGCTCCGATCTTTTTCAAACGATTAACTACCTGAAATACCTCATGCTCATTTACCACTGCGTGAACTGCCACCACACCATTATCAGAGAGTACTTGAGACACTGTGGGTCCGGTCATCCCAGGCATGGCACGTTTAACTTCAACCAGGACTTCCTCATCCACATTCATCATAACCAACTTTTTACCCTCAGCATCGAGAACACCCCTTATTCCTGTCCGGATTTCCTCCATTTTCTCATTATTCTCCCTATAACTAACAGGGTTAGCAATAAGATGTACAGAACTTTCCAAAATAGTGTCTACCATCTGCAGATGATTCATCTTAAGCGTTGTACCAGTGCTGGTAAGATCGGCTATAAGATCTGAAACACCGATAAAGGGGGCTATTTCAGTTGAACCACTGAGCTGCACTATTTTAACTGGTATTCCATTACTTTCAAGATATTTTTCTGTGAGGTGGGGGAATTCAGTGGCCACAATAGAATCCTTTTTAACATCTGAGAGATTTTTAACATCTGATTCTTCAGGAGCAGCCAGTACTAATCTTGATTTTCCGAAATTCAGATCTTCCAGGATCTTAACATTAGCTTCTTTCTCTTCAATCAAATCCAGGCCGGTCATTCCCAGGTCAGCAGCCCCATCGGCAACAAATTCAGGGATGTCCGCGGCACGAGTGAACATAACACTAATTTGGTCATCATATGTATCTGAAAAAAGTTTACGATTAACTGTGTCCTTCAATCCGATCCCTGCCTTGGATAGGAGCTCCACAGCAGGGTCACTTATCCTTCCCTTGGATGGAAGGGCTATTTTTATTCCCATTAAAAAATCCTCCTGAACTCAAGTTTCAAGTTAAAAACTTTAAGTGAGTGCATATAAATTTATTAGTTGCCTTAAAACATTAAAGTGTAAAAGATGATTTGTGTATTCTGTGACGTAAACTGTTAACAACTAGATTCACAGAGTATAATGCACATATTAAATGTTATTTTCCCCAATCTTATATAGATAGGTGGTCCAATGGAAACCCAGACTATTCTCATAAAAAACAGTACCATAGTTGGTGAAGATGTTCGAAGAGGATCAGTGCTTATCGAAGATGATAGAATCGTTGATATAACTCGTAAAGGTTCAACCGGTGCAGATGAAGTTATCGATGCTGAGGGCAAGGTTTTAATTCCTGGCCTAGTTAACACTCATACCCATCTTTCCATGAGCCTCATGAGGGGCCTGGCTGATGATTTACCCCTGGATATATGGTTAAATGATCATATATGGCCAGTGGAAGCACATTTAGAGGGAGAACACTGTTATGTTGGTGCCCTTCTGTCTGCACTGGAGATGATCAAATCAGGAACCACAACCTGTAATGACATGTATTTCTTTATGGATGAAGTTGCCCAGGCCATTGATGAATCTGGTATCAGGGGACTTCTATGTCATGGAATGATAGACTTATTTGATGAGGATAAAAGGAAGGAAGAATACAAAGAAACCCAACGCATCATAGAAAAATGTCATAACACTGCTGATGGGAGAGTTCAAGTAGCATTAGGACCTCACACTCCTTACACATGTTCAACTGAACTTTTAAACTGGGTTCGAAAAAAAGCCGACGAAAAAGGGCTCAAAATTCATATTCATGTTTCAGAAACTGAAAAGGAAGTTGAAGACAGTTTAAATGATCGGAAAAAAAGACCTTTTGAGTACTTAGAGGATATCAAATTTTTAGGCCCAAATGTAATAGCAGCCCACTCGGTCTGGTTGTCTGGTGCTGAGATAGCTTTGATTAAAGATAACGACGTCAAGATATCACACAATCCGCTGAGTAATATGAAATTAGCATCAGGAATATCACCAGTTTCAGATATGCTGGGTAATGATGTATGTGTGTCTCTGGGAACTGATGGGGTAGCATCTAACAACAATCTTGATCTCTTTCAGGAGATGAAAACAGCCAGCCTACTTCAAAAAGTGCGCACTCTAGATCCAACGGTTCTCCCCGCCAATAAAATGCTTGAGATGGCAACGATAAATGGTGCAACTGCTCTGGGTATGGAAAAAGAGATAGGGACAATTGAAGTTGGGAAAAAAGCTGATTTGGTCCTGGTGGACATGAAAAAGCCCCATTTATCCCCTTATAGAAATCCTATCTCTCATCTGGTCTACTCGGCAGAAGGATCCGATGTGAGTACCGTCATATGCGATGGCGAGGTTTTAATGCGTGAAAAGGAAGTTCTGATCATGGATGAGGCTGAAGTGCTTGAGATGGCTGAAAACGCAGCAGAAGACCTTATTTCTAAATCTTAACATTTTAAAAAAAACATAATCTGGTATAATTATTTCCTAAATAGGGTATAATGTGATTGATTTTTAGCAAGGTGATTAAAATGGCTCATAATGGAATTTTAACACTTTTTGACATTGATGGGACCCTGGTCCGGGGGGCTCGCTGCCATTACATGGCATTTGTACACTCAGTAAGTAAGTTTTATGGAATGAAAGAGGATATCAGTGGCATAAACTACGCCGGGAAAACTGACCCTCAAATACTTCGGGAAGTCCTGGAACTGGGCGGGGTGCCTGAAAATATCATTAATGAAAATTTCCAGGATTGTCTGGATTACATGATTCAAGATTACACGGCCAATGTTCACCGGGAGAATGTTAGAGCATTGAGTGGCGTAAATAAACTTTTAAATGAACTTAAAAACAATAATGTACTGTTAGGGCTTACTACAGGCAATTTAGAACCAATAGCATACGCTAAACTCAAAAGAGCCGGCATTGATGATTTTTTTTCCTTCGGAGGCTTTGGAAGTGATAGTCCCAAAAGACCATGTCTGGTGGAAAAAGCCCTTGAACGTGCCCGCAAACTACATGGATACCAAGGTGATCAGATATTTGTTATTGGAGACACTCCCCGTGATGTGGAAGCAGCGAAACCATTTAATCTTTCCACTATTGCTGTGGCTACAGGCAGTTATTCAACCCAAGAACTGAAAAAAACCGGAGCAGATCATGTTCTGGAAAGTCTAACCGACACGGATACCGTAATGAAAATCATCAATAAAAACTAATTCAAAGCCACTTATAGTGGTTTTTGCGATATGAACTCCATTTTTCAGGGCCATAATCCTTGATAAGGTCTAAATTATTTTCAATAGGATGGAACTTCTTAAGTTTTCCAAGCAAATCGCAGTTTTTATAGTCTGAGCATTCCCAGCAACCATCATATCTCTTCTTTTCAACACATTCTCTAATTTCACAATCCTTTTTACACCCACCTTGCACGCACAGTGATTTACATTCTAATTTGCCAATTTCGCCCAGCATTTCTTCAAATTGAGGGTAATTTTCATAGAGATTATTGCTTTCAGATTTCAGTTCTGCATATTTTTTAAACTTTAACTCTTTTAAAAGATGGTTTAACTCGTAAATAAGTTGAAATAATCTCTGATTACTGGGAATACAATCCTTACAGTAGAGGCCACAGTAGGCGGTGTATTTTTTATCAGCCATCTAATCAAATCCATCATTTTCTCTTTAAAACCCCATAATAAGTTTTTAATTTCATGTTGGTAATGGAGATTGCTAATTTATATTAATAATATATTTAAAGTTCAATATCCAATAAATTGGTGATTTCTTTCTTTAGATCCAGAAATTCGGGGCTTGTTCGGTCACGAATCCTTGGTAAGTTAATATTAAAAGTTTTCAGTATTGTCCCCGGGTTTCGACTAAGAACAACCACTCGATCAGCTAGATAAACTGCTTCATCCACATTGTGGGTAACAAAAATCACAGTTTTTTGTTCGTCTCCCCATATTCTCACCAGTTCTTCCTGTAACTTGTGCCGAGTATTCACATCAAGCGCAGAGAATGGTTCATCCATTAAAAGCACATTAGGGTTATTAACCAAGGAACGGGCGATTGCTACCCTTTGCTTCATACCTCCAGATAATTCTCGCGGGAAACTCTTCTCGTACTGGGATAAACCAACCATTTTCAAATATTCCCTGGCTTTATGGTATCTTTCTTCTTCATTAAGTCCCTCAACCTCTAATCCGAAGGCAACATTACTCAGAACATCACGCCAGGGGAACAAAGAGTACTGTTGGAAGACATAACCCCTTTCTCTACTGGGGCCTGATATCTCATTGACATTCTCCATAATCTGGCCACTGGTAGGGAAGTCCATCCCAGCAATCATCCGTAGTAGAGTGGTTTTGCCACAACCGGATGGGCCCACTATACACAGGAATTCTCCATTATTCACATTTAAGCTAATGTTTTCGAGGATTGTCTTTTCTTCCCCTTTCTGGGTGAACCTTTTTCCCACATTTTCGAGGTTTATCACCAGCTTACCTCCTTTTCTACTCTGCTAAAAAGGTAATCGGCACTTAATCCGATAATTCCGATGATTAACATTCCTACTATTGCGCTACCAGTGTCCAACATGCTAGTTGATGTGAAGATAAGATATCCAAGGCCACTGTTTGATCCGATCATCTCTGCAGCCACAGTACACATTAATCCAACCCCCACACCCACTTTCAATCCAGTGATAATGCTGGGTAAGGATGCGGGGATCACCACTTTCCGTAGCGCCTGGCTAGGACTAGCCCCTAAGGTATAAGCAGATTCTAATAGGACTTTATCCACTCTTTTAACTCCGTCCATGGTGTTTATGAGGATGGGGAAAACACTGCCCACAAATATGATGAAAATTGCTGATTGTAGTCCCACACCAAACCATAAAATAGCGAATGGTATCCACGCTATGGGGGGAATGGGTCGGAGAATGCCCATTAATAGGCTTGAAAGATCTTTAAAGGTCTTGGACCAGCCCATAAGAATTCCTAAAGGGATGCCTATCAATGCTGAAACTGCTAAACCCAGAACAACTCTCATCAATGTCAGAGTTGTATCTGAAAATAACTGACCATTCATTAAAAGTGATTCAAACGACTCAAAGACCTCCGATGGGCTGGGAAGAAAATAGGAAGGTATGAGTCCAGTGAAAGTGGTTAGGATTGCCCAGACCACAATCACGGAAACCGGTAATATAAGTGATATGATTATTTTTCTCATCTGAAACACCTGCAGAAATTTAACCTAAAAATTCAGTGTTGAATATATCGTTAGATGTAAGGCTTTTATTCAAATATCCCATTTGGTTTTCAATTTTAACCAATTCTAGAACTTTATCTTGGAATGACTTGTCTATTCTGGAAACAAATATGATGTGCTGTAATGATAGGTGCTCTACATCGAGATTGGTGGTCAACTCCTGGTTAAGAATGTTCGCAGTCTCATTAGGATGATTATTTACGTATTTAGTGGCGTTATCATGGATTTCAAGGAATTTATCCAATTTTTCAGGGTGATTTTCAATGTATTCTTCTCTGGTGATTATCACACAGCAGGGATGGTCCTTAATAATGTCTTCTGAGTAGATTAACACGTTCCCTATTTTTTGATAGGGCGCCATGGAAACGAAGGGTTCGTAAGAGATGTATGCATCAACCTTACGGGCTGCAAGGGATGAGGGAATATTAAAAACATTCATTGATATTATATTCACATCTTTTAGGGTTATATTATATTTTTTGAGTTCATATTGTAATAAAACCTGTTGAATAGAGCTTACACCTGGACTGGCTATGTTTTTATCCTTTAAATCAGCAGGACTGGTAATAGTGGAGTTTGGTTGAACGACAATTCCACTACCTTCCAGGTTAACAGCTCCCACTACCTTAATGGGGACTCCTTTACTTATTCCCTGCATTGCGGGGGTTATCCCCACATAGCCAACATCCAAATCTCCGCTGGCTACAGCATCCACAATGTTAGATCCGGCACTTATTTGAACAGTTTGAACGTTTAAACCATTTTTCTCATAGAGTTTATTGTGCTTAGCCACCAAAAGTGCTGCACTGTGATCGGTTGGGAGATATCCTACTTTAATCACATCAGAGTCATCTGAGATAACAAGGGTGAAAATTGCCACAGCTAACAGTAAAAAAAGGACAAATAATATTATAATAAGGCTATATTTTCTCATAAATCTCACAATAATGGTTTATTGCCAGTATTTCCTGATTTTTATTAATATTTATTATTATCATCTATTTAATTCAAATTTTAAGTTAAATGTTTATTTTATTCTGTTTTACAAGTTTTTAATCCTACATTTTTAGTCAGGTGGTGATAGCAATCAGTAATTATAATTAATTTGGAATCTATATTTAACTTAGTAAATACTACTCATATGTTTATTGACAGTTAAATCGATTAGGGGGATTTAAATGACCTATTTCAGGGAAGAAATGGAAACAATGCCTCGAGATGAGCTGGATGCCATGGTGGATGAGCGCATCAGTTATACAGTTAATTATGCTGCTAGAAACTCTCTTTTTTACCGTAAATGGTTTAAGGAGAATAAAATTAATCCTTCTGATATTCGTGAACATGATGATCTTAGGGAATTGCCAATTATTTCTGGAAAAACAGTTCGTGAAAAGCAGCCTCCTGAGACTGATGATTTTGAGTTTAAATGCATTGACTGGAATGGTGTTTTCACTATTCACGAAACCAGTGGGACCAGTGGAACTCCCAAATCATTCTTTTTAACCTGGGAAGACTGGAACCGATATGCTGAGAAATATGCGCGGTCATTTGTTAGTCAGAATTTCGGTCCAGGGGATAAAGTGGTGGTGTGTGCTTCATATGGTATGAATGTTGGAGCCAATACCATGACTCTTGCCGCCCAAAAAATAGGAATGGCCATAATACCTATGGGTAAATGTACGTTTCCTGTGCGTATTATGAAAAACTACCAGCCTACTGGAATTGTGGGGAGTGTTTTTAAGCTTATTCGCCTGGCCCGACGAATGGAAAAGGAGGGCATAAATCCCAAGGAATCCAGTATCAAAAGACTCATTGCTGGTGGTGAGAGTTTCGCTGAGGAATCAAGGGCCTATGTGGAAAAATTATGGGGAGTGCCTGTTTACAACACTTATGGGAGTACTGAGGGTACCATGTGTGGGGAGTGCCATGAAAAGGCTGGTTTGCACGTCCCCGAGGATATGGTGCATTTGGATGTCTACGACCCTCAACTGCAGGGTTTTGTGCCAGAAGGGGAGTGTGGAAGGATAGTTTTAACCACATTACTTCCTCCGGGTGGTAAAACTGGCACTCTACTTTTAAATTACGACACAGAGGACACCACAGTGGTGGTAAGTAAGGATAAATGTTCCTGTGGCCGCACCCATATGCGTATACTGAATCCAGAAAGAGAGGCTGAAACTGTATGGGTAATGGGGGCTCCTTTTAATCGGGTTGATATTGAAAAGGGTGTTTTCCAGGATGAGAACATGGACTATTTAACTGGTGAGTATGAGGCATTCCTCTATGGTGATGAGGATGAGGTTACCCTCAGGGTGAGTATGGAGTGCCATGATACTAAAAACTGCCTCCATGAACCAGTTCAGGAGAACTTTTTAAAATCTTTCCTCCAGTACAAACCTGCCCTATCTGAAGCACACCAGGATGGTAGTTTTAATATCCAATTCAATTTTACTGGACCTGGAGGTCTTGAATTTTATAAGATCAGGGGCCGACCTAAACGTTTAGTTGATCGTCGCTGAGAGTATAATGGATGAAATATTGAATCTATTTTTTTATTTTCAATTTTTTCATATTTTATATCATACTCACTAGAAATAGCAAATGCAATGGGAAAAATGAGATATAAAGAACTAAAAAAACCTTAAAAAACATCCAATAAATTATTAAATCATTTATTGGGACTTTGAACTTCTAAAATCTGTATAGAATTGGTGGGACAGTTCGTCTGACAATCCATACATCCGCAACATCTCTCACTATCTATTTGGCATTTTAGATCGACTACCGAAATGGTGTCCATCAGGCAAACATCCACGCAAACACCACAACCAATACAAGTGTCTCCCACAACTGCCTGAAATTTTTGTTCAACCAGTATTCCCACTATAGTACGGGTGTTATCAACATCACCAGTTAGTGAGTAGGTTAAATATAAGAAATCATGGTTACAGCAACTAGTAATTGATTCCGCTACTTCAATGGAGCTCCATGAAAGATTTCTGCCATTTAAATAATGAGAAACTGTGGAACGATCCATTCCGAGCTTTTTGGCAATATCTTTCTGGAAATAGCCCTGTTCTCTGAGCTTTACCGCCGCTAAGTACTTTAATCCGGATGCAATATGTTTCGGCATTCTCCCACCATGTGTAATAATTACACATTGTTTCTGTTTAATATTTATAGATTGCTACTGGCAAGCAACAGTCAGCCCTAAACACATAATCAAAGAAAGTTACTATTTGGGCTAAAACATGAAAATTAATGCTTTATAAAGTTTATTAATAGTTAAAGAAGTTAATAACACGGGTTAGGCTTTAGATTAAGATTATCCACGCCTGAAATAAATTCTTTGTTCTGTTCTTTAATAAAGTTATAGGGCTGGCCAGTAAATGATTCATAAATAATGGCAGGCACTCCCTTATTGATCAGTGGAATGGTGGTGTATTCAGTGCTACTTGGGTTAGGTGCAACAAAATAGGGAACACCATCAACAACATTGGTTAGTTTATAAGCAATGTCTAAAGAAGCACCTCTCTCAATAGGTGTAAACAGGAAAACTTTTTTAGAGTACTCTCCATCAGTCCCATGGACATCAACCGCAAAGTAGAAATTATCCGTGGCAATATCAGGAACCACATACTTATTGGCGAGTATCTGCCCATTCATCCTACCTATCGTAAAATCATGACTATTACTGGTTACATTAATATAATAGAGATAGTAACAGTTTTTTAGAATGGGGGATTGTTCTTTTACATTCTCCACAACAGCTTTGTGGGCGTAGTATTCGCGAGGGTGTTGTCCGACAATATATGCAACTTTAACTGGGGAAGTGGAGTTACCATAAGGTCCCTCCTTTATTACACAACCATAAGACTCATTTCCTAACACTTCTCTGGCGACTGGTTGCATGTAGGGAGTTTCTTCCACTGAATAAACATTATATATGGGCATTATTACTATAATAAATAGGCAAAACGATGTAAAAACGCCTAAAATTAGCTTATGATGTTTATGGGTTTGTATTTTATGTTTGAATTTATCTATCAAACTCTTTAAAGCCTTGAATTTCACCTTCAATAAACCGCCTCATTGACGAATTTCTATCCGAAACCCTATATAAATCATACTCGCCTTTCAAGAAATTGAATTTAAAAAATTATAGTTGAACTTTTTTAAAAAAATTCATATTATCACTATTAATTAAGATATCTGTTAGTTAAAAATAGATTAATGGTGAATGGTAAATTAATGGTCTAAAGGGACACATTAATTCCGTTATCCATCAAGTACTCCTTAACTTCTTTAACACTTAACAACCGGTAATGGAAGACCGAAGCAGCTAATAGTATGGATGCACCGCCTTCTGTAACCGCTTCTTTAAAATCAGAAAGTTTTCCAGCACCACCAGATGCAATAACCGGTAAGTCTACTGCACTTGAAATGGCGTGAGTGAATTCCAGGTCATAACCATCCTGTGTTCCATCCCCATCCATGCTGGTGGGCAATATAACTCCCGCACCAAGTTCCTGACATTTAGAAGCCCATTCAACAGCGTCAATGCCTGCTGTTTTAGTACCTCCGGCAACCACCACTTCAAATCCTGAAGGCATGGCCTTATTACGACAACCATCAATGGCCACGGTTATCCTTTCTTTCCCATATTCGTCTGATGCTTCCTGGATAAGGTCCGGACTTTTCACAGCTGCACTGTTCATGGAAACATTATCTGCACCGGCATCCAAAGTCAGTTTAATATCCTCAAGATTGGAAATTCCACCACCGACTGTGAGGGGAATGTCGATAACAGAGGATACATTTTCAACCCACTTCAGGCGAGTTTTACGGTTTTCAAGTGTGGCAGCAATGTCCAGCATGGCCAGTTCATCCGCACCTTCCTCCTGGTATAATGCTGCGCTTTCAACAGGGTCTCCTGCATCCTTTAAATCCACAAAATGAACTCCTTTCACTACACGACCATCTTTCATATCCAGACATGGCATAATCTTCACATTTGGCATAACTCAATCTCCTTTCCTATGCATATGGTTATTATCATAACAGTTCTATAAAGTTCTATAAAAAATCTACAGCACAAGTTAGAATTATAATTTTGATTGAATTATTTTGTATAAAAAACTACAATACAATGTGGTAAATCATCATGTTAAACGCAGAAACATATTTAACTCCCCAGAAAGGGATCGGGGGGCAAATAAGAACTAAAAATGAAGATTTTTATGTGGAAGAAATTCCAATAACCAATCCCAGTGGGGAAGGACCAAACACATGGCTTTGGATTGAGAAGGAAGGTCGAAACACATTAGATGTTGTTTTAGACATTGCCCGGGAGCTTGGGATAAATAGGAAACAGATGGGATTTGCTGGAATGAAGGATAAATCAGCCGTAACTCGGCAATGGATATGTGTAAGTAATAAAACTCCTGAAGAGTTACAGGAACTCGGAGACAAACTTCACCATGTAAAGATAATGGATGTAATCCCCAATCAGAAGAAATTACGAATAGGTCAACTGGTTGGAAATAAGTTCCGACTGATGATAAGGGAAGTGGAAGATCCAGACTCAGCAGTCCAAAGAGCAGAAGAAATCTTAGAACAGTTGAAAGAGAGGGGAGTGCCCAATTATTACGGGTACCAACGTTTTGGGAAGAACCGTCCCAACACTCACTTGGTGGGCAAAGCCCTAATCAAAGGAGGAGTCAAAGCAGCCGTGGATCGTTACATCGGACACCCCTACGATACTGAACCACAGCATATCCAGGAAGCGCGGATGTTGTATGAAGATGGTGAACTTGGAGAGGCCCTGGAGTCCATGCCCAGTGGCATGCGGTATGAGAAAATGATGTTGCGTATGCTCCTCAAAGAAAAGAAAAAGAAAGAAGAACTGGATGAAAAATCATATATCCTGGCACTTAAAAGCCTACCCAAACCATTAAGCAGGATGTTTGTCCACGCATACCAATCATACCTTTTCAACCGTGCAGTAAGTGAGCGCACAAAACTGGGAATAGATCAATACATTGAAGGGGACATTCTAATTGACAATGAAGAACATCTTATCCACGAATTCAACCCAGAAGAAATAGATAAAAGGATAAAAGAATTCCAAGCTCACCCTTCAGCTCCCCTGTTCGGTAGTAAAGTGCCCCTTGCAGGTGGCAAACTGGGAGAAATGGAACAGAAGATACTGGAGGAAGAGGACCTTAAACTGGAAGATTTCATGGTGTCAAAAATGCCTAAACTGGGAAGTCATGGGATTCGCCGTTCAATCAGATTCAAAATATGGGATGTTTCCGCTGAAAAAACTGAAGACGGAGTGATTGTAGGATTCTCCATTCCCAAGGGTTCTTACGCAACCAGCGTTTTAAGAGAGGTTATGAAGAAAGACGTATACTAGGTAGATATTCCCCTAATTTTTACTTCTCAAACGCTCTTACCAAACCCACATTAAATATCATATTAATATGATCAGTTGCCCTCCATATTGGGGGGTGCCCCCTCATTTAAATTTTCAAAAAACACATTTCGATGCATATTAAATCTTAAAACGTTTTTTAATTTCCTTTTTAGCAGTTTCTTCTATGATATTGCCTTTTTTCTTTTTCTTTCCATGCTTCTTTCCATGTTGCACTTCTCTGGCAACTTCCTTAGCGGCTTTTTTAGCCACTGAATCCAGTAATCCCATTAAATCCCTCCATAATCCTATTATTCTTCAGCATATTTTTCAGGATTTTCATCAAACTCTTTTTTACATCCCGGGGCGCAGAAATAGTACTTCTTACCCTTATATTCACTCTTAAATTTTGCAGTCTTCTCATCAACATCCATTTTACAAATTGGATCAACAGCCATGAATCTCACCCCAAATATTCATATGTTCATTATGGGTCTAATGTTTTATCATTTTATTTGCAGGAGGCACATATCCCTTTAAAAGGAGTGATAAAGTCACAATAGTCACAGAAGATAGTGCCATTGCCAGTCCCGCATATTCCGGACGAAAAGTAATATCAAATGTGGGATAAAGTAAGCCCGCGGCCACGGGTATCAGAATCACGTTGTAAGCAAATGCCCAGAAGAGATTCAGCTTGATACGCCCCATAACTTTCTTTGATAATTGCAGTCCAGATACAGCATCCAATAGATTATCCTTAATAAGCACAATTTCACCACTTTCAATGGCCACATCAGTTCCACTGCCAATGGCAATCCCCACATCTGCCTGGGCAAGTGCAGGGGCATCGTTAATCCCATCACCCACAAAGGCCACCACTTCACCTTTCTCCTGAAGCCTCCTAACTTCAGCAGACTTATCTCTGGGTAAAACTTCTGCCAAAACCTTGTCTATGCCGATATCACGTGCAATAGCATTAGCGGTTCTCTTATTATCGCCAGTAATCATAGCCACACTTAAATTCATCTTATTCAGTTCAGAAATAGCCTTCGAGGTGTCATTTTTCAGAGTATCAGATATCCCGAGAACACCCAATAAATCATCTCCTGAAGCCACTAAAACTACAGTTCTTCCCTTTTCTTCGATTCTAGAAATTATATCTTCATCAGAACTGGATATTGGGATATTATTATCTTCAACCAGGATTCTGTTCCCGATTATAATCTTTTTATCATTTAAATCTGCAGATACANNCCTGCAGATACACCTTTTCCAGGGAAAGTATCGAAGACCTCTGACTCATATAATTTTATGTCATTATCCTTGGCTTTGGTTACTATGGCCTGTCCCAGGGGATGTTGTGAATTTTTCTCCACACTAGCAGCAATCTGTAACAAAGTTCGGTCATCTGTTTTTATCCCAACCATATCATTAACCTCAGGTTTGCCCTTTGTAAGGGTCCCCGTCGTTTCAAAGAGAATGGTTGTTAATTTTCCTGACATTTCCAGAGCTTCACCATCTTTAACCAGTATTCCCAGTTCAGCACCACGCCCAATGCCAACGGTCACTGCTGTTGGTGTGGCCAGACCGAGGGCACATGGGCAGGCTACAACCAGAATGGATATCAAAACAGTGAGTCCAAAAAGGATGGTGCTTCCTAAAATGAAATACCAAACTATAAAGGACACGATGGCAATGGTCAGAACAGTGGGGATGAAATAACTAACTGCATGGTCAGCAATCCTCTGAACAGGTGGTTTAGACCCCTGAGCAGATTCTACTAATTTAATAATCTGGGCCAGAACCGTATCTTTGCCGATTTTTTCAGAACGAAACTTTAAAACCCCATTCTGGTTAATGGTTCCCCCAACCACCGAAGAACCGGCAATCTTAAGGTTGGGGACCGGTTCGCCAGTGATCATGGACTCATCAACATAACTTTCTCCTGAAACTACTTCACCATCTACTGGGATCCTTTCACCAGGTTTAACCAGAACAATATCTCCCACAACCACTTCTTCTGTTGGTATCTGGATTTCAACACTACTACCTCCTTCATCACGGAGTACAGTGGCATTTTTGGCTTGCAATCCCAATAATTTTTTAATGGCTGTCCCTGTGCGTCCCTTGGCACGTGATTCAAGCCATCGTCCAAACATTAAGAATCCGGCAAGCATCAGTGCAGTTTCATAGAACATGAATTCTGGTGTAATTACAACATTGAATGTTCCCAATATACTGGAGATGAAAGCAACTCCAATTCCCATTGAATACATCACATCCATGTTAAGAGCACGTATTTGGAGGGAACGATAAGCAGCAGAAAAAATAGGGTAACTAACATAAATAAAAGGGAGAATTGTAACTGCAAGCATGAAATAAGCCATGTTAAAGGGCATCATCACACCAGCATACATTAAAATCATTAGGGGAATAGAAACAGCAAAGGCTACTATAAAACGATTTCTTTTACCTTTAAGATCAGCTTCTCGTAGTTTTTCTTCTTGATCTCCAGGAATTTCACCTTCCATGCCCAGATAATCATACCCAAGATTTTCAATGGCTTCTTTCATCTCATTTACACTGGTCATCTGGGGATTGTAGGTAACATAAGCTTTTTCAGCAGCAAGGTTAACTGTAACTTCACTAATCCCATCAATTTTTTTAAGAACCCTCTCAATAGCCTGGACACACATGGCGCAGGTCATTCCACCAATTTTGATGATGGCTTTCTCATTCACCACTCCATAGCCCGTTTCTTTCACGATATCTTCAAGCTCCTGAAGTTCAACCTTATTTGCATCGTATTCTACAGTGGCTTTCTCAGTGCCAAAGTTTACCTGAGCCTCCGCCACCCCTTCCACTTTATTTAATGACTTTTCAACGTTAAGTGCACATGAAGCACAGTGCATACCTGAAATCTTAATTTCTGCCTTTTTTTTAGAATTATCTGCCATAATCAGATTCCGCCTTTAATTTTTCGTGGTTAGTATACGCCTATTCAGAGATTGCTTATCATATCTTAATTATTTATTAATGGATTATCTAAGGTCTTTGAAAACTTTTCCTTCCTTCATTACCAGCACTATGTTTTTATGATTCCCTAATGATTTAATATCCTTTATTGGATCTGTTTTAATTATAACCACATCCGCTAGTTTCCCTTTTTCCAGTGTTCCAATTTCATCGTCCATTCCCACTAGTTTTGATGCATTTTTAGTACCCGCCTGAATGGCTTCCATTGGAGTCATCCCAATATCGCATAAATATCCCAGTTCTCGCAGATTCTGACCATGGGGGGCTATTCCGCTGTCGGTGCCCATTACAATTTTAACCCCTGCCTGGTAGGCTTTTTTCATATTTTCATGACTGTTCATGGCCACTTTCCGGGCGTCTTTTTGACTGAAATCCGGAAGTTCTCCCTCTNNTCTTCAACGATTATTCGCAATTCTTCCATGGTGAACTGAGGGTGTTCTGGGCTGTCATTGGCACTTATCACCCCTCCAGTTACCATGACCTTGACAACTTCTGCACCTGCCCTTAAAACTTCTCTAACTCTTTTTCTCACTTCTTCTGGTCCGTCGCAGACTGATTCGGGCAGTCCGGGGTAACTGGTTTTAACGGTTTTTCCAGATTTGAGTTGTAAATCGAAATGACCTCCGGTTATGGATAGTGGCATCACACTGATCTGGAGACGGGGACCACTTATCAGACCTTCTTCAACTGCCCTTTTCACACCATAATCTGCCATTCCCGCATCTCTTGCAGTGGTGACTCCTGTTTTTAGGGTTTTTTCCAGGTTTCTAACAGCTTCATAGAAATAGAGGGATAATGGTGTGTATAGTGGGTTTTCAAAGCGGAAACCATTAAACATCATGTGAACGTGACAGTCAATGAAACCGGGTAGTATGAAACCTCCCTGAGCATCCAAACGTTTAATTTCACCATCTGGAACTTTAACCGAATTCTCATGCCCAACATCCAGGATTTTCCCGTCTTTTATTAGCACTGCTGCATTTTCTACTGGTTCGCCGCCATTACCATCTATGAGCGTTCCGTTATGGATTAGAAAGTACACTATTTGACACCATCCGCAAATTTTATCCCATATAAAATTAATTGACTGATCTGTTGGTTCTAATTGTTATTTTTTTATCTGAGAATCATGTTATTGAAATATATAAATTGTTTAATAATGAGAATAATCCCTTTTTATATTAAATTAATTGATATAATACTTATTTAACACTTATAGTGGGGGCTATTGATTATATTTAATCGCGTATTAGAAAATAAAAGAAAAAAGATATTAATGGATTGATATTATAATAATATTATAAAAAATGGGAGGTGAAAATGTGGCAAATCCTATATTAGCAGTGGTTATATCTTTCTTTTTACCAGGGATTGGTAGCGTATACGCTGGAAAAGTAATGATGGGAATAGTTATTTTCATTGTTGCATTAATCTTAGCGGCTTTACAGTTATATATCGGTTGGATTGCGTATATACTATACTTAATTGTTTGGGCCTACGGTTTATATGATGCTTACACTACTGCCAAAGCAACTGAAGTAGAAGCTTAAAACAATTTTTTTTTATTTTTTTTAGTTAGGAGTTTTAAAAAATGGAGATCAACTGGGGAGCAGTAATTATTGGATTTATCCTGTCCATAGTTCTGGGAGCTATTTTTGGATTTATTATTCCAGGAGTGGGCGCATTGTTAGGCTGGTTATTAGCTGGAATGGTTGTCGGATACATGGTGGGGGGAACAGCTGGCAACGGTGCTGCAAATGGGGCAATTTCAGGCTTATTTGGAGCTATAGTGGTATCGATATTATTGCTCATTTTCGGAACCCTAATCCTGGGGTTAATCGGATTCGCAGCTGCTACAGCAACTTCGTTGATCATAATTATAGGATCCCTGGGGGTTCTGATTATAATGGCAGTTGGTGGATTAATCGGTGCTTTGATAAAAGGAGAGCCAGGAGCAGTTTAAACCAACAAAAATCCTTTATAATATCTTTTTTTTATTATTCATCATTTTTTCAGTTCAGTTAAGTTTATTTTTCTCAAATCCAACCATTAATATAGTATCATTTTCATTAATATGAGTAATTAAGAGGATTTATGAAGGCAATAACATGATTGATCAAAAAAATATACTTCTTGGAACTGTAATTTCAGTGATACTGGTTGTTATTTTAGGAAGATTCATACCACTGGTTGGTGGCATAATAGCACTAATAATTGCTGGAATAGTGGTTGGATATTTAGTAAACAACACTTGTAAGATGGGAGCTGTGCATGGGGCCCTGGTAGGGCTTTTCACTGGAATTATCTATATCATATTGATATATGTAATATCAGGATTCTCAGAAAAAATAATTGGCGGCTTAATTATCATTTCTTTGGGTTCAATACCTGTTTATATTCTTTTAGGTCTTGGAGGGGGAATTATTGGTTCTGTGATAAAAGCAAGGCAACAGAGGGGAAAAATATTGGATGAAGATGAGTCAGATCAGGAGTATGATGAAGAAGACGAAGAATAATAAGAGATGATAAAAATGATAGACTGGAAAACAGTTGGAGTTGGATCCATTTTAAATGCGGTTTTTTCCATAGTTTTCACGGTTGCATTCTTCCCACTATTCTTTTTAGGACCAATAATTGGTGGATTTGTGGCAACCTATATGGGGACAGGGGAGAAAAAAGATGCTCTGGCAGAAGGTGCATTAACTGGTATTATTGGTGGCTTGATTATCGGAATCCTATTCATCGCCGGATTTGGAGCTCTAAGTGCCATAATCGGATTAATATTCGCTAAAATTGGCATGCTGGCAGGTACCGCAACCCTCATTGCAGGCGTTTTCGTGACTGTGGTTGTGATACTCGTAGGGGGAGTTCTTGGCGCTGTTGGAGGGGTAATTGGTGCTGAAATAAAGGAAAAAGGCCGAGAAAAAGAAGCTTCCTAATTTTCAAATTATTTTTTATTTATCTTTTTTATAATCTTGGCATCTGCATCAACTTCAACCAGGTCGCCATCAGTTAGTATTTCAAGAATATCTTCTTCTGGATGGTCCACCATGGGGATGCTGGCCATTATGGCTCCAGTGGCGATAATAGGTTCTGCTTCCATTGCAATGATTGCCAGGGGTGCAGTATTGTTTTTGGCCATCTGGAAGATCACATAGGAACCAACAGTAGAACCCTTCCCAGATGGAATAACCAGTATTTTACCACTAATATTCTGTTTATAGAGTTGGTGTCCTCTATCTATAACATTTCCGGTGTTAGGGTCAACACCACCCAGAAAACTTAATGGTTCGTGGGATGATATCACTTCACCTTTAGCTTTACCCCGAGAAATTTTACGGCACTTGATAAGAACAGCAGTCATGATAAGTTATTCCTCTTTCGTGGTATAAAAAATAGGGGATAGGTTCAATAAATAAACCTATCTACACTTATAAATGGTTTAATCATATTTAAACAACCCATAATTTAGTTAAACCATTTCATTCCAGTTCTAACTCAATTCCTCCGATTGTAGGTCTTAAGAAGTTGTATATGAGGGCTGTAATGG
>MTKZ01096711.1_pt1 | contig 35191 bp, 32 predicted proteins | sample 1042781 | NCBI WGS metagenome assembly MTKZ01 (sample SAMN06212207, study PRJNA360539) | anaerobic digester metagenome | biome: Wastewater treatment plant; material: sludge; isolation source: anaerobic digester fed with sludge from wastewater treatment plant | place: Denmark: WWTP Viborg ...
TATGACACCAGTGGGTCCGCGCGGGGGCTGGCGGTGGCCGGGAACCGCGTTTATGTGGCGGACTGCGAAAAGGGCTTGAGAGTCCTTTGCACACTGCCGAACGTGCAGGTCATGATGCGCGTGGAGGATGGCACGCTGGGCACGCCGTTCACGATTGAGACGGCCACCAACCTGAGTAAGCCGGTCCAGTGGCGGCCGATCTTCACCAACAACCCGGCAGCCCTGCCATTCGAGTTCACGGACTTCGACGTGCGCGGCGCGGAGCAGCCGCGGAAATTCTACCGGGTGCGCCAGCCGTAAGGGCAAGATGCGGATGTCCGGGTTGGGACTCACCTGCGGCCGGCGCGGAGCCGGAGGCGGGCGAAGTCTTCGAGGAACTGGGCGCGGTCACCCTGGGTGTAGCGCTCGGGCAAATAACGCTTATCCGAGCAGGCCAGCACGGCAGCCAGCTCCTGCAAGGCGAGCAGCTCGGGGTCGAGCGGGTCAATAAAGGAATTCACCGCTTCCTCCAAATCCCCGCGCTGCACATCGTCGTCCCGCTTCGCCAGCACCGCCCGTTCCTTGGCGCGGATGAGAATGGACTCCACGTCGCTGCCGGTCAGGGGGCGGGAGCCGAGATTCTGGCGGATATAGGCCAGGATGGGCTTGGCCAGTGAGATCTTTTTGACCTTGGCCACCGTGGTGAACAATTCCAGCACATCGTCCCGGCCCTGAGCCGGGAACAGCGGGATGCAAAGGCCGAAGCGGCCCTGGCGTTTCATGTCAATGGACAGCAGGTCGGGCCGGGAAGTCATCGCCACCCAAAGCTCGCGCCCGCGCAAGGACGAATCCCCGATATGCGCCGCAAAGGCGGCGAAGACGCGCCCGGAGACTCCGCTGTCGCCGTCAGCCTCGCGCGTGCCGAACACCGCGTCGGCCTCGTCCACGACCACGATGACCGGCCCCAGGGCGCGGACGGTCATAAGAATACGGGCTTGCTGGCGCTCGGTGTCGCCCACCCATTTGGAGCGGAACTCGCCCATCTCCATGACCGGCAGGGCGCATTCGCTGGCGAAGCAATCAATGAGGAAGGACTTGCCGACGCCGACGCGGCCCGGGACGAGGACGCCGCGTTCAAGCACATCGGTCTTGCCGTTCTTGATGAGCCAGGCCAACTCGCGCAGCCGCTTCTTGGCAGCGGTGTGCGTGGCGACGAGGTCCAGGCTGACCCCGGCCTTCGGGTCCTTGAAGCGCACCAGGCCCTGGCAGTATTCCTCGATGAGGCGTTTCTTGCTGGTGGTGAGGTGTTCCTGCGTGACACGGATGCCATTGCGGATGGTCCCGGCCAGGAAATGGCGAATGCGCAGCAGGTTCAGCCCCGAGGTGCGGGCCGACAGCTCTTCGGCGGTGAAATCGCTCCAGTCGGGGAAAGGCTTCCCGCCCGCCATCTCCTGGGCCCAGCCGGATTGGAGGAAGCGGAGCCGCTCGTCGGCATCCGGCAACTCGATGCGCACCTGGGCGACGTAGGGATTCTGGAGCAGGTTGGCGCTCAGTTCATCGGCGGCCTCGGTGACCAGCACCACGCCGATGTCCAACCGCGCGAGTTCCGGCGCGGCAGCCCACTTGAGGAACGTGACGAGGTTCATCCGCTCCTCCATGCTCGCGCTGGCTTCCTCGCAGGCCGGGATCAGCTTCTCGGGGAAGTCAATCACCAGGGTGATGCCCCGCCATTTTTCTTTCTCCTCGGCGATGTGCAGGAAGAACCGGCGCAGCAGGGGCGCCAGGTGCAGCAGGTCTCGCGGCAGGCCGGAGGCGTGGAAGCTGGTATTCTCGACGCTGTCATAGACTTCCAGCCACTCGAAGAAGCGCTTCTGCATGTCGGCGGAGCCGAAGGTCAAGCCATCGCTGATGTCGTAGAACAGGAGGCAGGCGCGCTCCGGGAACAGGCGGCGCACCAGAAAGGTCTTAAGCGGCACATAGTTGACCCTTCCGCCGTCCTGGATAGGAAAGAGGTCGAAGATGTTGCCGTGCAGGATGAACAGCGAATAGGTGCCGCCATTCCAGCGGCGCGCCATTTCCAGCGCCCACCCTTTCAGGGGAAGGCGGTTTGGGGTCGCGGTGGGAGGTGGAGTGGGGGCGATGGGTGCAGGTTTCATGGGACTCTTAGGGCAGTCCGGAATCCGAGGCCCGAAGGCGCAGCCACCCCGGCAAGATCGCGGTCAACAGGCTTGGGCTCCATTCGGTCTTCGGATTTCGGCCTTCGGATTTCCTCATCGCTGCTTTTGGCGCGCAGGATAGCTTTTCTTGAACGGCACACCCTCGATGATCGGCGGCGGCCCCGCAGCAGCCACGGGGGCTGCCGTGGGCACGGGCGTGAGGGCGGCCTGGTAACCGACGCGGAGTTCCGTCGAGGGCATGTCACCGACGAGGTCCTTAAACTCATCCATCTCGGAGAGCCACTTGTTGGTCTGGTCGAGATGTTCGACGGTGGCGTCAATGCGGGCGGTGAGAGCCTCTGCATTCTTGGCGGCAACGGCGTCGGCGCGGATAAGCTTGATCTGCTGATCGAGGCGTTCCTGTTCGGAGACGACCAGGGCCAGGTTGGCCTCGGCCTGCTCGGTGCGTTGCTGGCGTTTCCGCAATACTTCCAACCGCTCCAGGCGCGAGCTCAGGTAGCGCTGTTTGGTATCCAGCGCGGCGGGGCTGCCCTTGGCTTTCAGGGCCTCGACTTCGGCATTGAGGCGGGTGGCCTCGGCGTCGGCGTCCTTCAACAGGGCCGGCACGTTCTCGCTCCGCTCGGTCTCCAGAAACTGCTCCAGCGATTGCTGGATGCTCAACAGGCGCAGGTAGGTCCACATCAGTTCGTCCAGCTTCCGCAGACGCGGGTCGGTGGCGGGATTGGCGGAAGCCAACAGGTTGTCCGCGCTGGCGCTCTCGATATCCTGGCAAACGGCGGCCAGGCGATTGTAGTATTCGCGGCGCGCGGGCGAAAGCGAGGCAATGAGGGCGTCGCGGCGTTGAATAAAGGCGGCCACCTTTTGCATCTCCGCCGCCCGTTTGGCGGCCTCGCGGCGGCGGTCCACCCAGCGGCGGAAGAACGGCAGGTCGGGGAGATAAATCCAGCCCAGTGTGTAGCAGGTCGCGCCGGCGATCAGCGGCAGGATCATCCCGCTCATAAAACCCACTCCCAGCGTGAGCACTCCCAGCGTCGCGTGCTGCGGGCTCTTCAAAAACTCCCGATGGTAATTGGGCGCTTGCTCGTCCATGCGGTTCTACGCGGCCAGACTAGAACATGCCAGCACTCTGGGACATACAAAAGTTCCGCGATCACCCCTTCGCCAATGCCGCGGGGGAATCCTCTTCGAGTCGCCGCAGCAGTCCCTGGCAGAAGTTGATGAACCACGGCTTGCGCCGGCTCTCCTCGGGGGGCTCGGCCGGACGAGGCACCTTAATGACCTCAAGCAACCGCCCCGGGTTGGGCGCCATCAAAAACACCCGGTCGCCCAGGTACACCGCCTCCTCTACTGAGTGCGTCACCAGGAACACCGTGCTCTGCTGCTCCTTCCATAGCTGGATCAGCAATTCCTGCATCCGCAGGCGGATGCGCGGGTCCAGGGCGCCAAACGGCTCGTCCATGAGCAGGATGCGCGGCTGCAGGATGAGCGTGGCGGCTATGGCCACCCGCTGCTGCATGCCGCCGGAAAGCTCGAAAGGGAACTTCTTCTCCGAACCTTCCAAACCGACCTTTTTCACCCACTCCGCCGCCCGGTCCAGGCGCTCGGACCGCGCGATGCCACGCAACTTCAGACCGAAGGCGACATTCTCGAGCACATGCAGATGCGGCAAAAGCGAGTATTTCTGGTCCACCAGGCCCCGATCCGGCCCCGGCTCCGTGACCGGTTTACCCATCACCGTCACCTCGCCGCTGGTCGGCGGGAAATGCGGCTTCAAGCCGGCGAGGATCCGCAGCACGGTGGATTTCCCGCAGCCGGAAGGGCCTACAATGGTGATCAACTCACCGGCATGAGGCAGGTCTGCGATCGAGAAGTTGACGTCCTCCAAGGCGACCTTGGCCCCGGCGCCGTCGCCGAAGCTCTTGCTGACCTGTTTGAAACTCACGACGTCCGGGCGCTCCTGCAGCCCCGGTTCAGATGGAGCCGCGGGCGGACCCTCAGGATGGTTGCGCTTCTCGTCCCGGGGCGGGGCACTTTCGCTGGGATGACTGTCGTCCGGCATAGTTTACTTGGTTGTCTTGCGGTAGGGGAAAAGCAGTTCGCCGCCCAGGCGCCATAGCTGGTCGCACGCCAACGCGATCAGCACGATGACGATGATCACGGCGAAGATCGCCGCCGTCTGGCTCCGCCGCTCCGACACGCCGATCAATGCGCCCAGCCCGTACTCGGGCCGCACATAAACCTCCGCCATGATGATCCAGCCCCAGCCCACCCCATAAACGCCGCGCAGATGGTCCCAGATGTTGGCCTGCGCGACCGGAAACAGCACATGCCGCACAAGCTGCCATTGCGAAGCGCCCTTGGTGACCGCCACGTCCAGGAACGCCATCGGCACGTCCGCGATGTCCTTGATCACCAGCGGTAGCAGCGCCACAAAGCAGCCGATGAAAAGGAACCCGATCTTCTGGGTCTCCCCCGTGCCGAACCACGTCAGGCTCAGCGGGATGAAAACAACAATCGGCACATAAGCCCCTGCCAGAGCAAGCGGGCGGAAAAAAGCCGCAATGGGGCGGAACGTGGCCATGTAAATTCCAAGCGGCACCGCCACGATGGCCGCCAGCGCAAAACCGGCCGTCACCCGCAGCCAGGAGGTTACAGCACTGCGCACCAGGCCTTGCTCAAGGTGCAACGGCTTGAATGAACTCAACACCTCCATCGGGCTGGGCAGAATCAGCGGTTGGACCATGCGCTCGCCCATCAGGCCGCGCGTCAAAAACCACCACACCCCCAGCACCACGGCCACAAACAGCGCCGTTAACCCCAGCGCCCGGGAGTAATCTGTCTCCGTCCGGACCCGGAGCCGGGCCAGCCGCACCACCAGCGTGAGCAGCGTAACGAAAATCAGGGCAAAGATCAGAAAGCCAAGCATGTGAAGCTAAGTGAGTTGCACAGTTTAATTGCGTTCGATTCGTTGCCCCGATTCCGCGACAGCTCTCCCCGCGGCCCACTACCGCCCCCCCGGCACCGGGAGATTGTCCCCGTCTCGGGGCAGCAAAACCAGGCCCGCCCGGTCTATGAGCCGGATTCGAGCGGGAAAACCTTCACCTCGACGCGCCGGTTCTTCTTGTTGTGATCCGCGTTGCTGGGATCCGTACAGCCAGGCAGCGGATTGTCCCACCCGTTGCCAACCACCTTGAACTTGTTCGGGTCGAACTGGTACTTGTCCATGATGGCCTTGCGCACGGCGTCGGCGCGGTCGTAAGAGAGCTGGCGGACGAGATCGGTGGGCACGATGCCCTTGCGGCTGGCATCGGTGTTGCCCTCGATGATGATGTATGCGTTGCCGAATCGGCCGGCGAGCTTGCCAATCTCCTCCAGCGTCGCCGGGATGGTCGTGTCATACTCCGGGTTGAGCACCGACTTGTTGGGCTCGAACGAGATTAGGACGGCCTTGGTCAGAATCTGGCCGGCGCCCGCCTCGGCGCTCATCTTCATCAGCGCATCGGGCTTGAAGGTCGGCTGCGAAAGATCGCGCACGTCCTTGTATTCCTCGGACATGGCGGCCAGAACGTTGGCCGCCTTGACCTTGGCCGCCGGCACCGAGGTGCTGATGGTGCCGAGAGACTTATAGATGAGGGAGGCGCTGTTCCAGACGACTTCGAAGTTCGCCGGATTGAACGGGTCGAGGAAGAACTTCGCATTCTCGCGGTAGTTGGTCAGGTGAGCGTCACCTTCCGTGATGCCGCCATCTTTGCCGACCATGCCCGTGCAGTCCTCCACCGGCAGGCTGAACGCGGTCGCCAGGGCCTGGGCCGCCCTGGCGGGATCTTTGCGCACCATGTCCATGCCTTCGAAAATGCCCCGCACCAGGCCCGAGACGATTTCCGGGTGGTCGCGGTAGAAGTCATTGCGCACGGCCCACACGTCGGCGATCAGGTGGTTCGCGGTGCCCGTCGTCACCACGAGGCGCGAGCCCTTCAGCTTGTCCGTCACCGTGTAGATGTCCGGCGCCCAGCCCACGAACGCATCGAAGGTCGGGTCCTGCACGAAAATCTTCGCCGCCGAAGGCGCGTCGGCCGACCACTTGAAATCAATGTCTCCCGGATCAATGCCCGCATCAATCAGCAGCGACATGATCAGGTAATGGCTGGGCGAATTCTGAGCGAGCACCACCTTCCGGCGCTTGCCATCCGTGATACGGAAGTCGTTGATGCTCCGGATTTCGCCCCGGGCCACAATCCCATCGCCCCCGGCCGAGAAGTCAATCTGCTGGCACACCACCGGCACGGTGCGCGAGTCCTTCACCAGTTCCGGCGCAAACAGCGCGATCATGTCCAGCGTGCCCCAGAGGATGTGGCTTTGGCCGCTGGCGAACAGGTCGCGCGCCTTGACTGGGTCGTCCACAATGGTCAGGCGCACATAGAAGCCGTGCTTCTTCGCGAAGACGCTTTGGTCATTCGGCTCCATGCCGGCGTTGGCCATGATGATGGGCGCCCAGCCGGGCCAGACATTGATGGGGAACTCGACCACCACCTTGCCGTCTTTCATGTCCGTCTTGTAGTCGCTGACGCCGCTCACGGCGGGAATGCCCGAGCGCTCCACCAGCGTGGCGATGTTGGTGCCCGCCAGCAGGGGGATGTCCGCCGGAACGGCTTTGGTCTTGGCGATTTCCTCCTTCACCCGGGCCACATCCACCGAAACATTCTGCGATTTGCTGTGGGGCGCGATCTTGTCCCACCAGCGATATATCCCGAAGCCGACCACGGCCAGGAGGATGATAGTCAAAACAATCTTTCCACGTGCTGTCATACGATTTCTCCTTAAAGGTTCATTACTTGGGACTCCAAACTTCAGACTTCAGGTTCTATAGACGGTTTCTCACTGCTCAGGAATCTTCTGCCGTTCCGGTTGGGCGGCAGGGGTCTTGGCCGCCGCCGCGGCTTCCGGCTGCACCATGCCCATCTTCTTTTTGTATTCCTGAAACAGCGCCGCCCCGCGGAGCTTGCGGGCTTCTTGCTGGCGCGCGATGCCCGAGCCCATTTCCTTGGCCAGGTCGAGCGTCGCGCGCATCTGGCCCTCGCCGGCGGCGGCGGACTGCCGGAGCTGCTGCATGGACTGGCCCATCTCGCCGCCCATCATGCCCTGCAATTCGGTGATCGAGCTCTTCATCATGCCGGCCAGGCTCTCCAGCGAGCGCCCGATGGCCACCTTGGCTTTCACCGCCTCGAACTCGCGCTGGAACTTCTGAATCTCCCGCAGGCTCTCGGCGATGATCTCCGTGTTCTGCTTGTAAAGCTGTTCCAGGTTGTCGGCTTGCGCCTTATTATCGTTCAGGTCGGCCTCCAGCGCGGCCAGCTCCTCGGCGTAATGCGCGCCGTTGGCGTCGTCATTGGCCGCCGCAGCCGCTTGCAGCAGGCTTTGCAGCTCCTGGCGCTGGCGCTCCTGCTTCTTGATTTGGTCCTTCAGCAGCGAAATCTGACCGGCCAGTTGGCCGTTGGCGTAATGCGCCTTGTCGGCCTTGGCTTTCGAGTCCCGGATGCCGCGCTCGACCACCGCCTGGTTAATGGCGTCGGTTTCCGTCGCCTTCTCGGCCATCAGGCCCATCCAGATAAACAACCGTTTGATCGCTCTGAACATAAGGATTCCTTTCTCTTGCTTGCGGGTTATTGCTTCTTCACCGGCTCCTCCTCTTCGAGGAGAATCTTGCGCTGGAGCACAAACTCCAGTTGCGTGTTAAGCTGCTTTTCATCCGACGCGCTCACCACGGTCGCGCCGAGCTTCTTCACCGCGCCAAAGACCTTGGCATCCACATCGAATGCCACAAAATGGACCGACAGACCCGTCTGCTTCTCCCGCGCCTGCTCCTGGAGCCGCGGCAATACCGCCGCCGGCGTCGGCCCGGCCGTGTTCTCGCCGTCCGTGATAATCAGCACGTGCTTGCGGGAGAGCGGGGAATCCATCAGCGTCCGGGCGGCGGCGCTCAAGGCGTTGCCCAACGGCGTGTTGCCGGTCGGGCGCGTGAAAGTCCGCGCAAACTGCTCCAGCGCCTTCGCGTCAAAAGGCCCGAACGGAACAGCCATCCGCGCGCCGTCTCCGCTGAACACGAACAGACCGGCCTGGATGGTCCGCGGTCCGCCGGTCGCATCGTTAGTGGCAAAGGCCTGAATCTGCTGCGCCACCGCCACCAGGGCGCGGTTGGCAATAATGTACTTCGCCGAGGCCTTGCCGGCGCGGTCACGCACCGCGTCGCGCATGCTGCCGGAGGTGTCGTAGACGATGGCCAGCGCAACGCCGTCCGACTCGGCGGCGCGACAACTGGCGCCCTGCTCCAGCACAACCAGGGCCGTCATAACAGCGAGCGATACAATGATCTTCATTCTTAACCTGAGCCTTTCTCCCACTGCTAACCGCGCGCAACACTTCACGGTTAGCAACTACCGAAAGCAGTGTCAACACAATCGCCCATTGTTCCCTGCGTTGCATCTATAAAAGCACCGCGCGTTTGTAACCCCCAAGCCTCGGCCAACTTGCTGAGAGAACGCGGTCAACCGAAACACCACCCCGGCAACCGGCTCGCAACATGCCCGCGGCAGGCTGCGCGCAGGTCCTGAAGCGTCAAGGCGGGCGGGCCGGCCTGTGTCCCGCAGGCGAAGAACCACCGGGCCGATCGCGACCGGCAACGCGGGTCCTGCCCGAGGCCGCTTCAGGCTGCTCCACCCAACTGGAGCCGGCGATCTGTGTCCAGCATGGCCGTCAGGTTCGGCCACTCCTGCTCATTCATCTCGTTGAATGCGTGCAGATAGACCGCGACGGTTTCCGGCGGGTGCTTGGCCAGCAGGGCCTCGACGGCGGACTTGAGCTTCGCGTCGTCCATCGCCGGAGGCAACTCTTCCACCACGCCATCCTCGTGCTTGACGGCCAGTGCGTCCAGGAAGTCGGTCAGCATGGCTTTGTGCTTCTTCAAGAGCCAGGCGCGGATGAGACCATTGGTAACCGCGTCGAGCGCCGGGCGGGCCAAAGTGGCGAGCATGGCGGCATGGCGCTGGGGTTTGGGCTGGCGCTCGAAATAGACCGGCCTCAGCTTGCGTGCTTCAGCGACGGCGCTCAGGGTGGCCCGGTAAATGGGTTTATCGTTCTCGTAGGTGTGCGTGAGGATTTCCATCGCCAGCGAGGGTGACATGAAACCGAGCAGTTCGTGGGCGGTGAGCATGAATGAGGGAGGTTTAAAGTGAGTTAAACGGGCTGCAGCGCGACTCGGGTTTACTGATTCAGTTCTGGCATTGCGGACGTTTGGCCTCGCCAACCGTCGTTACCGAAATCCTATGCTCGCGGGCGAGGCGTTCGCAAGACTCTTGTTCCAGGAGCAGCGAGCGCCCCGCCTCGAAAGCAAGCACGGCGATTCGAGCCGCGGCGCACGTTTCGAGGGTCTGCGGGCCGAGGCAGGGAATATCAAACCGGAAATCGTGCCGCTCCTTGGCCACTTTCACGGCCACCGCCCCGCCGGTGGTCCCGGCCAACTGGCCGCCGCGGGCCAGGCACTTGTCGGTGCCCTCGAAGGCTTCGACGGCCAGCACGGTCCCTTCTTTCAANNCGGTCCCTTCTTTCACCAGGACCGTCTGGCCGATCTCCAAACGCGACACTTCCTTGGCGATGCGAAAGCCGAACTCGACGTCCGCGCGCTGCGCGTCGGACAGCCTCGGCCCGAGCTGGAAGCCGACGCCCGGCATCAGCGGCGCGAGCCACGGCGTCGCTTCGATCAGCTCGACCCCGTCTCGTTTGAGCTCCTCGGCAATGGCGCCGAAGATGGTGTGGGCGTTCCTCTCGCGCAACCGCAGCAGCAGGCCCATGGCGCGGAGGTCGGGGCGGAGGTCAAAGAGGTTCCTGGGAGAAATCTGGCCAGCCATCACGCACTGCTTGACGCCACGCGCCGTGAAGGCGGCGATCATCCTGGAAAGCTGGCCGACTCTGAGCCACACAATCTCGTCCACCAGCGAGGCCAACGCCGGATCAGTCTCACCTTCAACCGCAACGGCGACAAGGCGCTTTACTCCCTGGCGGCGGGCTTCCCGGGCGAGAAGCAGCGGCAGTGAACGATTGCCGGCGATGATGCCCAGAGTATCCGGAGTGCGGGTCATGGAGGTCCTGCGCGATCAGGGGCCGGAATCGGCGCTGCTTCCGTTCCGATCAAAGCAGCCGCCTCCCGCCAACACTGGTTGCGGGCGCAACCACACCGCCTGGCCCTCGCCAGGGGGCGATGCTCTATTCTCTCGCGCATCCCCCTAGTTAAGAGCAAACCCGGCTGTCTGTAAATCCGGATACCGCGATGACTGTGGCTTGCCCGCTTTGTCCCCAGCCGGGGGTTTCGGCGGCGCGGGCGACAAGCGGGTAATCTCGGCCTGGTACTTCTCGGCGTCCTCCTTCTTGTCCAGTTTCAGGGCCAGCGGCAGCAGCTTCCTGTAGATGGCGAGCTTGTCCGGGTAGTTCGGAAAGTCCTGCAGCAGCCTCTGGTAATCTTCGTAGGCTTCCGGCGCGCGATCCAGCGCGACCAGCCGTTCGCCGAGCGTGAGCAGGAGCCGGACTTTCTGCTGCGGCGAAGGGGCAAGCTGCAGCGCCTGGCGATAGGCATGGACGGCGGAGGCGGGCTTGCCCTGCGCGGTGTACAAGTCGCCGAGCTTCTCCGTCAGCACGGCGCTTTGTCGCGTCGTTTCAACCTGCTCCAGCAGAGCCACAACGTCCCGCATCGCCTTGCCGACTGCCAGGTTGAGATCGGCCAGGCGCAACCAGGACCATTCGACCAGCTTGCTCCCGCGCGACTGAAGGTCCCGATGCCGGCGGTCCGGATCCATCGCAAAGGGCTGGTAAAGGGGATCGCCCACCACGGTCGTTTGCCATGACAGAACGGATTGCCCCGCATAGGCGGCCTCGCCGAAGGTAAATCCGTGGTAGATCAGGCGCGCGGTGAAAACCGCCAGATCGGGCGTGCCGGAAAGGTAGGGCTCAACGACCGATCCCATGGTGATAGTCACGCCCTTGGCCAGCAGCGGGCCGGCCCAGTGTCGGTTGGGGGCGCGCAACGTCGCCGCGCTGGTTGAATGCAGATGGTAAGCGAACGCCCCGGGCATGAACTCCACCTCAGGCTGCGCGAACGGTCCCGAGACGTGCTCGTCGTACCAGCCGAGGTAGAACGCGATCTGGCTCATGGGAAAGCCGGCGGAAAAGGTGCGGGCATTCTCATCCACCTCTGTTTCAAAGCCCAGCCGCTTGCAGATCTCCGATGCCCCGCGAATCCAGTCCCCGCCGCTCTTGTATCCGGGATCGGTCGTGTTGCGCACGTCAAAGTAGGCGCGGCCCCAGAGACCATCCGCTTCGGCCTGGAGCGCTTTGTCCACCAAGCCCCGCGCGATGGCGGGCGTGGGCCCATCAAGCCGCGCGACCAGCAACACGCCGTTGGTGGGGTGCAGCATCGCGGCGTTGGTCGCCGTATAGACCGGGTTCCTCAACGGCCCGAACAGCGGCGGCTTCTCTTCTCCCAGCGGCAACCAGGCCAGCTCATTGTCCACCGCGGCCTCATCGCGGCGCAATTCCGGCCGCAGGCCCGGCATAACATCCTCCTTGAGAAGCGGGTCGCGCTGGATGCGCAGCGGAACACCGTAGCAGAGCACGGCATAACGGATTCGGGAAGCGACCGGCTTCCATTCCACACGCCCGGCCTGATTGGTCGTCGCGCTGATAATGCGCGGGCCGATCTCCCAGAGCTTCTGCTCCTTCAACTTCTGCGCCAGCGGCTCCGCCAGCGCGCTGCGATATTCTGCCCGGGACATGTCCTCGTTGGTGCTCATTGGAAAGCCGTAAACCTGGCCGGCCGGCACATGGCGCTTCTCAGCGTAGTAGTCGGCCACACCCTTGGATTCCGGCACGCGGGTGTTATACACAATGATTACCTCGTCACCCGGACCCGCCGCGCGCGCCGCCCACGCGCCGCTGCACGCCAGAATCCCCAGCCATGCCAATAGTCTATTCACGTTCAACTCTAACTTGGACACCTGCGCGCCGGATCGGTTCAAGCTCCGCAACGTGCCGCTCTCCACCTATAACGCTCCACACTCCACCCGCAATCCATCATACGCCAGCGATACTCCCGGCGGAAGCCCCGCCTGCGCCGCGTCGTGGTCGTAGTCATGCGTCAAATGCGTAAAGTAAGTCCGGCCCGCAGCGATGCGCCGCGCCGCGGTCAAAGCTTCATCCAGGCACATGTGCGTCAGGTGCGGCCTGGGCCGGAGCGCGTCCAGCACCGCTACTTCCACGCCGCGAACCCGCTCGACGGCTTCCGCCGGCACTTCCTTGCAGTCGCTCAGATAGGCCAGGCGCTTCCGCCCCTCCTGAACGAAGAGATAGCCACACGTTGTCGTCCTCCCATGCGGCAGGGGCAGTGGCGTCACCTCCAGGTCCCCGAGGGTGAAGGGGCCGTTTATGACGTGGGGTTCGGGAATGAAGTAGCCCTTGGGCAGCGGCTCATTCTGGAACGCGTAGCAAAAGACTCGCTTCAAATCGTTCATCGTCGCTTCGCTCGCATAGATCGGCAGCGCCTTGCCGCCGCGCAGGTCGCAAAAGCGGCGGCAGTCATCCAGCCCCATGATATGATCGGCATGGGAGTGCGTGAAGATCACGGCATCCAGCCAGGCAACCTTCTCCCGCAACATCTGGATGCGGAACTCCGGCGTGGTATCAATCACCAGCTTCGTCCGCTCCGTCGCCACATAGATCGAGGGCCGCGTGCGGTGGTTCTTCGGATTGGCGAGAAAGGCGGCCGGATACTCCTTGCCAATGACCGGCACGCCCTGCGAAGTGCCCGTGCCCAGAAAGATGAATGTAAACGACATTGCAGCCCTCACCTTAACCAAGGCATTCCTCGACCGCAACCAGGCGCGGCAGCCAGCCGGCCTGCTCCCCGCCGCGCTCGCATCGGCGCCCCACTTTTCCTTTGCCCACTGGCTGCGTAACCGCCAAATTCACACGCGTAACTGCGACATGCTGACGACTCTGCGAATCAAGAATCTAGCCCTCGTCACCGACCTGACGCTGGAGTTGCAGCCCGGCTACAACGTCATCACCGGCGAGACCGGCGCCGGCAAGTCCATCCTCATCGGGGCGCTGAACCTGGCCCTGGGCGAGCGCGCCGACCGCACCCTCATCCGCAGCGGCAGCGATAGTTGCTCGGTCGAGGCGGTCTTCGACGTCGCCCGCCTCGAAGCCCCCCTGCCCTCCTTCCTCGAGGAAAACGGGCTGGAACCTTGCGCAGACCACCAGCTCCTCCTGAAACGCGCCTTCACCAGCGCCGGCGCCAACCGCCAGTTCATCAACGGCTCGCCCACCACCCTGGCCGTCCTCGCCACCCTGGGCGAATGGCTCGTGGACATCCACGGCCCGCACGAACACCAGTCCCTCCTCCACCCCGCCCNNTTTGATCGTGGACGAAAGGACTTATGCCCAGCAGCTCGATCTGCTCCGATTCCAGACCGACGAGATCACCGCCGCCCACCTCCAACCCGAAGAAGAAGCGCAAGTCGAGAAGGACTATCGCCGGGCCAGCAATGCCGCCAAACTCGTGCAGCTCAGCCAGGCCGCGCTGGATCTGCTCGGCGAGAACGAAACCTGTCTCCTGACCCAGGCTGGCCTCATTGGCCGCACTTTGCAGGAGCTGCAGCGGATGGACCCTTCAGCGGCCCCGCTGGCGACCCTGCACGAGCAAGCCGCCGCCGCGCTGCGCGAGTTGCAGGCGGAGCTGTCCCGTTACGCCGGCAAGGCCGACATTGACCCCGCATCCCTGCAGCAGCTTGAAGAGCGCCTCAACCTCCTCCACTCGCTCAAACGCAAGTACGGCGCGAACCTGGCCGAAGTGATCTCCTTCGGCGCCGAAGCCCGGCGCAAGCTGCAAAGCCTGGAGCAGCGCAACGCTGAGCTGGGCCGCATCAACGCCGAACTCCAAAGGCTGGAAACCGAACTGTGGCGCGCCGGCCAGGCCCTCTCCGCCAAACGCCGCAAGGTCATCCCCCAGCTCACCAAAGCCGCCAGCAGCCAGCTCGCGGATCTGGGTTTCAAGCAGAGCCGCCTCGACATAGCCCTTGCCACCCTCGACCAGGCCGCCTTCACCCACCACGCAAACCGCACCACGCTCCAGGGCCTCGACACCATCGAGTTCCAGTTCGCCCCCAACCCCGGCGAGCCCTCGCGCCCTCTCCGCGCCATCGCTTCCTCAGGCGAACTTGCCCGGGTCATGCTCGCCCTTAAGACCGTCCTCGCTGCCGAAGACCAGATTCCCGTCCTGGTGTTCGATGAGGTGGACGCCAACATTGGCGGCGAGACCGCCAACGCCGTGGGCCAGAAGATGCAGCAGATTGCCCGGAAGCGGCAGGTCCTGTGCATTACCCACCTTCCCCAGGTCGCCGCCCCGGCCTTCGCCCACTACGTGGCCACGAAACAGGTAAGGGACAACCGCACCATCTCCGAAATCACCCGGCTCGACCCCAAAGCCCGCGTAACCGAGCTGGCCCGCATGTTCGGCGGCCAGACCGACGCCGCCCGCAAACACGCCGAAGCCCTGCTCAAAAAATGACCCACCGGGTTGACGCCGGCGCGATTGACGACGAATATCTGGGATGGTATCAGAAGCACAGCAATGCCGCGCAAGATACGCCAGTTGGTTGCGGACCTGGAGAAAGCCGGATTCGTCTTGGCCTCTGGCGGCAAAGGATCGCATCGCAAATTCCGCCATCCCAGACTTGCCGGCGCGGTCATCCTGAGCGGGAATAGTGGCGACGACGCGCATCACTACCAGGAGAAACAAATTCGCAACGCAATCCGCGAGGCGACGCAATGAAAGCCGAAGACCAATACTTGAAGTTCGTGCGCTGGAGCGACGACGACGGCCTTTATGTGGGCTTTTGTCCTGACCTCTTCCCTTGGGGCGGGATCTGTCACGGAGAAACCGAGGAGCAGGCCTACGCCCAGTTGTGCGCGCTGGTCCGCGAAGAAGTCCAAGCCTTGCGTTCCAGCGGCAAGGACCTTCCCTCGCCCGGCACACGACCCATGCGAGATGCCATGCCGGCCTGAACCGAACGGGCCGCCTCCNNTTTATCACCTGCCGCTGGAAGAACTCGGCGCACTGGCTGACCGTCGGCGCCAAATCGCCCGGGCGGCGGCCTACGACGGCCGCGGCAACCAGATCGTCACCTACATCATTGACCGCAATATCAACTACACCAACGTCTGCGATGTGAGCTGCGCGTTCTGCGCGTTCTACCGCACGGAACGGGATGCCGACGCCTACGTCATCACCCTCGATGAGCTGGACCGCAAGATCGAGGAAACGGTCGCCCTGGGCGGGACGCAGATCCTGCTGCAGGGCGGCAACCACCCCGCGCTGGCCAAGCAGTGGTACCTGGACCTGCTCGCCCACCTGAAGTGCAAGTTTCCCCAGGTCAACATCCACGGCTTNNGGCCTGGGCTCGCTGCCGGGCGGCGGCGGCGAAATCCTCGTGGACCGCGTGCGCCGGCAGGTCTCCCCGCGCAAGGCGATGACCGATGACTGGCTGGAGGTGATGGATATCGCCCACCGGCTTGGGTTGAACTCGTCGGCTACGATGATGTTCGGCCACGTCGAAACGGTCGAGGACCGGATCGAGCACCTCGAACGCGTGCGGGCGCAGCAGGACAAGTCCAAAGGCTTTACGGCCTTCATCGGCTGGACCTTCCAGGCGGCTCACACGAGGCTGCGCGCGCCGACGGTCGGCGCGCATGACTACTTGCGCACGCAGGCCCTGGCGCGGATCTACCTCGACAACTTCCCGAGCGTGCAAAGCTCTTGGGTGACGCAAGGCCAGGCCGTTGGCCAGGTCGCGCTCAAGTTTGGCGCCAACGATCTCGGCAGCATTATGATCGAGGAAAACGTGGTCTCGCAGGCCGGCACGTCCTTCCGCATGGCCGTCGCGGACATGCGCCGGCTCATCTCTGACCTCGGCTACGAACCGCACCAGCGCGACAATTGGTACCGGCTGCTGAACTGAGATGAGGCTGCGATTGCGCCGCCCCCGGGCGGCTGAGCGGCTCAGTCGGCACGGCGGCGGCTCGAACCGGTGCCGTCTCTTTCACCGGCTGGCGCCGAACACGCTCTCGAGAATAACTTCCTTGGTCTTCCAGAGCAGCGCCATGGTCATGGCCAGGGGCAGGAGAATCAGCACAATCACAAACCACATCCCGCCCCGTTCCATCACGACGCCCACCATCCCCAGCCAAAACGGCAGGACTTGAATCCGGCCGAGACCCAAATACAGCAGCGCCAGCAGAAGAGCCGCCAGGAGCAGGTTCAGGTTGAGCGTCGTGAATTGTCTTGTTTCCAGGCGCAGGGTTTCGTCGGGCAGCATGGCGCCGAGACGCCGCACGACCAGGTTCAGGCTTCCCATAAACACCAGGGCGGACAGGGCCATGAGCATTACCATCGCCAGGAAGAAAGAGTTGTGCGGGATCTTGTTCCACCAGTAGAGGAACGGGCTGAGCCCGAGGTTGATCAGGCTGAACACCTGCGCGCGGTCCAGCGCGGCGCGCCATACGCGCTCCTGCTTCTGAAAATCGCCCAGTTGCCATACGCCGAAAACCAGCAAGGCGGTCGTCACCAGCGGCGGCACAACCCCATACGGTTTCAGCGATTCCGCCCGGGCCGCGTGGACGCACACGACCAGCGTAATTGGCAGGCCCCAGAACAAGGCCGACAGCCCCCGCACCAGCCGACCGAGCGACCGCAACAGTTCGGCGTTGGGTGCGGGTTCAGGCATGCGGGGGCGGACTCGGCAGCTAGAAATTCAGGTACGTATAGTCCTGGAGGCCGCGCTCGTAGTCGTCGAGCAGACGCATGGCCTCGGAGGGCTTCATCCGGTCGGACTTGATGGCCTCGTCAATCTGCGCCTTCATTTGTCGCCCCAGCTCGTGATCGTCGTACTGCACCGACGCAAGACACTGCACAATGGTGCTGCCTTCAATGGNNTGCCTTCAATGATCTCCTCGACGTAGTACCCGGCCGGCTCGTCAGGTTCCAGAAAGACGTGCACCTCGTTGGCCCGCCCGAACAGATTGTGCAGGTCCCCCATGATGTCCTGGTAGGCGCCCATGAGGAAGAGGCCCAGGTAGTAAGGTTCGGTCTGGCCGTTGCCATTGGTGTTGAGCGGGTGCAGCGGCAGCGTGTCGCGCACGTCGCGCAGGTCAATGAACTTGTTCACCTGACCGTCGGAATCGCAGGTGATGTCCACCAGCGTGGCTTCGCGCGTGGGCCGCTCGGCCAGGCGGCTGATCGGCATGATTGGGAACAACTGGTCCAGCGCCCAGTGGTCCAGCAGGGACTGGAACACTGAGAAATTGCACAGGTACTGGTCGCCGAGCGAGTCCTCCAGCTTGCGAATCTCCTCGGGCACATAGGCCTGGCCCTTGAAGCTCTCCACAACCTCCTGGCCGATCTCCCAGTAAAGCTCCTCGATCCGGGCCTTCGCCGGCAGGTCCAGCATGCCGAGCGTGAACATGTGCTGCGCGTCTTCCTTTCGTTCCAGCGCATCGTGATACGCCTCCAGCTTGTTCAACTTCGGCAGGTTCTCGCGGATATTCTCCAACTCACCGACCAGCGGAGACTCGTTCTCGCCATCCACACCGCGCCCGTTGGGCCGCACCTTCTTGATCGCACCGAGGACTTCCACAATCAGCACGCTGTGGTAGGCGACAATCGCCCGCCCGCTTTCGCTGATGATGTCCGGGTGGGGCACTTTCTCCGCGTCGCAAACATCGCCGATGTAATAAACAATGTCGTTGGCGTACTCCTGCAGGGTGTAATTGGTGGAACTGTCAAAGGCGGACCGGCTGCCGTCATAATCCACACCCAGCCCGCCGCCGACGTCGAGGTACTCAATCTGAAATCCCCGCTTGTAGAGCTTGGCATAGAACCGCGACGCTTCCTGGACCGCCTTCTTGACGATCAGAATGTCCGGGACCTGCGAGCCAATGTGGAAATGCAGCAGCTTCAAGCAGTGGGCCAGGTTCTCCGCCTTGAGCAGTTCTGTGGCGGCCAGCAGCTCCGCCGTGCTCAACCCGAACTTCGCGTTCTCGCCCGCGCTCTCCGCCCACTTGCCCGTGCCCCGGCTCAGGAGGCGCAGCCGGATTCCAATGACGGGCTCCACCCCGAACTGCCGCGACAGGGCGATGATCTGGCGCAACTCCTCGAGCTTCTCGACGACCAGGATCACCTTCTTGTTCAGCTTGGTGCCCAGCAGCGCCATGCGAATGAACTGGGCGTCCTTGCAGCCGTTGCAGACCAGCAGGCTGCCGAGCTGGTCCTGGAGGGCGAGCCCCGCAAACAGCTCCGGCTTGCTGCCCACCTCCAACCCGAACTCGAACGGCTTGCCGGCATCCAGGACCTCCTCCACCACCTCGCGCAACTGGTTCACCTTGATCGGAAAGACGCCGCGATACTTGCCCTGGTAGTCGAACTCGGCGATGGAATTGCGGAAGGCGAGGTTGATAGACTCGACCCGGTGGCGCAGAATGTCCTGGAACCGAATCAGCAGCGGAGACTTCAAACCCCGCGCCTTCGCTTCTTCGACGACATCCGTCAGGTCCACAGACGCCCCGGCCTCGCGCAGCGGTTTGGCCACCACGTGCCCGGCTTCGTTGATGTCAAAGTATCCCCCGCCCCAACGATGAATGTTGTACAGATTGCGAGCGGCCTGGATATCCCAGGGCTCATGACCATCGGTTGAGTTGCTCATTTCCGCAGCTTCAGAATGATCCGCACTATAGAACTCCGCCGCGGGAATTCAATAGGCGTGTGCAAAATAATTTCGGCCGCCGCCCGGAGGGAGGCGTGGCGCGTGGTGCGTGGTGCGCGAAGCTTGAAATGCGCAGGAAGGCTCTTCACGCGCCACGCACCACGCGCCATGCCCCACGCCCCGCGCAACACGCAACGCGTTCCACTTCGCCCTTTGCAGCAGCGCCCGGTTCTGTTTCCATCGCCGCATGTCAACAGCGTCATTGGTAGCCATAGTCCGCCACTGCGACGGAATGCTGCACTCGGCCCACGTGCAGGATTACGATCAGGCAGCCAACGGTCTCCAAGTTGAGAACAGCGGCGTGGTAACCCGAATTGCCGCAGCGGTGGACGCGAGCCTGGCAACGGTCCGGCTGGCCGCGGAGGCCAAAGCGGACCTGCTGCTGGTCCACCACGGACTCTTTTGGGCTCCAGCGCATCCCTGGACCGGCAGCCGCTACAAATTGCTGCGTTGCCTGCTGGAGCACGATCTGGCGGTTTACAGTTCCCATTTGCCGCTGGACGCCCATCCCCGCCTCGGCAACAACGCCCGGCTTTGCGCGGCGCTGGGACTCAAGAACCTCCGCCCCTTCTTCTTCGATCACGGTCTGTTCCTCGGGTTTCAGGCCAGAACCCGCATTCGGCGGACCGACCTGGCCCAACGCCTGCGGCAGGCAACGGGCAGCCAGCCGCGCGTCATACCGGCTGGACCGACCGTCTGCCGCCGGATCGGCGTTGTGAGCGGGGGCGCGGGCGACGAACTGAAACGGGCGGCTCAGGCGGGTGTGGACACCTTCGTCACGGGCGAGGGTCAGCACTGGACCTATGGTCTGGCGGAGGAACTGGGGCTGAACGTCCTTTACGGCGGCCATTACGCGACCGAAACGTTCGGGGTCAAGGCGCTGGCGGCGCACCTCTCGCGGCGGTTCAAAGTGCCTTGGGTCTTCCTGGACCACCCGACGGGCCTGTAACCCAGGCTTCCGTTACTTGGCGCCGCGCCGGCCCTTTTCGGTCAGGCCAACCAGCATCCGCCTCCCGTCGTTGGCAACCATGCCCAGGAACCGGAAAAGCCGGCGGGCGGCGTTGTGTTCAGGCCAGGCCGCCAGCACATCCTTCTCCAACCGGCCAGCCTCGGCGCTTCGCCCCAGCTTCTTGAGGCATTCCACCTGCAAAAGCTGCGCCTGGCGAAGCCGCAAATCGGACAAATGCGCCGCGTCGAGGAACTCCGCAGCCTCCGAGAACCGTCCGTCCCGGAAATGCTGTTCAGCAACGCTGACCAGGCGAGTAACTGCAAACGCCTCCCGCCCGACGTATTGCGGGTCAAAGGCCCTGCGCTCCTCGGGAGTCAGATCCGAGTGCCGCTCCTCCTGAAAGATCCCGTATAGGTCTGAAAAGGGGCCTTCCTCCTTGAGCAGAGTGGCGGCAATGCCCTCGATCCGCCCCAGCGCCGCGTCGCGGGCGGCCGCGTCCGTCTTGTGCACGGCCTGGATCAACCTGCGGGCGGTGTCTTTCCGCTCCTCAAGCATGAGTTGGAAGAACCGGGTCCAAAAGGGCAAATTGCGCATTCGCCGGGTCCGCCCTCGGCCGCGGATCGGATAGAGCAGAATCGGCAGCTTGACGTACCTGTCGGCCAAGCGCGCAACCTGACTTACCCACCGGTCGTCGTACCAGTAAGGGAAGTAGCCAGGGAAGAACCGTCGCAGCACCGCCAGCCAGCCCCAGCCGAAAAGCGGATAGGTGGCGGTATCGGCCGTCATCGGATCATGCGGAAAGGCCAGCAAAACCCCGTCCGGGTAGGGCGCAAAGGCTTTCCGCGCGATTTCATCCCAGCCGGGCGTGTCGAAACGCATGTCATCCCCGGAAACCATGTAAATCTCGGCACACCGCCCGGAAGCGGCCCAGAGAGCATCATGCGTATCCCCCAAACAGGCCGTCCGCGGGCCGACGTGCCAATGAACGGCTAAATCCATCTCGGGCAACTGCTTCGCCGCGGTCGCCCGCTGTGTGACCTGGTCATCGTCATCCACGTAAAGCCATACGGAAACCATGTCTTTTCGGACAGTATGAGCCTTTAAAGAGGCAAAAACCTCCGCCAGGATCTCCGGACGGGCGCGCGTCGCGATCAGGATGCTGATCTGTCCGGGATTGACCCGAATGTCGTGCGCGGATTCTGCCGTTGCCATTGGTTTGCTCATAGCATTATGGACTTACGGCCTTCTATTACAGAATTCAGGTCAGATGCGCAACGCTGGTCCGGACAGTTGGCATTCCCTTATTCCATAAAGGCGAAAATGCGGCCAAAAGCCATCCGGGCAGACGGGCTCCAATCCAATCACCCAATCCCCCGCCAGCCGTGGCATTCCCGCCAACTCCAGTCCTTTCCCGCCCCCTCTGCGCCGTGTACAAGGGGTNNAGGCTAATAGGTGGCTATGGGCAGGCTCGGAAGGGGGGTGGGTAAGGTGCGGCTGGCCGGGGATGGGCGCGCCGGGTATTATCGGCTGCCGGCCGGCTTGTCGGCTCGTCCTGGCTATCCGCCGGGCCGGACCTGCTTGTTCCGGTGACCGGAGTGCGCCGGTTCCTTCTGCCTGGTGACAGCCAGACACCCAAGCAGCAATAAGCCGACCGCCAGGGCGGCCAGGCTGACGTACAACGTGTTTACGGGGGGGGTGAACCGGAATTCGACAGTATGCGCGCCGGGTGGCAACGCTACGCCGCGCATGAGGTAATTGCAGCGCAGCAGCTTCCCGGCCTTGCCATCCACTGACACCTGCCAGTTCGGATCATACTTGTCGTTGAGGAGCAACACCGAGGGCAGGTCGGCTTTGGCTTGCAGCACGATTCGTTTGGGCGCGTAGCTGGTGAACTCGACCGTGCCGGCATTGTAATTGGTAGCACTGGCCGGACTGGGCGCGGGCAGCGGGTCGGCCAGGAGCACGGTTTGGGCCGGATCGAACTCAGCGCTGCCCAGAGTTTTGAGGGTGGCCTGATCGTTGGTGCTGACTTGCCAGTTCGCGTAGAGCTTGGCCCGCGGCAGCGCGCCGGTGAAGTCGAAGACGGCATATTGGCCGTCCGGTTTGACCACTGCGGTCAGCATTTCCAGGGTGTTTGGCCTGGTGATGCCGGGCTTTGCCTCAATGTCGAACCGGGTGACAATGCGGAAGCGGCGCTGGACCGGGTCAACCTCTTGATTGAGCACGTTCAGGAACCCGGCCGCGCCGAGCAGGTAACGGGTGTTGGTAAGCTGCCAGCGCCGAGCCACCCGAAACAGCGTGTTAGTGGTGCCCTCGAAGGCCAGCGCGGATTCGAAGGCGACGTAGTCCACCGGCGCGCGCGGCATCATGACGATGTCGAGCGACTGGATGTTGTAATAGGGGAAAAGCTGCTGCTTCCACTCGATGTCGTAAAGCTGGTGGAAGAGGGCGAATTGCTGGGGCGGCGGAAACGGCAGCACTGCCGCCCGGTGTTCGTAGGGTTTGTCGCGCAGGAAATCTATCACCGGATTGGTGGCGTATTTCCGTTCCCAGTTCCATGAGATGACCCAGGGCATGTTGGCCCAGCCCAAATCCGCCACCAGCAGAACCCCCAGCAGAATCCCGCCCAGCCTCGCCCGCCGCCCGCTGAAGTACCCGCTCAGGACCACTATGATGAGGCCGCTGGCCAGCACGAGCAGAACCAGAAACCAGGCGGCTTGGCGGATGCTGAAACCGGCGATCTCGCCGGCCATGCCCGCATCAAACTGAACGTCCTGCAAATAGGCCACCAGGCGCTCTCGCGAGCGGGAGTAGATGAACCATCCCACAACGCTTGCAGCCAGCGCGATGGCCGAGCCGCGCACCCAGTTCTTCTCGAACGCGGCGGCCTTCGCCCACCAGCTTCGCAGTTGCGAGCGCAGGTCCCGCACGACTGCGACGGGCGCGTCCAGGCACTTGCGGCTGATGCCGTGCACGCCGTAGGCGAACAGGATGACCAGCGCCCAGTCAACCACGTGGAAGAACTTGGCTGGATTGCGCATGGTGGAAGCGAACGGCAGGGCGTAAAAGAACTGGTAGAAAGGCGCGAAGCGGCCCAGGCCGATCAGGAAAGCGATCAACGCCACACCGCTCCAGAACCAGATCAGCTTCCGCTCCGGCAGCGGAAACACCGAATGCTCCCGCCGCAGGGCCTGCAGAGCTGTCCACAGCGCGATCATCACCACCAACACCCCGGCGTAAACGCCCCCGCCGCCATACCGGATGAATCCCGCGGGCGGCGCGCCTTCCTTGCCCGAGGCAAAGTACCTGTCCCATGCCGGATCGCGTCCGCCGGCGCCCCAGTAGTTTCCTCCCCGGTAATGGTCCTGGAGGCCCTCGGGCAGGTTCATGGGCGTATCCATCCGGTAGCCAAACAAGCCGGGCACAATCAGGCTGAGGGTCTCGCGTTTGGGCATGCTCCATTGCGTCGCCTCGTCCCAGCGGCGGGCTTTGCTCTCCTCATCCTGTCCCATGCCGGCAACGCCCTTGATCTGCGTGCTGACCAGCGTGCTGACGGCCGAAGCGGCGATGAAGGCCGCGAACATGACCACCACCGCCAGCCGCCCGACGCCCTGGCCCAGTCGTTGCGCCGCCGTCCCCTCCCCGGCCAGCGCCTGGTAGATGACAAAGCCTGCGATGACAATGCTGAAGATGGCCCCGATGTCAAAGGCCTCCATCACGCCCATGCCGACGGCCAGGCCGGCCAGGGCGACTCGGAGCCAGCGGCGTGGAGATGACAGGTCGGCCAGCGCCGCCAGCGCCAGGAAGTCCAGTCCAAAGCTCAGTGGTTGAGAAGCCACGCCCCAGCAGGCGGTGGAAAAGAAGTCCGAGTTCAAGGCGACGGCGATGGCGCCCAGAAAGCAGGCCAGCGGGGAGAACTTCCACTGGCGGAAGCACAGCCAGGCGCTCAGCCCGAGAAACAGAAGCGTAAATGGCGCATAGATCTTTGAGAAAATGAGCTTCCCGAAAACCAGGGCCAGCCCCTGCGAAATGTCCGGCGAGGCGCTGGGGCCGGTTCCGCCGATCCAGTTCAGGTCTCCCCAAAAGCCGAAGAAGCCCGAGGGCAAATCCGCGCTGCGCGAACTAATGGCGCCGAGGGGGCCGTCATTCGAAAAGACCGTGTGGCCCGGCCGCAACCCATCCCGGAAGAGCACCACCAGCACCACCACCAGGCAGAGGGCGACCCAAACAAACTGCCGCAGGGCCGAGGGCAGCGCTCCCGCCCCGCTATTCGATTGATTCATAGCGGCAAAGTGTTCTTCATTTCCACGTGAAAGAAAACAGTATTTTCACCGCATGAAGTGGCCGGGAAGAGCTTGGCAAGCCGTTCGGGATCCCCGGAGTGGCTGGCTCTGGATGCTTAGCGTCTTCTTGATCGGCTTGGGCGCCCGGCTGTGGCTGATCCGCCGGTTCGGCACGCCCCTGCCCTTCTGGGATCAATCGGAGGAAGCTCGGGTGGTCTATCTCCCCTACCTGGAAGGGAAGCTTTCGGTGGCGGACTTGTTCTCGGCGCACAACGAGCACCGGATCTTCTTCAGCCGCATCTACGGGTTGGCGCTACTGTTACTCAACCGGCAGTGGGATGGCCAGCTGGAGATGGTATGTGATGCGGTTATCCATTGCGCCACGCTCGCGGGGCTGGGGTGGCTGATGTGCCGCCGGTTGGCACGACAACAGTGTTTGCTCGCTTGGCTGCCTTTGGTCTTGCTGCTCGCCTTGCCTTTTGGGTGGGAGAATACATTAGCAGGCTTTCAGTCAATCTTTTACTTCTTTCTGCTGCTGTCACTACTGACGTTGTGGCTGCTGGGTCTACATCCACCCGGATCGGTTGGGTGGTGGTGCGGCGCCGCCGCCGCCATCATGGCGTTGTTTACCCTGCTCTCGGGTTTCATGGCAGCGGCGACGGTGTTCGCTCTTGTGCTGCTGCGCATCTGGCGACGACCGGAAGCATGGAAACAGCAGGCTGTGACCATGGCGTTCTGCGCCGCCGTTGTTGCTAGCGGGCTCTTGTTAAAGGAGGACGTGCCGCATCATAGCCCCCTGCAAGCGCACTCGGTGGGGGAATTCCTCGCAGCCTTCGGAGCCAACCTGGCGTGGCCGTGGATTGTCGTTCCGCCCTTCGCGCTGCTGAACCTCGTGCCGCTCGGAGTTCTAGCCTATTGCTACTTGCGCCGGGGCGAAGAGCGGCCTGCCGCGGAGATGACCTTGGCGATTGGGCTGTGGACCGTCCTGCAGGCGGCGGCTACGGCCTACGCGCGTGGAGCAGAAGGCAGACCGCCCGGTTGGCGCTATATGGATTCGACCAGCCTCATCGTGATCGCCAACGGTTTTAGCTTGGCCATCCTGCTCAGCCGCCGTTGGCCCACACCCGCCGCTTCTGGCATTTTGAAATTCTCAGTTTTCAATTTTCAATTCTCAATTCCCTGCTCCATCTCGCGGCTGGTCCCTTTAGCCCGGCCTATCCTGTTGAGCATCGTCATATGCTGGGGTCTGGTTTGTATCGCGGGACTGGCTTTGCTCAGCTCGCGCGCGTGGCAGATTGATATTCCCGAGCGCCGACTCTACCACCGCGCCCAACTGAAGCACGCCCGCGCCTTCCTGGCCACAGACGATGTCCGCGTGTTCGAGGGCAAACCCAGGTGCCAGCTCTTGTGCTATCAAGGCGATCCGTTGGCGCCTACCCTGCGCTATGAGGCGGAATGGACGGTCGAATACCTGCGCAACCCCCTGATCCGCAGGATTCTGCCCGCCTGCGCGCGGCTTCCGCTGCGGATGGAGCCGGATCTGCGCGCGACACAAGGCTTCGTGACCAACGGGGTCCGGCCGGACTGGCTCACCGCGCAGACGCTAGCCGCGTGGAGTTCCTGGTCAGCGCCAGGACCCGCGGCGACGGGAACCTTCGAGAGCTTGCCAATTCAGAAGAGCAGGTTCCCCTACTTGGAGATCGCGGTTGCCGGCGGTTTGGGGGAGGAAGGGCTTTCGCTGGAGTTGGTTGACGTGACCAGTGGCAAGCGAAAGGAAGTGCGGTCCCGGAGGTTTGCCGTGAGCGAATGGCAGTCCTGCCATGTCAAGGCTCCGGCAGGGGAGTTCAAGATTGTGGCTCAGGACGCAAGCGAGACCGGTTGGCTTGCCTTCCAGCCGCCGCGTGAGCTCGGCCGGCTTTCCTTGTGGGCCATCCAGCTCCTCGGCGCCGCCGAGTATTTGCTGTTTGCGGGCCTGGGCCTTCTCCTGCTCAATCTGGCGGCGCTCTTGGCGTCCAGGCACTACATCAACGAGTCGCAACCAGATCAATAAGAACTGCCTGGCCCGGATAGCTCACCCTCCCAAACGCCGCCTGAGGGCACGCAGCGCAGTGCTGGCATTTCAATCAGGCTGAGGTAGTACAGTGCTATCTCGCAGTTCCATCGCGTTCTGCGAAAATTCTTCCTCCTCGTCCTCGACTATTAGTCTACGATTACCAGGACGAGGACGCTTTGGTTGCGGCACGGGCCGCGCTGTGGAATATTCAGGCTCGGGAACCACTACCGCTAGGCGACAAAGCTCCAAAATAGAGCCGAAATAAGGGCGGACCAGGGAATAACTTGCCATGGAAGACACCTTCAGGTACTCGGTTTCAGGTTCAACATGACTGAGATACCTCCAGAGGAACTTCGAAGGCTGTACTGGAATCGCTTTGCAGAGAGACAAACCGGGCGAACGCGGATCTGGCAAGTTCTCGCGAGGAGATTCTTCCAGCGATGGATCAAGCCAACCGACGTCGTGCTGGACTTGGGAGCGGGGTACGGAGAATTCCTCCAAGCGATCAAGGCTGCCAGGAAGTTGGGGGTTGATGCAAATCCTCAGGCGGCGGAGTTGTGGAGCAAGGAGATCGAACCCATGCATTTCGACGTGACTTCGCCGTGGCCGGTGCCTGCAGGTTCAGTTGACTGCGTCTTCACTTCGAACTTCTTCGAGCACCTGCCGGACAAGGGCGCTTTGGAACGTTGCGTTCAAGAGGTCTTCTTGGCGCTGAAGCCGGGTGGCATCTTGATTGCCATGGGGCCCAACATCCGCAAAACAGGCGGTGGCTACTGGGACTTCTTCGACCATTTTATCGCGCTCACGGACAGGTCGGTCTGCGAGCTGCTGCGGGTCCACGGCTTCCGTATCGACTTCTGCCGAGCGAGTTTCCTCTCGTACACCATGACTCGCACTAATCCCACGCTGCTCACAAAGGTGTACCCTGTTCTTGTGCGAGGCTACCTCCGCTGCCCCTTTCTTTGGTGGGTCTTCGGGAAACAGTTCCTAGTCGTGGCTTCCAAGGTGCCTCCAACGACAGTCTTACGCGATGGCCGCCATCCCGAACGTGAAGCAAAGTAGCAACGGGAAGGCTCCGCTTCGACTGCTGTCCATCGTGATCCCAACGCGCGATGAAGCGGGCTTCATCACCTCCGCGGTAGAACATCTTCACTTGGAGCTTCGAATGCATGAAGTGCCACATGAAATCCTCGTTGTGGATGATGGCAGTTTGGACGGCACCTGGGAGATTTGTGCGGAACTCCAGAAGCGGATTCCGCACCTGCGACCAATCCAGAACCCCGGACCGCATGGTTTTGGGCGCGCCGTAGTGTGCGGTCTCGATCGCACTTGCGGCGATGCAGTCGTCATCATGATGGGCGATGAATCAGACGATTGCCGTGACGTGGTGCGTTACTGGGCGGAGTTGAATAAGGGTTATGACTGCGTATTCGGTAGCCGTTTTGTGAAAGGCGGGGGTGCAATAGGTTACCCTTTCTTGAAGCTGGCTATCAATCGGCTGGCGAATCTATTCCTTAGAGTCATGTTTGGTCTCAAGTTTAACGACACGACCAACGTTTTCAAAGCCTATCGGCGTGAGACTATTGAGGGCTGCCGCCCCCTGATCTCGCCCCACTTCAATTTGACCGTCGAGCTGCCGCTCAAGGCGGTTGTGCGGGGCTACAGCTGGGCTGTGGTTCCGGTGAGGTGGCGGAATCGGCGTATGGGCACCGCTAAGCTGGAGATCAAGGAGATGGGAAGCCGCTATTTTTTCACCTGCATGTACGTCTGGCTTGAGAGGTATTTCAGCAGAGGCGACTACAGGAAGAAGCCTTCCGTTTGAAGCAATTCCATTGACAGCGCCGGCGCTGTGCTTCACAATTTTCCTCGCTTTAGCTGCAGGGCGCGAGAGCGCCGATGCCATGAAGTGCTATTGATGAAACCTCTGTGTCAAGCTGTCCGCGTCAGAAGCCGCAAGATACTGACAGCTTTCACTCTCATCGAACTCCTCGTGGCTATCGCCATCATTGCCATTCTGGCTGCCTTGCTCCTGCCAGCCTTGAGCAAGGCCAAAGAGAAGGCTCATCGGATCGTTTGCCTGAACAATGTTAAGCAGTTGCAGAATGGGTGGCACCTGTACATGGCGGACAACAATGACTGGATGCCTTTTAATCATTGGGATGGGAACGCAGGGAACAGCGCAGGATCAACGGTCGGTTCTTGGGTTGTTGGAAACGCCCGGGAGACGGCGACAACAAATATCCAGCGGGGGGTGCAATGGCCGTATCACCCAGCACTTGGCGTCTACCGCTGTCCAGCCGATTCCGCCAAGGCAAAGGATGGAATCACGCCCCGAGTTCGCAGCTACTCGTTGGATGCATGGCTTGGGCAGGTCGACGAAGGTCCGAATGCCCGATGGAACATCCAGAGGGGAAACCAGCTCAGAAGGACTGCCACGATATTCGGATTCGGTTGTGAAAACGAGAACAGCATTGAGGACGGCTTGTTTGGCTGCTACCCACCGGGGAGACCGGATTCTTCCCAGTGGTTAAACCTTCCAGCTAGCCGCCATAGCAAAGGAGGAGTATTCTCATTTGCCGATGGACACGTTGAGTACTGGAAGTGGCGTCCGGGTGCCGCCATGAAATACGTGGGGCGGCCGCAAATGGCCACGCCTGGGGAGTTGCCGGACCTGCAACGGCTGGAGAACTGCGTGCCTGACGCCCGCTACTAAAAGAAGAGGATTAACCTGATTGAATCATCTTTGGAACTGTTGGAATTGGGCTTGCAAGCCCCCAGTAAAAGCTTATTGTGGGGGCCAGCGGTTAACAACTCATCGAAAAGCAAAATGAAGATCAACGTGTCCATTTCTGGTTTGGTAGTTCCCAGTTCGCAGGCTCAACGAATCAAGCGGACCACCATCACCGTGGCGTTGGGGTGCGGGGTGGTCGTGCTCTCCTGCTGGATCGCCGCATTCCAGGCGCAGTCGGCTGATTGCGTCTTGCCTCCGGCTGGCTTGGTCGCTTGGTGGTCGGCAGAGGACAGTGCCGATGACCAGGTGGGTACGAACAACGGAACCCTGCGTGGCGGAACCACGTTCGTGTCTGGCGAGGTGGGCCAAGCTTTCAATTTCGACGGGAGTAGTGGATCGGTCCTCGTGCCGGATGCGCCCGCACTGCGGTTTACAAACTCGATGACAGTTGAAGCCTGGATTAACCCCAGGAGCTGGGGGGGACACCCGCGAGAAATCGTTTCAAAGTGGTTCGGCCCCCCTGGTGATCAGTTGAGCTACACGACTTCGATTGAAACCTCAGGCCAGGCCTACTTTCTCGTCAGCAGCAATGGCCGAGCATCTACTCCTGGCGTTGATTACAAGGTCGTCTATACCACCAGTACCATCCCACTGAACCAGTGGAGCCATTTTGCGGCGACGTACGACGGGGCTTTGCTCAAAATATATCTGAATGGCGCGTTGGAAAACGAAGTGCCTTGGGCGAACGGAATCTGGCCTGGGACGGCTCCATTGGTGATTGGGCAATGCTACTCCCAGTCCTTATTCGATGGGGTGGTCGATTAACCGGCCATGTACAGCCGAGCCCTCTTGGCCAGCGAAATTGCCGATATTTACAATGCCGGCAGCGCGGGCAAGTGCGCCGCACCGTTCATCAAGGGCCAGCCTCGGAACCAAGTCGGCTATTGGGGCAAGAGCGCCATCTTCACCGTGACTGCTGCGGGCTCTGCGCCGTTCAGCTATCAATGGCGAAAGGACAGTGTGCCCATCGGCGGTGCGACCGGCTCTGCACTGGTCTTGAATAACCTTCAACTTGCGGATGAGGGCAACTACTCGGTCATCGTAACCAATTCTGTTGGGAGCGTCACGAGCAGCAATGCCTATCTGACAATGAATCCCGCGGGGGTGTCCCTAGCCCTCTACTCGGGTATCACGATTGACGGCGTGATTGGACTGACTTACGGCATCCAATACAACACTGATTTGAGCAACACAAATGGCTGGCTGGGTGTGGCCAACGTCACACTGGACACACCGACGCGGCTTTGGTTTGACGCGCAACCCGCGAACCAGCCGCGACGTTACTACCGCGTCGTGCCGGGGCCGATTCCCATCCCGTAAGCAGCAGACTATTCCAGTTACCTCGATTTCCTGTAATCGCCGCGGCTGAAGTATTTTTCGAGCCAGACGTAGAGGCAGATGAACAGGTAGCGGCTGCCCATCTCCCGAAGCTTCAACTTGGCCACTCCGGTGCGGCGGTTGCGCCAGGTAATTGGGATGACCGTCCAGGAGTATCCGCGGACAATCGCCTTTAGCGGCAGTTCCACGGTCAGGTTGAAATGCGGCGATATGAGCGGGCGGCACCCTTCAATGGCCTCGCGCCGGTAGGCCTTGAACGCGTTGGTGGTATCATTGAGGCGAATGCCAAAGAGCACTTTCAAGAAGAAGTTCGCCATCCGGTTGATGAGCAGCTTGATTTTCGGGTAGTCAACCACGCCGCCGCCTTTCATAAAGCGGCTGCCGAACACGCAGTCCCATCCCTGGTTCAACTCCTGCCAGTAGCGCACCACGTCGCGGCAATCGTCCGATTCATCCGCCATCATGATCACCGCGGCGTCGCCCTTGATTTGGTCGAGGCCGCGGATCACCGCCCGCCCGAAGCCGTGCAACCCTTCATTCTTGAGCGGCTTCAACTCCGGCAGCCGCGCCTGCAGGTCGCTCAGCAGCTTCCAGGTTCCATCGGTGCTGCCATCATCCACCACCACGATCTCGTGCGGAATGTTGTGCAGACGCAGTTCAAGATGGAGGTGCTCCACGCTTGAACCGATGCAGCCCTCCTCATCCCGCGCGGGAAAGACCACCGAGAGCAGCGAGAGAGGACGCGGTTGGCGCAGGGAGGAATCGCTCATGCTTTGCTCGGAGACTCCACGGCTGGATTTGCGCCCGGGCGCTTGAACTCTGTCGCCTGAGCAAAACCGGCGGGCTGGCCGGTTCCTGTGATTAACATCTTTCTAGCCATGCGGAGCGCAGGACAGATAGTGCCGTCAAAGGGAGATTCAGAGCAAGTTCATTCCGCTTCGCACGCCGCGGCATGAAGCCGAAGGCGATGTTTGCCTCTGGATTGAAGCGAGGGCTAAAGGGGCTTGACCTTGGGGGGGCAGGCTGTCTTGATAGTGCCGCATGAGCAAAGCGTGTCTGGTCACAGGTTCATCCGGCTTGATCGGCTCGGAAGTCGCTGCCTTCTTCCATGGACGCGGCTTCGCGGTTCACGGCGTGGACAACAACCAGCGCGAGGCGTTCTTCGGCCCGCAAGGCAACACCCGCTGGAACCGGGAGCGGCTGCGGCAAACGCTGGCAGGGTTCACACACCACGAGCTTGATATTCGTGATCGCGGCGCCGTGCTGAAGCTGGTCGAGACGCTCAAGCCGGCCGTCATCATCCACACCGCGGCCCAGCCCTCGCACGACCTGGCGGCCAGCATTCCGTTCGACGACTTTGATGTCAACGCCGTGGGCACGCTGAACCTGCTGGAGGCGGCGCGGCGACACTGCCCGGAGTCGCCCTTCATTCACATGTCCACCAACAAGGTGTATGGCGACCGGCCCAACACAATTCCTCTCAAGGAACTGGAACGGCGCTGGGACTACGCCGACCTGCAGTTTGCGCAGGGGATTCCCGAGAGCTTCTCCATTGACCAGTCCAAGCATTCGCTGTTCGGCGCGTCAAAGGTCGCGGCTGATGTGATGGTGCAGGAATATGGACGCTACTTCGGCCTGCCCACCTGTTGCCTGCGCGGCGGGTGCCTGACCGGTCCGAATCATTCCGGCGTGGAACTGCACGGCTTCCTCAGCTACCTCGTGAAGTGCAACCTTGAAGGCCGCGAATACAAGATTTACGGCTACAAGGGCAAGCAGGTCCGCGATAATATCCACTCGGTGGACGTGGCGGGGTTCATGTACGAATTCTACCAGGCCCCCCGGCGGGGCGAGGTCTATAACCTCGGCGGCGGCAAGGACAACTCCTGCTCGATCCTGGAAGCCTTCGAGATGGCCCAAGCCTGCACCGGCAAGCAGCAGGTCCATACCTACGTGGACCAGGCCCGCAGCGGCGACCATATCTGCTACTACAGCGACCTGCGCAAGATGAAGTCGCATTACCCCCGCTGGCAACTCACCCGCCGCTTGCCTCAGATCTTCGAGGAGATCATTGCTGCCTGGCAGCAGCGCATGGCAGCCAAATAGGGATGCGCGTTCTCATCACAGGTATTTGCGGTTTCGTGGGCAGCACGCTCGCCCGCGGCTTGCGGGAGGGGTGGCCGGACTGGGAGATCGTCGGCCTGGACAACCTCGTGCGCGCCGGCAGCGAAACCAATCGCCGAACCTTGCGCGGACTCGGCGTCATGCTCTTTCACGGCGACGTCCGCAGCCCCAGCGACCTCGATGCGCTGCCGCGATGCGACTGGATCATCGAGGCCGCCGCCAACCCGAGCGTGTTGGCCGGCGTGGACGGGAAGACCAGCAGCCGCCAGTTGATCGAGCACAATCTCGTGGGCACGATCAACATGCTGGAGTTGCAGAAGAACTGGCGCTGCGGGTTTACCATTCTCAGCACCAGCCGGGTCTATTCGATTCGAGCGCTCGCTGCCATTCCGGTGGAGGCGCAGGGAGACCAGTTTGTTCCGCGCGCCGGCCCGCCCATTACGGGCTTCAGCCCCCAGGGGATTGCCGAGGAGTTCTCAACCGAGCCGCCGCTGTCGCTCTACGGCAGTTCCAAGCGCGCTTCTGAACTTCTGGCCTGCGAGTATGCCGAGAGCTTCGACCTGCCGGTGTTCGTCCTCCGCTGCGGTGTGCTGGCCGGGGCAGGCCAGTTCGGCAAGATTGACCAGGGCATCTTTTCCTATTGGATTCACTGCTATTGTCGGAAGCGGCCGCTGAAGTATATAGGGTTTGACGGCATGGGCCGCCAGGTGCGCGATTGCCTGCACGCGCGCGACCTCCTCCCGCTGATAACGCAGCAGATCGCAAACCCGCGCGCCGCAGGGCGGCGCGTACTCAACGTGAGCGGTGGCCCGGGACAGAGCGCTTCGCTGCGGCAATTGAGCGCGTGGTGCGCGCAGCGGTTTGGACCTCATCCGATCGCTGCCGAACCAAAGAACCGCCCGTTTGATGTTCCCTGGCTGGTCCTGGATTCCAGCCGGGCTGCCCAGACCTGGAACTGGAACCCGCAAACCTCCCTGGAGGCCATTTGGACCGAAATTGCCCAGCACGCGGAGCAGAACCCCGATTGGCTCGAAACCACCGCCGATTGATTGGGCGCTCGGTTCCCAGCCGACCTGCGGCGAGTATCTCGTCCGCTTTCGCCGCTACCCTGGTCCTTTGGCTGGCGCTGGCGAGCGGCCTGCCGGCACAGACGCCGGACTCGGGCGGCAAGGGGGCCGGCCCGCGCCGGGAACCGATTACCACGGTGGAGGTGGCCCTCCCCAGCCGTGCCGCCTTGGACCAACTGGTGCGGGCGGGCTACGACGTGGCCAGCGTCCGGCCCAGCCGTGCCATCGTGTATGCGGACGACGAGGAGTTGGCGAACCTGCGTGCCGCGGGTTGGGAGTTGAAGGTCCTCACCACCCCAACGGGTCCGGCGCCAAAGGCGCTCGGAGATTACAACGGCTACACGAACATGACTGCCATGCTGGACGGTTACGCGGCGACTTACCCCGCGCTCTGCCGCAAACTGAGCCTGGGCAAGTCGGTGCAGGACCGCGACCTTTGGGCCCTGAAGATCACCACCGATCCAGACCTGCCCGGGGACAAGCCCAAGTTCAGATACCTCGCCGCCATGCACGGCAACGAAGCGGTCGGCACCGAAATGTGCCTTTACCTCATAGACCTGCTTCTCAAAGGCTACGGCAGCAATGACACGCGCATCGTCAACCTCGTCAGCAACGTCGAAATCTGGATCGTGCCGCTGGTCAATCCGGATGGCCGGGAGAGCAAAAAGCCGCAGCGATATAATGCGAATGGCTACGACTTGAACCGTTCGTTTCCGGAGGGGGCAGCCACCAACTTCGGCAACGGGCTTTACGGCCCGCCCATGAACACCAACGGCTTCCAGCCGGAGGTGCGCGCCCTCATGACCTGGACCACCAACCACAGTTTCTCGCTCGGCGCCAACTTCCACACCGGCACAGTGGTGGTGAATTACCCTTACGACAACGACAACCTGGGCAGCGTATTCAGCCCGTCGCCGGATGAGGCACTGTTCCAGGCAATGTCGCGCAGCTATTCGTCCAACAACCCGCCGATGTGGGCCAATAACGTCTCACCTTTCACCAACGGCATCGTCAACGGCGCAGACTGGTATGCCATTGACGGCGGCCTGCAGGACTGGAGCTACCGCTACGCCTCCTCGCTCGAGGTGACCATCGAGCTCTCTGACTACCAATGGCCGGACCCGCCCGCCAGCGAGCTGCCGACCTACTGGTCACAGAACCGGGAATCCATGCTGGCCTACATGGAGTGGGTGCTACGCGGCGTGCGGGGCGTCATTCGCGATGCGCAGACCGGCCAGCCCATCCGTGGCGCGGTGCGCACGGAAGGGTTCCATCACCTCGTGTTCTCCGATGCGGCAGTGGGCGACTACCACCGTATCCTCCTGCCGGGCACCTATACGCTTTGGTTCTACGCGCCGGGATATGCGCCGCAACGGGTGACGAGCGTCATCGTCGGCACCGGCGCAGCCACCCGGCTCGACGTCGCATTGCAGCCGGTCAGCAGCCGATTCGCCGCGAAGATCAACTTCCAACCCTCGACCGCTGCCGTGCCGGCCGGCCACAGCGCCGACACCGGGGCCGCGTTCGGCCCGCGACCGGGCGGATACAGCTATGGCTGGGAAACTGCGCTGGCC
>MTKZ01004216.1_pt1 | contig 35162 bp, 50 predicted proteins | sample 1042781 | NCBI WGS metagenome assembly MTKZ01 (sample SAMN06212207, study PRJNA360539) | anaerobic digester metagenome | biome: Wastewater treatment plant; material: sludge; isolation source: anaerobic digester fed with sludge from wastewater treatment plant | place: Denmark: WWTP Viborg ...
AAAACATATAACTCGTATTCGTCACGTTCCCCCAACTCGTCGGTAACGTTACGCTGCTTAAGGCATAGCAGTAATAAAACATATAACTCGTATTCGTTACATTACCCCAACTCGCCGGCAAGGTTACGCTGTTTAAGGAAGCGCAATTATAAAACATATAACTCGTGCTCGAACAACTTGCAAAACTCGGTATCGTGCAAGCTTGTAATGCTCTGCATTCTACCTGTCCGTTTGTGTAAAACGTATACGAGTAATCCGTTATATACTGCGTTCCAAACACAGCCCATAAAAGCGATGTGTATGTTGGTCTGCTGTAATTAGGATGCCTTTGCATTCGGAAACGTGTTATGTTCCCTGTTGCTCCGTAAATTCTTATCTTAAAAACTGTGTATTGTCCACCGTTTACGGGCTTGCCACTGCCAATCGTGTATTGGTGTGCATAAGTAGCTCCACTTGCTCTGTTTGTTTCTATCGTCCCGTCGCCCCAATCGATGCTATACGTCCCGTTAGCTGCTACTGTTACTGCAAACGCAATTCCAACTCCGCCATCGCTAACAAGCAAGTTAATCTCGTTATCGTTTACATTGCTAATATCAATCCAATCTGGATGCGGTTGCCAACCTCCACCACCTCCACCATCTATAGCTTCTATGTAACTATCAAAATCGCTCAACCGTGCCGAAGCTGGCACTGCAACGCCTTTACCTTCTATCGCCTGCTTTATCGCACTTTTTGCCTGCTGCAGCCTTTGTATTTCGTTTGCTATGCTCATAACTCGCTCAACAGACTTTCAATATCGCCCAACATACTATCAATTTCGGTTTTGGTGTAATAAGTTTCGTTAAGATTTAAATTCCCATCTCCAAGCAAACTTGAGCCGTTTACCGTTTTTATGTTCGTTCCAGAAACAAGCACATCTTGCTTCTGCTGCAACTTACTGTTTACATACTGTTTTATTTTTATCCCTAAATCCTCTAACAACATAGCTATACCTAACTATTTAAAGCATTCTCGAATGCTTGTAAATCGGCACTTGTGTAATAAATATCACCAATCCAAATAGTGCCATCGCTTCGCAGTTTTGATAACTTTACGTTGTCTTCGGCGACCAACTTGTTCGCTGCCGAAACACCAGTTGGTATTGCGTTGTATTGATTTGCCGATAAATGGTAATATTCATCGGCAGCACCGCCTTGCTTGTTGTCCAGCAAATTGTGCTCGCTCAAAACGCTTGTCATTTTTAGCCACCGCCCAACACCCACAGATGGCTGAATAACTTGATTACCATCATCCGTTGCCGTGCTTTGTCTATCAAGCCTGTATAATCCAGCGTCTTCAACGTTAATTAAAATCTTGTCTGGATAAAGTTGTGCGTCCGTCGTGTCTATGGCTCTTAAAGTTGCAATAGACTGCGTCCCTCCTGCAACGATACCACCAATCCCAGCACTTAAATTATCTACATAACTTTTAATCGCTGCTGCTGTGGCTAATTTATTCGTATTCCCTACAAGCGTTGTTTCTACACCATACCCACCGCCAAGCGTATCGCCTGTAGTTCCAACCCACGTAACAACATTGCCATCTACACTGCTCGCTGCTTTTTTTACCTGTGCATCGTTCGTAACGTTGCCTAAACCGACCTGTTCCTTCGTAACTGCGTGCGGATTATTGTAGTTTCCAAGATGCGAATTATAATCGGTAAATTCGTTGTGTGTATGCGTTTTTTTTGCAAAAACGTTTTTTAAAACACTTGCTAAATCAATTAAAAAACTCATTTTATTCTCCTGCTGTTATTATCGCTAAAAAATTTGCCCAATCGTTTTCGTCAGGCTTATCCAGTTTTTGCTCTAATTTGTTATCAATCTCCGCTTTTGTATATGTATCACCCCCCTGTATTGTTAAGCTAACTACGTCGCCAGCCCGAACAACTACCTCCTCGGCGGTTTTATGTACGATATAGAAATTCACGGCGTCCTCGTTACACCTTCGTTCACTATAAACCGTCCACCAAAGAGCACGGTGCTAAAGTCGTTCTCGACACGCTTTACATCATATCTGTAAATTCCGGGTTTTATTCCCTTCATCAAACTCTCTTCAATCTTCATAACAATCAATCCAGACCCTTTGTAAATATCGGGCGTTACAATTAAATTCCCTTGCAAATCCCTAACTTCGCAGTAAATCGCCCAGTCGTTTATGTCCATCAATTCGCCATCTGCATAGAACTCGAACGTTTCGGCGAAATCCGTGTAATTGCTTCTTACAACTAAATCGTAACTACTCATAACCGCTTAAAACCTATAAGTCCTCGAACTGCTAAACGACCTATGGGATGATATATGTTCCTGTTCCTGTAATACACACCATCGCCATCCCGTTGCGACCCGTTTCCACTGCTTGTATTAAATCCTACAGTCCTAACCCAACCTGCATTTTTAACTTCTACGACACGTTCGACGTGTCCTTTGTAGCTTTTATCTATCCTCCAAAAAAGCAAGTCGTCCACGCTTGGACTGTAATCTGTTCGCTCACCACGCTTTTTAGCATCCATATACATAATTTGCGTGCTCCCCGTTCTTGCAATCGGTATTAAATCCTTACTTAATTTAAGTTCTTCGGCAGCTTGCAAAAAACACCAGTATTGCCCCGCTGCACAATACGGGTTGCCAGCTTTTAACCCAACGCTTGCAAGGTATTTTGTAACTTCAACGCCTCTATTATGCCCTTGTTCCTTCACTCCAACCTGCTTAATTAGCACCTGTCTCGACACATCCACCAAATCAGCGTGTGCAATAACAACATACCTTTCTAAAGCGATGGCTTTATTAGCAATAATAACAAATAGCAGCAATATTTTAATTAGCAAATTGGACAATGTAAACTCCCAAAACCGATAGACCTATTAAAATATGCACACTTAAAAATATATGCCCTAAAAGCCCTAATACAGCTGCACGTTCCCTCTCTTGGAATTCCTTGTCTTTGCCACGCATAAGAAAGTCCAGATAGTCTATCTTTGTGTAAGCAAAAAGTGCAAACCCACTTAAAATTATCGCTAACGCTTCCAATCCAATTAACATTAGCAAGGTTCTAATATCTTGGATTGTAGGATGTAGAAACCAAGCAACGATAACGATTAACATAATCGTTAATCCGTGTCGCATTACAAAATCGACAAAGTCCTTAACCTTGTTCGATATGCCTGTTAAACCTTTCATAAATTGCCTCCAACATATGTTTTATGGTATCAATGTCTTTTTCAATAACCCTTTTGTCTCTTTCAATAAGTTTTTCAACAAACTCAATTCGTTCTTCAAGCACTACAATTCTACTATTAACTTCGTCAAAGTCTCTTTGTTGTTTAATGTGGTTCTCGATAATTTTACCAGAAATCTTTTTGTTTTCAAAGCGAATAAAAAAAATTAAACTTAATCCAGTTAAAACCAGCATTAAAATATCTGCAAGCATTGGCATTACATTACCCGTGTTACAAGATTGTTATTACTTACAGTTAAACTAAAAACAGTAGCATTTTCTCCAACAAACACCTCGTTTATTCGTTGCACATAGCAATTGCTTCCATTAACAATCACACCACCGATTACGTTTTTTACTCTATCCACAATTTTTAATTGGTCTATGTAATCCAACAAGTTATTAGCAACAACATAAACCTGCAAGGTAAAAGTTACATCCTGCAACTCTATCGCTGGTTTGGATAAATAAACGTTATCCAAGTTAATTAATATCGCTGCCTTTGGATGCGTTAAAACAAAATCGTTGCTAAATCGCAACCCGACTTCGTATTCGCTTCCTAATTCGACAGCAAGCACCTTGTTAAATTTATTTATTAATTCGCTAATCAATATGGATACACTCCATTCCGTTTGCTAACTAAAAAAAACGGGGGGCGTGCAGCCTCTTGTTCGTCCAAGAGATACGCCCCCAACTGTATTTGCTGTAACAAGTTAATTGCACCATCGTATGCTTCTTTCACGCTCTCCTGCATCTTGCCTCGACGTTGATAAAGCAAGTATTTAACTATATTTATGCAAGCCGTTCGTAATTCTATATGTTCCTTTTCCAACGGCAATTTATAGCGTCCACGCAAATAGCCGTTAATCGTAGCAGTCCCTATTTGTATAAAATGTTCTACCATCGGCACCACTACGATTTGTCCGTTAACATCGTCCGTGAGTTGTGCTAACAACTTTTCGCCTATTTCGTCCGCTATATCTTGCACGTTGCAATACATTACACCACTTTAACGCTAACTAATACATCAGGTTCGTGCACAGCAGGCATTGCCTTGCTCTCTATAAGCCATTCAACTCGTGTTTTGTCGCCAGCCTCGACCGATTGCACGTAAAACTCAGCTACGACATTGCCGTCCGTGCGATAAATCGGTGCAACGTGTGTAATTAAACTATCTGCATTGCTTGCAATAACGACAGCCTTCGTCTTGTCGAACATTTCGGCATCTGCACCGTCGTTGTTGTATAACTGCGACACTTCGTAAACTTCCATACCTAAAAACGTTCCTAAATACGTTCCACCAACGCCGACTTTACCTGTCAATTCAGCTGCACCGACACGATAATTGTTCGTATCGAAGATTTTACGGACTTCTTCGTTGCTTAAAAACAAGTCTGCTGCATCAGTTCCAAGTAACAGCAAATCGGCATTGTAACCGCTTCTTTGTGCAATCGCTCTTCTCCATTTACGTATTTGGTTTACAATTTTAACACCAGTAGCATCCCACTTTTCGCCACTTGCTGCAGTAATCAGGTGTTTACCGCTCTCAAAGCCAAAATCGGCAGAATAGGTAACCCCGCCTGCATTATACGTAAATTTGCCAGTAGTTAAAATCGAGCAAGCAATTTGTTCACGACGACGAAGCACCCTGTCTTTTAAATCCAAAAGTTCGTCTGCCAACAACTTCGCTTTTGCTCTTTCTTTATCGTCAACGCTACCGTAAATCATTCCAACATCGGTGAACCTGCCAAGCTCGCTGGCAGTAAAAATTTTCTTTTCGAAAATTCGTGGCAACTTGTATGTTTTTACGGCTTTGACGGCTTTGTTAACTGCTGCAGCATCGTCAGCATCGCCAACGATGGCTGCTAAATTACCAGTTCCAGTGCGAATTTCAATATCAATTACATCACTTGTTTCGTTACGCTTGCGACCAAACACCTTTTGCGTTACAATCGGTTCTGTCGATTTACGCTCTAAAGCGTTAATCATTTCCGTCAAAGACCTGCTCTCAGTTATGCTTATCATCACTTATTCTCCTTTATAACAATCATTCCATAAATTCCGGGTTCGACAGCTTGCGCAGCGGTTAAATAATTAGCATTAAATTCGCCGTGCACGTAAACCGTTACACGTTTGTCGGCATCTGCAACGACGTCGTTTGCTAAAATGCCAAAAAGCTCCTCTGTTCCGTCGTTTTTGGTTGTGTCCCAAATTTTTAGTTTGCCAGTAGTGCTATCTTTACCTAAACACGTGCCACGCTTCAATTCAGTTCCAGCATTCGCTACCACGCCGAACATCTCAACTGGCGGGTGCGAACCTGCGAACAACTCGTCTCGCTCGATTTCCGTTGTAGCATACATTACTTATACTCCTTTTTTAGTTCGTTAATTAAAGTCGAAATTTTATTTTGCTTATCGATATTGGCTTCGTCTTTTTTAGCAAACTCTGCAAATTCGATTTGTTTCGGCATTGTTTTAAAAAATTCGTTTAGCAAATCTTCGGCACTGTAATCCTTGTCGTTAAATTGTAGTCTTTTGCCACCAATCGCTTGGTAGATTGTTTTAACGGCTGCACGTTGCGAAGGTAACAAAACGCCATCCCTAACTTTTGCATCAAAGAATTCGTTAAATTCCAGATCGTTTACCTGTTTTTGCAATTCGTTAACTTTTTTAATCAATTCGGGGTCTTGCTTTTGTTCAGCAAAAGCCTCGGTCTCTTCGTCGGGCGTTTCTGTTTCTTCCGTTTCTTCTCCTTCTGTTATCGATTTTAGGAACTCCTCTTTTAGCGGTTGCACTCGCTCCGAAACTTGCGCAACTGCGTCAGTTCCGAACAGTTCGCTGACAACAGCAAGAACATTAGTCATAAACTGCTCGAAAGCATCGATAAAATTAGTTTCCATATACTCCTCGAATTTATTGCATTCCAAAAAACAGTAAGCAAATTCAGCAAATCTAACAGGCTTTAAACCTTTAACAGCGGGCGGGACTGCTCCCAAAAATCCAACGTGTCGCAAAAGCAAATTATCGTAATACGCCACGGAAATTTTTTCATAACGTCGTTTTTTGACTAAATCAACGAAGTTTTCATCCAAGTCAACAATTTCAGCGAGTAACTTGTTCCCTTTACGTTTTAACTGTTTTACCCATCCATAAGCGGGTGCGTCGTTTTCGGGGTGTCCAATAACAACGGGGGCTTCGTGTTTTTCTTCGGGTGGTTGGTTGTTATACAACTTTACAATTGTATCTAAATCGTTCACAGTCCAAACTCTTGTTTCGCCTGCGCTGTCGGTATGTTCGCCTGTTTTAAAAACCTCTATCCACATATAAACTCGTTTTTTTACTCAAATCTACAAAAAAAACCGCCACGAAGAAAAAGAAAGTTATCAACATTTTTTGCTGTATTCAAAAAAACGCAACAGCGGGCTTTTAAAAGCAAAATTTCGCTATTTTTTTCCTCGTGGCGAAAAAAATTTTTGCCTTTAATGTACAATGTACAGTACATATATATATAAACAAATAAATAAATAAATAAAATAGATGCATTGCACAAGTGCATAAATTTTGCATACCATTTTGCATAACTTTTGCATAACTTGTGCATTGCATCTGCTATACATATCTTTTTTTTTAAAAAATTAATTCGCCAGACAGAAATAAATATACCAAAGCGTTACTACAATGCCTCTATTTCGCTCATATTTCGTTTTTACGGCGTTTTTTGGCAGGGGGTCGTATTTTCTATCGCTTAACACAAAAAACCTCGTATAAACGATTTGCGTGCGTTTTTAAAACAAACCCAAAAATAAATCTGGAAACTTTTTCCCTTCTGGCGAAAAAAATTTGTTTTATTACAAAACTTTTGTTATATTGGCGAATATGAAATAAAGGGCTTTTATTATGGCAAAAGAAAAACAGATTACAATTGCAGACTTGCAATTCGATAACAAGAATGCAAATCGCCACACGCAAAAAGGTTTGCGTCTGCTGGAAAAATCGCTCCAACGGCTTGGAGCAGGGCGGTCTATTGTTTTGGACAAAAATAATCGCATTATTTGCGGTAACGGCGTTGTAGAAGTTGCTGGTCAAATCGGGCTTGAAAAGGTTCAAGTTTTTGAGACAACTGGCGATGAAATTGTTGCTGTTAAACGAGTGGATTTGTCTCTGGATAGTGCCAAAGCAAGGGAATTAGCACTTGCCGACAACCAAACCGCTAAAGTCGGTATTGAGTTCGATATGGAGGTGGTTGACGATTTATCCAAAGAGTTCAATTTGGATTTTGTAAGCGAATGGGAGTTGCCGATAGAGATAGAGCTTTCAGAGGAAGAATTAAATACATTTTTTCTCGCTAACGATGCAAGCGAAAAAGAAGACAAGCTCAGAATAGTATTAGAGTACACAGCAGAAGAATACGAGCTTGTAAAAACCGAATTGTTAAAGCACGGCAAAACCTACGAACAAGCAGTTTGGAGATTATTAGGGTTATGACATTGACAAACAAAGATAGCAATGCACGAAAACTTGAAAGGGTCAATCTGCTTGAAAGTTTTTATTATATACAAGATTGGGCTATACCTTTGATAAAAAAAGTTAAATCGTTTATGTTGGATAGTGGTGCGTTTTCTTTTATGCAAAACAAAAGTCTAAAACAAGATTGGAGTTCTTATACAGACAGATACATTGAATTTATCAATGAACATCAAATTGACTTGTTCTTTGAATTGGATATTGATAGCATAATTGGCTATGATAATGTCCGCAAACTCAAAAATAAGATTGAAGCAAAAACGGGTAAACAACCTATCCCTGTTTGGCATCGAAGCCGTGGCAAAGATGATTTTATTGCAATGTGTAAAGATTATAAATACGTAGCCATCGGCGGGATTGTTAGCAAGGAAATAAAAAAGGAAGAACACAAATATTTTAATTTTTTATGCGATATTGCGCACGAAAATGGAGCAAAAATACACGGTTTAGGTTTTGCAGGTAAAGATTTAGAGAAATACAGATTTGATAGCGTTGATACAGCCGCTTGGGTTTGGGGAAATCGTTGTGCATTTTTATATAAGTTCAATGGCAAAACGATGGTAACAATATATAAGCCGAAAGGAACAATGCTAAATTCAAGGGAAGTTGCAATACATAACTTTTGGGAGTGGGTTAAATATTCAGAATACTTAGAGAAAATTAAACTTTACCAAGCGGGGCATAAAAAGGATGTGTTATGTTAATAATTTATAGTGGTGGTTTAGATTCGACAACATTGTTATATGAGTATCGAGACAAAATTAAATTAGCATTAAGTTTTGATTATGGTTCAAAACACAACAAACGGGAATTAATGTTTGCAAAATATCATTGCAGAAAGTTAAAGATTGAGCATATAACAATCAAATTAGATTTTATTAATAAATATTTTAATTCAAATTTGTTAAAGAGCGGAGGCGAAATACCGAACGGTTGTTACTCAGAGACCGATATAAAAAAAACAGTAGTGCCATTTAGAAACGGCATTATGTTAAGCATTGCAATCGGTATTGCAGAGTCAAGAGGCATCGCAAAGATATTAATTGCAAATCACAGCGGCGACCACGCAATTTATCCAGATTGCAGAAACACATTTATTCACGCAATAAACGAAGCAGCGGCGTATGGAACCTATAATAATGTGAACGTATTAAGTCCCTATGTTAATTTAACTAAACGTGATATTGCATTAATCGGACGTGACCTAAAAATCGACTACAGCAAGACTTGGAGTTGCTACAAAGGGCAAGATATACACTGTGGAGTTTGTGCAACCTGCTTAGAACGTAAAGAAGCATTAAATGGTTTTGATAATACTATTTATAAGGAGTAGCTATGATTATAGCAAAATGTTTCGAATTTGAAGCTGCACATCAGCTTCCAGACCGAGAATGTTATGGTGCTTGCAGTAATTTACACGGACACACTTATAAACTCATCATCGAGATTGAAGGACAAATCAGCGAATACGGATGGGTGATGAATTTTAAAGATTTAAAAACTATTGTTAAGACAAAGGTTGTGGATGTTTTAGACCATTCCTTTATTAACAATATCATTCCTTTATCTACGGCAGAAAACATAATCCTTTGGATTGAACAACAAATTAAAACAGATATTGAACAATATGCAAAACTAAAATCAATTACCTTATGTGAAACGAGCAACAGTTATGCAAAAATTACTTATTAAAGAAATATTTCAATCTCTGCAAGGCGAAGGTGGTCGTGCAGGCGAAAACTCGATTTTTATTCGTCTGGCTAATTGCAATCTTAACTGCTGGTTTTGCGATACCAATTGGAATGATGGCGAACCGCTTACTTTAGAAGAAATATACGAAAAAATAAAGAATTACAAAAGTAAATGGATTGTTTGGACAGGAGGAGAGCCATCTCTACAACTTACAAGCGAAATAGTCGATTACTTCAAGGCTTTTGGCTTTAAGCAAGCTATAGAAACAAATGGCACCAATCCTGTTCCTTCTAATTTGGATTATATTGTTTGTTCGCCTAAAGTAAGTGTTCATATCCTTAAACAAAATTTTCCAAACGGTTTAGACGAAATACGCATACCTGTTCAAAAAAATCAACCAATTCCACCCATTGATTTACTTCCGCCAGCTAAGCATTATTATTTAAGCCCTGTATTTTTAGGCAAAGAAAAAGAACGGTTTGATATTAATATAAACAACCTAAATTATTGCATAAACTATATATTGGAGCATCCAGAATGGAAGATAAGCATACAACAACACAAGATTTGGAACGTGCGGTAGCAACAATTATCACGCACTTTGACGACCTAAATCGGGAGGGATTACAAAATACGCCCAAGAGGGTTGCCAAAATGTTTTGCGAAATTTTAACAGCAAAGGAGCCGAAAATCACTGTTTTTGCTTCGCAAGGCTACGACCAAATGATAAGCGATAAAGGTATAAAATATTACACGCTTTGTGAACACCATTTATTGCCGTTTTTTGGCGAAGTTAAAATTGCTTACATTCCCGATAAACATATAATTGGTTTAAGTAAATTAGCAAGGATTGTAGAGTATTTTTCAAAAAGGCTTAATACACAAGAATATTTTGCAAACAATATAGCCAATTATTTAGAAGATAAACTAAAACCACGTGGTTTAGGTGTATTAGTTACAGGTAGGCATTTGTGCAAAGAAATGCGAGGAATTAAAAAAGAGGGTGTAATGACTACTATAGCTCTTCGGGGTTTGTTTTTAGAGCAAAAAGTGAAGGAAGAGTTTTTAAATATTTAATTTTTATTGTTGAGTTTTTTTAAGTTATGAATATTAGGAATTTTTGATAGGATTTAGGTATGGCGAACAAACAACGTTACAGTTTTGAAGTTGTAAAAGAGGCGTTAATCAAAGCGAAGGGTTTTATAAGCCGGGCGGCGGAACATATTGGTTGCGACCAATCGACCGTTAGAAACTATATTAAACGTTATCCAAAGTTGGACGACGTTATAAAAGAGCAAAGAGAGACGTTATTAGATTTTGCTGAAAGCAAGTTAATATCGGCGATTAATGAAGGGAATTTAACAGCCATCATTTTCTTCCTAAAAACACAAGGGCGGTCACGTGGCTATTACGAAAAGATTGAAACAAATACGAGTTTCAGTATCGATAGAAATGATATTCCCAAAGATGTTTTAGATAAGCTTGCGTATGTCGAGAAAACCAGCAAACATACCGAGTAATATAGCCAAAATCTGTACGTTAAACAATTATTCAACGCCGTATCATATACAGGTGTTGGAGAAGAGCGTATTACGGACGATTTTCACAGACAACGGTCGGCTTATAGTAACATTGCCACCACGACACGGCAAAAGTGAGTATATATCTAAATTTTTGCCAGCATGGTATTTGTTAAACTTTCCAGAAAAACGTGTTATTCTAACAAGTTACGAAGCCTCGTTTGCATTCGACTGGTGCTACAAAACCAGAGAGGTGTATAAATACCTGCGTCATTTCTTTAATGCTCCAAATCTTAAAGTCGAGCGAATGAACTATTGGCTGACAGAGCAAAACGGCTCGATGAACGCAATTGGTGCTGGTGGGGCGATAACAGGTAAAGGGGCGGATTTACTTATAATCGATGACCCAATTAAGAATGCGGAGCAGGCTTTAAGTAGCGGACAGCGGGAGAAACTGTGGGAATGGTTTAATGCGGTGGCTTTAACACGGTTGGAGCCAAAAGGCAAGATAATAATCGTGCAGACACGTTGGCACGAAGACGATTTAGTGGGGCGACTTTTAAAAACAAGCGACAAGTGGAATTTATTAAAAATGCCAGCCATCGATGACGACGGGAAAGCGTTGTGGGGAGAGAGGTTCAGCGTCGAATACCTTGAAGAGATTAAAAGACAAATCGGAACGTATTGGTGGAATTGTTTATACCAGCAAGAACCAATATCGGAAACAAACCAAATTTTCAAACCCGAATACTGGCAATACTACGATAAGGAAATAAGTGGCAACTTTATTATTCAAAGCTGGGATACGGCTTTTAAAACCAGTTCGCTAAATGATTACACCGTTTGCACAACGTGGGCGGTCGAAGATGGCAAATACTACTTATTAGACCTTTATCGAGGTAAAATCGAGTTTCCAGACCTTGTGCGACAAGTAAAAGCGGAATTCGATAAATACAAGCCCCGTGTCATTCTTATCGAAGACGCAGCGAGTGGACAAAGTTTAATTCAGCAACTTCGCCGAGACACAGCACTACCGATTAAACCCATAAAGGCAGAAAAGGACAAAATAGTTCGTGCAAATTTAATTTTGCCACTCCTCGAAAACGGACTTGTATATTTGCCATCAAATAGCATTAAGACACGGGATGTCGTTGAAGAGTGTGCTTCATTCCCGCTCAGTGCCCACGATGATATTGTAGATAGCATTACACAAGCGTTATCATATTTACAAAACATAAATCCTAACAACAAAAAAGGTATTGGTGTATTTAATTTTAAAAGCAAAAAAAGTAAAATTTTTGGAGCCCTACAATGAAAATTATCGATAATTTTAAAAACGTGCTTTCTAATATGTTTGCCATCGGCGGCGTAAATAAAAAACTCGTGCCGTTAGGAATAATAGCAACAAGGGACACAAATTACTTGGAAACTTTGACAACGACAATGCCAAACCCAGATTCAATTCTTCAAAAAAACAACGCCTCGCTCGAAATCTACAACGAACTCCTCTGCGATGCACATTTATCATCCTGCGTTCAATCACGCAAAAGTGGCACAATGTCGCTTGAATGGCAAATCGTCAGCAAAAACGAAGATTTAAATAATTTTGTAACAGACATACTAAACAAAATAAACATAAGACAGGTTATAAGCGAAATTCTGGACGCTACATTGTTTGGGTTTAAACCGTTAGAAATAAACTGGCAATATGTTAATAATTTCGTATTGCCCATCGCAGTAGAAGGCAAACCGCCGTGGTGGTTCGAGTTCGACAAATGGAACACTCTTCGCTTTAAACGTAAATTTGGGGATAGTGTTGCAGTACCTCCACGTAAGTTTTTAATACCAAAACACAACGCAACGTATTCAAACCCGTACGGCGAAGCACTATTAAGTAAATGCTTTTATCCTGTTTTGTTTAAAAAAGGCACACTGAAGCTTTGGACGACATACGCAGAACGGTTCGGTATGCCGAGAGTGCACGGGCAACTCGACGTTGGCAAAACGGTCGAGGAAGCAAGAGAATTGTTCAATATGCTCGAACAACTTCAGCAAGATGGCGTAATCGTTACGGACGATAATGTTAAAATCCAGTTTTTAGATGGCAATTCGAATTACAGCACCGATGTATATCGAACTTTGATTTTGTTCTGCAATGCCGAAATATCTAAAGTAATCCTTTCGCAAACACTAACAACCGAACAAGGGGATACTGGAAGTTACGCAATGTCGCAAACGCACTTGCAAGTTCGTAAAGACGTTATCGACGCTGACAAAAAACTCGTAGAGTATTGGATTAACAAGCTTATAGAATGGATTATAGAATTTAACTTTGGTAAAACCAAAGAAATGCCCAAATTTATCATGTTCGAAGAGGAAGATGTGGACACGGCTCTTGCAAGTCGGGATGCACAACTTGCAGCTACAAGACAAATCCAATTTACAAAAGCGTATTTCACCCGCAACTACGGTTTTAAAGAAGACGAGATAGAAGTTATTAATCTAAACGAACAAGCATTCGCCGAACCCGAAACACCAGAAACAACAGAGACAAAAACCCAAAAAGAAAAAGAATTGAACCTTTTAGAAGAGCTCGAAGACGAAACACGAAAACTAATCGAGCAAATTCTATCGCAAATAGACGCAAATAAATCGTTGGACGAAATAGAAAATTCTCTAATCGAGCAAATGCCACATTACGATTTGCGACAAATTAAAGAACTTATTTCGCAGGCTTTAGTAATTGCAAGTATATCGGGGAGAATAGATGCAATATCTTAAACAATTCGAGGGAAAATACGGCGAACCGATAAAAGTAACAAAATTCGCTTTCGCCAACAATTTAACCAAAGCTCTCAGGAAAAACCGAAAAAAGGCGATAAAAGAGCTTTTGGATAAAGCACGTAAGTTAAAAATAAAAATAAACCTCCCAGAAATTGTCGAAGAGGCGGAAGACAAAGCAAATACTGTAGCAACAATAATGCTTGCCGATATTTTGCAAGACCTTTATAACAACATACAAACCGCTAAAAACAAAGGCGAGACAAAACCTGTCGTCGATTTTGAAATCGAGGCTTTGCTAAACTTGGCAAGTTTAGGATGGACAGGCGAAAAACCTTATAGACTACAAACAATTTTGGATACCAATGTTTCGGTTGCACACTCCGAGCACAAACTAAAACAGCAAAACCTTATTGCTAACCTGTATCCATATTGGCAGTACCAGCAGATAGAACGACCTACAAAGCGACACGACCACGCTATATTCCATAACAAAGTCTTCCGTCACGATGACCCAATTTGGCAATCAATATATCCACCAACGGGTTTCGGTTGCAAGTGCAGCGTCATCCCCCTTCGAAGTGCACCACAAGTCGATAACGGCAAAAAATATACCAACCTTGTAAAGCAAAGCGAAGAGTTTGATTTTAGCCCGTTAAAAAAATGGAAGCCCGATATAGATAAATACGCAAATAAAATAAAGAAACAACTAAAAAGTTTGCTTTAAATATTTTTTTTGTTATATTTGTAAGAAGCGTTTTAGCTCAGCCCGTTTGGATTTCCCTCCACTTTCCCTATCCAGCCCTTTCCAAACGGGTTTTATTTTTTTAGTATCCCAGTAAGCAAGTCCAGAATTATCTCTAAATCCTGTTCAGTAAGCACTATATACGGTCTTGCTGGTATGCGTTCAGACCCGAATTGATGCACAGCAGCATAAGGAACGTTTGCTACACTAATAACAACTGCAATATTTTTCTTGTCAGCATACGTCGCAATCGACCGCCTCAACAAACCGCCTCTATCCAAAGTAGGATTTAATTCATAGCCGAGTTTTCTATATCTTTCTATCGTTGTTGGTGCCAAAGGTCGCCATCTTTGATTTCCACCGCTAAATATACCAGTCCCAGAACCATCCCAACGTCCTCGCTTTGCAAAATTCTCTTCGATTGCACGGTGAACCAACGCAGCAATTACTTCGAGCGTCGGCAGAAGACGTGATTTGTAATCGCTTTCTATTTTGTTTAAAGCCTCAGCGATTTTATTTGCTATTTGTTCTTTCATTTTTTTTCTCGAATAGCTTTACCAACCCGAACTTATCGGCGACAAGGTATTCTATCTTCGCCCCAGTGCTTTCTTTCCAGTCAGCCATCAAATAAATTGCGTCGCACCTTGGCACCATATCGATACAATACTTCATCGCTTTCGTCCAGTTCATATTCAAATTGTTTATTGTTGTCACAGGATTTATAACTTTATAACCTAATGCCTCCAATTCTCTTTGCTTTTTAGCAAATTTTGCTTTAACAGCATTAAAATCTTCGCCTGTTACTTTGCCTGCTAAATAGACTTTAAAAGTCGGGGTCTTCGTAGCCATCTGTTTTCTCCTCATATTTGTTATTGTTATACAACTCAAAGCTTTGTGTTAAAGTATTAAAGGTAAATTTAATATATCCAACTTTACCTATAAAATTATGCTTTACCTTCTGCACAAATACAGTAGTGTAAATGTCTTCGAATTTTGCGTTAAAGTTTCGGTAAATGCAAATACCGTTATCCACAATGTTATACCAGTTAGCACTTCCACTTATATCGTATAGCGTCGGCACTTCGTATAGACCGTTAGGCTTCTTCGCCATCTTTCTTGGATGTGCAACAATAAAAACGTGCAAGCCTTTGTTCCTTGCAAACATTTTTATTTTGTTTAATACTCTTGCAGTATAGACTGTTTCGGTTTCGTTCCCGATTTGGTGTTCAATTGTGTTCCACGGGTCGATTATTAGGGAGTTTATACCTTTTTGCAATACCAAATCGCTTGCAGTCTTTAAAATGTTATCCAACGTAAATTGTTCGTTTTTGGGGATTATAAAATTAAAATATTCGTTTAAAAAATTAATTCCTTCGTTCACTTCATCAAGCGTCGCTCGTTGCGGATAATTTGGCAAAATCGTTTTACCTAAATAAATATTTAAAAGCCGTAACAAATGGATTTCGGTTGGGTGCTCGGGACTAAAAATTGCAAACCGCCATCCGTTCCTTTTTGCCAAACTTATACTCAAAAAATCTAAAAAGTTGCTTTTTCCGTGCGATGGTATGCCTGTTATCGCTGTTAACTGTTTAGGATAAAATTTAATCAAATCATCAAACTCTTCGATGCCGACCTTTACGCCGTCTTCTATTCCTCTGTTGTATATGTCTATAATCGTGTCTCTAAAATCGTTCGGTGCATAAGCCCCTTCTACTGGATAATCCTGTGCATTGGCGATGATTTCTTTTAACTTTTCAACGCCATACAATACCAACACATCATTGGCATCCTTGCACTCTGGTGGATACTCAACAATCTTGCATCGGGCTTTGTCGAACCGTCGTGCAAGCTCTTCACGCAGGCTTAATCCCGGTGCGTCGTTATCTGTCGCCAAGTAGATAGTTTTGTTTTTAAACAATTCGTATGTATTGTCTAAATAGGTCATTTTTTTGCTTCCAGACGCACCGTTTGGCACACTAACAACGTTATAAAATCCTGCAACCTCGAAGCTCAAAGCATCGATTTCGCCTTCCGTGATTATTACAAAATCGTTGTTCTTTAAGTTTTTTATGTCGTCTATTTTGTAAAAAACACTATACCCGTTTTTTGTTTGGTAGAATGTTTTATCCAAACTCCTATACTTTATGTTAACAAGTTTGTTGTTGTAATAATACTTAAAAGCAATGTAAACCTTGTCGTTTCTGCGATAAGTGCCGATTTTGTTACGTTTTAGAACTGCTTTTGTAATTTTTCTTTCCGCAAAATAGTTAACTACCGTTTCGTCTAAATCTGGACTGTTATCCTCTATCTCTATTACGGCTTCCTTTTTCCCGTAAATCGAACCGCTCCAACCGCAATTATGGCAGTGGTATGTTCCTTTAAGCGTGTTCACCGACAGACACTTTTCCTGCCTGTGCTCTGGTTTTCGCTTGTGCGAACACACAGGACAAAGCGTCTTCTGCTCTCCTAAAACGCTTTTGTTTATATTTATACCTAATTCATCCCACGTAAAATTCGCTTTCATTTTTTTTGCCCCAAACTAACATACAAGCATCAATAACGTCTTGGTTTTTTACAGAATACCCCGTTATTCTGTTAAATTGCACGGGGTCGGTCTTTTTTTTTCTCGGCTGGAACAACTTAAAGTTAATATCTTCACGGCGACAAAATTCGGCTATTAATTTGCCGATTTGATGATTTGCTCCAACGTTTTTAGCAATTCTTTCGCCTCTCGCACCCCCAAAGCCGTGAAAATTAGATTTTTTATTTAACCACCCTGCTTCAATAATTACAAATATCTCGTCTCGGTTCTTTTTTAAAAAATCAAGCAAATCGAAGAACCCCAAAGCCATTGGCTCTAACTCTCCAGTTTCGGCATCGTAAACGCCTACACCACAACGTTCAACGTCTGGGTCAATCCCTATAAATTTCATTCAACTGCTCCTCTATTTTTTTGTAAAACTCTTTTATTTCGGTGTAATGTTTTATACTAAATTCGGCAACTTGGATGTGGTGTATAATAGTGCTATGGTGCAACCCAAGTTGCCGTGCTATCTCGATTTTCTTAAAGCCTTTTTTGAATAAACAATATATTACTGCACGCCTCAACTCGACGTTGTCTTTCTTCCTGTTGTTTGTAAAACCGTTTTTAGATAACCATTTTTTCAGTTTCGTCTTCATCTTCATCGCTCTTGTTCCATCTTTTTAGTGCAGCTTTACTGTTTAACTGGCTGCGTATTTTCGCTTTGTTTAAGCGTTTACGCAGGCTTTCACTGTAAAAATAATCGCCCTCTATTATAAACAAACCAAAGTCCCTTATTATGCTGTTAACAATCTCCTCGCTAACTCCACAAAGATTAGCAATTACGTCTATATCGCTTAAATGTAACTTATTCTCATTCTCCGTCGCTAAAATTTCCAGTATAACCCAAAATATCCCATAGCCTTCTACTCCGTGCCTCCGCATTAGACGCATTATCTTTGGGTCGTTGCGGGCTGCAATGTCGTGACTAAAGTAGTTTCTCATATCTCAATCAAATTAACTAATTTTACATAATCCTGCAACAAAAATCTTATATCGTCTTGTAAATCTTTGTAGTTAAAAAACGTAAAATCTCTTACTTCTCGCAGTTGGTTGTTATAAAACACAAAGATGTTATACACCACTTTGCTTGCCCCGAAGATATCCATATAAAACCGCCATTGGTAACTGTTTATATATTTTTCAATATCGAAATACCTTGTCGTTTTGTATTCAACAACAGTTTCGCCAACCAGCAAATCCGCAACAGCACTAACTTGGACAATTTCGCCATCCACATTGTATTCCTTCACGTCTTTTATCTCTGGCACGCCCAGAGCAGGTTTATACTTTAAGTTGTTTTTTGTTGTCAGGATGTCGTTTGCACTAAACACATTTCCATCAATTTCGGTATCTTTTCCTTCTATTTCGTCAATTTTTTCGAGTAGTTTATGGAAGGCACGCCCAAACTGCATCGCTTCGGTTTCTACCGTTTCGCCTCTCAATCGCTTTACCAGCTCTTCGAGTTCTATGACGCCCTGCTGGTAAAGGTGCAGGGCGTCTAATTTCGTTACGCTTGTTCGTATCATTGTTCTACCTCCTGTTGTTTAAACAATTTAACGTTGTTGTCGAACACAAGGTTCAATTCATTCGCTCTTCTTTTCATCAATTCCCAAACCTGCTTCTTCGTCGGCGTGTTTAAGGTCGGTAAATCGCTTAAAAGCGAGTTCAGCACTTCAAGGTCGGCATCTTCAATGATGGCTTTAAACTCTTTTACAATGCCAACCGCCTTTTTTTCGTTCTGTATTGCAATATTTAACGCTTGTTTTACTTGCTGTATCAATTCTTTAAAAAATGCAGGACTGTTATTCAAGTTCGGCACTGTAACTAAATCCAGATTAGCACTGTTTTTCCCGACGCTCGTATCCGTTGGATTAAAATTAATCACTCTATTTGTGTTCGACATATACATAAAGCCAACAAGGTCTGCAACCTGTAACACTTTATCGTAACTTCCGCCCGTTATAGCGGGTCTCTTTATTCTCAAATCTCCTTCTTCCTTCTCTTTCAAATGCGATATCATTATTATATCTTTATTTTGTGCCGAAAATACCTTCATCACGTTTGTAAACTCGTCTTTCAATCGTCCATAAAATTGTAGTTTGTTTTTAGCTAATCTCGGGTCGTCCTGTAAAATATGGCTACCTATAAAATCTAAAAAGGTATCCACAGTGTCGATTATAATCGTTTTGTAGTCTTTTAAATGTTGCGAAATAGAGAATATCTCCAAAAAATTACTAACTTCCATAACGTCGCTTCTAAACGGCGTGCGATATGCTCCCTTGTCAAAATCGAGCAAAATCGGGGCTTCTGCGGTGCTTGCTACACTTGTTTTGCCAACACCCGGCTCCCCATAAACCAAAACTTTAAGAGAGGTTACCATTAACGGTTCGTTTGCTTTAATAATTTTCATCTCTAAACTCCTTTAATTAGTTTGTAAAATTATTTTGTTCTTTTTGGACGTCGTCGCCCTTTACCTTTTTACGTTCTTTTTCAAGCCATTCGTTTAGCAAGATGCTCAATTGTGCCGATACAGAACGCATATTAACTTTGGCTAACTTTTTTAAAAAGTCTAAATTTTCGGTTGCCAAATCCAAAACAAAAGTCTTTTTCATTTTTTTTCTCCTATTTGATTGTTAAACAAAATTCTCTTACTGCAAGTTTTTTAAAAGGAAGACGGTGTGTATTTTTTACCTTTAATATTAATGTTCCCGCCTACGTAAAGGAAGTCGTCTCTTACTAAATTATATGCCTTCAAATCTCCATAGCACAACGACGTCCGTCTTGTCCTAATGTCGCCTTTAACTGTAATATCACCGAGCACGCAAAATAGCTCGACGTCAAGATTTTCGTTTATCGACACGTTACCGTTAACGATAACTTTGTCTGCACTTACATTGCCTGTGGCGGTTAAATCGCCGTCGATGATTAAATTCTCGTAAATCGACGCATTGCCGTCGATTTTTAAATCACCGCTGTAATGATATACTCCATCTTTTAGTTCAAGCCCTGCAAAGTTCTTGTCGATTGTTGTTTTCATTTTTTCCCTCCAATTTGCTTGTTAGCAACCATGTTTAAGAAAACCCGAATATCGAAGCTCTCCAAAGCTGCCTGAACAGAATGGCTCGCCATCAACATAATAACCAAATCTGACATCTCCATTTGTATTTGATAGTGCGAACCGTATAAAATCACCGTAAGCGAGCCATGCCACTTTCTCATTCACGTAGGAACTAAAAATAACACGGTCGTTGTAATGATATACTCCATCTTTTAGTTCAAGCCCTTCATAGTTTTTGTCGATTGTTGTAGTTGTTCTCATTTCTTTTCTCCTTAAAGTTTTAAAAAAAATATTTTTTTACCTGCAAGTGTTTATTTAAAAAGACCTCCTTGCAATGGTGCATACATTTTACCTCTTATATCACAGTCCCCACCTACGTAAAGGCGGTCAATGACCAGATTATTGGTTGTCAAGCTTCCATTTACCTGCGAGAGACCACGTTTTGCTTTCGTGTCCCCGCTCACCGTAAGGTCGCCACTAATACAAAGTTGTTCAGCCTCGAAGTCGCCATTTACCGTTGCGTTGCCTTCGACCGCAGCAGTGTTAGATACAACATTCCCATTGGCGACAAAATCGCCATAGACCTGAATTTTACCGCTCACTGTTATGTCTTTATTGGTGGTTAGATTTCCACCGACGACAAGGTCGCCGTCGATGAAAATATCGACATCGATGGTTGTATCTCCATAGATATAAAGGTCGCCGTTGTAAGTATATCGACCGTTTGTAAAGGTCAAACCTTTAAAGTCACGGTTTACAATTTTTTTCATTGTTCCACTCCTTTGTATGTTAAATTATCTAAATTTTGCTCTAAAATATGAGCAACTTCGTTTAAAATGCAATCTTTTAAGTCTTCTCTTAGCATATCTTCAAGTAATAATGATGCTAAGATCTCTGAGTTTAAATCACCTGCTTTGTATCCCAACCCCTCAGCGATTGCTAATGCATAGCATAATGACGGGTCGTATGCACTCAAAAACTCCATCGCTATACCAAAGTAGATAATCACAGAAGCCGTGCGTATTGCCTCATCTATAATCTCACCGTATTCAGTATCCATAATCTCGTTGTCTCTGATTAACGAGATTATCGTTTCCAATTCTTTAATCTCATCTTCCGTGTTGTAGCTTGGAGCTGCTACAAATGCCTCAGCAATGGATTTGATTGCCTTCTCTTTGTGCTCATAATAACTTGACATATTTTTTCTCCTTTATTGTATTAACTTAAAATGTATTCACATACGCATTCAATATTGTGATTAAATGCGAATTGTATCGCAAATCGTATAAACAGAGATGGGGTTCTCAACACCTCTTCCATCCCAAATCGGGGGATATATCCAGCACGAGATGTTGTTATCCGTTTAATGTATTCCAAAAACGATGCGTATGCACCGTCTTCTTCCAACATACGTTTCACTGCGTGAAACGCTACACTTTCTATGTCATCATCGTCGTTATCTAACTTTAACGAGAACACTAAATTATCCAAGCTATAATTGTAGTCTCCCGAGAAGACGTATCCGTCTCCGTCTTCTTCTACAATTATATTCGGTGCATTAATAATATCTTTGAGCCAATCCTTTGTCTTTTTTACAATTTTACGAGCGTAGTCGTCGTAGTCAAAGTCTGTATCCTCGCTTTCATAATCCGCCAGCATCTCTATAAAATCTGGCAAATAACATTCGATAAAGACCGATACTGCTGGTTTTGTATGTCCGTAAAGCTCATCTGTTAAAGGAATATTCTTTTTCATAAAACACCTTGTTATTATCTATAATTTCATCATATAAGTTCCAATACAGTTCATCAAAATCATTCATCATAACTCCTCCTATTAATTACTTATTATACCATATTCATACGCTAATTGTTTAGCAACTAAGTGAGCAAGATTTTCTTTGTTGTTTGGTAGCTGAATATAAAAACAAGCACTTGCCCTATATTCTGCTAATACGTTAGCAAGATTTATTGTGTTAATTTCGTCAGGTTTATAATTGTAATCAATCATAATATCAATACACTTTGCTATTGGTAAAGTTAATGTTTTAAGGAATGCAATTGCATCATCGTAGTTATCAAAATATAAATCGTCATCCGTTCTCACATACTCAAAAGCCTCTTTAATGTCGTCGAATAGCTTCTCGCTACCACCATAATTGAACCAAGCATAAACTAAGTTTTCTAATTCCTCAGGCTCATCATCATAATGAAATTCTAATTTTCGTGCGATTCTACGAGCCATTTCGTTTAAAATATCTTCAAATGTTTTCATATTAATTCTCCTATAAATGTTATTTAAATATTATTTAGATTATTATAGTTATTTTTATTTATTTAACTCACAAAAAAAACGGCTGGCACCTGTAAATTTGCCAGCCGTGCGAACGCATTTATTTCAAAAAACCACCGGTACCTGCGAAATACCGGCTGCTATTCGCTTGGCTTATTCCGCAACCCAGTGAGGCTCCCTGCAATGATAGCAGGTCGCTTTTTCTATGCCCGCAGTTATAGCGGGCTGTAAGGATGTGGGAGGCGTATTATCCCACTGCCCATCTCTGAACTCGTAAATGAGTTCAGAGACGGCGTATTCGCCGTCGAAGCTTTTTATTCTAAATATTCGTATCCAGAAGTCCTTCCGATGTTGGTAACTTTTAATAATAAAGTCACCAACTTCAACAATAACAAGTGCGTGCTGGCCATTCGACAGATGCCCCGAACGTTTTACATAAACGGGCTTTTTGGGGCGCCCATTCTCATCTGTTATTATGGTGCATTCGCCAGTGTTCGTGGCTCCGCCACCGCACTCCCAGCGAGCTGGGAGCCCGGTTCTTGTTCTTTCGATTTTGATTTTCTTCATTTTTTTTCTCCTTTAAAATTTTTTGTCTTTTTTAAAATTTTTCAAAGTGCGATTGCAGAGAGCCTTTAAAAGGCTCTCCTTCTATTTGTCCACCAGCACCTCGCCGTGCACGGTGTTTGCTTTCATCCACCCGTGCACGGTGGATGTTTCTTGTGCAGACGCGTTCCCCATAACGTGCAGGTTCCCGTCAACCCAGAAGTAGGAACCTACTTCAAGGTTTTTTGTTCGGACGCTGCCATAGCATCCGAACTTATCGCCTACCGCAATATTATTCGCAATAACATTGCGGCCGGCGATAAAATCACCACCGATTACAATATTATCAGCTACGATTTTCCCGTGGCTGGTAAGGTTGCCGGCGCAAATTATATCGCCGTGGACAACGATGTTGTCCCAAATGGCACCATCACCTTCGATTACCAAGTCGCCATAGTAATGATGGCGACCGTTAATGAATGATAACCCTTCGGTTCTGAATTGTGATACGATTGTTTCCATTTCCCTATCCTTTTAAGTTAAGTTAAACAAAATTGTTTTTATTTCTAACGCAAATTTAAACAATTTATTTTAAATTTGCAAATGTTTTTTTTAATTTTTTCTTTTTTTTTAATTTTTTCAAAGAACCGTTTTTTGTTTTGTTTATTTATCTAACGTAAATATAATAAAAATATTTTAAAAAAACAAACATTTTTTTTCTTTTTTTAAAAAAAATTTTAAAAGAACGATTTGTTTTATTTTCTTAACGTAAATATAAACAAATTATTTTAAAAAAACAAATATTTTTTTTTATTTTTTTTAATTTTTTTTAAAAAAGTGGATGTTTAAAAGGACGCTTGTTTTATTTTCGCCAGCAGGTAAATAAATAAAGAAAGAAATAAATAAATAAATAAAATAAATGCAATGCAAATTTTATGCCAAGTTTATACACAAATGCAATGCAAATGCAATGCAAATGTATATACAAATTTTGTGCCAAATTGGTGTGTAAATGTATATGCAAATTTTATGCCAGATTTTATACAGAAATGCAATGCAAATTTTATGCCAAATTAAATCTAAATTGTTCTTTGTGTTCTGGCGAACTCAGCTCGTCTAACTGCTATACTTAAATCCTCTCCACGCAGCGTAGCTGTTAGCTGTTGCGTTTGGATTGCTTTTTCTATTCGGTCTAATTTTTCGGCAAGAATTCGGGTTTGTCCTACGGTTGCCATCTGCACAACGGCTATTAGCTGGTCGTCCCTAAAAATCCATTCCCTGTTGTTCCCTCCCAGTCTTGCTGCATCACCAACAACCGCAATCGTCGGTTCGTCAACCCGACCACCCGTTGCAAAACTCAGCAACGATTTTAATAAGGGGTCTGTAACTGCCTTTACCCCTGCAGTTATCGTTGCCGTAATAACTGGCAAAGCAAGCACGTTTGCAGGGAATGGTAAACCGCCTATAAATTTCATCGTACCCGGCGACATTATTAAATCCAAAACCATTGCCGTTACTTTCTTTTGCAAGTATCCTGCAATTTCTGCTAAAAACGCTCTCCAAATATCTTTCGCCTGTTTTGTGCTTCCAGAAAAAGCAGCACTTAAACTCTCTTCCAAAACCGGCGCCATCGAGTTAAAAAATTCATCGATATTTAGCAACCCCTGTTGTGTTATATTTTCCAACTCGGCGATTTTGTTTTTGTAATTATCCAATAACAATTTCTCCGCTGGGTCAAGGGGTCGAATTTCAGCCTCTGCTTCTAACTTCTCCACCGCTTTCTTGTATAATGCCAGTTCTTCGTTTGCTTTCTTTATGGCTGCTTGTTCCTTTACAAATCTTTCCCCACCAACCTTTATACTTTCTGCTGCAAGCGTTTGCCTCCTGTAACGCTCCTCTATTTCGGCTCGTTTTTTTGCTTGCTTTTCTAAAAGTTCGGTTTCTCTTCTTTGGTATTGCTCTTCTGTAATATATTCGTATTCCAGCATTAACTGCAAATTTCGCTTTTCTTTTTCGTTTCGCTCTGTTAAATGTTTTATACTTTCTTCCTTTTCTCTTGCAAGTTTGTCTTTAAACAGGTTCGACGCAAAATTAACTGCGTTGCGTTCCTTGTTTATCCGCTCCTGCTCTACTTCTTGTAAGGCTTTCAATCCCTCGTTCAATTCGGTTTTTATATCTTCAACCCTCTTTTTTGCTTCTTCCTTTGCCGTTTTATCTATCTGTAATTCTATTCCAATAACGTTTAACTTTGTTTCGTCTATTTCTTTATTTAAGTTTATCAATTCCTGCTCTATTGCGTTTTTCTCGTCTTCTTTAATCTTTGCAGAAAAATCTATATTTAGCACACCATCTACTTCGGTCACCGATGTGATTAATCCTAATTGCTTGTAAATTTCCAGTAATTTGCTTTTTTCTTTTTCGTAAATCTCTAATTGTTTTTTCTTCAATGCTAATTGCTCTTCTTGCGTCATTTCTGTTCGTTTTTCCAAAATCATCCGATTGTTTATAGTGGATTTAAGATTTGCTAACTCTATACTGTTACGCTGCCTTTCTATCGCAATGCGTTCTTTAGCTATTTCCAGCAGGCTCTTTTCTTTGGCTGCGGTTTTATTTTTAGCAGTGCTCACCTTTTGCTCGTTTGCAACAATTGCGTTTGCATTTTCCTTTGCAACCTGTGTAGTTTGCCGAATTGCTTCCTGTTTATTCTCCTCGCCTGCCTTTACCCTCTCTTCTGCTGCTTTATATACAGCATTAAAATATTCGCTAAACTTTTTATTTAATTCGGCTTCGGCGTCTCTATCCCTGTTAAACCAGTTTTTGGGATTTAACCAGTAACTTAAGTATTCTCCTAAAAGCTTTATCAGTGTCGGAACGGATTTAACAAACTCGATGATAAAGTTTTTAGCAAATTTTATTCTGTTCACCAAAGTTCCAAAAAAATCGCCGACACTTTTAACTTGTGCAGCAAATAAATTAAACACTCCACCTAACGCTGTAAATATAGTGCTTGTCTCTTCCCCTTCGTTTTTCGCACCCGTAAACTGTTCAATCAAATCAGCAATAAGTTCGATAACAACTTCTACGGGCATCACAATCCACTCAAAAATCACTTTACCTAAATTTATAAATACATTTACAGTTTCGCCAAGAACTTTAAGAACACCATCCAATGCGGGTTTAATTGCTTTAAATATCTTTTCCCCAGCTTCTCCAAGCTTTTTTAAAAGTCGTTGTCCTTCTTCGGTTTTCGTTAAAAACAGACCTAAAGCCGTAACTACAGCCGTTATGGCTAACAATACTGGATTAACGTTTAACGCTGTTGCTATTCCTTTTATGCTTAACGCCGTTGCTCCTGCACTTGTGCGTAAACTTGCAAAATTAGTTAATATAGTCGTTATTTGTGTTTTAATCTTGTCAACCGGAATAGCTTTACCAAGCTGAGCAAATGTTGTTAAAGTCGGTGCCAACTGTGCCGATAAATCCATAATCGTAACAAAGCCATCGCCCGCTACGGCGAACACTTTAAAGAACGCTGCTTCGATTTGGTTTAAAACGCCCTGCACCCCAACACCAATACCTTCGTTGGCAATCTCGAACGCTCGTTGCGTCGAACCTATTGCGTCCGTTGCATACGTATTTAATACTTCTGCAAATCGTTGGGAATTTTCTGCACCACTCAACGCCAACGCTGCACCAGCAGCCTCAACCGACGAAAAGACCTGCGTTGCCTTCAGCCCTGCTGCTTCCATTGCTTCGCCCAGCTTTTGCATCGTTACCTGCAACCCCTCTGCCTTTAAGCTTTCGAGCGAAACTCCAGCCTCTTCCATTATTTTCTTCAGTTGTTCGCCCGGCTTCGCTAACTCCACAAGTGCTTGCCTTAATTTTGTCGTCGAGGTTGAAGTCATTTCGCCTTGCAACGTCATCGCTGCAATTGCTGCTGCTATTTCATCAAACTTCACACCAAATGCTGCTGCAGTAGGCACTACGTTCGCCAGAGATGAATTCAACTCGGGGATTGAGGTAACACCCTTGTTAACAGTATTGAATAATATATCGCTGTAACGTTCAGCTGCTTGTGTGCTTTCTCCATAGGCGTTCAGAACGGCTGACAACGAACGCACCGCTGCGTTTGTATCCGTCAACCCTGCTACTGCTAATTTGCTCGCTTGCTCGACAAACTTCATTCCACCTTCAATGTCCGCAAAGCCATCCACAACTTCTATAGCCCCACTGGATATAGCATTATACACGGCTTCCGTTACCCCTGCAACGGTATCGGGAACTTTAACCGCTATGTCGATGGCTGCGTTTCTAAACTCCTCGAAATTCTTAACACCTAATGTTCCTATGTTCCTTAATTGTTTGTCGAATTCCTTATACGGTTGTAAAAACTGGCTAAAAGCACCTGCTACCTGCTGCACGCCTTGTATTGTTAAATTTAGTTTTGCCATCTTATCGGCAAAACCATCTCCAATACTTTTAGCCACTTTTTCGCTTTCCGTTGCGACCAAACTTAAGTTTTGTTTTGCGTCTTGCAACGCCTTATTCATCTTGTCAAATTCGGCTGCACCAACCTTTCCAACTCCCGCCCCAGACTGTGCTGCCTGCTTTAGTTTCGTATCCAAGCCCTCTACAAATTTCAGAGAGCCTTCAGCTGCATCTTTTAACCTGCTAAATACTTCAGTGTCTATGCTCCCTTTAACATTAAATTTAATATCTTTGCCTGTTAAAGCATTTAGTTCCTTTTGCAATTGCTGTGCATTTTCCAACACAGCTTTAAACTGTGCTTTGTTATTTGCGTCGTTAAACTTTTTAGCAAATACTCCAACGTCGGCAACTAAACTCGAAAACGATTTACTTAAATTCGCCACCGTTTGCTTTATTTGGTCGCTGTCAAGATTTATATTAGGTTTAATGTTTTTAAGCAATTCATTCGCCTTGTCGGCAATGGCTTTAATTTTATTTTGGTCAGCAACAAAATTGACCAAAAAATCAAGCCTCATCTGGAATTCGTTATTCATAGTCGCAACTCTATTAGGTTTAACAACGCAATTATAGCATCGACGAACCTGCTTTTCCTAACAGTCTCGAACTTCGTTACATCGTTTTCCGCAAGCACGGGCACATACCAAATATTACTCAGTGCCTCGTCAATCCTGTTAAACAACTCGCTCTCGTTGTAGCAGTTATTTAATCTTTCTTGCTGTTCAGCAAGTTTCCGCTTCCTTCGTTCGTTTGCAACAAACTCGGCAGTAACGTCAATAATATCTCGGCTGCGTTCAGCTTCTTTTCGCCGGACTGTATCTCCAACAGCATCTGCTCTTTCCCTGTATTGTAAAAAAAATCTGTTATGCACCTGTCTATTCGCTCCAATTCCGCAACTGGCATATTCCTAACAAAATTAGCAACGTCGTCCAAAGCCTTGTCCTTGTCGAACGGCATCAGCACTCCGTCTTTTTCTTCCAACAGCAAGCACGCTGCGATTAATATCTTCCATTCAGCCCCACCGCTTACTAATACCTGCCTAAACGCTGTTGGTGGAGATTGTATTTGGTTATACTTCAACTCTGCAATTGCACTTATTATCTCAGCTGCTTCGACCGTTATATTGTTAAAATCGTAAATAAACACACGGTTCCCAAAAACGAACCGTTCTTTAACTTTGTTTTTCTTATTTTTCATTGCTTCGCTCCTTTAGTTAATTTGTTCTATATAATTACCGCTTAAATTGCTTAAAAAGCCACGCACCTGTAATTTAATACGTCTCTGCACCCCAACGCTTTCTATGCTAAACGCATAACTCGCAGTATCCCTTGGTATATATAACACTCCAGAACCATCGCTATTTATTGCTTCGGGCGTTCCAGATGGCACTCCTTCAGCCAATGCCGAGCCATCGGCACTTCCTAACAAAATTTGTATTGTGTATGTTCCCGGCACGTTTAAATGTTCAAGTTTGTAAATAAAATCGCCATCCGTTAACGAATAAGAAAAATATATTGTGGCTTCTACATTGTAGCCAATCCTTCGCATCCTTCCATATTCGTCCAATTGCGTTATTGCTTCTATGTTTAAACTGCTTTCTTTTTCAACATCGAAGATACGCAAAACGTCGTTTGCATAAGCACCCCAAAGCGTTCGCCACTCTATCAACACGCCCCTAATCGGCAAACGTGGTATTTTTACCTGCCTTGTTAAAATCATTGCGGTATTACCTCTACAAGTTCAACATCAAAACTCCTCATCGCCCTATTGTTATTTATCTGCTCCATTTCTAACTCTTTAACTGCAACCTGCACGTAATCACCAATATTATTCGTCTTTGTTCCGTGTGCAAAATAAACAAATCTTGCAAATTTACAAACGTTAATTATCTCCAAAACCGCATCCGCAATAACTTGTGCTAACGTTTTAAAACGTATAACTCTATTATAAAACTTGCTTTTCCTGTAATATCGCCCGTCTAACAACCTCCCCTCTACAACCTCGCCATCAAAATCGTTGTTATTAAATTCTATCGCCTCTAATACAACTTGGTTCGTTGCGTTTATATCGAAACTTAAATCTTCTAACGGTTCGGTTGTGTATCTTAAAGCTATAAATCGTCTCACAGCACCAACTCCTTCACATCCAACTTAAAACTGTTACTACTATTTGCAATACCTACTAATATTACCATATCTTCATATGCGTTTTTTTCGTGCAAAAGGTCTTGTTTTAGGTTGCATTCTTCTGGATTATGCACTTGGCGAACATTTATTTGCTTTCCAACTTCGAAGTTATAAACAGTGCTTTCTACAATTCCGCTTGTTTGCACGTCTATCATTCCTCCTTCGTCGTCTATTCCGTGCAACGCAATACCTACAAACCTGCCTTTGTAGTATTTATTAGGTAAACACTTTATAACGTGCACAAAATCATCATCCCACATTACGGCATCCCCAGCTGCAATTGGATTATTCGGCTCAACTGGATACCAAACAATTGTTTTCTCTTCATCATCGCCTTCGTCCGTTGTCGATAACAATCCAGATGCACCTGCCGTTTGCCCTTGACTAAACGCATAACGGGATGCGTTTATTAAACCTAACTTAACGCTACCATCTGCTAAATCTATACTAAATTCATTTATGCTGTAGGTACGATTTACAAACGTCTCTTCGCCGTCAACAAATACACGTTCGGGCAGCACCACTTGTTTATTTAGGTCAATTGCTGTTATCGAACCGGGCTCATTTTCGCTGTCTGCGACTAAATCCACAAACGGAAGGGTTAAACTATATTCGGTAAAATAATACTCTCTATCTCTTCCTTGCACATAATTTATATATTCGCTCAAAGAGCCAAATACGTGGTCGTTGCCATCTATCTTAACCAAAACGTTAAAAGCAGGTCTATATACCCATTGCAAACCTCTTTGTTCTTGCTGTAGCTCGTCATCGGTGAGCTTGCGGATGTATATATTGTTTGTTAACACACTCGAACCAAAGGTATTAAACGGCGCCGGAAACCTATCCGAATAATATCCCAGCAAGCCACTATACGTTTTTTTAAGCGTGCTTTTAGCATAATTTGCTCGTCCTGTCCCTATACTTAAAGGTAAATATTTGCCGTCCAGTTTCGGAACCTGTCCAAAGCCGTCGCCTTTGGTATAAGAAATAATATCCCACCGCTCTCTTGCATAGCCGTTAACAGTTCCAAATATGTTCGCCTCCTCCCCGAAAACTGCTGCTGTAGTTAAATCTCCTGCACTTGCTCCGTGCAAATAAACGGTGCTTTTTAACAAATCGCCACGTCCGACAAACTCAATCCAAATTTCGTTGTTGTTTATAGAATGTATAGGGTTTATAGTAGTAACAAGGTAGCAATTCAAAGCCCTTGCTATATCGGCAAGCAATTCAGCTACGTTATCGTAACGTGTAAAATCCAGAGCCTTTAAAGCTGCATTGTTCTCCGCTTCCTCTAATCCCATTTCCAAATCGTATTTTATTAATTTAGCGGATATGAAAATAGGGGAAAAGTAATCGCTGTTTGCTGCCATCCAATCAGTAAGCTGCAAATTTATCTTTTTAGAACTTACGTAAAAATCTGTAAAATAATCTGTAAAATATTCTTTCCCAGCACGAATTACGTCCACGATAACGGCTTGCGTGCTTATGCCAACATTGCTTGTATCCAAAACAAAATTAACGGTGGAAGCATTCAGTTCCGAAATTATTGTTCCACTTAATTCCAATACAGTTTGCAAAAATTTGTAGAGATTTACAAGTTTTATTTTAGCAGTCGTGCCGTCGTCAAAGACGTATCCAGGTTGCTCCTCCGTTATGTTATTTAACAATTCCCAATTATTCTCCCGCAACCTGTCGTAAATACTCGCCACGGTATTGCCGTTTAGACCTTGCATTTTTTTGGTTAGTTTTATTTCCTTCAGTATCGAAAAATCGAAACTGTGAGCCGTAAACGAGTAAACCCTGTATTTTACTTGTCCAACCCAACATTCGTCCGCAGCACTTAATTTATTGCTTACTTTACCAACAAACAAACTTTCACCGCCAGCGTGTAAACGAACAAAAATAGTGCTTGTTAAATTGCTTGCTTGTAAAACAAAATACAAAGCCTTTAAATTATCGCCGTCTGCAAGCAATTCGTTCGCTTTTATTTTCAACTCGTGCATCGAAAAATAGCCTAAATCCTCCTCCAGTTTCTTGTTCAATTCGCCCAACTCGAACAAATTAACTTCGGTTGCATCCGCGTCCGAAAACAATTCTTCGTAATTGTCAGCAAGCACCAACTTGGAGTTGGTGCTTGCATAATATCCGGGCAATATAATATTTTGCTTAAATTTCATTACGTGTAGCTTACATCAACCTTTATTACAACATCGCCTGCCTTTAGCAAGTCAGCTTCTGTCGTTGTAAGGGCTTTGTCCGTCGCCGATGGTGCAATCGACACGTTCTTGCCAGTGCCTCCTAACCACCACGTTATTGCAGGTAAATCGAGCCCTGTTAATTCGGCAGTATCGACATCGTCAGCACGGCAGGATTTAAATACTAAATTAATCGCTGGCGGGTCTTTTTCACCCGGCACTTCAATGTCGCCACTTAAAACGCCGAACATATAAACATATCCCTCTGGAAGTTTGTTCCCTGTACGTTGCACGTAACTGTAATTTGTCGGCACAACAACCAAAAACGTGCTCGATTTTTCTGCGTTTAAGGATTTAATAAACGCCGTCCAACTGTTCATTTGCGTTGGCGGTATGGCTCTAACTCCTAATGTGATTTCGGCTTTGTTCGTTAAATTCGATGCCTGTGCAGCTGGTGTAATATCATCCCCTGTTACGCCATCAATGGTAATAACAGTTTTCGGGAACTGAATTTTTACGTTTTGTGCCGTCTCGATTTCGTATTTCTCGCCTTCGCTCTGTGTTCCACCACTCTCACTGTTTAGGATTGTAAAACTCGTCCTCTCTAAATTATCGAAGAACCACAAGGGCTCTAAGCTTGTTCCATCTTTCTTATAAACCCAAGCGACCTGCGACCCGTGTATTGCAGCCTTCTGCAAGTTTTGTAATGGCATAATAAACTCCTAAATTTGTTCTACAATGAAACTATTATCTATAATTACGTCCATCAAAGAAACTAAATTTACTGTGTTTGTATTGTAATCTGTTACTGCTGTGCTACTTCCACGCACGTAAAGATTAAACGCTCCGTCAATGCTGTATCCAGCATCTGTTCGAAGCAAGGTGTTTGCTAATATAAGACTTTGTTCGATACCACTTGTATTTGTTACCTTGTTAGCATTACATCCGTTTAGTTTAACAAGCACACTGTTAGCACTTGTGCTTTGCATAATCTCCAAATCGCCGATAAAACTACTGTTAAATCCAGATTTTACAAAATTTTCTGTGTTAATGTAACAAATTGCTAATTTGCTATTATAAAAATTAACATTGCCATTTCGTATATTCACAGCGTTAGCAACTGTATCGAATACATTTATTGCGTTTTCGCTCCCACTAAAATGTATATTAAGGTTGCCAATCCTGCCTCCGTAAACGTTTGCTTGCACAGCAGAGCCTTCAACAATCAAAGTTCCGCCATCCTCTACGAACAGATAATTCGTTCCGTCTGCACACGTTAAATTTAAATTTGTAGTTTTTTTAGCATATATTCGCAAATCGCTTATGTTAGCAATTTCCCCATTAATCTCGGTTGCATAAACCTCGCACTGTTCGCTCAAATTGGAACCAATCACGAAGTTCGATATTTTTATTGCATTAATTTTAACATTTAGAGCCCCAGTTAAAATCAAATCGCCTATTTGTAAAGCATTAACGACAACGTTTTTTGTTGCAATAGTAAGGTTCACGTCGCCGAAAAAGAAATAACTTCCAGACCTTGTTATATATATGTCCTCGCTTGTAGTGCAAAAAACAACTATATTAACTGTAGTAGGTAATTGTGCAACGTAATTTGTTAAATCTGTCCAATTATTAAAGTAATTCGGTGCTGTTGCAATATTATCTGCCACGTAAAATACATAATCCACGTTTTGCGTAACAGCACTAAATAAACCTTCTTCGTCGACACCAAGACCCCCTGCGGGCTTTAGTTTCGTTTTCAATGTCCCGTTTGCGATTTGCAAACCATCTCCAACGTCGTTTAACACGTCGTAAATCCACTTGTTATTCTCGTATATTGCCCCTAATAACTTCATCTTCCTGCCATAAATCCAATCACTAAACCACCAATAAACCCACCCAGTATATTCAAAGCCGTGCTTGTCCAACGGCTCTGTTTGTTTTGCTGTTCGTTTACTAAATAATAGTTACGTTCTATCAGGTTCGTATCCGCACCTCTTGCAATGCTAACGTCAAACGTGTTCTCTGGAAAACTGTAAGCAATATAAACAGTATCCTTTTGCAAAACCGTATCTATAACCGCCTCGAAGGGTTGGGTCGTTAAAATGGTATCCCGCAGGTATTTTATTGTTGCTTTTTTCTGCATTACAATTTTTGGCACTTCTTTTATAATTTTCACAGTGTCTCTCTCAATTAATGTTAAAGGTTTGTATTTAACATAACTACTACCTGCGTTATACCCTAAATAGTAACCAATCCCTAAAATTAAAATAGCAAGCAATAATATGTAAACGTTATATTTGTCCATCTTCTTCTACCGCCTTTGTTAAACCAAAATAATCTTCGGCTTCGGTTGCGTTGCTAAATACAAAAACATTTACATTTCTTCCACTTGCATCATCTATGTAGTTTTCAGCTTCCAAAAGCGTGTATCTTTTGCCATCACTTCCAAAATAAATTCCATTCTCATCTTCGATACATTTGTATATCATTTGTTCCTCCAACTAATTCGTTACAGTCCAACCTTTACTTGCTGCAATACTCGTATCGCAAGTGCTTGCACCGGGGTTGCCTGTTATCCTAATTGTTTTGCTTCCTGTAACAGTTTCTAAATCGCCAAAGAGTGTATTTAAAGCGTCTGCGTCCAACGAACAATACGAAACATCTATCTGCGGACTTGAACCAGTCCAAGTGCTTGTTCCGTTTGTTAATCTAATACCAGTGCATTTTAGGTTATGCCCGCTTTGCCCATAGATACCAATTTTACTTAACTTGCTTGCTATTGTTAAAGTTCCAGCTATTGCTTGTGCATCTCTCAAGAAATCTGTAAAATCGCTTGCATTTGTTTGGCTTCCTAAATATTCAAGGTTGTTTATTGTTCGCAAGGAAGAGCAATACTGAAACATACCGTACGCATTCATTACATTGCCCCAACTCGTCGGCAAGGTTACGCTGCTTAAAGAAGTGCAATACTGAAACATATAACTCGTATTAGTTACATTACCCCAACTTGCGGGCAACGTTACACTGCTTAAAGAATGGCAATTATAAAACATATTGCTCGTATTCGTCACGTTCCCCCAACTCGATGGCAAAGTTACATTACGTAAGGAATAGCAACTTACAAACATATAACTTGTATTCGTAATGTTCCCCCAACTCGATGGCAAAGTTACATTACGTAAGGAATAGCAAAGATAAAACATATAACTCGTATTCGTCACGTTGCCCCAACTTGTGAACGTTACGCTGCTTAAGGAATAGCAATTATAAAACATATAACTCGTATTCGTCACGTTCCCC
>MTKZ01012231.1_pt1 | contig 35123 bp, 31 predicted proteins | sample 1042781 | NCBI WGS metagenome assembly MTKZ01 (sample SAMN06212207, study PRJNA360539) | anaerobic digester metagenome | biome: Wastewater treatment plant; material: sludge; isolation source: anaerobic digester fed with sludge from wastewater treatment plant | place: Denmark: WWTP Viborg ...
GTGTCAAATTACTCGAATCTGTCAGATCACCATAATGCAAGGTTAGTTTTACATTTTTTTCATGGGGATCCTGGTACAGATGATCTATCCTGTCGGTATTGATGAGCGATGATCTTCGCTTAATGCCATGGACGATATACCCTTTAGCGAGTAATAATTCTGCAAGATATGCACCGTCTTGACCTGTGATACCTGTGATGAGAGCTGTTTTTGACATATATCGATATGATTATTTATAGTTTGGCCGTGAGCCGGCAATTATTTCAATCTTTATTGGGTGAATTTCAAATGAGAAACCAGGTCTTTGAAGTATTGCTTTGACCAGATTTTAAGACTGTCAGGAGAGGAGATAAACCTTTCAATATCGGATTTTGCATCATCTAAATTAACTGTGTCAATTTTCTTAACAATCATTTCCTTTACAAGCTCTGGTGTTAATTGTATTTCATCAATATTTCCATTTTGAAATGCTCTTTCTTGAAAATGAGAAATGCTTACAGGAATATGATTTCTAATATACCATTCAAAATCGTACCAATCGCGACCTTTGACTCTCGATTTCCAATTTCTAAAAAGTAAGGCATGTAGTTTACCTGCAAACAAAAATTCCCTTTTTAATACATTAATATAAAATGAATAAGGTCTAAAAAGCAATTTCGATTCTGTCTCAAATTTTAAAGGGGGAATTGTGTCGACTTCGATTTTAATTTTCAGCGCCTTAACGAATCCTGTTCTATTTAGAATAGATAGATTTGCTAAGATAGTGTCAGATTTTAAAAAAGCAGATTCTATTTGTCCATGTGACTTTTTAGAATAGTACTCCAATTCCACTTTCAGATCTAACAATTGAAACTCTTCATTGATAAAAGGAATGTAGTTTTCTAATGTGAAGTTGGCATCAATACTATAGAGTGTAAAATCCAAGTCTTCAGAAAAACGATCCAGTCCGTAAAATATCCGCAAAGCCGTTCCACCATAAAAGCTTGCTTTTTCAAAAAACTTTCCTCGAGATAGTCCTGCCAGGGTTATTTCCTGGAAAATTTCTCTTCTGGCATTCATTTCATCCCTTGCAGAGTTAAATTCATACTGGGTCAACCATTCATTCAACACCTTCGATAAATTTTATTATTTGTCTCAAAGATTCTTTTTTCTTTCCGCGTTTAAGACACTCGTTCAGAGTTTCTAAATCGAAACGATAAAATTCCTCCCTTTCAATACGTAAATCATCAATTAAAAAATATTTTGCTTCCTTTAAAGATCGAATTTGAATATTAGAAGTAGTCCATATAATATCACATAACGCCTTAGATGGATTAGCTATCAGAAAAGATAAATCACCAATTCTGACTGGCTTTAAACCTATTGAAAAGACATTTGTCGTTACATTTCTATAATTAAAAATGCCAATAGGTGTCTTAATTGTAAGCTTTCGTTTCAGTGTAGCAGACTCTGTGATTCGAACTATTTCCGGAATTAGTTGCCAGTATTCCAAAGCAGAAAATAATGAAATATAGGAAGGGCCATAGATTAGATTGGCAGCATTAAATTTAAGATATAATTCCTGCTCTACATTTTCCTTCTTCGTATACCATCCTTTCCTCAATTTTATCAGTAATCCTTTCGATATCTCATACGAGATCTTATCGTTGGGCCTTGAATAATCATTAAACTGAGTCTTCAATACTTCATGAGGAAAAACACCTGAGAGCATGTTGAATGTTATTTTAAGATGCAATAAACGGATTATTTCCGATTATGCATACTTTATTTTACATTTTGTAACAAAACAAGGGGTGTTTTGGCGAATTCTTGTAACAGAACAAGGGGTGTTTCTTTAATATCTAAGATTAAAACGCATTTATAAGCTATAATATAACCAAATATTTATACCGTAATCTACCGAATTGAGTAAGGATAAGTAAAATATTTGTACTTAACTGCGCTCAATTATGTAATAATGCACCTTTTTAATTTATCTATTTTAAAGTCAACAAAACCTCCACAATCCTCCCCGCCGTCTTCCCGTCCCACATCTCAGGAATAGATCCCTTCTTCCAATGGCCCGAGAATAACTTTTCCATGGCTGGCGGAATGGCATCAGGATTCGTACCTAATAATTCGTTCGTCCCAACGGTAATTGTTTCAGGCCGCTCCGTGTTATCTCTTAATGTCATGCAGGGTATGCCCATGACAGTAGTCTCTTCTGTAATTCCCCCACTGTCTGTGATGACTGCCTTAGAATTTTGAACCAAATAATTAAATTCTAAATAACCCATTGGCTCTACCATGTGAAGATTAGGATAAGAAATCCCTGTCTTTTCAATCATGGCAGCTGTCCTGGGATGTACCGGAAATATCAACGGTATTCCGTTTGAAGATTCAACAATTGTTTGTATTAATTTACTTAATTGCTCACCTGCATCAACATTCGCAGGGCGGTGTAAAGTCATTACTATATATACACCAACTTTTAGTTCCAATTTATCAAAGAAGTCTGGCTTTCTGAAATTCGTCATTTGCTTTAATAAGGTGTCGATCATCGTATTTCCAACAAAATGAATTTTATCTTTAGGAACACCTTCGTTCTTCAGATTCTGATTTGCAGATTCGGAGGTAGTGAAAAATAAATCAGTGATCGCATCTGTTACCAATCTATTTATCTCTTCCGGCATTGTCAAATCCCTGGAGCGTATGCCACCTTCGACATGTGCAACAGTGATATTGTTCATCTTTTTTGCGGTCACAGAACAAGCCATTGTGGAAGTTACATCCCCTACTACTACTACCAGATCCGGTCGTTGATCCATAATTGCCTTTTCATAACCGATCATAATCGCCGATGTTTGTTCTGCCTGACTGCCACCACCTGCACCCAAATTCAAGTGCGGTTCAGGAATTCCAAGTTGGGTAAAAAAATCACCGCTCATTTTACTATCGTAATGTTGACCGGTATGTACCAACCTATAGTTGATATTGTGGCCATTTGATTTTGCATTTTCGATTGCTTCAATTATTGGTGCGATTTTCATGAAATTAGGTCTCGCACCGGCTATTATATCAATAATCATGTTCTATTTATGCTGAGTTAACTAAAAAATGTCGACTCAATTTAATTATAAGATTTGAAAGTTTAGGGTTTGGAGTTTGAGGTTTGCCAAGAATTAAAAGAATTATTTGTGGTATTATATCAAAATTATAAAACTAATTTACATTCTGTTAAGTGGCATTGTTAAAGGTTGTTTTAATGACTTCCAACATTTTGTCAGCCAATTTTATCCTGTCAAAATCACGGGCAAGATTTGCACAACCTAGCTTCAATTCATTATAAAAATCAACATCCATCATCAATTTTTCTATCGCAGCGATTAATTCTTTTTCGTTTTCCGGCTCAAAACAAATTCCTGCTTTGTACTTTTCAATTATGCCTTTTGCCTCTCCTTCTACACCCAATAATATTGGTTTTAACATGGCTGAATTTTCAAAAATCTTTGACGGTATCACGGTTTTGAAAGTATCAGATTTCTTTAATGGTACGAGTGAAACATCCGTGATACTGATATATTCATTTATTTTGTCCTTGCTCACAGAATCTAAAAATGTGCAATTTGCGAGTTTTAATTGTCCTGCAAGTATTTTAATCTTTTCTTTCTCTGCACCATTTCCAATAAATAAAAAATGTACCCGTTCGTCTTTAATTTTGGCAGCAGTTTCGACAATAAAATCCAATTTGTGCGCCATCCCATGTGTTCCAATGTAACCGATCACAAATTTATTTTCAAGATTTAATTGTTTAACTAAATCTGACTTTTTAGGTAAATATTTAAACTTATCGAGCATTACACCATTTTTTACAATGTGTATTTTACCCGCATCGACTCCCCATTCCACCAGTTTCTCTTTGAAGGTATCCGTTACCACCACTATACTTGCTGCTCTTTTGTACAACCACCTTTCGATCCATTCCAGAAATACAAAAATCTTGCTATCAGACTTCATGGCACTCACTGCCTTAATGGATTCCGGCCAAAGATCTCGTACTTCCATGATCCATGGCTTCCTTTTAAATATGGAAAGCCAACATCCACTTACAGCCGTAAAAAATTGAGGTGAAGTAGCGACTATGATATCGCAACGCTGAAACAAACCGAAGAAAAATGAAGTCACACTATAACTTACATAATCCAATATNNCAATATTCTTTTGACAAAGCCTTCGTTGGCAGTGATATAACTCCAAACTCTTATTACGGTAACGCCATCTTGTACCGTTTTGCTGAATAATTTATTCTTATACCCTTCGAAAACTTTTCCCTGAGGAAAATTTGGAGCACAGGTAATTATTGTAACATCTGCGCCATTCCTCACCCACTGCTGAATATGCTCATAAGTCCGCGATGCAGGCGCATTGACTTCAGGCGGATAGTTATCCGAAAGAAACAATATTTTAATTTTCTTCTCAGCCACCTAGATCTCTGAAATAATTGTTTTTAATTGCTGATCAAATTCCACAATGAGGACATCAGCTGCAGTGCTTTGATTCCAATATTCTGAAAATTCATATTTTTCTAAAGTCAAATTTAATTGTCCTTGAAAATCTATTTTAATACTTTCGTTTATGTAAATTGAATTATTATTTAAATTTAATTCGCAGCCTGGGTGAAAATGAAAATAAGCCTTTGATGAATTAATATTGTTTAAATTACCTTTTAAGGTGTCGCCAATAAAAAGCGAATTTTCTTTGAATTCATATTTTCTTTCGTGTGTAATACCAACTTTCTGATATCCATCATGACTTGCCTTCAATGTTGAATTATTGTCAAAATGAATGGTTGTTTTGGCTCTTCGCCCTACTCTGAAACCCGCCCATACTTCAGAAGAATTTTGTTTATTAACTACCACCGTATTGTGACTATATGTCGATCTTTCATTTTGACGTTTTTCTCCAATTTCGTAAGTAGACGTTCCAGTATCTACTAAAATAGGTTTATGATCATAATTTAAAACAAAATTAAAAGAATCGGCATGTGCATGACCGGGAATATAGTCAGGGCCAATGTTTCCGGTATCAATAATGCATTCCAATTTACCGAAATTGTATCTTCTGTAACCTGAATCCTTCAGTAGAATGAATTCAAAACTAATATTCAAATATTTAGCATAATCAAACAGTTGATTACTACTTGGTGCTATTCCTTTAGCACTATCGCTAAATAATGGAGTTTCACCATTGGTAAAAGTCATGTTTTGCAACCATGAAAGCATGACCTCTGCACTTCTTTGAAATAAAGCTTTCAGTTCAGAACCAAGTATTTCAATGCTTGAAGCCAATTGATAACAATCCAATACTCTAAACAACATATGTTGATGATACATCGTGCTGAGTTCAAAGTGCGCTCCGTCGTCTAAAATTTGTTCTTTCAATTCTGCAGAAAGTATTGATTTTGCCTTTTTGTAAAGCCTTTTATCATTGAGATAATTTGCTGCAAAATAAAGTCCAAACCCATTTTCCAATAAGTGATTTCCTAACAGGTGATATTCCGGATTATGAAACAATCGATAGGCATCTTTGTGAATGAATCGGTCTATTTTCTCCTCTTTGATTTGGTGTTTTAGTAAAAACTTTATCCAATTGATGAGCCTGAGTGATGTTGGAAAAGACTCTAGCCCGTCAATTAATTTGTCCTTGGAATTTATGTAATTATCTATTAATAATTTTCCTTCTTGCTCAGATAATTCATCCTGCATCAGAAACTCAAAGTAATTAATATTATAAGTCCACAGCTTGCCATTTTTGCTATTATTCCAATCAATTTCTGATTCGAATTTGAATTCCTGATTGAGAAAATTAAAAGTATTATTTCCTAACCAGGTTTTATTTAATTGAATAAATGGTTCGAAATTTAATTGACCATTTTCTGTAGGAATATATCTAGGAATAGAAAACTTATAACCAAGTTTACGCAATACCAGATAGTATATCCTGTAGCTGATTTGTTTCAGCTTTAGATAGCGGAGGGTGTGGTAGTAGAGAATTAGTTTAGTAAGGATATTGGTTGGAAATAGATGGTAATCTAAAATATTATACTAGCTAAGATTAAAAGAAAAGAGATTATTAAATATTCAAGTATTAGATAATCTAAGTTATAAATTGTCTTCTTCTTTTACGATAATCCTTTTAATATGCAAATCAAGGTCTGGTAAAATATTTTCGACAACTCCCCAAACGGCCCAAATATCTACCCCGATATAATCATGAATTAATTTGTCTCTCATTCCGGCAATTTTCTTCCACTCAATTTCAGGATACTTCTCTCTGAATTCCATATTTAAGTGTTTAGTGGCTTCACCTATGATTTCGAAATTTCGAATAACTGCATCCTGAATCAATATATTTTGTAAGAAATCGTTTTCAGACAATCCTTTAGTATAGTTTTTAACTCTATTAATACATTCAAGTATATGCTCGAGGTAAATAACTGGGTCTTTTTTCATTATACTATTCTGATAAGATCTCTTTGTATATTAGAATTCAATTTTTGATTAACCGACCTAACAGTAACAAGGTCAACTTTTATGCCTAACAATTCTGAAAGTTCTTGTTCCAAACCAATCAAATCAAGTAGATTGACATTTTTTTCGAAATCAATCAAAATATCAAGGTCACTGGTATTATTATGTTCATTTCTAGCATAAGAGCCAAATATCCCAACCAATGAAGGTTCAAACTTTTTTACTGTTTCCCGAATTGTATCTTCTTGTTGTAAACTTATCATAATTCAAAAATACAAATTTTCATTTGAAGTATGCAGATTCATATGAAATAAGAGTTTTAGATTAAAATATTTTCATTGAAAGCCACCCCGGCCTTTGGCCACCCCTCAAGAGGGGAAGTTCCCGCATGGTTTTGTTTTCATAGTTCCTAACGGTAATAACTTCAACATCCAACATTCAAAATTCAACATTTCTCCTAAATCTCCATCCACATCCCCGTCTTCAGCGACTCTACCGCCAATATCGCAGCGCGTGAAGTATTGTATATTTCATCAAATGGTATCAGGGATTTTCCACCATTTTTTAACAATTCATTCCATTGTGTAAACTGCTCTTTGTGCCCTTTGTCCTGCGTTTTCTTCATTTTACTTTTTGAGTAACCAAAGAATTCTGCGCTTCTGAAATTGTCGATCAGGATGTTTTTTTGCTGACTATAAATTTCTATTTTTTCCTTCGGATATGATTTACTTCCGTTTGAGAAATAATTAATCACTCCGGACGAACCATTTTTATATTTCAACAAAATAGAAGCGTTATCTGTATTTGCTGCAGCGCTATTTCCCATGGCATTCATGATCACTTTTTCTACATGACTTCCGGTTAAAAACGAAATGAGATCGATGTAATGACAAGCCTCTCCAATGATCCTACCACCTCCGGATTCCATGTCATGCACCCAACTATTGTCAGGAATAAATCCTGCATTCATTGTGGCAATTATCTGGATTGGAGTATTATTATCAAGAAGTTCTTTTGCAGCAATTGAAAATGGCGAAAACCGCCTGTTAAATCCAACAGTTACTATCTTCCCGCTTTTTTCCACAGCTGATTTAATTGTTTCTATTTCCTCAAGTGTTAATGCCAAAGGTTTTTCGACAAATACATTTTTTCCTGCATTTAACGATTCTATGACCTGACTTGCATGGGCGCCATGTCTGGTCGTGATTACCACTGCATCTACATCAACATCTTCAAGTATATCCTGATATCTGCTTGTAGAAAAAGGTATTTTATATTTTTTAGCCAGTGTGGTTCCGGATAATCCTTTCGCACTGGCAATGTATTTAATATTGGTATTTAATTCCTTCAACAATGGAACGATCATCGCTCCTGCAAAATTTCCTGCTCCAATGATGCCGATAGCCCCTACTGACTTTACGAACAATTGTTCTCCTACATTTACTTTTGTACTCCCCAAAGGCCCATCAACATTGTATTTTAGGATGGATGCAATTGATCTGCTATTGCCCATATCGCCGTATATCTCCTGATAGTTATCAAGATCAACTATTTCAGTGATTAATGCATTTACATTGACTGATTTTTTGGAGATTGCCTGCAACACAGCTTCGAAATTTCTTTGCTCAGTCCATCTTACGAAACCAATTGGATAATCCATTCCTTTCTGCTCGTACTCCTCTTCATATCTCCCGGGTCCATAAGAACACGAAACTTGAAACGTCAATTCCTTTTCATAAAAATCTGCTCTCTGAATATCAAGACCTATCACACCAACCAATACGATACGCCCTCTTTTGCGACACATTTTTGCCGCTTGACTGATCACATCGTTTGACTTGGCAGATGCGGTGATTAATACAGCATCGGCACCAATATTATTGGTCATGGAAAGTATAATATTCGCAGGATCTGAATTTGGATCAATTTTTACTGCTTCTAAACCGAGTGTTTTTGCCAGTTCCACTTTTGATCCATCAAAATCCAAACCGATCACTCTGCAGCCATTCGCCTGTAATAGTTGAGCAGCCATCAATCCGATAAGGCCCAATCCGGTCACCACAACAGTCTCTCCAAATGTTGGTTGTATCAACCGCAAACCTTGAAGCCCAATCGCACCGATCACTGTAAAAGCAGCTTCATCATAGCTCACGCCATCAGGAATTTTTGCAACTAAATTATTAGGAACACAAACTACTTCAGCATGATTTCCATTTGATATCACTCTATCACCTATGGCAAAACCATTCACCCCGGAACCAACTGCAATTACTTCCCCGGCATTGCAATAACCCAGTGGAAGTGGCTCTCCAAGTTTTCGGAAAACTGCATCCATGGTTGGTTTTAAGCCATCCGTTTTGATCTTTTGAATCACTTGTAAAACCCTGTCCGGCTGCTGTCTGGCTTTATTAATCCACCCTGCTTTACCAAATTCTACGAGCATTCTTTCAGTCCCCAGGGAAACCAATGTACGGTGAGTCCTTATGAGCACACAGCCACGCCGTACTTCAGGTGTGGGAACTGCCTCAAGTATAGTCTGACCGGAATTGAGATCTTGAACGATTTGTTTCATTTGCTTATATAAGAATAAGTAGTTAAAGGGATCTATCTTTCTTTTGAAAAGTATTTTTCAATAAGAAAATATTGACAATAAGAAATAGCAGACCAAATCCTAGAAAAGAGAATATATATCTATTATACTTATTCTCGAGAATGGGCTTACTTTCTGAATATAAAATACAAGGTTGTATGCCCGATGCTAATAAAATAGTCTGTACAACTGACTTAGGCAAGAATTTTAGAAATGAATTATATTTATCGACCACAAAAATATTATTTCCGCTTGTCATCCTAATCACATTAAAATTTTTTGCAGTATAATATAATCTAAAGACTTCATCCATCGACAAATTATCTATATATTTCCCATTGTTTTTGAAACTATAAAATGTGGGGAATTCATTTTTACTAAATAAGTCCTGTATATCAAATAAACTCAGTAATGAGTCCTCATTATTTTTAGCCATTAACCAGAATTGTGGATCTACCCAAACCCATTTGTTTAACTGACGATCCCAATATTCATTAAAGGTGTGACCATCATTGTGAACTTCTCTAACTGTCAATCCAGCAAGAGTTCCCAATGCTATAAAAACCTGAGCATGGTCAGAGCAGCACCCATGTCCCTCATTTGTATTTAACCATTTAATATTTTCCTCTAGATTATTACTGTATAATCCACACTCATTAGCCTTATTGCTCCCATTTTTTGAAAATAACAATACAAGGTTCTGAACTAATGAACTATCATCCATTTTCAATTTGACGAGATCGGAAACACTTGTTTTGAAATACGTTCTTTGCCCAAACTGCTCTTTAATATCTTCGCTATACCACTTAAAAAGCCCCGTCTTTTTGAATTCATTTAAATCTACTTCAAAAATATTTTTATCTACTTTCTTACTAATAAATGCATTTCTGACTTCTACCTTTACTCCCGCCGGTAAGGCTAGTAAAATAAGAATAATGCATAAATTAAAGAATGCGAAAAGCAAGCCATAGGAATATTTATTTGGTTTTGTCATTTTTACACAATAAAGAAAAATACAGACTTTTTATTAAAAATTATTTACAGAATTGATTAAGCCAAGATTGAATTGCCAAAAGAGCCCATATAGTGTATGAAGCATCAATTTGACCGCTTTTATTTTTTTCAATTAATTTGTGAACCTTTTTGTAATCAAAGATTCCCCATTGAGCAAGACTATCTTCAGAAAGTCGTTCTTCTATCATTTTGGATAGATCCTTAGTGATCCATTTTCTCACCGGAGCCCCAAATCCAGTTTTCTTTCTATAAATTACTTCTTTCGGAAGATACTTTTCCATTGTCTTCTTCAAAATATATTTTGTTTCATTGCCTTTCATTTTGAATTGAGGTGGAATCGTCGTAGAAAAATTAACCAAATCCAAATCAAGGAAAGGGACTCTGACTTCCACTCCATGCGCCATGGACATCTTATCGGTATAATTCAAATTGTGATCAGCAAGGAAGTATTTCATCTCCAGGTATAACATCTTATTGAGATCACTTTTTTCCTGTGGAATATCCTGAAGTGTTCGCATGAGTAGTTGATGAGGAGCATCTTTGCGAATTGATTCTTTTAAGTCATCATTAAATAATTCAACAATTTCATGCTGACTTATCCATCCAAAATATTTTGCCATTCTTTCATCAGCTTCTAGATGCGCATCGGCAATTAATTTTTTAGACCTTCTAATAAAAGAATTCTGCGCAGGAAACACATTTAACAAACTATTTGCCATCTTCCACCCGATACCCGGAACTGATCGAAACAATCCTTCATAATTCAATGCCTGATGCCTTCGATAACCTGAGAAAAGATCATCGCCTGCCGTCCCCCCCAACAACACAACGTCTCCCTTTTCTCTAGCGCGCTCACAAATGGCAAGTACATTTAAAGGTGCCGCATCTGCCTGTGGTTCATCCAGATGCCAGATCATTTTGTCAAAATCTTTAACGATATCTATCTCTGTCTTAAGGATATCCAGTTCGACATTCAAATGTTTGGCGACAATTTTTGCATATTTCAGATCATCTTCGAAACCGTCAAAACCGCCGCCTGTATCTATTGTGTAGGTATTAAGTTTTTTATCGGGGTGGAGTTTTTTTGCCAGAGCCACCATTGCTGAGGAGTCTAACCCACCGGAAAGGAAAAACCCGACCGGCACGTCAGACAGTAACTGTCTATCAACGGCCTTGGTCAGATGCACATCAAGTTGCTCTGCTATCTCCTCTTCAGAATCATTGGTGTACTTTCCATCGAAGGTAATATCATAATATTGCTCATAAGTATATGCGGCCGAATCTGAAGTCTTAAAGCTCAGAATATGTCCGGGCTTTAATTTCTTTACAAAAGAAAAAGGCGTCTGCTCACCCGGGCCATATAAAAAATAAAGATAGTGACTCAGTGCTTGTACATCTAGTTTTTTATCAATACCTAAGTTCAATAGAGACTTTAATTCAGAGGCAAAAAAAAGATTCTTATCCTTTTGATACCAATACAGGGGTTTAACTCCAAACTGGTCTCTAACTAATACAATTTCCTTTGTCTGATTATCAAAGATAGCAAGTGCAAAAATTCCATTAAGCTTAGGAAAGAGTGCTTTGCCAATTTTTATATAAGCATATAATATCGTCTCAGTATCTGAAGTACTTTCAAAATCAAAACCAGGAAGGATTTCATTCCTTAGATCGACATGATTATATATCTCACCATTATAAACCATGATGTATCTTCCATCTCGGGACACCATAGGTTGGTGACCTAATGAACTAAGATCCATAATAGACAACCTCCTATGACCTAATGCGACATTTTCAAAGCTATAAATTCCACTGTCATCCGGCCCCCGATGAGCAATAATTCTTACTGATGATTCAATAAGACTGGAAGCTTTGTCACTTATTATACCGACGATTCTGCACATGCCTAATAATTAATTAATGTTATTAGTTACTATTTGAATATATTTCTTAGCTCTTACAGTATAATCATTAAACATCATTAACTGTTTTATGCCATTTTTCACTACCCTAACTTTTAGGTCATTATCATAAGCAACTTGATATATTTTATGTGCTATTTCATCGACATTAAGTGGGTTAAAATATATTGCTGCATCTCCACATAGTTCAAAAGCAAAATTTAAATTAGAAGTCAATATGGGCTTTCTCATTCTCATAGCTTCCGGATACGTAGCAGAAAAACATTCTAACAGGGTAGGAAGAAAAACCGCATTGCATTTATCATACAAAGCAGGACACTGATTTATTGCAATCTTACCAATGCATAAGATATTATCTTTAATGTCCTTATCAGACTCATTTAAAAATTCAGACTCATTTATTGTTAAAATAAATCTAAATTGGAATTCTGGGTATTCAATTTTTAATTTTTGAACTACTTTTTTAATAATTAAAAGATTTTTGTGCGGATAGTTTGCCGAGATAGTTAACAAAGTGAATCCCATAAACTCAGGCACATATATAGTCCTATCCCACTGCTCAGGATTATCAAAAACTTGATTATAATAATTTGACACTGTATATATTTCCTTATTAACTAAAATATTTTTCAATCTCTTTGTTACATCTATATTTTCAGTTACAATGGAGGAATTATTATATTTAAAATCAAATAGATGGAATAGTTTCATAATTTTCAACTTATACTTAAAATAAGTTGTAATATTTTTGAAAAATGGAGAATCCGTATACACGTAATGAGGTATTGCATATCCAGCCAAATGAAATACTTTTGGTCTCCAATAGGTTGGCCCAAAGACTGAAAAGACTGCAGATATCTTTTCATCTCTTAAGACTTTGTCAAGAAAATAATTAACGCCAAATATTGCATTTATTATAGATGCCTTAACATTATAGTTTATATACTTAATATTATTAGGCAGGTTCGAATTGTCAAATTCCAATTTCAAATTATCAGAGACAACAACTATAAAATAATATTCATTAAACTCAGAAAGTTTATCAATAAATGAATGGGCAACCTGAATCCCACCACCAATTTTTAAATTTGAGCAATTGATTAATATTCTACTTCTAAAGGCTGACCCTGCGTTCATAACTAATTTATCAAATTTTTAAATCATCATTTAGATATGCTAATATGCAAGGAACATAATTCCACTTGACAATTTGCTGAATATATTTATTAATATTTTTGCCTTGTTGATCCTGAATTATCAACATCCATTTTTCATTTTCTGGGATCAGATAATCCGCCAACTTATGTTGACTTTTACCATTCCATTCAGCATACATAAAACCTGCCAACGTATGTACAATGTCAAACGAGTATAATTCTGAAATATATTTTATTTTACCTTTTGTCCTTCTGTTCATTTCTTTTAACCAAATAATTTGATCCCAAGCTGGCATCTCGTTAAATGAATCTAATCCAAGACAATTAACTCCCATCGCTGAAGCTGCGTCAACTTCTCTAAATGCAGCTCTCCAATCTTTTATGCTTTTAACATCAAAAGAATTTATTATTCCATCGTCCCATGAATAACTAACTTGTCCGGCGTGCCCCCACCACATCCCCAATTCGTCCACTTGATTTGAAAGGCTTTTAAAATTAATAATGGGATCATTCAAAATGCTATTTTTTGAAAGCTGTCCTTTTAACTTTCCAATAGTGACTAAGTGCGATGCAAACTGATAAGGGTAATTCTTTTCAAAGTGCTTTTGATAAAGCCCCGACGGTGTCCAGATCATTACCCTTTTAACCCTTTTTTGAACAGATAATTTTTTAACATAATCAACAAATGGTTTATATCCATAATTATCTGGTCTAACGGGGTGGGAACCCATATTTTTATCATTATCTCGATTCGTATATCCGAATGGGTTCTCTTTTGAAAACTTACTTTCATTCACTCCTACATATCCTATCACTGCTCTGTTGTCCTTTTTATATATCTGTTTATATTTTGAATCAAAATACTCCCTATATGGCTGAATAACCTGCTTCCAATCTTCGTCAATATTCTGTACTTTTCCTACACGTATATGAAGTCTATAAACTCGCCGCTGACCCGGTGCTAACTCACCAGATTCATAGTAATTCTGTCCATTTGTACCCTTATTTATTTGGATTATCATATTCCAGCCAATCTTGGCATTATCAAAAAAATTGCCAAAAAACATGTGATTAGCCGTATGTTTATATTCTTCAATTGGATATGTGAGCGTAACTCCTACTATATATTTATCGTCTCTTAGAACTGTTACAGGAGAATAACAAGTTGTAGATGGATAAACTCTACCCGGAGATGCAAATTGAATATTATTCTTAGAAAAAAATGTATCTTCATAAAACGTATAATTGGTATTACGATAGTATACTTTCTGATCTAAATTAAAATTACCTATAAAGAATTCCCCAATTGATGCAGTATCTATTCCATTGTTTTTAAAATTAATTTCAATATCAAAACCATTCTTTACCGGAATAATAGTAGATTTAGGTATTACGCTGGTACCGTGCCTTGATTTACCACCGACACTATAAATACTATCTGGAAGCCAAGTATCAAAGTTTTCTTTTCCTTCAAATAGCATGAAACCATTTTTTTGTTCTAAAATTTGCATTTTGCCATCTCTTATAGTACACGAAAATTCATTAGTTTTATTTTCACATAAAAAACTAGTGTAAAGAAGTGCAAGAGCATGAAATATATAAATCATCATAAAAATTCTAATTAATAACTATACAAATTACCATACCTCCTGTCAAATTATCTATAAAGTGGTTTTTAAGTTCATACCATTCTCGTATGCCTTTATAGTTAAAAGAGTAAGTTCCAATATAATATGGTTTGTCGTGATAATAGTTCTTATAAAATTGTTTAGTAAAATAATATGGATGAACCAGACCCCACCCGGTATGGAATCATTGGGGAATACCTCGTCTAAGGTTATTGTTGCTATTTAGGCTCAAATTTATGATCAACCCTCCAATTTTAGTAATATTTACAGCGGTAATTAGCATTTGCGATAAATTAGGAATGCGTTTAATTACACGCAGAATGTAGAATATATCATTACTCTCGAAAAGATCTTCAATTTCACTTTTAATGTCCAATCCAAGTTTCATGATACCAAAATCAGGTCTAGGGCGAGAAACTTCAAAACTTTTAACATCCAACCCTTCATTTTTAACTGACAACTCCTATACCCCATGACGACCCACAGTCAACAATTTATAATCCTTTTACCTCAGGATAGACAATACCAATTATTTTCGTGAAGCGCTCAATATTCCAGTCACTTCCCACATTAAATTTATTCTGAATCAATTTACTAAGTTCATAATTATTTGGAATATTAGTGGTAATATTATCTAACATTTCTATATAATTTTTTGATAAAATTACGTATTGTCTTCCTGTCTATAATTATATAATTATGTGAACCAAATGCCGTTCAATAGGAGAGCTCTCTATAACGTTTAACAGAATTTATAAAGCGATTCAATTTTTGACTCATCTAATTCTCTTTTAATATGAATATGCCGTAGCGGCCCACATCTCTGGCGTCAAATAACCTCCCAAATCATGGGATCTTTGAGCCATCAAGCATAATTGTTCATTAGGAAGATTAAGTACTTTTTTTAAAACCATTTTTAAACTTACTTTGTCGTTTTTCTGAAAAGTGTAACCGTTATAACCATGTCTCACAAATACATCAGAGGCTCCACATGCATCAGAGCATATTATAGGAAATCCAGCAATAGCAAATTCATGAATGACTACACCCCATGGTTCATTCAAGCTGGGAAGTACAAAAACACCCGAATTAACAATTTCTTCTTGTAATAAATTGGGTTCCAAAAATTCTATATGAGAAATTAAATTTGGATAGATATTTACATATTTGTTTATTAGCTCTATTTGGGGCCCAGAACCAACTATTTTAAATTTCCATTCCAACCATAAATCATGAAATCCAATAAAAGTTTCTAAAAATAAATCAAGTCCTTTTACTTGATTCAATCTTCCGACAAAAATAATTTCTTTAGGCATTATTTTATTCTCCAACATTAATTTCCTCCTTAGAAAAATAGAATTGAATAAGTTGTAGTTTGCCGGGACAAATCCATATTTTATACTTTTGTCTTTAAATCCCATACGCTTAGCAAATTCATATTGTCTAATTCCGCTTACCCAAAGGTCAGTAAAATGCTTATGCAAGTAATTCCGACCAAAAATTGAAGCAAAATTTTGCCTCAAGGTACTTTTCCATTGATTATCTGCAAATGATACAACCCTACAGCCCATTCGTTTATAATGTTTCGCCACTCTGAGATAATCTGCATCCATCCATCCAGAAACAAAAATAAGAGTTGGGTTAAAATCCAAACACTTCTTAAAAAACACTTTGTAATACGAGAACTTAGACTTATTATAAAATGTTACATTTTTCTGTCTAAAATCCGGTTCATAGGGGGTCAGCTTTAATTTATCAAGTTGAAACATTAAAATTTCAACATTAAAATCTGAGGCAAGTTGATCTATACAAGCCTTGGTATATCCCATTACTTCAGAATATAATATTAGAATACGTTTCATTTAATTAGCTATTTAATAAATTATTATGCATTTTTTGATAGAGAATTATTGTCTTTTTGAGCAATTATTGAGAAAGTATTCTCCATTTTTAATAATGTGCCTAATCGTTGAAAAAAGGTGTTTTGTGTACTAAAATATTTTATTATTTTAACCCTAAATCCATTATCTTCGAAGAATTTCTTAATACAATCTTGGTCAACGCCATCTCTGACTACATGATATTCTGCATTGTCATGATATGAATCTTCCTTAAATACGCCTCTCTTTCGTCGGATGTAACGCGATAATCCATCATAAAGATCCCCTTTCATCAGTCTCCATGAATAATATGAAATATTACTGAATATCAAATTTACGTGCGACATAGATCTATAAAGTAATGGATCTTGAAAACAGAAAAACTGACCGCCATTATTTAGCTTTTCAGATACCTTTTTCAATATTTCAATATAATCAGGCAAATGATGAAGGAATGAATTAGCTACTATAATGTCAAACTTTTCATCTACTTTATTTAAAGTTTGGTTAATATCCTGACATCTAATCTCGAGTCTGTCACCATATTGCTTAGATTTCTCCCTTAAAGACTTTAATTGAAACTCCGATAAATCAACAGCGACGACATGGGTTCCAAGCTCTAGAAACGGAAGGGTAACAGAACCTTCTCCCGCTCCCATGTCTAACACTATTGGGAATTTTGTGAATTTTAAAGAATTACTGTATACTTGAATTAATTCTTTAGCATACAATTCCCTTAAGAACTTATGTTTAATATGCGGCGCTCCATCTATATAATTGGCTGCATTTTCTTGGCTATAGGCAGCTATATTTGCCAAACTTGCTATTTTAGTTAACTGATTTTTCATCTTGTTATAAATTAATCCTTTTTGGACATTTTAAATTTAATAAATTAATTCTACCAAATTATAAACCTTTCTTGATATATTCTACTAACATAAATTCCATATGATCAAAAAAATTAGAAATATTTCCCTTCCTATCTATAGTAACTTTTCAAATAAAGCCACTGTAGAATTAATATTTGATGCATTATTTAAAAAAGATTGTGCGCGCTTGATAAATACATTATTCATATAAAAATATATTTATTAAAATTAATTTCAAAATAATTGTTTTTCTATTAAATTTTAGTTGCATCCAAGCAAATTGAAAATTCAGGATAATTTATAACTTTAGTTAAGGTTTTATCGATTAATGGTGGCAAAACTCTCAATGGCAATATAATTCCAAAACTGACTATATTATTAAATTTATTAAAATTTCGCCATAAAAAGGTAATTTTTTGACTTAAAAATCCACTACAATAGTCTATTTTGTTTATTTTAAATCCCGAGTTAAGACATAATCTTTCAAAATCTAGAGGTTTATATCCTCTTCTTACATGCCAGCCTGTTTCAATGTTGTCAAAAGGGCCGCTATCCTCTTTTGTTATTGGTATATAATTGAAATTAGGAGTAGTAAGTAAAAGGCGTCCATTTGTTTTTAAGCAAGCGGCCATATCAGTCATAAGTTTTTGATCATTAAGGATATGCTCAATGTTCTCAGTACATAGTACTATATCAAATTTTCCAAATAGATCCTTTCTTTCATCAAGAAATCTAACATCCTGAATTTCAAAAATTGCCTTTTTCGCGTTGCATATTTTGGCTCTTTCTCTCGCAGTTCTCTGATTTCTTTCATCCCAACTTAAGCCCAAAGTATAATATCCCATCTTAGCCAAGCCAATTGTGAAGGCTCCTGTACCGCAACCTACATCTAGTATTTTTATTGATTTTTTTGTAGGCTTAATTTTCTTCTTAATCCAATTCCACCTATCTAGCACAAGTGTATCACCATGTACCAATGTTGCAGGAAATCCGAAATACTCTACTAAAATATTATGATTCATATATTCTTAACCGATAATTAATTTAAAATATAATTTAACTGAGCAAATACAATTCAAAGTTAAATTTAATTAATATTCTTAAAAGGGTTTCTCCACTTACTAATATTCAACACAACTTCCCTATCTCTTAGCTTAACTTTATAGAAGCTTGATTGATTGCTCCTTTTCATAGTAACGTAAACCTAATGAAATAACTATAATCATATAGTATCCAATCAACATGAATGCCAAATGATCAACTACACCAGGAAAGTATCCACGTGTAATCCATTGAAAAAAAGCACATGCCACTATAATATGTAAAATTCTATTTCGATCAGTTACTACGGGAAACCTATATTTGAACCTACTTAGAAAAATTCCTACAAAAAAAGAACCAATAAATAAAAAAGGAATTCCACCAGCAATTACAAAATAGGCTAAGTGTAACGGTGCTTCTCCAGTATTACTTAATCCCCATGCCCACTGAACATCATATGCATCATAAATAATTAATTGTGCAGGAAAAGGATAAAAACTATCCTTCATCTTGTCGCCTATTAAGGCTCTAGGGATAGCTCGAATAATGAAATATGTAAATGTAATTCCATAATCATGTTTTGCCGAGGGATTAGTTTCATAATATTTTATGATAGTAATATCATCCAACATTCCTCTTGTTTGTTCAAAAAATGTAGAATAATCAAATTCAATTGGGTTTGCTGATAATTTTTCCCAATCACCTTTAATAAAAACATGCCTGTTATAAGTTACAAACAACAATCCATAAGCAAAAAAAAGCCCAATTAAGCTTAACTTTAATGTATTAATCCTTTGACCAGCATTAAATAAATAAGAAAACAAATATCCTAATGCTACTAAAATAATTCTATATCTGAAGCCCATTAATAAAAATAAAATAATACTTATTAAAACCACAGGGATTAAATATCTATTTTTCAATTTATAATAAAAAGCACAAATATTTATCGCAATTAATGAGTCCGCAAAATTTCTTAAATAGCTTGTAGCGCCTCCTTCTCCATATAAAACATTTTCAGAATCTCCGAATATAACTTGCAAGGGATTTATCCCTTCAATTAAATAATTTATAATAACAAGGAAAGTACATAAACCAAATGACAAAAGAATTCCTTTTATTAGATATTTTTTTTCTATTGACCTTATTGTCTTTTCTTTGCCCTGTTTCTCTTTAAATAAAATATAACCACAAATAAATAATAAATTAGCTATTCCATAATAAATTAAACTAATTCCATAGAAGTCTGAAATATCTACTCCAACTCCAAAATAATTTTCTTCATCTCCCCATATCGTCTTCCTCCCTTGAAAGTAAAAATAGAGTGGAGTTACAAAATAATAAATAACAAACATAACTAACGAAAGAGTATAAGGCAAGTTAAGTTTAACTCCCCCTACCTTTCTAATCAGTTTAAAACCTAATAGATAAACTAAGATATTTAAAACAATGGCCAAAAATAATTCTTGAGTCAAAGGCATACTTTATTTATTCTTCGCTTAATACCTCTGAAAGTCTTTTACTATAAGAATCTAGTGATGCATAGCTCGCTCTATTTATAACTTTAGAAGAATACTTACTAACCAAATAGGGTGAATTTAGTAAAATATTTATTGCGTCTACTAAACATTGAGAATTACCAGCTTCAATTATAATTCCCTCTTCACCATTCCTAACCACAGAACCAGTGTTTGGAGTTACAATCAAAGGTAAACCATATTGCATAGCTTCATAAGTTACTGTTGCCGATCCTTCACAAATGGAGGGTAATAAAAACACATCTGCACATTTATAAAATTCAGAAACTTTATCTCGACTAACATGGCCAACAAGGTTAATATAAGCCTTTAATTCAGACACAATATCTTTAGATAATTGAGAATAATCTCCAACTATAGTAAACTCAACCTTACCAACAAAGTGTTTAGCAGCTTCCAAAATATAAGGACTTCCCTTTCTCAAACCAACAGCTCCAACTGTAAGAATTTTAAGTGGTCTATTACCTAAATATATCTTAGGGCTACATTTTTTTAAACTTAACGCAACTCCATATGGCACCACTCTAGTCTTACTTTTGTAACTTGGATTTAAACTGATTACTGATTTTTCGACGAACTCTGAAGGACATATAATAATATCAGCAAGCGCTAATTCTTCTTTTTCCCTTTCAATAAACTCTAACATAGCCTGAGAATTACTTTCCCAATATTCCCATTCAGGAAAGTTTTTCCTCTCAATTTCAAGAAGTTCAACCTCAATTTTGTGTATAGCAATGCATTGCTCAAGAATCAGTTTTTTCTTTCCTCCATAATATTCCATTAATTCAAGTCCTGATGAATTAAACAAATATAGACTATCAAATTTATTAGAATCTAATTTTAATCTTCTTAAGGCAATTCTGTTTATGCTTTTTGCTGCCCACAAAAAATTATTATATTTATTCATTCCTTTAACTGCCATAATCATCTTAACCCTATAAATAATTCCCATTAAATTTATGGAATATATCTTAGACTTTGGCAAATTCATATTGACTCTTGTAAAAAGTCTCTTCCAATTATAAACATCTGGGAAAAAGTCGAGAACACCCAAATTACTTTTATAATAAAAATCAGTAATAAATAAATTTAAAACTCCAAGTTTTTCAAATATTATCGGAACAGCATAATGCATTCTCGCACCAACTTGCACAACTACTATTTTATTTTTTTTACTATAATTCATTTAAACCCATTTTCTTCGTTAGACTAAATTCATGAAGATATAACTGTTTGTAAATTACCTTTTGATTTTTCAGCGAAATAAACAAATATCATAATAACAAGCAATGTACAATAAGCAATCAAAGTAGAAATACCAGCTCCAAATATCCCATAATATTTTATAAAGTAATAAGAAACTCCAAATTGAAACAAAGAAATGAATACGTTGATTCGCATATAAATCCTATTCCTAGAATAAGCTAACAAAATTAATGTAAAGGGGATAATTAAAGTTATGAAAAAAGTATTTATGAGTAATGCAAGATAAACCGGTAATATTTCTTCGGTATTAGATTTATAGAATATATGTATTATTGGAATTGCAAAATAATACCCAAGTAAAACTAATACTACGGTAAATAATAATAAAATTCCAATATATTTTCTTAAAATAATCCAAATATGATTTAATCCTAGTGTAGCATCCCTGCATACACTAGGGTATATAACTGTAGACATCAAATTAGAAAATATCCAAGGAATTCGCCCAATTTTATCTGCTATGGCAAATAATCCTAATAAATATGGTGTAGACAGTATTCCTAATAATATCATACTCGAATTAGCTATTAAATAAGTAGAGAATAAACCAACAAAAATGGGTAGCCCATTCTTATAACCATTTAATAAAACATGAAATTTTGAAATAGAAATTCTTATATTGTAATTTGAAAAAATATAAATATATCCTAATAAATTACAAAGTATACTTCCTACTCCCAAAATTGGAAGATATAAGACTGAATCACTTTGTTTCTTTATTAACACAAATACCAAAATAGTTGCAATTATTTTTGATAGTCCATCAAAAATAGTTATCCAATGCATCTTTTCGATACCTTGGAAAAACCAATTTGGTGTTGATGCTAGTCCTACCAGGTACACCAATCCAAGTAGAATCATTCTAATATCATACTTGTCTATAAAGGCCGTTGAGACTATTGCTAATAAACAACAAATAATTAGTAAAATAAACTTTGAAATTATAATATTAGAGAAAACTTCAGACAGTGACTTTTCATTGTTTCTATTCGTTGCTACTTCCTTTGGTGCAATGTAGGCATAACCAAAATCTATTAGAAAACCTGCAAAAATAATACTTGAAATCAAAAAACCAATTTTTCCAAAATTCCCAATTCCAATCACTTTAATTAGATAAGGGTAGGTAATTAAGGGCAATACCATACCCAGTCCATGTATTACAGACATACTTACCAAATTTCTAAAAATCACATTAGACTTTAAGACATGTATTAATTTACCTGGTGAAATCACTCTAGCTTCTTCTAAATAAGATTAATGCTAATAGAATTGTTAAAAATCCTATGGAAAAGCCTATCGCAATAGCCTTAATTTTACTTTGTAAAATTTCCTTTATCGGGACATAGGGCTGATCAATAACTTGAATAAATGGCGTTTTCGTTTTTAATGAAAAATAGGCTAGTTCCATATTTTTTACAGCTTCACCATACATCAGGGATGTAATTCGCATATCGCGATCTAATAATCGGCTTGGCGTCCTTTGAACTTCCTGCCAAACCCCTATAGACTTGTCATCTATTTCTGCTTTTGTATACTCCTTATTATTCATTATCCTATATAGTGAATCAACTCTACGCTTTATTACATTATATGAATTAGCTTCTTTACTTATAGACTTCTCAATATAAAACTTGCTTAATTCATCGAAATTCTTTAATGAAAGAGATACACTTAGTCTTGGATCTAGGGTAGTAATTGTTTGAGTCATAATTCCAGTCTTTAAATCTACTTCAGTATTCATTAGGCCATCTTTCCCAACCAACAATTCATGTATTATTTTCAACATCCTTTTTTCTTGAATATTGAATTTATCAAAGTCCGTCTGAGTATATCTAACATTTAATTTATTTTCTTTATTCAAGTCATATAAGTCTATTAAATGGTTTGCATAAAAATCCTTTTTTCCGTCTATTGAATCCATTGCCAAAAGAGATTTTCTTATGATATTTTCGGATTTAGATAGTGAAACAATCTTCTCTAGATTAAACTTGGTGCTACCTCCCATGCCGAACTTACCTAACATACTGAGCATATTATTCCCAAGTTGAGAACCTTCATCTTCATTGACCATATATGTCAATTCTGCTGGATATATAGGTTTTTTAGAAAGCGTTAAAAACAAATTAATTCCGGCTGCTACAAGACCCCCAATAACAGCCAATAATATTTGTTTTTTATACTTTCTTAATAGTTTTCTTAAATTAAGATTATTACTAACTATTGAAAAATCCTCTTGATTAGATTCCATATTAATTCATTAAATTTAATTAAACACTATTCAAAAATAAATATCAGAACGACTCTAAATTAAGGTCTCATATCTACCTATTTTAATTTTCCGACTTGATTGAATCCTAGAATTAATAAAATCTAAATCCCTTAAATAAATGGTATTATGCGTTCCATAAGAAGTTAATCTTGATAATTTTTTCTTTTTTGGATCATAGTAGAATGGTATAAATCCATTTCGTAATAATTCTTGATGAATATCTTGATCTTTGTATCCATATCTTTCACCTGAATTATTTAATTCAATAATTATTGCTTTAAGGTTTATGTTGTCCAAAGTCGTCTTTGATCCATTTATAACTTCCGTTTCAAAACCTTCAACATCGATTTTTATTAAAACAGGCATCTTGTCGCCCAATAATTTATCTAAAGATGTTACTGAAACGATTATTGTATTTAAATCATCTTTTATAGCCACATGGTTTACAGTATCAAGTGTAGATGTAAATCTTAGTTCAGAATCCTCTTTTCCTAATCCAATATTATAAGCTGTAACTTTATCATTTAATTCATTAATATTAATATTATCAGTTAATGAAGAATAAGTAGAGGGAATGGGCTCAATAGAAATAGATTTTGCTCCGATTTCTCCAGATGCTAAAATTGTATAAACACCTACATTTGCTCCTATATCTACAAATAAATCATCAGGTCTTAAAAAGTGTAAAAGAAATCCCATGTCTTCAAATTCCATCAGACCACAATATAGATTGCCAGTTGCTCCTCTAAGTCCATTCCACATAATAAGCTTAGAATTTTGTGTAAATGTGTAAACTATTGGATAAGACATTAATCTAGATGTTATTTGCCATTTAATAAAATTCCAAATGGCTGAGATCTTACGACCTTTATTTAATGGATGATTTATTATAAATAGTAATGAATTAAACATAATATAAAATTTTATTTATTACATCAAAACAATCGTCATGATAAGTCTGCGCGAAAGCAACAGGTATTTTGGGTTTTTTATTTGCATTCAATAGGAATTCAAATCTTGGTAGCAATTCATTGTTATCATCAAAGATATTAATCTGCTCTAGTAAAAATTTCTGTGTCAATATTTAGCTAAATTGAGTCAACTGATATCTATTTTATTCGTTTCAGATACTCCCCGTACCCACTTTTTATATACAATTCTGCGAGATCATTCAACTGTTCTCTCGAGATAAACCCTTTTCTAAAAGCGATCTCCTCAATACAACCGATCTTATAACCCTGACGTTTTTCAATGACTCGGATGAATTCTGAAGCATCGTGTAAGGAATCGAAGGTGCCGGTGTCCAGCCAGGCTGTGCCACGTCCCAGAATGGCAACATTGAGATCACCTCGTTTAAGGTATTCTCTGTTGACATCAGTGATCTCGTATTCTCCACGGGGAGAAGGTGCAAGATCTCTGGCTATTTGTACGACAGAATTGTCATAAAAATATAACCCGGGAACAGCATAATTAGATTTTGGAGTGGCCGGTTTTTCTTCGATGCTGATGGCCTTTTTGTTTTCATCAAATACCACCACTCCATAACGCTCCGGATCTGAAACTTCATATGCAAAGACGTATCCGCCTTCGACATTGCTCAGTTTTTCTAATTGTTCGCCGAGGCCTGCACCGTAGAATATATTATCTCCAAGTACTAGGGCAACTCTATCATTTCCAATAAATTCTGCACCCAACACAAAAGCCTGAGCAAGTCCATTTGGCACTTCCTGTGCTACATATTCAAATTTACAACCGATATCAGCACCATCTCCAAGTAATCTCTTAAATTGACTTTGATCTTCAGGTGTAGTGATGATCAATATCTCTTTGATACCCGCCATCATCAATACAGACAATGGATAGTAGATCATCGGTTTGTCATAGATCGGCATTAGCTGCTTAGATATGGCCTTGGTGATCGGGTAGAGTCGTGTGCCGGACCCGCCGGCTAATATGATTCCTTTCATTTTTTTTAAGAGGTTAGAAAGTGAGAGGGTGAGAAAGTGAGAAGGAGTCCACCCCCTTGTCCCCCTCCGAAGGGGGACATCCGTGTGGCTTCATATTTTTTACTATTATTTAATTCTTGTGGTTAAATGGATAAGTAATCATTTTTGCAGTGAGGATGTTGGAATGATGTCCCCCTTTGGAGGGGGTTAGGGGGGTGGACTCACAATTTTATTGCATTTTCTTTTATCCAATCCCCTATTATTATACTTACATCCGCTATTCTATTTAACACTTCCCAGGATGAAAATCTCAAAGTTGTATAACCAAGTTCACTCAGTCTCTGATCACGTTTTTCATCTCTGATAATGTTCTCATCGATCTCATGAGTGATGCCATCTACTTCGATAATTAAATTCAATGGAAGACAAATAAAATCAACAATGTAATTATCAATTGGCCTTTGTCTTCTGAATTTATAACCCATCATTTGACTGCCGCTGAGAAGGTATTTCCACATGCAAGCCTCTGACTTGGTCATTTGCTGCTTGTTGTCTGAGGCGAATGATTTTAGGTTTTTGTTGTAATGGTGGTTTGAGTGGTTTTGCATGATGGTTGGGTTTAATTGATTTTTGATAATTTTTTTTATTTATAAGTGTCCACCCCCTTGGTTTGAAAGAGGGTAATTGGTTTATAACAGGGGTCCACCCCCTTGGCATCGCAGAAGCATCTTATCGATAACTGCTTCCATTCTTCCAGCAGTAATCTCAAAGATGTTCTGACTTCACTTTGTGCAAGTATGGACTTGCACTTCGTTCCGTTTCGCTCCTTGAAAAGATCCTTCTTGGATCTTATTCAAAGTCGCTCACCCTCCGAAGGGGGACACCCGTGTGGCCTCATGGTTTTGTTTATTAATGTTTGTATGTGTTAATAATCGTCGTTTTCATTTTTAGTAAAAAGTATGATGGGATGATGTCCCCCTTCGGAAGGGTTAGGGGGGTGGACCTTCTATTCCAAATCTTCGATTTTCAATCTTTCACCCCTTTCTATATCTTTATTTGCTTTCTTACCTAAAACGTCTTTATAATATCTAGGATGAAGTCCGAATCCGGGACGTATAGACCGAATATTTTTATCTGTAATAATTTCTCCTGATTTTACATCCTCTACTATATAAAGTGACCGACTAAAATCCTTCCCTTTCTTCTGTTTATCCGTCAAATTGTAATCAACCTTTCCAATGGCTTTTTCTGCTTCGCGGACAGCCTTTACCATCTCTGTGAATTCCGCTTCATTCATAGAGAAGGATGCGTCCGGGCCACCGATGGAACGGTCGAGGATAAAATGTTTTTCGATGATTCTTGCTCCAAAACATGTAGCTACGACAGGTGCAGTGCTTCCGATGGTGTGATCCGACAATCCGACAATCATATTAAATCGTTCAGCGAAATCTTTTACCATGATCATATTTGCTTCTTCGATGGGAGCCGGGTAGGAAGATGTGCATTTTAATAATGCGATATTTTCATTGCCCATTCGTTCGCAGGCGTCTATGGCAAGTTCAATGTCTTCGAGTTCGGCGATGCCGGTGGAGATGATGATGGGCTTGCCTTTGGATGCCACCAATTCTATTAATGGAATGTCAGTGATCTCGAAAGATGCGATCTTGTAGGCAGGAACATTTAATTTCTCTAATAATTCGACTGCTGTGGGATCAAATGGAGATGAAAAACATTCCAANNCTTCTTCTTTTGCGACGTCGAACAATTGTTCGTGCCACTCCCACGGTGTATATGCTTCAGTATAAAGATCATGAAGATTGCGTCCTTCCCAGATCATCCCTTTGATCAGAAAATCCTCTTTTTTAGAATCAATCGTGATGGTATCAGCCGTGTAAGTTTGAAATTTGATTGCGTTTGCTCCGGCACGTTTAGCCGCTCTGATCGTCTCAATTGCTGTATCCAGACTACCGTTGTGATTGGCAGAAAGCTCTGCAATGATGAAAACGGGAGAGGTGGAGGATATGGTGTAGTTGCCTATTTGCATTTGTTCAGTGGTCAGTTGTAAGTGGTCAGATATTTATTGAATATTTTAGTTTGTCAGGCTCGACAGTTTTTACAAAGCCAATGTTTTCGAAGACTTTCCTGGAGGCGAAGTTTTCCTTTGAAACATAACCGATGATCTCCGAAAGCTGGTTTTCTTTAAAGTTTAAGACAGAAAAAGTTTTGCATCCTTTGATCAATAAAGCCTGGCCTAAGCCGCGGCCATGAAAAGCGGGATCCAGGAGATAAGAAATTATTGCCTTATTGTCTTCCAGATCGAATCTGATGGAACCAATAGATTCATTGTTCATTCTTGCGATATAGTAAATACAATTTGTGTCTTTTACTTTTTCTGAAAACCATTTGTTATGTTCCTCCAATAATATTGGATTGGTATTGAAGGACCATTTTCTTATTTCGGGGTCAGATGCCCATTTGTAGGTAATTTCTGAGTCCTCAGGTTTAGCTCTGGTCAATTCGATTGATGCAATATTTTCCAGCAATTGAAAGCATTTATTTATGCGGTTTTTTGATTTTCCATCAATTATTTCGGTAATTTTAATATCTGAATTAAGGACAATATTTAAAGCATTTCCAATTGCTGTTTCAGAAAAATTACCCGCATCGATGAAGGCATTTTGTGATAGAAAATTTTGATAAAAGTATTTTTGATTTTCAACAAAATATCCCGAAATTGGAATGCAACCGACTGCAAATACTTCCAATAGAATGGTGCTACAAGGCACGATGGCCATATCTGAAGCCGACATTATTTCAGCCATTTGATATTCATCAATAGCATGTGATAATTTAATTCTACTCTCATTTCCGGCAAACACCTTTAATGAGTCTGAATGTTTGTAGGCACTTCCTGTGACGACATTTATAGTTTTAAATGCCGGAAATTGAATTGCAATTTTTAAAGTTCTAAGAGTCAGATCTAATTGATCGCCTCCACCGAAACAAATAAAACAAGACTTAATAGAAGTAATTTTCCTTTTATTATTTGCTGCTTTTAAGAATGGTTCTCTAAGCAGAGCAAAGTTGGGTCCGAGTGCAAAATAATTAAATGGATCAGTTGAATAATCCGTGGAAGTTATTCCCGGAGCTTGATTTATGATGACATCAGAATGATAATTTTTATCGTGCAGGTCATCGATGCAAACGATTTGAGAACCTTTCTCCCGCACTTTCTGGTATAATTCTGATGGAAAATGATGGCCATCGATCACCACAATTTTACTATCATCGCATTGATCCAGAAATTCAAGCTCATTGCTAATTTGAATCAGTTTGTAATTATTTTTGGTCAGAATATACTCGAAATCACCGGTTATTTCTCTACAAACGAATGTGATGTCATACTTGGAATCCAGCATTTGTATCATGGCCAGACAGCGGTATAGATGGCCCATACCGAGAGTGGTGGAGCCGTCTGCGCGGATGAGGATGTTCATAATTATATCTTTGATATTATTATGAACATCCCAGGCCTACGACCTGAGATGATGAGGGAAATCCCAGGCCTACGACCNNTCGCCCTTTCAGGGCTAGTGGATAACCAAATATTATGAAATAAACTATTAAAATAACTACTCATTACCCATTACTCATTACCCATTACTCATTACCCATTACTCATTACCCATTACTCATTACCCATCTTCCATTTCACCTCCGCCATCTTCCAGTCACTTTCATTGTCAATGTCCTGAACTTCCATTTCTGAAAGAATGATGACTTTAGAATTAACCGAGTACAAACTATCACTAATTAATTCCGGTCGGAGCCAATACCACTGACCTGCATCGTGATAAGCCGCTGGTAGGTCCTGACTGCGGGTATGGCTGTATTCAGGCCAGTTCATGGATACAAAATTATCTTCATCTACCTTTAAGGATCTAAGGATTGGAAATGAAAAAGGTACGACAGGAAATACACTTGCTATTTCATTTTCTAAAAGATCTAAACCAGCTGTTAAATGCGATGATTTCATCAATGGAGCAGTGGGATAAATACAGCAAACTTCGTCGAATGTTCGATCTTCTTTTTTATAGGATTCCAGTACTTCTCTGATTACTTCAAGTGTCGTTGCTGTGTCGTTCGAAGTATTTTCTGACCTTAGAAATGGCACTTTCGCACCATATTCAAGGCTTATTATTTTTATTTCTTCATCATCTGTAGAGACCATTACTTCATCGAATAAGCCACTTTTTAATGCGGCCTCGATCGAGTAAGCGATAATAGGTTTCCCGTGGAAATTTTTAATATTCTTTCTTGGAATTCTCTTACTTCCTCCACGTGCCGGAATGATGGCCAGTCTAGGCATTGTAGTAATTGTCGATGGTGTTGATGACGTATTGTTGTTCTTCTGAGGTCAATGCCGGAAACATAGGTAGACTAATGCAATGTCGGTAATATTGCTCTGAATGTGGCATATCTCCTTCCTTCCATCCAAATTGTTTGTAATAAGGCATCAAATGTGTAGGTATATAGTGGATCTGAGCAAAAATATTATGTTCCCTAAGATGTTTGTATAGACCTAATCTATTCTCTGCTTCAATCACATACAAATGATAAGCATGACCTTCGATGACACCCGATTGACCTAGGATATATGTTTTTTCCTGAAATGCATTTTCATAAATTCTCGCTATTTCTCTTCTTCTTTTTAATCCTTCTTCAGCTCGATTTAATTGGCTCAAGCCGAGGGCAGATTGGAAATCTGTGATTCGATAATTGTATCCTAGCTGTTGCAATTCCATATACCATCCGGGGTATTCATCGCCTCCACCACTGGCGAATTCCATAGAATTAGTATAATTATCATCTCCTTTAGTAATACCATGGGAGCGCAATCTATTTAATTGCTTGTACAATTCTTCGTCATTGGTAGTGATCATCCCACCTTCCCCGCAAGCAATGTGTTTGACAGGGTGGAATGAAAATATGGCAAGTTCAGCAAATTTGCCATTTCCGCACCATTGTTCAACGCCATTTGTGTCTTTAAAATACCCTCCGGGAGCATGACAGGCATCTTCAATGATCCATAAACCGTATTCATCCGCTAATTTTCTAAATGCTTGCAAGTCCACTGCTCTTCCCGCAAAATCCACTGGAATAATTCCTTTGTAGTTCCCCTCAGGGTCATTTTCTAATATCTTTCTTACAGAATTAATATCAAGTAAATAAGTTTCAGGATCTATATCTCCAAAAACAACTTCTCCACCACAATATCTAACGCAATTAGCAGAAGCAGAAAAGGTAATCGGAGTAGTTATTACCTTGTCTCCCGGTTTTACATCCAGCGACATTGTACAAAGATGCAGTGCGGCAGTGCCATTAGAAACTGCTACTGCGTATTTGCTACCTATGTATTTAGCAAAAGCATTTTCAAACTCACCGATTTTAGGGCCTTGAGTCAGGTAGTCTGATTTCAGCGATTCTGTTACAGCTGCGATGTCGTCATCTGTTATATTTTGGCGTCCGTATGGAATGGGGTTTCTCATGTGAGTGTTGTGCTAATTATTTTTTAGAAGTCCACCCCCCTTGGCCCCCTCCGAAGGGGGACATTCGTGTGGCCTCATGTTTGTTGTTATTAGTGAAAGTTGTACTAATAAGGATGGTTATATTTTTTGTAATAAATATGATCGTATGATGTCCCCCTTTGGAGGGGGCTAGGAGGTGGACTCGTTTGCACCTTCAAAGTTATTCAACATTTAGGTGGACCAACCAATTTACTATCCAATACTTCGCTTAAATCGATTCATCCACATGCTCCCTGATCAATTCGCGCAAAGTCTCCACCGTCTCCCACTCCGTATTCTCCCCACTATTATATGAAAATCCAGGTTGTACGATTTTTGCATTGAATTCCTTTATAAATTCATCCAATTTCCAATTGTGTGTACTGGGAATAATAGTATAATATTTTCCTAAATCATAGGTATAAAATGAATCGGATGAAGTGATCATTTCTTCATGCACTTTTTCTCCGGGACGGATACCAACTATTACTTGTTCGCAATTCGGGCCAACAGCAGTAGCTACATCTGTGATCCTGTAAGATGGAATTTTTGGCACAAAGATCTCGCCTCCCCAGGCATGCTCCAGGGCATGAATGACCATTTCTACACCTTCAGTCAAGGATATATTGAATCTAGTCATATTTGGATCTGTGATGGGTAATTTTCCTTCTTTTTTCTTTTTGATGAAAAAAGGAATCACAGAACCGTTTGAACCCATTACATTGCCATAACGCACTACAGAAAAGCGTATTGGATTATTTCCTTTAATATTATTAGCAGCTACAAATAATTTATCAGAAGTTAATTTTGTCGCTCCATACAAATTGATCGGGGCACACGCTTTATCAGTAGATAGGGCGACAACACGCTGCACCGTTGTTTCAAGACATGCATGGACGACATTTTGAGCTCCTACGATATTGGTTGCGATGCATTCGTCTGGATTGTATTCTGCGATATGCACATGTTTCATTGCCGCGGCATGGATGACATAATCTATGCCTTTCATTGCTCTTACCAATCGATCCTTGTCTCGCACATCACCGATAAAAAACCTGATCTGTGGATATTTCTCCGGTGGATAATCTTGAGCCATTTGAAATTGCTTTTGCTCATCTCTGGAAAATATCACAAGTCGTGAAATGTCAGGATGATTCTTAAAGATATATTGGGTCAAAGCCTTACCAAGGGAGCCGGTGCCACCTGTGATGAGGATTGATTTGTTAGAGAAGGAAAAGGTCATGGTTGTTTGTTTTTTGATGGTCCACCCCCTTGGCCCCCTCCAAAGGGGGATATGCGTTTGGCCTCATATTTAAGTTTAATTTGAGAAACTTTTGCTCTTTAAGGTATTTTTCACTTTTCATTCTTCATTAATTTACCCGTACATCTTCTTATAATATTTCCTATAATCGCCGCTTGTCACGTGTTCTAACCATTCTGAATTAGTAAGGTACCAATCGATGGTTTTTTCTAATCCTTCTTCGAAAGTTACGGATGGATACCAACCAAGTTCTTTGTTGATCTTAGTAGCATCGATGGCATAACGGCGATCATGTCCTGGGCGGTCTTTGATGTAGGTAATTAATTGCTCAGATTCTCCCTGAGTCCTGTCGAGTTTGCTGTCCATGATAGAACACAATAATTTTACCAGGTCGATATTTTTCCACTCGTTAAATCCACCGATGTTGTATGTGTCACCTACTTTTCCATTGTGGAAAGCTGCATCAATTGCAGTTGCATGGTCTATAACGTACAACCAGTCGCGAGTGTACAAACCATCTCCATACACCGGTAGGGATTTTTTTTGAATGATATTATTAATAAATAAAGGAATTAACTTTTCCGGAAAATGAAAAGGACCGTAATTGTTTGAACAATTAGAGATCATGACCGGCATGCCGTATGTGTCACCAAAAGCGCGGACCATATGATCCGAAGATGCTTTGCTGGCACTGTATGGTGAATGGGGATCGTACTTGGTTTCTTCAGTAAAGAAGCCAGTTTCTCCTAAAGCGCCATAAACTTCATCAGTGGAAACGTGGTAAAATAAATGGTCATCCGTTTCATTATCCCAATGTTCACGGGCTGCCTGAAGCAGGTTTGCTGTTCCCATGACATTCGTTTCGATGAATACAAATGGATTTTCTATCGATCGGTCTACATGACTTTCTGCTGCAAGATGAATGACATGGGTGATGTCATATTTTTTGAATACATATCTTAAAGTTTCAAGGTCGCAAATATCTCCTTTAATAAAGCGATAATTAGCAGCGGCTTCGATGTCTTTGACATTTTCAAGATTACCTGCATAGGTCAATAGATCGAAATTGAAAATATTATATTCCGGATATTTATTGACAAATAATCTGGCTACGTGGGAACCGATGAAGCCGGCAGCACCGGTGATGAGGATGTTTTTTTGAGACATTTATTTACTTTAAAAAAAGATTAGAGTCTATTGTCTACAACTTCAAGGGGAAGTATACTTTTGATGTCATATATAACAGAAGGAGACTTGGTCAATTTTTTTATATCAAGATTTTTAAATTCTTCATGTGCAACGGCCAATAAAACGCCATCATAATCATGGTTTGATTGAAGTTCATTGAGGCATTTCATTCCATACTCCTTTTCAAGTTGTAAAGAAGAAACCCAAGGATCATAAATATCAACATCAATGTGATATTCTCGAAGGATTCTAATGACATCCACGACTTTAGTATTTCTAAGATCCGGGCAATTTTCTTTGAAAGTAATGCCAAGTATCAACACCTTTGAATTCTTTACCTGGATCTCTTTTCCTATCATCAACTTTATTAATTCGTGGGCAACATAGTCGCCCATACTTTCATTCAGTCTTCTGGAAGCCAACATGATCTCCGGATGATAACCGGCCTCCTGAGCTTTTTGGATCAGATAATATGGATCAACACCTATGCAATGTCCACCAACCAAGCCTGGTTTTACATTAATAAAGTTCCATTTTGTTCCAGCGGCTTCAAGGACTTGAGTCGTATCAATTTTTAACTTATTAAATATTCGGGCAAGTTCATTTGCAACAGCAATATTGATGTCTCTTTGAACATTTTCAATCACTTTTGCAGCTTCTGCAACTTTGATCGATGAGGCCTTGAATGTTCCCGCTTCAATAATTTCGTTGTATAAATTTTGGACATTTATTGCAACTTCCTCAGTAGAACCTGAGACAATTTTTTTAATTTTTGTTAGCGTTCTTTCTTTATCTCCAGGATTTATTCTTTCCGGTGAATAACCTATAAAAAAACCCTCATTATATTTTAATCCTGAATTATTCTCAAGAATAGGTACACAGATTTCCTCTGTCGCCCCAGGATAAACAGTAGATTCATAAATGATAGTCGATCCCTTTTTAACTACTTTCCCAACAGTTTCACTTGCCTTAATGAGTGGTGTAAAATCAGGATAATTATTTTTATCGACCGGAGTTGGCACTGTGACTATATAATAATCAAAACCCTTTATGTCTTCTGGTACATTGGAAAAAGAAAGACCATTTGAATCCGTTGAATTCAAGACCGTATGTAATAAATCCGGATCAATCTCAAGAGTTTGATCCTCTCCTCTATTTAATTCACTAAGTCTGGCTTGATTAATATCAAATCCGACGACTTTGAATTTTTTTGCAAATTCAACTGCGAGAGGAAGACCTACATATCCGAGGCCAATGATGGCTATTTTTTTACTCAATTACTTTTAGTTCTTTTTAGTTAATTGTTCTATATCATTCAAATCTTTGTGTCTGGCTGAAGATTTTTTAGCAGTAATTAATTGATTCAAATGAATGACATTAATAATTAAATCTTCTTCGACTTGGTATCTGACTTTATTATTAAAGACTTCCTCAAATTCTACTCCTTTCATTTTTGTCATTATATCAATGGAGACCGG
>MTKZ01003583.1_pt2 | contig 35103 bp, 41 predicted proteins | sample 1042781 | NCBI WGS metagenome assembly MTKZ01 (sample SAMN06212207, study PRJNA360539) | anaerobic digester metagenome | biome: Wastewater treatment plant; material: sludge; isolation source: anaerobic digester fed with sludge from wastewater treatment plant | place: Denmark: WWTP Viborg ...
GGCAATTTTCCGGATCGACGCTGAATCCATTTCCGTATCCTCGGTGAATATCTTTATCATCGGGCGCACCTGGTCAGCCACAATAATGCATAAATCCCCGACGAACAATGAATCGCCCACCCTGAAACTCATGGAACCCCGCGTATGCCCGGGCGTGCCGATTGCATTAACGGTAACACCACCGATTTCCACAGCGTTACCATCCGCCAGGGTCGTGTAATCCGAAACGGGAAGCTTATTCATGTGTCCTATTCCCAGAAAATGGCGATGGGCTTTATCCTTTAACAGTGGTATTTCTTCACTTGAAAGATAAACCCTGGCCATTGGGAATGCCGGTAATCCGTCAACATGATCACCGTCTGAATGTGTCAAAAATACAGCCTGAACTGAAGAAGGATCAATCGAAAGAGATTTGCACCCTCTTGCGATCTTTTCAGGATCATCCCCGGCATCAAACGCGATAAAACCATCCCGCGTTTTGACGATATACATGTTGCTGATTTTGCCTTTGATTACAAATATGGAATTGGATATTTTTGCTGTTTCCATAGGCTGCATATCACGCATTTGATAGAAAAACCAACCCATGAAACCACCAGCGCATAATACCAAAAGCAAAATAACAGAAACGGTTATCCTTATTTTCTTCTTCATGACTTGCCCCTATCAGTGAATATTGATTAGCTGTTCAACGAAATAATCTGTCGGAGCGTTAACGATCGGCTGGATTGATTTTGATAGCCATCTCTTTAGATTCAACTCATCCAACATCAAAGTTTCCCTGCCCCCTTTTTTTAAAACATATGGTGCTTCAACAGACAGGATTGATTGGAACGTGTAGTAGAATTGCACCAACACCCTGTTTTGTCAATAATTATGGTTCCAGTAAAATAATGGCGAGGTATGTTTTTCCAGGCGCCCAGGCGGCGTGGCCGAAGGCCGATCCATAGGACACCGAACAGTCAACCAGTTCCGGTACCTCTAGCTGAAATAAAGCGGACAGATACTACACGATATCACACAGCATCTCTGTGCTTATGGAACGAGAATAAAATCTGATTAAATGTTTCATGTTTAAGATATATGGGGAGAGCGTGGGGAGAGAATTACTATAAACAAAAAATAAAAAAGACCTACAGATCATAACAATCATGTAAGTCCATGATTTCACTTGGTACCTGGGGTGGGAATTGAACCCACACAGAGGCAAGCTCCGAGGGATTTTAAGAGCAGAATAGATGAAAAACGGGTGGCATTATAACCACCCGTTTTTCTTTGTATATATCTGTAATCACAAAACAAATCAGGATCACTCCATTCAGCCGGAGTCAGCTGGAGTCGGCATATTATCTGGCATGACAAGCACAAAAATAGGCACAGTATCATTCTGTTGTGTTGTGCCATATTTTGTCCTATTTAATTAAACTTAAGGGGTTGTATTATGCAAGAGATTATTGATAAGTTTAACCAAGCACAAACTTCGAGTTAGGTAGTTCCCTTGGCAGTCATTTCTATATTCCTCTTTTTTTGATTGTTGCAAAACAATCCATAAGGTATCTGACCACTCTTCCTACTCAACTGTCAAGTCAAGTTCGCCCTCTTATAATTTATGTCGACATGGAAAGCAGCAGGGATCGAAGATTTGTTTTCTCGTTTTTTATGCCGAGTTTCGAACGGATATTTTTCCTGTGAAAATCAACCGCCGTTGCTGAGATATTTAAATAGTCCGTTATTTCCTTTGTCGTCTTGCCTTCTTTAATGAGAGTGGCAACTTGAATTTCCCGAGGTGTCAGATCAAAATGTTTTGTCGTCAGAGTTTGTAGAAAAGGTGAAATGATTTCCTTGAGGTGATTTTCAATCACGTTGACATGATCTAATTGACTTTCATTTAATTTAAGGTTTTTTAATTTATCAATAGAAGGGAAAACCAGCTTTTTTACATTCGATAAAATATTTTCTTCCATTTCGCGTTTATCGTCTTCTCGTTGCTTCAATAATACTTTCAGGGCAATGTTTGCTTCTTCCAGTGTCTGGGATTTCATTTGCAATTCTTTTTCGCTCTTTTTCAAATCTTCCTCGGCTTTTTTGCGCTCATTACACTCAGCTAATTCTTTTAATGCTCGATTAACCGAAGGTGCCAGTCTTAGCAGATTATTTTTTAAAACATAATCCGTTGCACCTTTCTTGAGCAACTCAACGGCCAGCTCCTCTCCCAGTGCGCCAGAGACAAAAATAAAGGGAATGCCGGGATATTGATTCACAACAATGTTTAATGCTGATCTGCCGCTGAAGCCGGGTAAGGAATAATCGGCCAGAATTAAATCTGGTAAATATTCTTCCATCTGTTTCGTGAAGTCGGCTTTGGTTGCAACTCTTTTGGAAACGAAATCAAGCCCCGCCTGCTTTAATTCGTCTTCCATCAGCTCCGCGTCTGATGCCGTATCTTCCAATATTAATATTCGTAATCTTTTATTCATCCGGATATCCTCATATTTTGCCTGGTATTTTTTTTCATCTATCCTTATCCTGCCTTAATCGACATTTATATTGAGAATAAGCCAATAATCCATAATATCCCTGATCTGTTTTGCAAATTGATCGGCATCCAAAGGCTTGACCAGATAACTGTTAACACCCAGCTTATAACTTTCCATCCTGTCTCTTGCTTCGTTGGACGATGTAAATACAACAACGGGTATGTATTTCGTTTTGTCATCCGATTTCAACAATTTGATGACTTCCATGCCGTTGATCTTGGGGAGCTTTAAATCCAGTAGTATCAGTTTGGGCAGTCTGAGTTTTTCCGAAATGAATTTACCCGAAGGATCGAAAAAATGCTTCACCGCTTCAGCGCCATCCCTGAATATCAGAAAACCGGATTTAATGCCTGATTCGTTAAGCGCGTCCAGAATCATTTCAACATCATGATAATTATCTTCAACAATAACAATATCTATATTGTCCATTTTTCCTTTTAGTCCTTTATTGGCAATGTGAAATAAAATGCCGCTCCTTCTTCAACTTGTCCTTCAGCCCAGACACTCCCTCCGTGGCGATGAATAATTCTCTGGACAATGGCCAGCCCCACACCCGTTCCTTCATATTCATCTGCACTGTGCAAGCGCTGGAAGACGCCAAACAATTTGTCATAGTAATCCATATCAAAACCGACACCATTATCTTTGACATAATAAACATTCTCATTCTCTCTCTTATATCCGCCGGTTTCAATTCGCGCTTTGTCTCTATTTTTTGTGTATTTTACTGCATTGGATAAAAGATTGGAATAAACTTGTTTGATCAAGGTTCGGTCACCCTTGCTCGCCGGAACTTTATCAACTTTAAAGTCAATCCTTCTATCGGGATTTATAATCTGCAACTCCATCCAGATATCGTTGACCAGTCCTTCCATATCCAATCTGGTCATGTTTATTTCCAGGCGGCCCAAACGAGAAAAGGCGAGCAAATCATCAATCAGCTTACCCATCATTTGTGTATTGCTTCGAATCAAGTCGAATTTACGCTTGGCGTCATCATTGAGATGATCTCTTTGATCCCGGAGGATCATTCTTGAGTATCCGTCAATCGCCCGTAAAGGCGCACGTAAATCGTGAGAAACGGAGTAGCTGAAACTTTCGAGCTCTTTGTTGGTTACTTCCAGCAATTTTGTCCGCAGGGCGATGAGCTTTTCAACTTCCTTGCGTTCGTGGATTTCCAATTCCAATGCGTTATTTGCTCGTTTCAGTTCATCTGTTCTTTCTTCGACTCTCAATTCTAATTCATCATGAGCCACCTTCAGCTCTTTTTCTGCGCGCCTCAATGCTGTGACGTCGCGAGCTGCTGCAAAGATACCCTGTACTTCTCCGGCATCGTTTTTATATAATGATGCATTGTACAGCACATCGATCACTTGACCGGAAGAATTTCGTATTGACAAAGGATAATCCCGGACCATGCCTTTTTCAAATACCAGTTTATATCCCTCGTCTGCTTTTTCGGGTTCTGTAAAATAATTTGAAAAATTGCTGCCGATCAATTCTTTCCTTGACCGGCCTGTTACAAATTCCGTCGATTCGTTGACATCCATGATTTTCCCTTCGGGGCTGATGGTCACCAGGGGGTCGAGGCTTGCTTCGATGAGACTGCGGGCATACAGAGAAGCTCTTTTATCTTCCAGCTCATATTTTTCGCGGTAATATTTCGCCTGCTGATAACGCCATACATAGGCGATTAAAATACCCATAATGGATATCGTGACCAGAATAAAAAACACTGTCAGCCAAAAGCGCGTGGCCAATGAGGAAAATATCTCTTCCTGATCAATTTTAGTAACAAGAAACCACGTAGTATCCGGCACCGCCTTGACTGCTGCAAAAACCTTTTTTTTGCGGTAATCTATTCCTTCAATTGCACCCTTCAAACCCAGAACAGCCCTTACTGCCGGCAGCGAGGTTTGGGTAATCGGGTATCTCAACATCAAGGGGATGTTCTTGATGTGACGCAACTCATTAAGGAATACAACTTCGTTGCCATCACGATGGACAAGAAGCGCCTCCCCTGTCTCACTGGGCATGGGCCATTTTTTAATCGTCGGGTACAAACGATGCTGGGGATCAAGAAGAATGATCACCGTGCCAATGGTAATTGACCGGGACTTCTTAATTATCACGATAGGGATAACCACGGAGATATGCGTGCTGTTGTCTCGTTCATCTCTATGAATGTCGCTAATGATAATATCGTTAGCATCGAATGCGTTATTGATGATATCGGCATGATGGATACCGAAGTCAGGATCATACTTATGTATGGCCAATCGGGTTGTTTTATTCTTATCGATCAGTAAGATATTTTGATATTGATATGAATTTTGTGTCGCAGCCAGTAAGGATAAAACATCATTTTTCAATTCATGAGACAGTGGATTGTTGAAATACTTTTCTACATTTTCTGCAAAGGCATCATTTTTATAAATGACGTTTGCATCACCGAGGCGTTCATTACGCCAATTGCTGATTTCCCATACTTTCAGTTCAGCAATTGCGGTCAGCTGCTGGCTGGCTGACCGGCCAATCTCCTTTTTCTGATATTGGTAAATATAATATCCGGAGAGAATAGTAACGGCGGAAGCAGAGATAAATATTGCTAAAGCAATAAGCAGAGTCTTGTTGACGTTCCTGGGTAGAGGATTTTTCATGCGCCATCTGCTTTCTTTATTGATGCGAGAGGCATTTCTAACTTACTTTAAATTATAAACTCAATCTCCTGTAGAAACAAGTATATATTAGCAAGAAATTGATAAATTGCCTCACTGGTACACAACGTTTTATCTGAACGTCTTTCCCTTTGATTATTTTGCCTCGACTCGCTTGATTCAATATCACCTCTCATCACCGGGCTTAATCGAGATGTGTAAACTTTGTCAATACGTAATCTATTCCGATTCTATTTAAAAAAATTTTTGTACAGAGCATCGCTGCCACTGACAAAAAAAGATTTGCGCGGTCTGCATCTCCTCCCTTACATTATTTTTATAAGCTGAGGCAACAGATAACGTTTCCCGTGTTTGCTGTTATAGGAAATCCTTCATTAATCTTTTCGTGCTAGTTTGGCGGCAATCTGAGCAACATGTTTACCCTGGTATTTTGCCGCATCCAGTTCATTTTCGCTGGGCATTCGTTCACCTTTACCGCCAGCAATGGTTGAAGCACCGTACGGTGATGAACCGGTCATTTCATCAATACGCATTTGACCTTCAAAAGCATAAGGCAGGCCAACGATGACCATCCCATGATGAAGCAGAGTATTATGGAAGCTGAGGATGGTTGATTCCTGACCACCGTGCTGTGTTGCAGAGCTGGTAAAGACACTTCCCACTTTTCCAACAAGAAGTCCCTTGGCCCAAATCCCTCCCGTTGAATCCAAAAACTGCCGCATCTGACCACACATGTTACCGAACCGCGTTGGCGTACCAAATATAATTGCATCAGCAGAAACCAAATCATCTGTCGTACAGATATCAATATGAGCTGTTTCCTTTTGAAAGTTAGTAGCACCCATTTTTCTTAACACATCGTCTGGTAATGTTTCGGGCACGCGACACATTTTCACTTCGGCACTATTGACATGCTTTGCACCTTCGGCAATGGCTTTAGCCATTTTGTAGATATGGCCATACATTGATTAATATGCAATTAGAACTTTCATGTCGTTGTTTTCCTTTCTCTTTTATGGTTTGTAATTTAGATATCGATATTCTTTAGTTTTCTCCTTTTTTTAATATTAACGTTAAGGGGAATTAAAACAATATTGATTAAGTGTAAGCGAAATGGTAGGTAATACCTACCATTCCAAAAAGAATACCGTCACATGGAATAACAAATCGTTTCATATTATCCGCCGTGAGTCTGTCAGGACCAGACGCCGGCAATTGCTGCTCCGCAGTGAGGACACCGTCCATCCTTCAACTGAATGCGATTCAGCCCCATGTAATGTCTTTCAATGATTAGTTTGTGACACTGATGGCAAAAGGTGTTGGCGCCCTCCAGAACATTACCCAGATAAATGTAACTTAAACCTGCCTGTTGGGCTATTTCTTTTGCTTTATGCAGGGTTCCCAGTGGAGTGGCTTTATGGTCGGTAAACTCATAAGCCGGATGAAAACGGCTGACATGCCACGGAATCATATGGTCCACTTTTGCGAGAAACTCGGCGATGTGCTTCAATTCGTCGTCAGAATCATTTTCGCCGGGAATCACAAGTGTAGTGACCTCCACCCAGATACCGAAAGATTTCATGGTCGCAATCGTTTCAAGCACAGGGCCTAGACGGGCCTTGCAATTCTTTTTGTAGGAATCATCGCTGAAACTTTTCAGGTCCACGTTAGCGGCATCCAGATAAGGCCGGATCATTTCCAGAGCCTGCCTGGTCATATAACCGTTTGTCACAACAATATTGTACAACCCCGCTTCATGCGCCAGCCGTGCAGTGTCCAGAGCATACTCGAAGAAAATGGTAGGCTCCGTATAAGTATAAGAGATGCTGCGGCAATGATTGGTCCTGGCTTCCTCCACCACTTTTTCGGGCGGGTATTGCCGCCGCGAGTGAGCATAACTTTCCGCGGTCGAGGCTTGCGAAATTTGCCAGTTTTGACAAAAACCGCACCGGAAATTGCAGCCGATCGTCGCGATGGAGAAAGACTGCGATCCGGGCAGAAAATGGTACAGGGGTTTTTTTTCGATAGGATCGATGTGGGAAGCAATCACATCCGCGTAAATCGTTGTGTAGAGAATTCCGAGCCTGTTTTGCCGTACTCCGCAAATTCCATATTTTGATTCCGATATTTTGCATTCATGAGCGCACAAGAAACAATGAACCTTTTGCGAATCCAGCTTTTCCCACAGAAGGGCCTCTTTAATCATGGCTTTCCCCCATCGCTTCCTTCAGAATGATGACGGCATCTTCTATTACTGCGCCGTAGCAGGTTTCCTTCTTCCAGGGGATCATTATTTCAGCACGACGCCGGCACGATAACTCGGCATACCATCTACACAGCAGGCGGGTGATACCGCATAAATCCTACGTTTGAGACATTTCCGCTTTTGCGTCTTTGTAGGTATTGATGCCGGCCTGAACAGCCTTTTTCAACCTGTCCTTTCCCTCATGGTATGATGCCTTTGTATCTTCAGAAAGATCCGTTACTTTTTGACGTGCGCCTTCATATTGTGTCCCGGCTTTGTTTAATAAATCCTGCGATGAATTGTAAATTTGATCCCTGGTTTCTTTCCCGCTTTTGGGAGCAAAAAGAATGCCCGCTGCCACACCGGCTGCACCACCGATAATTAAACCCTTAATAAATAATTCTGCATTCATGATCATTTCTCCTTTCATATTTCCTTAATGTTGTGTGTTTCTGCTGCAAGCTATTTTCGCTGTTCTGTAAATGGTTTGCCTCGGGGAACTTTTGAAATGAATTTCAGATCATTTAAAAAGTCCTTCTAAAAATATTTTTAAGGCTTCCCACGATTCCTTGTCAGCCCTGGCATTATACGCAAGGGGAATATTAAATTTCTTTCCGTATTTATCGGCATCCGGATTGGTGAAAGCATGAATAGCTCCGGGATAGGATATAAACTGGTAATCCACACCGGCATTTTTCATCTTCTCCCGAATGGATTCGATGGCCTCTTTTGAATTGAACTTGTCATCTTCGCCGTTGAAGATAATAATCTTTGCCTTGACGGCTCCCGTTTTTACTTCCTTGACAGCTCCCAAACTTCCGTGAAAACTTGCAACACCTTTGAGATCCGCTCCCTGAAGCGCCATATTCAATACTACACCGCCACCAAAACAATAACCGATAGCCGCTATTTTATCCGGATCAACCTGTGGCTGTGTTCTTAAAATGCTTTCAGCCTTGTCAAGCCTGAGATTTGCAGTATTAAAATCCTTCGAAAGCTGAGACGAGAACAGAGTGGCATCTTTGGGATGTTCTGCTATTTTGCCGTCTCCATACATATCAACAGCAAAAGCAACATAACCTAATTTGGCCAACATCCTGGCACGATTACGGACGTAATCATTCTGACCCCACCACTCATGAACCACCAGAATCCCAGGTCTTTTTTCCGTAATATTTTGGTCGTAGGCAAGATACCCCTTCATCGTAACACCGCCGGCCGTATAATTCACATACCTGTCCACGATTTTTTGCTCTGCCGTGACCGGTGATACGCCGGTCATCATCAGGAAAATGAGCGTTAAAATAATAAACATTTTTTTCATAAGGTTCTCCTTGCTCTTGATTGGCAGAATGTAAGTTATTCGTCTTTGTTTGGGGCAATAAATCATGCGTCTTTTTAGCTGTTTGTATGCACATTCTGTAAATAGAACTATTGAGTATTTCAGGACTCCAGCACGGCATTCATGGTTATATCGGCCCGGAGTACTTTGGATACCGGACATCCCTCCCTGGCATTTTTGGCCGCTGCATTAAAAGCGTCCGGCGATGCTCCCGGTATTTTGGCTTTGACATCAAGATGTACGGCGGTGATGGCAAAACCTTTATCCTGCTTAATGATCGTGACGGTCGCCGTTGTCTGGATTGTGTCTGCGGTCAGCCCCACAGCATTTAATTCTCCGGACAAAGCCATCGAAAAGCAACCGGCGTGTGCGGCGGCAATCAGTTCTTCAGGATTCGTGCCAGCAGCATTTTCAAAACGGGTGGCAAAAGAGTATGGAGTATCGGACAAGACACCGCTGTCCGTGGCCACAGATCCATGTCCATCTCTTATTCCACCTTTCCATACTGCCGAACCTTTACGTTTCATGGGTTTATCCTTCCCTATCTTGCTTTGACATTTCGTTGTTTCTTGCACACTATTTAGTACACTCGGTTTCCTCGGCGTTTTTAACGAAAGGGCGTCCTCAACATTTCTTCTAAAGATATCCAATATAGAGCAGGAGTAAAATTGCGATCACATGCAATATCCACCATCCCGGTTGAAACAATAGAAAATATCTCATGCTCTGCCTCCTTTTATTTTAAGAAATAATGTCCAATCAGATAAACAACCGACAGGGTGACCACATGCACATACCAGAATCCCATATTCGGGAAGCGGAAAAACCGTCCTTTACGCACTAGGGCATCGGGTTCATTCAGCGTCAAATCCAACTCGAACAAAGCCTTTCCTACGGCGAATTTTCCCCACAGCAATGCAATATCAGGCACAAGCGTCCCGAATAATACAGTAGAGAAAGTCCACACGGGTGGCGGATTGAGAAGAGAAAAATGAACCATGGTGATCGTGCCAATGATCACGGTGATACCATTGATGAGATAGGCAAAGGGAATGGTCAATCGAAAGATAAACAAAACAGGGACAATAAAGACACTGATCAATCCCGCTATGGCGGGGATGTAATGACTTGAGTCTTTGCCGAGTTCATGGATGCGCAGGTGCAGAAGCCAGCCGCCTAAAGCAATGAAAAATATGGCCAGAATCAATATAAAACGGAGATAATCTCTTTTTCCCATCTGAAGACACTCCTTGTATCAGTTTTTTTCAGGATTAAAATGGTAGACTCCACCAAAAAAAGCAACCATGGTTAATAGTAAGCATAATGGTAGGCACAAATGACTATTCATCCGGGCTCGGGTAAAGGTCTGTCTGTGACCGAATGATTATACAATTCATCAGGATAGTTTGAGTCTTTTCTGAAGTTCAACAAGTAATGGAACCTGACCGATCAGTATCTTTCTCATTGCGATATCAATGGGAAACCAGACTGCCCGATCAACCTCGGGAAACTCCTGTTGCTGCCCGGAATTCACGGGCCACTCCATCGAAAAAGTGTTACTCTTCAGGACGGCGGGATCAAAATCCCCCTCAACAGCCCAGGCAAAAACGAGTTTACCGCTGGGCTGACGAACAGAGGTCAGGGCAATAAAATGTCCAACCGGCGCCATGCCCGTCTCTTCTTCGAACTCTCGCCTGGCTGCTGCCAGCGGTTCTTCCGGATCCTGAAACTCCCCTTTGGGAATCGACCAGATCCCTTCATCTTTACCGGCCCATAACGGCCCGCCAGGGTGTACCAGCATCACCTCCAAGCGGCCGCTGTTATTGCGATAGAGAAGCAAACCCGCACTCTTTTTAGACATAAGTACTCCTAATAGTTGTTCTGGCCGTTTGGCACTTACGTTGCCGGACATTTCTCACATGAATTTCTTGCCTCGGCAATAAAGGCTTTCGAAGTGTTCAACAAACATCCTAAATTGTTAGTAATTTAAATCCTTTTCAGACGTTGTCAACACTTTAAAAACTTTCAGAAGTATTAATCCGGATGGGAAAATAGATGTTCAATGATTTGCTTATTAGTTGTTATTTTCCCTAGTCTGGAGAAGGTGATAAGAGCGTTGATCATGTGCCCCATATAACGCTCCGAATCATGGTAAAACACATCGTAGGTTTAGCCTATTAATATGCTTACACTTAATCATCATTGCATTCAGACTGCGCAGTGCGTAATTTATCTCACGAGTTATGCCTGGCTATGATGATCTGCAAATCCACTGGCTGCGAAAAAACACTTTCACAATGGAGTTTCTCATGCTGAGTGCCAAGGATTTTGGGGAACCCGGGGTCTTCATAACTTTCGAGGAATCCCTGGAAGATTTCGCAAAGAATTTCATATACCTTGGGTTTAATCTCTATCACATGGTCTTTCACAGTCTCATCGGTATAGATCATGTATACATCGAGCGAATCGAAATTGATGAAACGGGCGAGTACAACCTGTAAAGATCGTTCATCCACCCGGCCAATGCCATTGATTCTGCTGGAACAAAGCGGGTCATTCTGGATACCATCGAAGCGTTTTTCTCCAGGTTGTCCAATGCCCCAATCATCCAGGCGGAACTCAGGAGACTTTTTTAGTAGCTGAAAGAACAAGGCATGACGGCCATCGTCATGGAGGAAAGCGGCAACAAGATACTGATGAGGATCTTGTCAGCCAAAAAGGCGAGAGACCCGAAAATAATATTTTAAAGGAGGGCAAAATGAATAATTTTATCAGGATATTTTTTTGCGGATTACTGTTAATCGTTTGCGGCACGGTAAATCAGGCAGCGGCAGAGATGGACGAGTATGCATTACCCATAGGGCAAGCAGAGCATCAGGGGGAAATTACATATCAGAGCGGAGGAGCCAGTTTGGATGCCCGGGAGCAACTTGATGCCGAAAGCAAAAACTATAACCTGAAACTGGTGTTTGCCGGCAAAAATGGAGAATACCTCTCGGACATTAAGGTAGGAATTTCGGATAGGACCGGGAAAAAGGTTCTCGATGCCGTTTCAACTGGCCCGTGGTTCTTCTGTAAGCTCCCACCGGGAAAATATACAGTCACCACTGTGACAATGATCGGCAAAGAGAAGCGGAGTATGGCAAATATTGGTAAAAAACAGACCACTCTTAATTTTTACTGGGCTGAAAGTGAATATCGATAATTACTTGAGGCATTAAAAGGAAACGGTTCCATAATTTTTTACTTCCCCTCCATATTATGTAAATAATTTGGAACTGTTCCCTAAACAAATACATTCACGAATGAATGGGCTGAGGCAATGCTTCCGCTATTTAGGTAACCCGTAAACAGAAGAACCATATTCAATAAGAAAGGAGCATGGAAATGAAGATAATTACAATGATATTGGTCGTTATCGGGGTAATGACTCTTGAAATTAGTGCTGCTCTGAGCATGCATCACGCCGTTAAAATTCAAGAAAAGGAAGGCATAGGAAAATATTTTACAGACACGGAGGGGAACGCGCTGTATGCGTTTAAAAAAGATTCTCCTGGAAAAAGTGCCTGCACCGGCACTTGTCTGGAAAAATGGCCCATCTATTACAGGGAAACAGTTGCCGCCCCCAAAGAAATTAAGGCAACTGATTTTGGGACAATCACCAGAGAGGATGACAAGAAACAGACAACATTCAGGGGCTACCCACTTTATTACTGGGTTAATGATAAAAAGCCCGGCGAAACCAATGGCCAGGGTGTAAACGATGTATGGTTTGTCATAAATCCGGATCGTTTCCCTATTAAGTAGTTCGTTGCATAGGAAGAGAACCATGAAAAAAATATTAATGTGCATGATGATGTTAAGTTTTCTATCGTCCTGTCAGAGCGGCAACACCTCATCCGTGGAGGGAAAAAACATGTCACAAACCCCTGAGACAAAAATCGAGAAAATAGCCATGCTGGCCGGAGGATGCTTCTGGTGTGTGGAAACAGACATGGAGAAGTTGCCGGGAGTGATCGAGGTTATTTCCGGTTATGCAGCAGTCATGGCAATTCTCATCTGCGACATGTTTTTCCCGACGGCCCGAAGCCGACCGGTTTGCGCTATTGCATGAATTCGGCCGCTCTTCGCTTCATTCCCAAAGAGGATCTGGAAAAGGAAGGTTACGGACAGTATATGAAATTATTCTCGAGGGCTAAATAGCACACTCCCTCAGGGTTGGTCGGCAGTCCCCTTAAACAGTGCCCGAAAAACCCCAATTGTGTTCCTCACGGGTAAGTGATTCTTGGCACATGGTCGCGCCGCTTACCTTATGACAGCCGTACCAAGGCCAGATCATTGATATAAAAACCAGCTGATGAACGAAAGGAGTATGTCATGACAAAGTATCCTAAAAATTATATGATGATCAGGAAGAAATATGGCCATCTCATGAAGGCGCATGAGGAAGCCGGTAAGATTGCTTGCGAAGCTGGTCCTCTTGATGAAAAGACCGGTAATCTTGTGCAACTTGCGGCGTGCGCTGCACTGCGTTCCGAAGGAGGCGTTCATTCACATGCAAGGAGAGCCATCCAGGCGGGGGCATCAATGAATGAAGTATATCACACTCTTGCTCTTCTAATCAGTACGGTGGGTTTCCCGACAACCGCAGCTGCATTTTCATGGCTTGGCGATCTGCGGAAGAAAAAGAAACCCAAAGATCGGCCTTGTTAAAATTACATTGAACCGACCGGACACCTGAACCTCATGGTGTAATGTGGATCAGCATCACTCTTCAGGCTGCGTCCATATTACAATAGAGAAGCAACCCTGTATTCTTCCTAGACATAGGCACACCCGTTTCCGTCCGATAATCCAGGGACGTCCTGCTATCATTTTCCTCCGGAAAATTTTCTCCAGTTTGCATCCGCCTTCCTGATATTGCCGGGAATATCCCTGCTCCATTTTTCATGTGCGGATCTGCTGCAATTCAGGTAAAGCTTTCCGTCAACAATCTGCCAGATTTCAGGATCTGTATGGGCCCTTCGCTCTTCCGACATAGCCCAGGCGCAATATCCGTCATATTGCGACGCGAATTTGCCCGGACTGGCCGCGAATAAATCCCTGTTCTCTTTAGTTGAAAAATACCATGTCATGCCATGCCACTTATAGGTAAACGATGCGCTGCCTTTCACTGGTCCACCGGTCGTGAAATAGGAAACAGCATCATATCCTTTGATAGCCGAATCATCCATCGGCGCCATTCCAATAGCCACGCTGCCAAATCCGGTAGTAGATAGAAACACAAAGAAAATATTCATCAAAATTCTGTCGATCACTGTATTTGATTTCATATACGTTGCCTTTCTACAGGTCACCCGATGCATTCCTTTTTTACATGAGCAGCACGGGTTTTATGATTCTACCGCTCAAAGAATCTTTCATGGCCTTATTGATATCTTTAAAATCATAATACTTCAAAAGGCGGTCAAAAGGAAATTTCTCCAACTGATATAATTTAATCAGCTGGGGGATGAAAATCTGCGGTACAGAATCACCTCCAATTACATGAACAGCATTTATTCCTTTGGGCAAAAAATCAGGAACATCGTCGCCTGTAAAGAAAGCAATGGTGCCTCGTTTTTTAACAACCTCGGGCATTAAACGCAACACCTGATCATTACCAGTGGTTTCCAGCACATAATCCACCCCGCTTGCGGTAATTTCTTTTATGGCCGACACCGTATTCGTTTTGCCGGTGTTAATAACGTTTGTTGCACCCAGATCAAGGGCGAGTTTCAGCCTGAATGGTATCCTATCCACGCCGATAATCGGATAGGCGCCAGCAACACGGGCTGCCATGACGGCTGCCAGACCAACAGCGCCCGTGCCGAAAACGGCAACGCTTTCACCTTTCACGATCCGAAGCAGGTTCATGACCGTACCCGCACCCGTTTGAATGCCGCAGCCCAGCGGCGCGAAAACCTTCAACGGCAGTTTCCGGGAAACCTTGACCATGTTGCGGTCCGTTGCAAGAACATGGGATGCAAAGGAAGACTGACCTAAAAAATGTCCGCGTACACCGTTTTTCTCAAGTGCATTGCTGCCGTCGATTCGGTGAAAACCGAAATTCAATTCATAAAATCGACGGCATTTAGTCGGCCGTCCGCTTTTGCACTGATGACATGTTCCACAGGATTGATAGGATAAAATAACGTGATCACCGGACCGGACAGATTTCACTTTACTTCCGGCCAATTCAACGACACCCGCCCCTTCATGGCCCAGCACCAATGGGCCGTCGGATGTTTCCCAGTGGTGCACCATGCTGATATCCGTGTGGCATACGCCACAGGCAACAATTCTGACAAGCGCTTCTGAATCCTGAGGACCTTCCATATCGAGGGTTTCGATTTTGAGCGGACCATCTTGTTTACGCACAACGGCTGCCCGAATCTTGATAGAGGATAAATTTTTTGTATGAACCATGACCGGCCTCCGTTGATGACATCATCAGTTAAATATAAATATTTCCTGGGAGAAGGTTGGTGCCCTTCTGCTTTAAGTATTTAATTTATGTCAGATGTCTTTTGGATAAACAATCCTATTTCCCTTAACTTTTGCAAACGACGTTAGAAGATGAGGTTTGCTGGATTTTTCATTGATAATGTCTATCACCTCAATATTTAGGACCAACAGGGCATCGCCGATCAGGGACCGGTGACAACGCCAGGGTAGAGTTTCCGCGCACATAATCACTGTCGGTTTATCCTTGATTATATTGATTAGCCGATTCAGGTTCTCCTGGAATTGTGGTGTCTGCATGTAATCGGCGTAACCGCGAAAGGATGAATTTTCCCAAGCGGTATTGATGGAGGCTTTGGTCGTATGCCGCAATCCTCCAAGTCCTTTGCAATGGATATATCCAATGCCTTTTCGGCTTAAACTTTTGCATAGATCCTCTTCATTATATTGCGGGTTATGCCTGGACGCTGCAATGGTTCGTATATCGACGACTGTTTCGATCATATAGGATTCAAGAATCTTAATAAATTCTTCAATAGTTCGTGTTGAGTGGCCAATCGTATAGACAGCGTTCATATTACACCGTTCCTGTTTAATTTTTCCAGAAGCAAATGATAATATACCAGCCCCTCATATGGATGCCACGGCGAAGTCAATTTATTGATCTCTTCATAGTCAGGTTTTTCAGCAAGATGAAATAACCTCTGAAGATTGTTCTTTGCCCCGACATCATCGCCCGGAAAAATATCCAATCGTCCCAAACCTCGCAGAAGCGTATACTGGGCTGACCAGCGGCCAATGCCACGAAAGGTGGTCAGAAATTGGACAATTTGCTCATTGTCCAATTTAGTAAGACAATTGCTGGTGGTATCATGCCGAGGAAATGTTTGTGCCAGTTCCTTTATTGACCTGGCTTTCTGTGCACTATAGCCTAGATCTTTTATATCCGCTTCAGTGGCATTTTCTAAATCTTCCGTTCTGGGAAAAGCATATTGAACCAATCCATCAATCTCAAATTTGACTCCAAATCTTTTTGCTAAACGGTTCATCATTAAAATCCCTACGTCGAGTGACACTTGCTGACAAGAAATGGAATTGACAAGCGCTTCAAAAAGACTTGGAAAGCAAGGCGGCTTGACCCCGCGAAATACTCTCACAAGATCCCGGAGAAATTTATTTCTTGCAGCATGTTTATAGAAGGGGTGTAAATCGATGGTTAACCCAAGCATCTTTCCGACGATCAGGAGGGCCTCTGTTTGAGTTGAGAGACTGAGTCCTTTTTGACTGATTAAGGTGAGGCCAAGATTCGGAGCGCGGTTTGTTCCTTCCTGGGTAATAATCATTCGGACTGGCTGATCATCAAAAACGAGAACCCGGGAATACCTTTCCTCATCCCACCAGTCAACAATATTTGTTTTGCGTCTCCGGAGGGCCCAGATGGTAAATTCCAGCTTGAACGGCTCAACAGCCGGGATAGTCAATTTCCGCTGTTCCAAAACAAACCTCTTGCATTCCCATAGTAACCTTATATTATTAGCGCCACATGCGGCAGTTCAATGTGTTGCTGAATTAATATTCACATATGATCATCTAAAGAACTTCTGTGCAAAACTGGAAAATGTTCTGTTTATGGATGCTTCTTTTATACCGGCAGGCATAATGCTGCGGTAATTTCGCATTCCTGGTTGTCGGGTGGAGCTACTAACGTTGTCCCGCCCGGATCTTTGCCCCGGACAATGGGCCGCCCATAATTGCGCTGATATAACAAAGGTCGAATGCTGCTGCGCTTAGCGGGATAATGCTCCACACCATAGCGATCACGCCGAGGGGGTTGTCCCGGAATAAATAACCGGCCACAAGAAATCCTGCACCGGCAACCAGACGAAAAATGCGGCCGGATGGGCTGTTGATGAATCGCGCAAACCCTGATTGATTGAATTTTTCTGCTATGCTCATGACACACCTCCTTCTGCTGAGTTTTCTTGAATAAGAGAGTCACCTCCACATTCATCATGTGGGACAAAGTTCTATTGCCTGTTAAGAAATAAATTCGGATATAATTTGACTGCACATTCCGGGCATACACCGTGAGTAAAATCCGCGTCGGAATTGTTTTTTATGTATAATTTAATCTGCACCCAGGCGCCATCGTTATCACGTATCTTTTTGCAAGAGGCACAAATAGGCAAAAGACCACTTAACGTTTTTATTCTGCCCATTGCTTCACGAAGTGATTCCTCTGTCTTTTCCCTCTCTTCAATTTCAATTTGTAATTGGTCGGTTCTCAGCCTGACCTGCATCTCCAGTTCATCATGCGCCTCACGCAGGGCTGACTCCGCCTCTTTACGTGCCTTGATTTCTCTTGCTTCTTCCAGGGCTCGTTGAACTGCAGGTTCAAGTCGCTGGAGACAATTTTTCATAACATAGTCATTTGCGCCGTTTCTAAAAATCTCAATAGCCACATGTTCACCAATGGCCCCCGTCACTAGAATAAAAGGAATATCAGGAAACCTTGACCGGACATCATGCAAAGCCATCACTCCATCATATTGGAGTAAATTATAATCGGAAAGAATAATGTCAGGAGAAAAATGATCCAATTGAGCTAAATAATCTTTCCTGTTGGAAACAACGCGCGAAACAAAGTTAAGGTTAGCGTTTTGCAGTTCATCTTCCATCAAAGCCGCATCGCTCGCCACATCTTCCAGTATAAGAATGCGAATATTTTTTGTCATAGTAACCTCACTTAAAATGACCTGCCACCATGATGGTTTTCTCAAGCAAATCATTTTTAAGCTAATATAATGCGAGGTTCGTAAAATAAACATGGTAGAAGATATCAGGGGGTTCAGTAGGTAAATACTCCTGACGTTTAGATTTGTGCCATGTTCATTTTTATATTTTTCCATGCATTTCTTTCTTTAGACTGGATTTATTATTTAATCTGTTCTCCATGATTTCTTAATTCCCGGCAATCCCCTATGGATGATCACCCAACGATTACATTGTAAAACCTGGGAGTTGGATTTCCGTCAAATAAAGGGACAACCTTTTTGCCTGCTTCATTATGAGCAGGGCTTGTGTGCATGGCCATGAAGGTTTCGTAACTCTCGTGTTCTACAACAGCAGCATAGGTCCCACCTTTCAGGGGTTTTAAAAGTTTACGGCTGATAAAGCCTTTATGCTTTGCAAACTCCTTATTTGACCATGAAAACCACTCCTGGAACTCAGCATCTTTCCCATCTTTGATCGGCGGAAAATTAATAATAACCACAAACATGATAGCTACCTCCTCTATTCTCACTGAGAATGGTTTCAATGATCTGCCTGTTCGAGCACAACCAGCGCGTCCACAAACAAATCATACTCATCGTTTTCATTGAGGTCATGCACACGGACCTTCTCTACCTCCCCCTCACCCAGGACAGCGATGAGTTCGGCTTCATAGATGACCTTCACATCCGACCGCTTGAGTCCGGTACGCGGGTCGTCCTTTGAAGAGGGCTCTTTCGTCGGTGACATGAAGATGACTCTTCCGGTGTGCTTGGTCAAAGCAAGCGCAACGTCGACGGATGGTTTGCCCCTGTCAATGATCAAGACCCTTTTATCGGCAAATGCCTTGGGATCTTCAACCTTGCGATAGACGCCCTTGCCGAGGAGTTCTTCCGCCCCTTCAATGGCGGGCGGCGATGAAACGGGTATTCCGCAGGATGGACTAAACTCGCCGACCCTGGGAGGCTCCGGCGTTTCTCCCCGGCGACCTTCACGCCACGACTTGATGGCGTCATGAAGTGCATCCGCGGCGAGGTTGGAACAATGCATCTTGATAGGCGGCAATCCCTGAAGCGCATCTGCGACATCATTGCGTGTAACCTTCATTGCCTCATCCAGGGTCATGCCCAGAACAAGCTCGGTCGTCATGCTCGACGTGGCAATGGCTGAACCGCAACCGAAGGTCTGGAATTTGATGTCTGCAATGCGATCATCTTTGACGCGGATATACATATACATCAGGTCGCCGCAGACGGGATTGCCTACCTTGCCCACCGCCACGTCAGGACCTTCCAGGGTGCCCACATTGCGCGGGTTGCGAAAATGGTCGAGTGTCTTCTCGCTGTAGCTGGTCGACTTCATACTTTTACCTCTTTCTGATAGAGTGGTGACATTCCGCGCAATCTCTCGACGATGCCTGGCAGCACTTCGAGCACGCGATCCACGTCCGTGGATTTGCTCCACCTGCCAAAGGTGAACTCCAGCGAGCCGTGTGCCTCTTCGTGAAGCAGTCCGCAGGAAATAAGCGTATGTGAGGGTTCGAGTGTCTTCGATGAACATGCGGAGCCCGTTGAAACCGCAATGCCCTCATCCTTCAAAGACAGCAGTAAGGACTCTCCCTCGATGCCCTCGAATCGAAAGTGCGCATTATTGGGGAGCCTCTCACTGGGATGGCCGTTGAGGTGCGATCGGGGAATCCGTCTGAGCACGCCTTCGATGAGCCGGTCGCGATATTGCACAAGCCTCGATACTTCTTGCGGCATTTCTGAAGCCATGATCTGGGCCGCAGCAGCCATGCCCACGATGGCCGGCATGTTTTCAGAACCGGACCTTAGTCCCCTCTCCTGACCGCCACCGGGCATGATGGGTGCGATATTTATATTTTTCCTGATATACAGCGCACCGATGCCTTTGGGGCCATAGATGTCGTTTGAAGAGACCGTCAGCAGATCAATGGGCATTTTGCGCAGGTCGATTGGCAGGAGGCCCTCGGCGGCAACTGCGTCGCTGTGAAATGCGATGCCCCGCCCATGCAGCACATCTGCGATCTCATGCATGGGCTGGATAGTGCCGATCTCGCTCGAAGCCCACCCGATACTTACAAGGATTGTCGTATCAATTACCTTTCGGCGGAGTTTCTCAACACTCACCCGGCCATACTGGTCAACCCCGGCCTTACTAACCTTGAATCCCTGCTTCTCCAACGCTTTGGCGATGTTGTGTATCGAAATGTGTTCGCTTTCTGCGATGATGATATGGTCGCCCTTCCTGCGGTTGCGGGTAACATAACCTATAATGGCAAGATTATTTGATTCGGTGGCACCCGATGTAAAGATGATCTCGTCTTTGTTCGCGCCGATAAACTGCGCAATCCTCTCCCGGGACCTCTCCAGGGCGTCAGTGGCCTCATCGCCGTCCTGGTGCAGCGAACTGGGGTTGCCAAAGCGCTCGGTGAACCAGGGGCGCATTGCGTCGACAACCCGGGGATCAACCGGCTTCGACGACTGGTAATCCAGATAAACCTGTGCAGGCATTCCCAACCTCCTGTTACTTCAGAACCACATCGCCGCTCCCGCATCCAGCGCGAAGTCATTGAGCGTCCCCGCACCGACGATTTTAATGCCGGGGATGAGCACAACTTTTTCCCAGCCCAGCATCTGCTTGGATGCCTCACAGGCGAAAAATTCAACTCCCATCTTCATGGCTTTGTCCATCATCTCCTTCACGGTAGGAAATGACCCCATCTTGATTGCCTCAGCGGCACCGGGCAGCAGGATCTTGAGTCCCATGCCCAGATAGTAGATTCTGGCATCGATATCCATAGCCTTGGCTGTTTGAGCCAGGACCAGTGGCGAGTACTGTCTCTCAGGTGCATCGCTCGTCTGAACATACAGGATAAATTTCTTTTCGTTCATAACGTATCTCCTTTTCTGATTTATTGTGACATTCGTGTGACATCACTCAATCCTTTTAATCAGGAACCTCATTTGCATGTCGTTCTTTTCGAAGGACACGATTTCGTGTCCCGTCCGTTTGGCAAACCTCTTGAGATCCTCTTCGGCCGCAGGATCGTCTGTGATGACTTCCAGAATCTCGCCCGGCTTGATCTGGTCAATATTCTCCCGTGTCTGGAACAACGGCTCGGGACAATACAATCCCAAACAATCGAGTGTTCTTGCGGCTTTTGCAGCATCTTTCATACTCACACCTCTGAATGTGTTTAGAGTCAGAATTCTGTTTTAATGCTCATCATATCAGCCATAAAATAAACTCTTCCGTTCCTGTCACTTATGCAGCTTCTTTTTAAATTGTTCCGTCAATGCCGGGACAACCTGGAACAGGTCGCCTACAATGCCATAATTGGCAACCGTGAATATCGGCGCATCGGGATTTGTATTGATGGCCACAATGACCCTGGATGTCTTCATACCGGCCAGGTGCTGGATCTGACCGGAAATACCGCAGGCAATATAAAGGTCAGGTCTCACTGTGCGGCCGGTCTGGCCTACCTGATGGGCATAAGAGATCCATCCCGCATCCACAGCCGAACGAGATGATCCCACTGCACCGCCTAATACGTCAGCCAGTTTACGCAGCGTCTGGAAACCCTCGGGCCCGCGCACGCCGTGCCCGCCTGCAACGATTACGCGGGCGTCGGCCAGATTAACTTCATCTCTTTCCAGGATAAAATCCACAACCTGTGTTGTTATTTGCTCAGGACTGAGAGCAGCTTTGACTGCGATCACCTGTCCCTGACGCCGGGGGTCGGCAACCGGCATTTCAAACACGCGATGGCGCACGGTGGCCATCTGCGGCCGATGATTGGGGCAGATAATGGTTGCCATGATATTGCCACCAAAAGCCGGACGGGTCTGCAATAACAGACCGGTCTCCGAATCGATGTCCAGACCGGTGCAATCCGCGGTAAGTCCCGTGTAGAGGATGGAAGCGATTGAGCCTGCAAGATCCCGGCCGCGCGAGCTTGCACCGAGCAGGAATATCTCCGGTTTGTATTCCCGGACAAGATGAATCAGCGCACTGGCATAGGGTGCTGTTCGATAAGCCGCTACACTTTCGTCATCTATCCAAAATACGCAATCAGCCCCGAAAGAAATGGCTTCCTTCGCAATGTGTTCGACCTTGTGTCCCAGTATACACGCTGTAAGTGCAGTCTTGCGCCGGTCGGCCAATTTTCGTCCCTGGCCAAGCATCTCCAGGGAAATGTCGCAGGTTTTTCCGTTGAATTGTTCCACCCAGACCCATACACCGTTATAGGTGGAAAGACTCTCCCCTGTTGCTTTCGGAGGCTCCTGGGGAAGATTGAGAGCATGCATCGGACATGCCAGCAGACAGGCTCCGCAGCCCGTGCATTTATCATTAACCACGACCATGTCATCAACGAGACTGAGCGCCCCGAACGGACAGGCATCAATACAATTTCCACAACCGATGCACTTATCTTTGTCGACATCCAATAACGGCATGGTACTCCTTACAGAATCTTTTCCACGATAATTTTATCAGCCAGTATGGTCGCGGACTGCTCGATATTATCTGCTGTAATCAAATCCAAAACACCCATGCGTTTGGGTGGGCTGAATATTTTTATCACCTGAGTCGGACTGCCCTTGAGTCCCAATCTGGAAGGGTCTGCTCCGGGCAAATCGGCGGCAGTCCAAGTGGGGATGAGGAGTTTGGAAGCACGGCGAATGTGAGAAAGCGTCGGCCGTCGTGGTTGATTGATATCTTTCACCACGGTAAGCAAGACCGGTAATCGGGCTTCTACGATTTCCCGTCCCTCCTCCAGCAGGCGCTCTACTGCAATGGCGCCGGCTTCGGGGTCAAGCCTGATGATTTTGAAAACATAGGTGAGTTGAGTAATACCAAGCTGGCTGGCAAGACCCGGGCCCACCTGTCCGGTATCACCGTCAATGGCCTGTTTGCCGCACNNGCCAACGTATAGGATGTTGCCCATGAATCCGAACCGGCAAAGGCTCGATCGGACAGCTGGATAGCCACGTCCGCCCCCATCCCAACGGCTTCCTTCAGTGCATTGATGGATTGAGGCGGGCCCAGCGAGATTACGGAAACCCTGCCTCCGAATTTTTCTTTCAGACGCAGAGCTTCTTCAATGGCATACAGGTCAAAAGGATTGATGATATTGTGTATGCCTTCACGGACTAAAGTATTGGTATCCGGACTAATTTTTACGTCCATCGTATCCGGAACCTGCTTAATACAAACAATTATATTCAACTGAAACCATCACATTCTTCAAATGGAAAGATGTCATGTCAAAGATCAGCTCCTGACGAGTAATACCTGGCATTTGGCTCTTTTCATGACCTTATCGACGACGCCGCCCAGCAAATTTTTCAAAATACCGGTTTTCCCATGTGAAGCAATAACGATCAAGTCAATGCCTTTTGCTTCCTGCTCTTTGAGGATCTCCTCATACGGAATACCCCTTATGGTATCGAAAACGATTTCAATACCGGATTGGTTGTCGGTAATCTTTTTGGCTTCCTGCTGCAGTTTATCCATTGCGCTTTTGATGCTGTCTTTATAAATTTTCTGAACGTCTCCCTCATTCAGACAATAATCGACAGCGCACTGCCGAAATCCGTCATCGATCACATGAAAAAGATAAATTGTTGATTTGTTCTGCTTGGCAATGTCTATCGCCTGTTTTAACGCGTTATCCGCATATACTGAAAAATCCGTCGGTACTAATATATTCTTTGGTGCGAACATGATGATGTCCTCCTTTTTTTTGATTATAGAATATATCTTTGAATAGAATTTACAATGAGGGTTGATATGTAGGTTAGCGGTAGGATAAACCTACTATTTCACATCTATCTTGAACCAGGTGGATGCCTTTTTCCTATTATGAGTGATATTTATCGTGACATTCCACGATCCCTGCGTGGGAATCGCCAGGATTGCATGATAATTGTTTTCATGCGGCGAAGCATATGAGCTGTACTTCTTGGCGGACATCCGCAGCAGGGTGGGCTTATTGTAGTCTACCGTAATCATGGCGCCCTTGACGTCTTTGCCGGCGGCATCTTTCAGCCAGATCATATAAATTGCCGGATAAATAATCAACTCGAGAATAGTCGAGGTTATTACACCACTGAAGGAGTCGGTCTATTCAAACAAATGCTTGAAGAAGAATCCCGCAATGATCAATCCGCCCAGTATCGTTCCGACAATGACTAGAAAGGATATTTTGTCCGCATCGATTTTTTTGTCTATGTCGGTTCTGGAAAAAATATATCCCAAAACGATAAACAAGACGATAACAAAAATCCCATGTGTAATCCAGTGATGGCCGGAAAGGGATTTCATCCAACTCTTCAAAGGGTCATAGGATTCTTTCGCAATGATCAGCAGTCCGTTAAAAATGCTTGCGATGAGAAACGATAACCCGAATCCTACAGAAAACTTGTCCCATGCTTGATTTTCAAGTCGCTTTTCCATGTTATTTCCCTCCCATCAGGCTCATTTTGATACCTTTGCTGATCATTGCGCCAAAACCTTCCATGCCCAGTCCCAGAACAACGATCGTTAATGCGATCACGATTGTCAGATTTCTGACTTTCGTGTCTTTAAAAATCTGGTTACGGAAAGTGACGATAGGAAGCAGAATGCTCAGGAAGAGCATCATGAAGAATATATGCTCTTTGGTCTCCATGAAAAAAGAATGGGACCACTTCCATGGTCCGGCCAGGATGATTGATTTATCGCTGTTACTGACGGCGGCGCCATAATAGACGACATACCACCAACCCCCGATCAGATAGGTGAGCCAAAGGAATAGCGTTGTCCCGATACTTGCCAGTTTCAACCGGCGTTGATTCGCCTCGCTGCTATTTGCTGCCTCCACGGCAACCCAGAGGGCAAAGAGAATCCCGAACACGCCGAATATCACATGCGGCATTGTCATTAATTCCTTCCACATGTTGTCACCTCCATTTTTAATTTATCATCCCTTGTCCAGTGATGATATCAACATACAAATATTCATTTAGATAAACCTTTAATCTTTCTTTAACTATCGGCCACGCCAGATCATGTAGATTGCCGGATAAATTATCAACTCCAGGATTGTTGATATTATAAGGCCGTCAATCATGGGGACGGCAATGCGTTTCATCATGTCCACGCCCGGCCATGGCTGAACATGATCAGGATCAGACCGGTCAGGATAACTCTCACTGTCATGATCTTGGGACGGATTCTCTTTACGGCACCATGCATGATGCCCTCTTTCAGATCGGTCGCCATGCCACTCTATGTCTTTAATATATTGATTATTTTAATTCCATCGTTACCTATCATGGTATACATCCTTTTTAAATTTTTACTCTCCTCAGCCTGAGGGCATTTCCGACCACAGAAACGGAGGAAAGGCTCATGGCCGCCGCCGCAATGATCGGGCTGAGAAGAATGCCAAAGTTGGGATAAAGGATGCCCGCTGCGATAGGTACGCCGATGGCGTTGTAAATAAAGGCAAAGAACAGGTTTTGCTTGATATTGGCTATTGTGGCGCTGCTCAAACGCCTCGCGCGGACGATGCCGGTGAGGTCGCCCTTCACCAGGGTAACACCGGCGCTTTCCATGGCAACATCCGTGCCCGTTCCCATAGCGATGCCCACTTGTGCCTGGGCCAGGGCGGGGGCATCATTGATCCCGTCACCGGCCATGGCAACAACATGCCCGCCCTGTTGAAACTTTTTAATCGCCGTTGCCTTTTGATCCGGCAGAACCTCGGCTGCCACTTCGTCCAGATTAAGCTTTTTCGCAACGGCCTGGGCCGTTATCTTATTATCACCGGTCAACATCACAATCCGGATGCCTTCGGCGTGCAGTTGTTTGATTGCCTCGGGTGTGGTTTCTTTGATTGGATCGGCAACCGCAAGCATTCCAGCAATTTCTCCGTCAATCCCCACAAACATGACCGTCTGTCCTTCGGACCTCATAGCCCGGGCATGCTCAGCCAAAGGACCGGTGTCAATCTTGAAATCTTCCAACAACGAACTATTGCCAAGCAATACCTTTTTGCCGTCAATCTCGCCGGAAACGCCCTTGCCGGTATGGGAAACAAAATTACTCGTATCGGTCAGGCGGATCCCCTGATGGACAGCCCCTTCGATAATGGCTGCTGCCAATGGATGTTCGCTGCCTTTCTCCAGTGAAGCCGCCAGTAACAATACTTTGTCTTTATCCATGCCCGGAACCGCTATAACCTGCATTAGTTTCGGCTTGCCCTCGGTCAGCGTTCCGGTTTTGTCAACCACGAGCGTCGTCACCTTCCTCAGGGTCTCGATCGCCTCGGCATTCTTAAACAAGACCCCCATCGTTGCTCCTTTCCCTGTTGCTACCATAATCGACATCGGCGTTGCCAAACCCAGAGCACAGGGACAGGCAATGATCAACACTGAGACAGCGGCAATCAGTGCATAGGCTAACCGGGGCTCAGGACCGAAAAAGTACCAGATGGCAAAAGCAATCAGTGCGATAGCGATCACAGCCGGCACAAAATATCCGGCTACAATATCGGCAAGCTTCTGAATAGGCGCCCGGCTTCGCTGGGCCTCGGCCACCATCCTGACTATTTGCGACAGAACTGTTTCAGTACCTACGTTCTGAGCCTCCATGATCAATGACCCGGTGCCGTTGACCGTAGCACCGATTAGTTTGTTCCCGACATGTTTCTGAACCGGTATCGATTCGCCCGAGATCATCGATTCATCGACACTGCTCAATCCTTCCAGAACGACGCCATCCACGGGAATCTTTTCTCCCGGCCGGACACGCAAACGATCGCCCTTCATGACATGCGCCAAAGGAATATCGCTTTCATTCCCCTCGGTGTCTATTTTTCGGGCAGTCTTCGGCGCCAGCCCCAACAGTTTCTTTATAGCTGTACCGGTCCGGCTTCTGGCCCGCAGTTCCAGCACCTGACCCAGCAATATCAAGACAACGATGACACTCGCGGCCTCAAAATAAACCCCAACGGTACCTTCTGCCGTCCGCATCGAGGCGGGAAAAAGCTGCGGAAAAAACACACCGACTACACTGTAAAGGTAGGCCACCGAAACCCCAAGGCCGATCAGGGTAAACATGTTAAGACTTCTGTTGATGACGGACTGGACACCCCGAACGAAGAAGGGCCATCCCGCCCAGAGGACTACCGGCGTTGCGAGCAGGAGTTCCAGCCATTCATAGGTCCTGGCGGCAGCCAGGGTATCAAGTAACCCGCCTCCCGGAATCATGTCACGCATGGCAATAATCAGCAGAGGAAGTGTCAGGATGGCGCCCACAATGAAACGTTTGTACATGTCATCATATTCCGGGTTGCTCTCTGTCTCGGTCATCGATGCGGTTTTCGGTTCCAATGCCATACCGCATTTTGGACAGCTTCCAGGCTTATCCCGGATGATTTCCGGATGCATCGGGCAGGTATATTCTATCTTTCCCTCTACCGGCATAGTAGTTTTCGGTTCCAGAGACATGCCACACTTCGGGCAATTGCCCGGCGCATAGCGGATAATCTCGGGGTGCATGGGACAGGTCCATTCAGCTTTGGTACTAACTTCTGCCTGCTCTTTTTTAACGCCATCTGCTGCCGCCCCAAGGTACGATTCAGGGTTGCTGTCGAAAGATTCTTTGCATTGATCAGAACAGAAATGATAAGTTTTCCCTTTATAGGATGACGTTGCAACAGCGTCCTCTTCTTTGATGGTCATCTTGCATACCGGATCGGTGATCTTCATCTTTCCCTCACGGACTCGATTACATACCTCAAAATATCGCCACTACCTGTTACACGTGCAAAGAAACCGGCACACCCCGCGGACCGGTGTGTAAGTTGTAAATGGTAACGAACACAAGGCCGGCGTATATCTCGCACTTGTATCCATAACATCATTCAGACTTACTCTTCGGCCCAGTACCAAACGGGGCGGACAGAAACTTTTTTCGAAATGTATTACGTTTCAAGATCGCGCTTCATCCGGTCAAAATCTTCTTTGCTGATTTCACCCTTAGCATAACGTTTCTTCAGGATATCCAGGTGACTTTCACCCTGTGCCGGTGTCTGACCCTTTGTTTTCTGAACCTGAACAATGAAATAGATCAGCACTCCAACGACGATTAAAAAAATAATCCACATAAACATTCCTCCATACCCAAATCCGTAATGCATCATGGGTCCCCACCCACCGGGACCTTGCCCGTCATAGTAACCGGCACCTCCGCAGGACACAAGCAAACCGGTCATCAGCATAGGAAATATGCCAGGAAAATTTTTCATTTTTCGGACCTCCTTATTTTATGGAATCAAAACCATCTGTAATTGTCCTTCTGCAGTCATCGCAAGTTACCAAGGTCAGTCGGTAGATATGTCTTTTCCTAATATACCGATTTTATATAACCTGTTGCCTTGTCAATATGAACCCTGTCAACGAGGTCGTTCTTCTTTGTCAATATCTCTACTTCAAAGGCATTCCCGGTGTCTTTTATCTTACCCAGCTTCAGGTTGGGATTTCTTGAAGACTTTAGATAGTCATTCATCATGGCCGCGGCTTCCTTCGCGTCTATGGTTTTGCCTCTTGACGGATATTGCCTTCCATAGCCACGACCAGTGCCATAATAGTCTCCCATCATGCCGGGCCCCATACCGTAGCCGTAACCGCCCATCATGCCGCGTCCCATACCCCAACCTCTGCTGAATCCATAGCCATGTCCCATGCGTAAGGCATGATCAAACATCGCCAGATGCCAGCGGCTCTGAAGGAGGATAACATTAAGCACTTGAGCTGTATCGCGATCCTCGGCCTTTTTTACCAGCCATTCATAACGGGGTAACAAGTCGCTTTCCATTTTTACACTAAGTTCATAGGCATTCGTCAGAGTTTTATTGTCCACAACAGGGGGGGTCTTCCCATCGGCAGGTAAACCATAGGCTTTAAAAAGTTGCCCGATCCATTCAACATGATTCTCTTCCTGGGGGATGACCATCATATACGGCATGAAGGTGTTGAATTTTCCCTGATCGGCCTCATACTGGGCCAGAGACTCTTTTTCCAGCGTCAGAATCTCCCGGAGTTTTTGGACCCATTCGGCGCTTTTTGGTGGAGGCAGTTTAGCAGGAACATCAATCCAGCCATCACCCATCATGCCGGGCCCCATACCGTAACCACCATAGCCGCCCATCATGCCCGGTCCCATGCCATAACCGTAACCGCCTCTACCCGGCTGACTCTGTGCCGTGCTAGTGCCAAGGACAAATGCCACAACCAGTGCCATTGAAATAATAAAAATGTTCTTTTTCATATGTTTCTCCTTATAGTTTAAAAGGAAATCGAAACGTTCTACAGCGTATGCGAGCAAATACTGAAAAGATGCACTGTCAAAGATCACCTTCTGACGAGTAATACCTGGCATTTGGCTCTTTTCATGACCTTATCGACAACACCGCCCAGTAAATTTTTCAAAATACCGGTCTTCCCATGCGAAGCAATAACGATCAAGTCAATGCCTTTTGCTTCCTGCTCTTTGAGGATCTCTTCATACGGAATACCCCTTGCGGTATCGAAAACGATTTCAATACCGGATTGGTTGTCGGTAATCTTTTTGGCTTCCTGCTGCAGTTTATCCATTGCGTTTTTGATGCTGTCTTTATAAATTCTCTGAACATCTCCCTCATTCAGACAATAATCGACAGCACACTGCTGAAATCCGTCATCGATCGCGTGAAAAAGATAAATTTTTGATTTGTTCTGCTTAGCAATATCTATTGCCTGTTTTAACGCATTATCCGCATATACTGAAAAATCCGTCGGTACTAATATATTCTTTGGTGCAAACATAATAAAATCCTCCTTTTTTTATAAAATATAGGATGTGGTCGGATTTACAATACGGGTTGTTCTGTAGTGAAGTAGTAGTAAGATCCTACTATGCATAGTATATTCGAAATCTCCGCGAGGCATGCACCAACGAGCAATACTCCGTAGTAGAATAATAATGGGCAGCATATGCCGCCCATTATTATCATTTCCTGTTTTTTTGTAATTACAGACTTGCCGAATGCGCAGATACGTCTCCAATGTCAGGCATAATCTCTTCTTTGCCCGGATCGTCGCTTTTTCCCTCTCTGACAGCGCTTACCTTTCCGGATTCAGCATTCGCCATCTTCGGTTCTTCGTTGAGTTTCCAAAGCACTTCTTCCACGTCTTTGTCGCAGACCCTCTCTTTTGCTGCAAATTCACTATTTGGGTCTCTCATAACCTTGTCCATCAGTTTTTTTTCTTCACATTCATCCATACCGGTCTCCTTTGATAATATTGCTGTTAAAACTCTTGCCAACTTATCAAGACTGGAATGCCAGCCTTCCTTCATTCCGCTTTTGAACCCGGTTGCAATTGTTTTTTGCGTAATAAAGATGGGCTTTATCGTCACTAAAGGCAATGGTGGAAAAATGTAAGCATTATGATGGGCAGAAACCCTCAGTGGATCATGTTGCAGAAATGGCCAAAGGTTATTTATAAATAAATCGATGAAAAAGGCGCGTGCACGATCAACGTTATCGGCAGTAGTTCTAAGCTTATGAGCATTTTGTTATTCCTTCGTCCGACCTTATTTTTTTTCCAGAGGAAAGGTCAGACTTGCGCCATACCAGCCAATCACGGACACAACAGGAACGAGAATCAACAACAGCATAGGATAGACGATTCCCACCATATCGGGGAGAAGAATCCTCAGGAGAAAGGCGGCCAGAGAAATTGTCACGAGCAAGGCTGAAAAGAAGATTTTAATGAGAACCGGCCGCATGGGCCTGAGTTGATAATTAAACCACCAGGTAAGAAAACCGGTCAGGATAGCCGGAACGGAAAATAGGATACCAGCCCCCAGGCAGTAAAAGGCGGTCGTCTCGAAACCGTTCACATCCGTAATATGGTTTTGATATGTCATCCTACCATGACTCAATTCCGCTGTCCCGGCCATGTTCGGGATATCACAAGGACTGTGTTTCCATCCTGTTGACAATCTTTTCGTATTTTTCGTGAATCATTTTTCTATCAAATTCATAAAACTCCGCAAGCATCTTATCCAGTTCTTCTTTGCTGAAATATTCCTGGCAGGGAAAAAAGAAGTGCTTGTCTTCTTTTTCAATGTGTACGGGATAAAAACGGGCCAGTTCCTTCATGAGAGTAATAACTTCCTCGACGGTATTTTCACCCTTAAGATACCTTTCTTTGGCATCCACCAGCATACCTGTTGTTTTCCGGGCATACCTGTGATCCTCCATCAACTCGTCTATGATTCGCGCATGTTCCTGAGATAACTTTTTTTTCATGAGATCGCGAAACAGGATATCTTCTTCCTTGCCGTGGTGCAGCCGGTCCGCGTAAATCCGGATAAAATCCACCGCGGTATCTATAAATAATGGGTTCACCTTTTTCTGTTCGTTAATCTTGCTGATTTCACTTTCAAAACTGCGCAGCATCCTTTCGATCAATCTGTGCTCCCACATCAGCGGTCCAATCGGCTTCATATCAACATCTCCTCTTTACAGTGCATTTGATTTATTAGTTGGGTTAATGATCTTTTGAATTTTCAAGATGTTCGTCATGTACTCCTTTTCCGGTTGCATTCAGATGAATCCGTTCAACATAATGCGTATAATCAACATACGCCTTGACAAACTGCCGCCCCTTTTCGACGCTTTCATCCTTGTGTTTGTATGTTTCCGCCGCATGCGCGTAACGCGTCCTTATGCCGGCAGCAACATCGTCCGTGATCATTTTAACAAGCTCATCAGGGGAGCCGCTTGCCAGGGCTTTATCTGCTTCAATAATCGATGGCTCTACCTGGCCTGCCGGTTTCAGGCCGGTAAAAGATGCTCCTTCGCTGGCACGGTGGATTTTGACGAGAGTTGCAAAGAAATGATCTTCTGCTGTTTTGGCGTTTTTTTTGCCCCTGGCACTGAGTGCCTTTGTAAAAGACGTGCGAACAACCTTTTCATCCTTGTCTCTTACCCATTTGAGAACAGGGGTGACATCTTCGGTATCCAGTGCCTTGCGGGCATCCTGAATGACGGGTCCATCCAAAGTGTCGCAGTGCGCAATGGCAAAGCTGTACATTCCGAGTGTCAGTGTTGCCAGAATCGCAACTGCCATAATTATTTGAAATAAAACTGGTTTCTTTTTCATGGATAAGCTCCTTGCTTGGTATTAAATTTCTTTTGTTTTCATAATGCACCGGAGCCGTTTACAACCGCCTTCGGTGTCATAAAAAGAATCTTGATATCAGACCATAAATTCCTCTTGCGAATATATTTTAAGTCAAGGCGTACCATTTCATCAAAAGTAGTCCGGCTTCTGCCCGTGACCTGCCACAATCCCGTGATACCGGGCGTACAGGACAAGAAACGCCTGCGATGCCAAATATCGTAAAGTTCACATTCATAAGGGATGGGAGGTCGGGGCCCAACTAAAGACATATCTCCCATTAAAACGTTGATTAATTGCGGAAGTTCATCCAGGCTTGTTTTTCGTAAAATATGACCGATGGGTGTAATACGGGAATCGTTGGTTAGCTTGAAAACACCTGGTTCCACGGCGGCACTATTCTGCTCACAAATGTATTTTTTTATATAACTACGATGATCTGCCGAATCACAATTATTTTTCATCGATCTGAACTTGAGCATGGAAAATACTCTACCGTTCAAGCCAACTCTTTGCTGTTTGAAAAATACAGGTCCGGGGGATGTTGCTTTTATGGCTGCGGCAATCACAAGAAATAGAGGAAACAGGCAAAGCAGCGCCAGTCCGCTTCCAATGATGTCGATGACTTTCTTGATCGTCAGGGATAATGTTTTATTAATATTTCGGTTGGTCAAATCGGGATAAAGATTAATATCAAACATTTTGTCGCTAGATGAGACGCCATTATTTTCGGGATAATGATGGAATGAATATTCAATTTTATCAATCTCGTCGGTAACGAGTCTTTCGCGGAGGCAATAAGATATTTTATGAATGACTGATTTGATAAAAGTGGCTTGCTCACTTGCAACTTCCATAAAAATAATGCCGATGGTGTGATGCTTATGATACCAGCCCCGAATATCGACTTCTCGCAGAGATGGAAGCAATGCTGCCTTAATGCATTCGATGGTTTCTCCTTGCCGGGATGCGGTCATGAGTTTGGAAATATTTAGAAGTTGCAGGATAAATGGTTTTTGGGATCGTTCTGTACGCATTCTTTCGACCCGTAACATATAGCGGAAATGGATTTCATCATGGAACACATAATCATTATCATGCGTACTATCCACCAGTTTCATTATACTTCCGGAAAATACTAGTGATTTTATCTCTAAAACTCTTTCGGGAAGATTCATAATATTTTCCTCTCTCCGTAAGGGTTAAGTCATAAATCATTCATAACAAATCGCAGATCGTTCCGGATTGTTTCAGCCAAACACATTTATGCAACCAGATTGTAAGCGGCCGGATTAAGCGGTGATCCGGTGGTAAAGACACGAGCCGCGAGTTCCCGATCCAGCATTAAGATTCCTTCCTTTGAATTTTCAACCATAGCCAAATCACGACAGACCTTATCCGTATTTTTTTCTTCTTCAATTTGTTCATTCAGAAACCAGGAGAGTAGCGGTTCTGAGGTAAAGTCATTCTCTGCACGACATATTTTGGCGAGATCAATAATTTTGCCAGTGATAAATTTTTCATGCTCATAGGCATCCTGCCATGGCTCCAGTGGTTTTTCCCACGTTGTTTTGATCTGTTTGATGTCTGCCAAGGTGATCTGGCCGCCTCTATCGAGGATGTGATCATAAAATTTCATAGCATGAATCATTTCCTCGTGCGCCTGACAACGCATCCAGTTCGCCATCCCATCAAGATTCTGCGCATGAAAATAAGCAGCCATTGATAAATAAACGTAGAAGGATTCCAATTCATGCGTGATCTGTTCATTCATTGCATATCTAACTTTTTCTGTGATCATTTTGCTGACCTCCTTTCAAGGTATTTCATTTTTACAAATCATTCTGCATTTTCCATTTTCTGGTTATCCAGGTATTCTGATGGTGCCTGCAAAAGTCCGATAGCTTTTGGCTTATGCTCTATGGCCAAAATATCTTCATTTAAGTATCGGTCCAGCATGCCATGGATACGATTTGTCAAATATTGCCATTCTTTCTCCGAATTTTGCTGACTCATAGATAACCTCCTTTGATAAATTTTTTTATGATCTTTAATAAATCACACGATCATATCTGCAATCACGTGTGGTTTTTTCTGTTACAAATTATTGCAAAAGGAGAATGAAAACAATGCGGGTTAATTGTAAGAGGAACAGTAGGAAAAGCCTACCACTGTTCTCAATGAGCAGATTGAGGAAAGGCGTATAATTTTTCCCTTACCAAACATTGTGACTCCAATACAATATGCCGTGCCGCATTAGATATAAAAGAAAACATTAGTCTTGCACAAAGGCCAAGAGCGGTAATAAAGCTTTTTCATGATTTAGACGAACGGCTGTTAGAAACATGGTGAGGGTCGGCATATCTGAACGTGTTGCCATGATGATTTCAGGTCATAAAACAAGGTCGGTCTTTGAACGATATAACATAGTCAGTGAAACAGATTTGAAAATCACCTCACAGAAGCAAGAAGCATATCTTCAAGCACAGACAAGCACAATTTTGGTTTTTCCTGCCGAAGCAAATCAAGAAGCTCTGTCAATATCCCAATGATTACTGGTACCTGGGGTGGGAATTGAACCCACACAGAGGCAAGCTCCGAGGGATTTTAAGTCCCTTGCGTCTACCAGTTCCGCCACCCAGGCCCATGTGAATTACACAAAAAGTTGCGCGGTTTATAGTATGTTTGCTTTGGTGTGTCAAGGGTTTGATCAACTGCTGTAAGAAGCAAATGATTTGTCCGGTTTTGTAGCACATAAACTGTCCGGTTGCTAAGTTAC
>MTKZ01004445.1_pt1 | contig 35037 bp, 25 predicted proteins | sample 1042781 | NCBI WGS metagenome assembly MTKZ01 (sample SAMN06212207, study PRJNA360539) | anaerobic digester metagenome | biome: Wastewater treatment plant; material: sludge; isolation source: anaerobic digester fed with sludge from wastewater treatment plant | place: Denmark: WWTP Viborg ...
ATGTGCCCGCCAGTGTCGTCAATGCGGATGATGTCTGGTATTTTATGGTAAAACCCGCCAGTATTGGCGGCCTGACCGGTACACCGGTTCTTTCGCCTGTGATTACCGTTCTCGGTGTGCCCATAGTGGAACGGGTTGTCCCGGGCCAGGGGTTAACCATCGGAGGGGACCGTGTTACCATTCAGGGAAGGCGCTTTTCCAACGTGCTTTCCGTAACCTTTGACGGCGTGCCGGCTACCGCTATTCAAAGTGCCGGCAGCACAGAATTGTCCGTGATTACGCCTGTTCATGCGGCCGGGCCGGTTACGGTGGCTGTAGAAACGCCCGGGGGTATCGGACGGCTGGTGGATGCCTTTACGTATGTGGGCGACCAGGATGAGCCCAGGGATGAAGATGAGGTGGTAAAAGAAGGCAGCCTGTTTGGGTGCGGACCGCGCGAAAAGCGTCTTGCATCCCTCTGGTATGATTTAATGCCTGCCGCCCTTGTGGCTTTTTTGCTGGCGGGCAGAAGGCTGCTACGTAGAAATCCGTCGCACTAATTGCGACGGCCTGAATGCGGCGCCCGTTATAAATACGGGTGCCGCGTTTTTTTATGTCCTATCCAATCCTTTTCGGGAACGCCGTGTTACCCCCCCCCTATTGCCAGGAAGATGACACCTGCTCCAGGCGGCTTATTCACCGGTTTCCGGGTATTCGGCCCGTACAAAGATCCTGCCTTTCGCTTCGGGCAGAAACACACACTCCCGGTCCGCGTCAAAGTCCGTATACGGTGTTCCGTTGACATACACGGAGGCCATTTGTGCGCCTCGGGGATGCCTTAAGCGTATGATGGTCGAAGCCGCCCGACAGGGCTCGGGCAACAAGATCTCCGCTTCAATATTTCCCTTGTCTGCATGTGACCTGATGGTATACCCCACGGTGCCGAATTGGGTCGGCGCGTTGCGCACCGTCACCTGCTGTCCTTCGNNCGCCACCAGCATCATCCGGGTCTGCGCCAAGAACCACCCCGTTTCGTGTGGCTTGTCCCATGCGCCGCCGTTGCCGAAATGTTCCCAGATGTTGAGATTCTCTGTGTTGAGCAGGCTTGGGAGGGCGTTAAAATAGGCGCGAATGAACGGCTTGACATCGTCCCGCAGCGCATGTAATTCCACCAGTCGCGTATAGTAGGGCTGTACTTTCGAGAAACCACCCAGGTGGAACCAGTCCGCATCGGTCTCTTCGCGTGCATAAGCACCCATGCCAGCCTGCAAGCACCAGAAATCCTCGAGGTACTCCGCAATCCAGCCAGTTTCCTTGGGATGGGTAAAGGGATCCAGTACCCCCAGTGTCACCAGATTGTGAGCGCCCATGCTCATGTCCTTACCCCAGGAGCGCCCGCCGTCTTCGTTGGGGTACAGGTCCATGACCCGGCCGAAACACCCGAAATGAGCGGGACAATAGGGGATCCACGCGCCGTCGCGCCGTTGTACCGCCGGGGACCGCTGCTGTGTCCAGGTATAGGCGCGCAGGATATTCTCACGGAATGCCGCTGCCGATTTCATCAGGCCTTCCGCTCCGGGATAGCCGATGTCCGCGAACGCCTGTGCCATACCCGCCAGCCCGGCGTAATACTCGCCTTGGGGCCGTGCCTGGTAGGCAAAGCGGTTCCAGTCCGCCGAAACGCCCGTAGTGACTAGCCCGTATTCAAAGGGTTTCGTACCGTCTCCATTAACCCGTTTTGTTTTCTCACTCTCGCCTGCAATCCAACGGCAGGCGCTTTCGATCCGCGGAGCGACCTGCTTAAGCCACGCCTGGTTCCGGTATCGGCTGTAATGGTCCGCCAACGTCCACAAGTGCCAGCCAACGCCCATAAGGGTATAGCCGGTGGTAAGGAGACCGTTCGCGTTGTATCGCTTAATAAAATACTCCAACGAACGGCGGGCGAATTCTTCGTGACCCATCAGGCTCATGCCGTGGATGATAGCCTGGGACTCGCTTTCCAGGGGACCGTACCGGTCCGCACCGCACCAGGGTACTACGCGCTGCGCTTCCGCCTCGTTACGTGCCGTCATCAGGCAGTGGACCTGGCCTGCGTAAATGACATTCTGCAGCAGTGGTTCGGGGATGTCTACCTGCAGTGCCGGCGCCATCACCGCGTTCCAATAGGCCCGGGTGGAGTCATCCAGGCTTGTGGCGTTCGGGAGGGCAACGCAGTCCTGACGCGAAGCGTCCCAGCCGGGCAAGTATAACGTGTAGTGGCGCCGAGCCCCGGCCTCAAGCATGCTTTCTAAGAAGAGCAGGCCCCGGTCCGCTGACAGCGATGTTTCGAGGGATTCCGGAATGTCCACATAAGCGACCAGTATCTGGTCCCTCATTACCGCCGCACCCCGGGGTAGCGGAATGATTGATGCGGGGCGCTGCCGTTCCGGGTTGAGAAAAAAATGCAGTTCCAGTCTTGTCTCTATTGCTTTTTCCGTGGGATTGTCCACCACAAGCTCGGCGGTGAACAACGGCTTAGGCTGCAGCCATCCCGGCGTGTCCAAAGGAAGTTCCAGACCGATTGGCGCAGTGAAGGCCCGCTGCCGTAACCGGGTGCCATTGCCGGTGGTATAGGACGTGTTCTGGATGGGCATCCAGCCGTCTTCCAGTTGTCGTTCTTCTTTTTTCAAGGGTTCCCCGTTCACAGTCATATCCACAGTGAGCGGATACTCCGGGTTGGCAATCGCTTCGTGGCGGTCTGTGCCGGGGGCAATAGGGGGATCGAAACGATGCTGCACGCCACCATCTTCATATACCGTAAACTTGTGGTTGTCACATGCCAGGGAGAGCATGGTGGGGCCGTTATTCTGTACCGTGCGGTGTACGTGTTCCATGGCCCGGCTGAATTCCTGGTCCGGAAGGGCGCGCACCGCGCTGAGGATGCTTTCACGCTCCTCCAGGGTTTTCTTATGGGTCTCCAGGGTGATGCCAACGGGTTCGCGGGCGATAAAGAGCCCGTAATCGGGCATGTACACGCAACCCTGTTCGAGCACGTCGTCAAGCGCCACGGCTACCTGCCCTTCCGGCAGGCCCAGGCGCAGGATGGCCCGGTCCGATTTAACCCGGCCTGGACAGGGTTTGAGATGTTCAACGAAAATAGGCAGCTCTCCTGACAGGTCGGCTTCGAGATGGAATGGGGTATCTCCGGGCGCAGGTTCCAGGAAGGCGCCGTTATACAAGTCCAGGGTGGCATGGGGATCTCCTTCCGGTTGCTCCATCGTTATCCGGAGGCGGGAGGTAATTCGTTTCGACAGCGTGTACACCTGCATGGCGCGCAAGCAGACGGGGCGCGTCGCAGGCGGGAAAATCCAGCGCACTTTTTGAACGCCGATTTTCGATTGCCACAGGGCGGTCCGGGGAATTTGAAATCTCCACGCCTCGCCGACCAACTCCGCCCGTGCGTTCACGGGTATCCAATCGCCCTGCCATTCCGATTCCCCCGTCCACCATTCGAGCCGCGCGCCGGAGAGTGCCGCCGGGTCCATGTCCGTATCCGGGCGCAATTGCACCTCGATGGGGTATCGGTTCTCATACCACTGCAGGCCAATACAGGATTCCGTGCCGGGCGTGAACGGGACTGTATACAGGCCGTCGCTGTCGGCCACCACAATATCGCCGAGGAAAACCTGCCCAGGAGAGAGTTCCTCCACCCGGCCGGGATGGGAACCTTTTTGGCCGGGCGGCCAGGTCATGACCTGCGCGAAAGGCGCGATATCAAAACGAGGCTCTTGATTTCGAGGCATCGCGGCCTCTGCGGGTTCAAGGGACAAGTTCACCCAAGTGGCCAGGTCGCATTCCCTGCCATCGCCTCCATCCTCGACCACCAGTTCCAGTTCCTGTACGCCCGCCAACTCCACCCGCACCGTCCGCGCCGGATCCCCCTGCACTATCCGCCCGCTGTTAAACCGTTCCCCGCCGTCCGTAATAACCTTGAAAACCACGCTGCCCCGGTCATGATCGGGATGGTCCTGCACCCCGACCTCCGCGGTGAACAAGCGGTATTCACCATGCAAGTCCGCGACGACCCGGCAGGGCGCATGCAGACCAAGGCCGTTCGCGTAAGGTACGGAACCGATTTGCAGCGGGCGCCCCGTCTTATCCGGAGCATGGGCGGCCGTATTCAAGCCCACTTCACCCCAGCCGGTTTCACAGTAGACGATGGTCCCTTCGAACGATATGGGTTTGATACTGGATGCAGGTTCTCCGAAAAGGAGTATTGCTGCCAGTAGAAACAACCATCCGGATTCGTGTAATGCCATGAAAAGCCTTTCCTTATGTGCGTGCGGCGCGGGATTGATTCGTGTTTAAATGGCAGGGTTTCTGGAAGAAGCGATATCGTTTTGGAGTGTACCATAAGTGGCGGTTCTGTTACCCGATGGTTATCAGCATCCTCCTTAACTCCTGCCAAAAGCGTATTTCTTCCGTGATAGCCCGAGGGCGGGGGAGAATGTTGGGCTACTATTTCTGTCCTGGCAGACTGCGCGAGAAAGGTATGCCCTTCAGATAATCGCGCTGCACCGTCTTCTCGTTCGACTTGGCTTCAAGAGGCGGCGGTTCCTGTTACCGTGTCAACGCTAAGTCCAGTTCATGGTTCCCCACATCCCTCCAGAAACAGGCATCCAGGTCTTCCCCGCGATTTATTGCCGCCTTTAATAGTGAGCCAAGAACAAGAGTGTCAATGATTGCAGTGTTAGTGATCTACTGGCGGAAGTGCAAAAACAAGTTCAGGAATCACTACTTCCCAGCGGTCACATTCTATTGACTCCGCGTATATCGGGTCACTGTCGCCACGAAACCTGACGAGCATTGCATGAACACGGGCCCGGGTGCAACACAGTTTTGGGGGCGGTGTAAAACTCCGGGCAAGCCGCCCGACAATACTCCCGTTATGCTCAAGAACCCATTGTTCGTTTGCCCGTAGTAATTGAAGAGCGTCACCGGGTTGAAGGTGTTTCAGTTTACGGTGAAGAATGTTTCCTGGAGAGAACCTGCCTGCAAATCCAAGGTCGACCTGACCGGGAGTCAAGGTTATATATTGTCTTTCTAATTCACGAGATGGCATAACAGGCGGAGGAGCGGTTCGCACAAAGACACCGGGATGTTCCCGCAGTCTGTTATCAGGGCCTACGGATTGTGGCATGCACGCGAGTGTAAGCGTTTTTCGAGCGCGGGTCATGGCCACATAATAAAGCCTGCGGGATGCGTCCGGGTCTTCATCACGCCCATGTTCCTGCCAATTCCCGTCCAGTACTGCCACGTGATCAAATTCCAGGCCTTTCACCCGGTGTGCAGTAACTAAAAGAAGGCCCCGCTGTCGTTTTCGTATCTCACGCCCCCACTCCGCGAGCCATTCCTTTAAATGAATGGCAGGAAGCGGTATGTCACCACATTCAAGACGATAACTATCAATGGCTTCTCGTAAGAGTTCCCACCATGGCCCGGTGGTCTGTCGTTTCAGAAAGACATCAAGTTCCATGGGTTCCAAAGGATTAGAACCACACTTGGACAGCCATTCCACAAGCAGTTGCGTTTCACGTAATCTCCAAAACTGCGGAGCGTCATAATCGGCGAGTTGTGCGGGGATATTGCTGGCCTGGCAATAGGCATAAACCGGTTGTAACTGTTTCCACTGCCGGGCAATGACGGCAGTATTATTCCAGATCCATTGGGAGTCGAGCCTTGACAGTCGAAGCATTTCAGCCATGACCTGTTCCGCCTGGGCGGTTTCCGCACCGTACACATTCAGGATTTGCACCCGTCCCCGACCAATGGGGTCCAAGTCTTCCCACCAACCACCTTCGGGCTCCTTTTGGCGCGCTCTGTCTATCACAATTGGGTGGCCGGATTTCATTCTGTTTCTGGCGCCATCAATGAGGACGTTCGCCGTGCGAATGATATTTACTGTAGACCGGTAGTTTTGTGTAAGGTAAAAAATCTTGGCCTGATAATCCTCCTGGAATTGCCGTATGTATTTTACCGAGGCGCCCGCAAAGGCATAAATGTTTTGGTCGTCGTCGCCAACCGCAAAAAGAGACAGTTTTCTTTCTGAATCGTTAAGCGTACGACCTGCCAGTGCCGCGATCAGTTCATATTGTTCCGGGCCAACGTCCTGGTATTCATCCACAAGAATCCATCTGAATCCCGAAAGCAAGCGTTCCCGCTGCTCATCAGCATCCTCCGGAGGCATGCCTTCGCCCTTGAGCAACCGGGCGGCATCAATAAGCACACGTTTAAAATCGGAATCCTGCACCATGGTTTCGGCAAAACTGGCTCCGATAAGCCGCATGGCCAGCGCGTGACACGTTAACACCGTTACCCCGTTTGCATCGTCAGAAATCAATTCCCGGAGTCTGCGCCTGATCTCCACCGCCGCATGACGGTTATATGCCAAGGCAAGTATACCGCGCGGATTCTCACGATTTACCCGAATCAGATAAGCGATACGATGTACAAGAACCCGCGTCTTGCCAGATCCCGGCCCCGCCAAAACCAGTGCATTTGCCTTTTCTCGTTCACCCGAAACAATTGCGTGCTGTTCCCGGTTAAGTCCTCCAACAATCGCCTCCCATGACGCATCGCCGGTTTTTCGTTTCAGCGCCTTTGTGTCCTTCGGGAACCAGCGCGAAATAAAGTCCTTCCTGCTGAGTCCGAAATAGTCACTGGCAAGTTGCCGGGCACTTCTGGAATCTGCAAGTCCCTGTCGGGCATACTCGGCCATCACGTGAATTTGGACAACCTGTTCGTCATAATGGTCTTTCAGTTCCGCGTAATCATCCTGCGCGAAAGAACGTTTGCCGGGTTTTACTAGGATTCGCATGGCAGGACGAAAAACAATCATGCCTTTGCCCAGACGAACAATCTCTTGTTCATGCAACCATAGCAGGGCTCTTTCTACAAGGCGCGGGATATCTTTTGCCTGGGCCTGGATATGGAGGTCCGATTCCAGGGCGGCGTATAAATTTCCGAGCGTTGTTGTCACGAGGAGATCGTTGCCGCGCACATCCGGAGAAAGACAGGCAAGCAGGTGGGCCACAAGCAAACGCGCACCGGTTCTTCTCAGTTCCGCCGTTTTCTTCAGAGATTCCCAGTCGCGCTGCAATAACACCTGAACCGTTTCCGGGTCTATTTTGCGCAAGCGAACACTGCCAATACCCGGGTCTTCCGACTTTCCATCGGATTCCATGCTTTGCAGCAGACGATAAAGCCGTTCGGGGAGGGCCTGCTCATAACCGTCATCCTTGAGACGCTGGGTGACACGCCGCAGGAACAATATCGACGACTCACCTTTTTGAAGGTCCGGTTCGGTTTCCTGAAGCAGTTCTATAAATGCCGACTCCAGCGTGGCAGTGGCTTCCATTCTTTTCCGGGACGCATTTTCTACACCACTATGAACCAGCGCGGTAAAAATGGAATCGTTGGAAAGGATGCCGCACCTTTCCAGGTCATGCATCGCCCGGGCCACCCCAGAGGAAGACAGGCGTGACGCGCCCATAAGTTCATCTGTTGTCACACCTTCCCGGGGGTCGGCGCTGACCAGCAGTTTTAAAATGGACCGAAGTTGACCACGATAGGGCATTGGAAACGTTTCAAGACGAACATCAGCCTCCTCAAGGGAAGGAACGTGCAAACTGGAAGGGAAAACCTGGTACACGTTCTCTTCCCGGGACACCAGATGCGGTTCTTCCAGCCAGGCCACAGCGGTGCGCACGCGTGTATCTTCTGTATTCTTATCGCGTTCGACTTCATTGTCTTCATCGTTGGACAGGATTTCGCCGGGAGTGGCATTCACTTCTACCGGTTTATCAGGCGGCCTGTGCCGGCCTGCCATCCTGCGAAGTGCCCGCAACACAGCCTGAATTTCATGCAACGGAAGTTGTGACGTCGCAGACAAGCCAAACTGTTGCTCAATATCTTTGTCACAATATAGCAATACACATCTTGCCGGCAATTGGTCCCGACCCGCGCGCCCCGCTTCCTGCAGGTAGTTTTCCAGTGAACCCGGTATTTCCGCGTGTATCACCAGCCGTACATCCGGTTTGTCTATTCCCATGCCAAAAGCGTTTGTGGCGGCAATGACACGTATTTCCCCCGTTATGAATCGCTTCTGGGTGGTCTTTTTTACTTCCGGTGTAAGGCCGGCATGAAAATGGGCGGCAGGCCACCCCATACTGACAAGAAAGGCGGCTACTTTTTCAGTTTGTTTTCGCGTGGCACAATAAACGATTGCGCCGCCACTGCCATCTTCCGGCAATTGACTTTCGAGAAGTTGGTGGATATCAGAAAACTTGTGCTCCGGCGTGGTCTCGACAACCGCAAAATCCAGGTTATCCCGATTGGCGCCCCCATTGAAGACCAGGAGGGTTACACCCATGGTGCGTTGGAAATAGTCCGTTATGTCCCGTATTACGTCAGGTTTGGCTGTCGCTGTGAGGCACAGCACGGGCGGCAGGGGGGCTTTACCGGCGGACTCCCGTATAAACCGTCCGACATAGCGGTAATCCGTCCGAAAATCCTGCCCCCATTTTGAAAGACAGTGCGCCTCATCGAGTATCCATGCGCCAATCTCCCGCTGTTCAACGGACCGGCGGAACCCGCGGTTGCGCAACTGCTCTGGAGACACCAACAAGATTGCGCAATCCCCCAAACGAATCCGTTCCAGCACATCGGCACGCTCGGGCATGGATAAAAGGCCGTTGAGAGCAAGACATGAGGTGATTCCCCTTTCCCGCAAACCGCGCACCTGGTCCTCCATGAGCGCGACAAGCGGAGAAACAACCAGCGTGAGGGCGCCGGTGTTTTCATAACGGGAAAGGGCGGGCACCTGGTAACACACGGATTTGCCCGTGCCCGTGGGCAGTATCCCCAGAACATGGCTGTGGTTCATTGCTGCGTTTACAATGGCTTCCTGCATGGGCGTGCCATCTCTACAAAGAGGCACCGGACGAAAGTCCGAAAATCCGAACCAATGCTTAAGCACCCGCTTGGAGTTATGATGCTCCTGGCACCAGTCACACAACGGATCCTCGCAACGTGTGTCCCGAAGCCGTTTTACGAGTCTTGGCGCTTCAGGGAACTCATGACGTACCCAGGGGGGTATCACCGAGTTGCCGCCAGCGACCGACAACCATGCCAGCGCATACGCCATGGGCCATCCCCTAAGGGATGGTTGCTCGAGCACCCCTTTACTATGATTTACGCAAGCGGAAGGCGCCAAACACGCAGCAACCGCAGTGCATCCCTCCTCATCCGTTGGAAGTGTTGTCTTTCGGACCATATGGAAGAAATGGTCAAAGCCATTTTCTTCCGGACAAGACCCCGTCAGCCAGTGGAAGGCGGTGAGCAGACCGGAATTTTCCTCCGTTAAATGACGGAAGGCCTTTGTCTCATCTTGGAATAATGCAAGACAAATGCGTACATCCAGTTCAGGATCATTCGCGTTAAATCTGAGAAGTCCACCATCCTTATAATGCTTGACCAGCTTGTGGTAGGGATTTCGAGGAAAGGCAAGCGGGCTTAACCGAAGCGTATCAATAACGGGCAAGTCAAGGAGCCGGAGTCCGGGCGCAGCGGCCTGAAGATGAGGAATATCGAAGGCGATTATATTGTGCCCCACCAGAAATTCCGAACCTTCGGCAAAGGAATCCAGTTCCCTCAGTGCATCAGGAAGATGACTACCCGAAAATAGAAACGGTTTGTCGATACAATCTCCTCGCAGGGCAGCCATCCGATAGATTTGCCCTGATTCACGATTGACTTCCAAATCGATGGCGATGCATCTGTCAATAAAAAATGGCGGAATGAATTTATCTGCTCCCTGCTTTTTTAAGTTTGTTTCTATTCAATACCATTAGACAATCATACCAAGATATTCCGTGTATTTCTAGTTACAACTAAACATCTAAAGTTACCTAAGAACTTTAGTTTTGTGCAAAAGACTGCACTATTCTACAATCCGGAAGCGAGGTTGGAGAAGGAAGGGAACAGCAGAAAACGCCTGGAAACACAGGGCAAAAGGGGGGAAAAGAATGGTGGGCCCTGCTGGAATCGAACCAGCGACCAAGTGATTATGAGTCACCTGTCCACGACTCAAAAAAGCCCGAAAACATTGACGAAAACGCGAGCTCTGAAATACTTGCCACTGAATTTACCACTCGAAATGAAAAACTTGCCACTCGGGAAACCCTTCTCGAGGCCTTGAAGACCCTCGCGAAAGAGGATCTCCTCGGGCTCTTGACCGAACTCCTGAAAGACCATTAACCCCGGACCGTCTCCCGGCTCGGGGCGGTCCTGGGGCGGGGGGTGGTCCAAAACATACCTCGAATGAACACGAACTTCCCGCGGACCTGGTCGAAGTGGGCGCGGACATTTCGGAATAGGCGGTTGAACTAAACGCGGTAAACCGCTCATAATTGAATCACGCTTAACGCCTGGGGTCGCTCCCCGGGCATAAACGACCGCTCCCGGCTCGGACCCGCTTTTGTGTGTCCTCACGAGGCCCCGGGCCGGGGCGGTCACAACATGAGGACACATGACATGAGAGACATTCAATTCTCAACCCAGACCGATTTACAAGAATTTCTGATTGAAGCCTTCAGGCTTCCCGGCGAACACGCAGGGGCGCGGCGGTTCAACCTTGCGGTCCTGCTTGACCTTGCCGCGAATCGGACCAGCGAAGTAATCCCTATGACCCGGGGCGGTGCCCTGGCTTACGTTTTGAAGCACTTTCCCAGCCTGCGGCTCACCCCGAGGGGGCGGGCTCTGGCTGAAAAACTCGGCCTGGTAAAAGACCTCTTTGAGGTGGAAGACGGAAAGGCTGACCCGCCAAAACCTACTGGCAGTTGGGCGAAGCGGCTCGGGGTGAAGGGCGCGAAGTGGGAAGACATTTCTATCACGGTTGCCCCTGGCGGGACCATTGTTAAATTCCCCGAATGTAAACCGATTATTGAGACATGGGCGGGCGACCCTGGTTTCTTGACCAGGCGGGAGGGACTGCTATTAAAAGACTTCCAACTAACGGCGACCCTTGAGGCAAAGAAGAATACTGTCTCCATTTTGAGAGTGGCACTCAAGAAGGCCGCGGGCATTTCCGAAAACCCGTTTACATGTGAGGACGGTCTATATACCAGGAGGTTTACTATGGGCGACCAGGGCGGCGGCGGAGGCGGCGAATCGGAAGAGCGATTCAATGACGGTTACCAGATTAGGACCGCTCGAAGGCGGTAACGGTCTCAAGGTCTCGGGCGGTCTCGGTGAGACCGTACCAAGAGGTTTTATTATGACCCTATAAACATTGAATGAACTTAACGCGGGCGCGGTCTCGGTCTCGGAAAGACCGGCATTTCTCCTGAAGTAGAAGCCTTGAATTGGCAAGGTTAAAACTTTCGGAGGTTTTTTTTATGACTGAATTGTTAGGTATTCCAGAACTACAGGGGCTCTTAAAATGCTCCAGGCGGGCCGTTATTCGGTGGCGGGACAACGGTACTCTCCCTCCCGCTCTCAAACTTGGGCGGCTGGTACGGTGGCGGCGCGGTGACGTTGAGGCGTGGATCGAGAACGGTTGTGTCCCCGACCGGCTCACGCAGGGCCCGGGCCGGAGGGCGCGGTCATGACAGGCGAACAACTCGCATTTGAAAAGACGGGTAAGGTCGAAACGCCCAAAGGACAAACCGTCATGCTGGAAAGTATGACACTCGACGCCTTCCGGGCTTGGCGGCAGACTGAAGGCGTCATTATCTTGACGGGCTGCGGTTACGAGTTGAAATTGGATTCCCGGTGCTATCTTCCGGACCTCAAAAACGCGCTTGACGGTCTTCTCGTAAACCTCATGGCTCAAGAGTTGCGGTTGTTCGAGGAGTAACCCGTGAAACGGTCTTCCCGCTTGAACACATACGGACGTTCCGCACACGGGGTATTTATTAACGGCGAACTCCGGGAGAGTCTCGCTTATAAAGTACTTACCCCGGCGGCGCGGCTGGTCTTAATTGACTGGATCGGGAAATACATGCAACTTTCCCGCGGCGACACCTCCCGTATTGAAAACATGAGCTTCACATTTTCCGACCTAAAGGAAAATATTTCATACCGGACATTCGCAACGGCGCGGGCCGAAATTTTGAGGCGCGGTTTTTTCAGGGAGGACCCAGACCAGCAAACAGGCATACCAGGCTCTAGGAGGCTGTACACGCCTTCAACGGCGTGGAGGGCATACCAGCCATGCCCCGAAGAGCAAAAACGCCTTGACGCGGCGGCACGGGACCGAAACGCGGCGGTTAAGCGGTGGGCTCGATTTAAGACGGACCAAGCACTAAAAAAACAGGGGCGGCGGCATGAGTAAAAGACTTTTTGACGGTGCAAAAATTACACGCGTACCGTATGCAAAAATTACATGCGTACCCTCCCCCGTTCATGGTCTACCGTATGCAAAAATTACACGCGTTAGGGGGTATTCCCGTATGCAAAATTTACATGCTATTAATAATTACCAGGGGATAGGGGGGAATTCTACGGACAGTTACGCGCATGAATTCGCGGGGGATTCAGCATGAACACGGCGCACAACTTCACAGCGGACCTCGAACGCAGTCACTCCATAACCGGCGCGGCTTTCTGGGAGGATCTGTACCGAGGTCTGTTCCCTGATCTTCAGGCGATACACGCCCATAATGAAGACGGACAGGGACAGCGGGCCGGAGTAGACCGGACCGTCATTCTCTCAAGCGGGAAAACACTCTGGGTTGACGAAAAGGTCCGTTACCGTGATTTCCCTGATATCGCTCTCGAAGAATGGACTGATTTCGACCGGGGTATTCCGGGCTGGATTCAAAAGAGACTTCTCTGTCATTACTTCTGCTATGTCAACCTTCCGGGAGGAAAAGCCTACCTCCTACCGACTGAACAGACACAACAGGCATGGAGGGAACACAGCGACGAATGGAAGGCGACTCGGGAGCCCATAACCGCATTGAACAGAGACCCAAGGACCGGGCGCAAGTGGGAGTCTGTTTCCTGGGGTATTCAACCCGAGGAACTCTTCCCGGCAATCGGACAGTGTCTTCGGGTAACATTCGACCCGTCAACAAACGGACTAAATGGAGGCAGCACATGAGCGAGAACAGAGACACACGGGGACGCTTTACACAAGGAAACCGGCTCGGGCGCGGGAACCCCTTCGCCAGCAAGGTCAACAAATTGAGGGCGGCATTACTTGAGGAGGTCACGGAAAAGAATATTCGCGCCATTCTGAAAAATGTTGTTAAGCAGGCTGAACAAGGTGACCTGGCAGCGGTCAAAGTTGTACTTGACCGTGTTTTCGGCCCGCCCTTGCCAGCGGACATTATTCAGAGACTCGAAGACCTCGAGCGAACCATAGGAGACCAGAATAAATGAATTTCGAGAGCAGATTAAAAAGACTTGAGGAAAAGGCGGGCGCGGGAGAATGCACTTGCAGCGGGCCCCTGGTAGTATGGCCTGACCATATAGGCCAGGTAGACGCAGCTTGTCAAAAATGCGGACGGGAGAGGGTTGTTCTCAAAGTGGAGTATTCTATCCTTACGGAACTCCGGCGCAAAATGGGCTCTTGACATAGAACTGCCATTTATGGGATAATAACCACATGAAAAAAACACTTATGGACGAAACGTTAAGACAAGCGGCACTTAAGAGCGGTTACAGTCAACGGCAACTATGCAAGGCTGCGGACCTTGAGCGGACCAGCATAGCGCGGTTTATGCGCGGAGAACAGAGCCTTCGTCTTGACCGGGCGGCGCGGCTTGCGGACTTCCTGGGGCTCGAACTAAGGCCGATTGAGGACAAGAAGCGCACGAAGTAACGGGAACAAAGAGGACACAAGATAATGCTTTTCAAGAGGACACACAAACAGCCCATTCCCGAAGGGGCAACGGTTACCAAAACCAAAGCGGGCAAGGTTGCCAAATGGACCGACAACGAAGGGCGAAAGCATACCGCCCGGGTCGAATGGCAGGGGAAATTCTGGATTGCCCGTTACCGCAATAGCACCGGGAAACTCATTGAACGCTCTACGCAGTGTGAGACCAAAGAACTTGCCCAAGCGAAATTGACCGACTGGCTCACACTCGAAGAAAAGAAGCGGTCCGGCGTTATCTCCCAAACCGAGGCGGGGGCTGCTGAATGGGCGTTCGTGGATATCGGGACTCATGTCTCCGATTACGAGAACAGTCTCCGGGGACAAGGCCGAAGCGCGGCATACGTCAAGAAGACCGCCCAAGCCTTACGGAAGGCCTTCAGGGCATTACGCTTTTCCAACATTCAAAACCTTAACCGCTCGAAGGCCGAACGCTGGTTACACGGGCACGAGGGCATGAGCGCCCGAAACCATAACCTCTATGCAACGGCTTTGATCTGCTTCGGGAACTGGCTCGTTAAGCAAGGGCGGGCAGGGGTGAATCCCTTCGAGGGCATGAACAAGCGGAATGAACGGCTTGACCGGCGTCATGTGAGACGGGTTCTCACGGACGCGGAAATAGCGGCGTTACTCGAGGCGGCACGGACAAGACCGCTAACAGAGCGGTCCTATAAGAACTTGTCCGAAGACACCCGCGAAGACCGGCGATTCCTCGGGGAGACCCGGGCTCTCGCATACGAGACAATGGTACTAACCGGCTTGCGGTATTCGGAATTGAAAAGTGTCCTCATAGGCGACTGCCATTTAACCGACCCGCTCCCTTATGTGACCCTGAGGGCGACCCACGAAAAGAACCGCAAGGGCTCCCAGATTCCCGTTCCCGTCGAATTTGCGGGGAGGCTGGAAGAGTACCGCCTTGAACGTCGTTCGCGTCTCCTGGGGCATTGTAGCGCGTCTCTCCCTCATGTACACGACTCAGTACCGCTCTTTGACCTCCCGGGGAATATGGTCAAGGCCTTCAATCAAGACGCGGTAGCGGCGGGCCTTGCGACGGCGACCGAGAAGCGGGACAAGAAGAAGCGGAAAATACTGGTCTTTCATAAGGTGGACCCGCAAGGTCGAACGATTGATATACACGCCTTGCGGCATTGTTTCTGTGACCGGCTTGTGAAGAACGGCGTTTCGGTTGCGACGGCACAGAAGGCCATGAGGCACAGCGACCCCCGGTTAACACTCGGAGTCTACGCCCATATCGGGCTCGAGGAAACGAGTGCGGCGGTGAATGCGTTACCTCAAATTCCAGCACCCGCAATCCTCGAGCAAGCGGTCCATTCAGAAGAAAAATACTTGCCACTGAATTTACCACTCGATAGGCACATTTCGGGGCATTTTGAGGCACAAAACGGAGCGATTGAAGGGGCACAAAGTGAAGGGCAGAAAACTCGAATACACGCGGTAAACACTGGGGTTTCTAGGGAAAAAGAATGGTGGGCCCTGCTGGAATCGAACCAGCGACCAAGTGATTATGAGTCACCTGCTCTGACCAACTGAGCTAAGGGCCCAAAGAGTTATATTGTATCTGGTGGGCGGGTTGCAGGTCAATTTTTCTGTCGGGTGGATGTGTGCGGCGGGTCTTCCGTATCCCGGCGCAATCAGCCGTGGTTGTTTTGTTTGCTGCAGTTCCGGCCTTATAATGTTGCGAGCCTCGGGCCGTGCGGCATCGGGATGGTTTTACCGTAGCGTCAGGAAAGGAATGATCATGCCTTCGTTGAACCGACGTGAATTTTTTTCGGTCACCGCCGGGTTGGTNNGGGCGGGCGCCGCCGCTTCCGCAGCAGGGGTTGGCGCTTCATCGGGCGGGTGCGCGACGGCTGCGCGTACGCTGGGCCGTACGGGAATATCATGTTCGTATCTGGGCATGGGCACGGGGATTCGCGGCCAGGGCTTCGGCATCACCGACCAGACGCTGGGCCTCACGGGAGAACAGTTCATCGCCTTGCTGGAATATGCCTATTCGCGGGGGATTACCTATTTCGATATGGCGGACCGGTATGGCTCGCATCACTATATGCGCATGGCCCTGAAGCGGTTCATCCCGCGGGACAAGGTGATGCTGTTGAGCAAGGTCTGGTTTCGGGAGGCGGACACGGTTAAAAACGACCTGGAACGGATGCGCCGGGAACTGGAGGTGGACTGCATTGATGTGGTGCTGATGCATTGCCTGCGGAACGGGGAGGAGAACTGGCCGGAAACGTTACGTCCGGCGATGGATGTGCTGGAAGAGGCCAAGGTCAAGGGCCATATTCGGGCGCACGGTGTGTCGTGTCACAACTTCGCCGCCCTGGAACGGGCGGCAGAGGAGCCGTGGTGCGATGTGGTGCTGGCGCGGATCAATCCTTTTGGCGTGAATATGGACGGTCCTGCGGAGAAGGTCGTGCCCGTGCTTGAAAAGATTCACAATGCGGGCAAGGGCGTGCTTGGCATGAAGATATTGGGCGAAGGTGTGCCGGAAGTCGTGGCGAAGATGGGGGAATCACTAAGGTTCGTCATGGGGCTGGATTCGGTGGATGCCATGACCATCGGGTTTATGAGCCAGCGCCAGTTGGATGAAGTGATAGCGGTAATGGAAGGGAATGTGGCGGTGCAGGGGGACGGCGGTGAAAGGACAGAAAGGACCTGAGCTTCGGCCGGGACTTCGCCTTGAAGAAGAGGCGCCTTTGGCGAAACCATCAGACTATTACACCACTGGGAACGCTGGCATCCTTGCCGGCAGGGCTGACATCATAGTCTATCTTGCCCGCGTCAGCCGCCAGGGATGGCAGCGATCCCAGTATTGTTAGAACTCATAATAAATTGTCAGCGAAATCGGCTCAAGCGCCTAAGCAATACAAAAGCCGTAAAGGATACAGCAATTCCGGGGAAAGCGCTTGGAAGTATAAAGAGAACAGTCCCGTGTGTTTTATGGGCGTTACGCGTTGGTTTGCAAATTCACCTGGAAGAGTTTTGCGAAAGTATTGACCCGCTTGGCGAAGTGACCGCAAAACAGGACGGGGTGCGGGCCGGGGTAGACGTCGCAGATGTCTTTCACGTCGCGCATTTCAACCAGCACGCGCGTGGCACAGCCGCCGGTGGGCGGGCATGCGGGCGATGACAGTACCTTGCCCTCCCAGGCGTGCAGCAGCGGGCCGTCCGCCTGGTATTTGAACAGGGTGACCGGTTCTTCGGGGGGCCACTGCACGTCCAGCGCCGGCGTCTTGGGCATCTGGTGGAAGAAGGGCCGGAAATCATAGGGCACGGGCGGTTGGTCCGCGCCGTGTAAGTGGGGCGTACAGGTGCAGTGGGAAGCGAAGTAATGGTTTTCCACCGTGTCGAATTCGGGGTTGTGCTGGAATCCGGGCCTATCGAAGAGGTATGCGCCCAGCATCATGGAGAGGGTGGCATTCAGGTCGTTCTCGCACCCACAGGGGATCAGCCTGCCGTTGTTCGCGGCGAAACTGAGACAGGGTTTGCGGTGTTTCAGGAACAGGCATTCGATGGTGATGGCGTCGGCCTCATGCCGTTTCATTATCTCCAGCACCGCCGTATGGGCACGGGCGGCATCCAGGAACGATTGGTCGGTCAGGTCGGTAATGGCGCGCGCCTCCGCGCGGACGGCTGCGGCCATCTCGCGCATGGCATCCGTTTCCTGGAGGGAATCATACAGGTCGTTAAAGTGCGCTGCGGGCACGGCGTGTATGGCCGTATTGAAAAAAGGCTCCACTTCGTCCGTTTCCTGGGTTACCTGTCCCGAAATGCGTAACACCCGGCTTTTTGCCATGAGGTTGCGGGCGTGCACGGCGCGCAGGCCGCTTTCAAGCGCCTCGAAGTGTTCAATGGAATGGATGTACTGGATGCGCGGGTCTGTGCGGAACCGTTCCGGCGGCAACTGATGGTTGGCGCCGAGGGGATGGTACAGAATGATGGGGCCGGGGAAGGCGTCCAGAATAGGAAAGATTTTCCTGCTGAAACTATTCCAGAAGTTGAACAGCAGCAACGCGTCCGGCGGATTGCTTTGAATGTCCGCCACAAACGCGGCGATGGCGGCGTCGGTGTAGATGGGCGCCGCGTCCAGAGCCAGTTCCAGGTTTAGCCCCCCGGCGATCCGTTCCAGGCCCGACAGAAACGACAGCTGTTGTTCTTCGGGTTTGAACTGGTTTCCCGGCCAGGTGAACCAGCCATGGGGCGCCCAGCCGTCTTCGCACTGACCGTTGAGCACGACCTCGGCGGGCGGATAGAAGAACGCGCCCCGAACCCGGGCTGCCTGTTTCGCACGATACACGGGTGCGGCTCCGGTATCGGGCGCGTTTTGAGCGAACCCCGGCCATGCGCCCAGCATGGACAGGAACGCCCCTGATTTCAAGAAAGTGCGGCGGCTGAATTCGGAAGACATGGCATATCTCCTCGCTCATGATTTTTTAGCGGCCATTCGTCTTGAAGAAACCTGCTGTTTAAGCATAATTCCGGATGCGCCTCATGTTCAATTTTTCCGCATTTACGGTCTCATGGCATTCCGCGCATGAAACAGCGGCAACGTTTGCATCTGCCGGGAAAAGAGGCGGGAAGTGCCTCGGTTACTCTTGGTTTTCCGGACCTGGCCGGGTTTCAAGCAACAGGTCGTCCAGGATCAGCATGCGCTCGAACCAGATCATAAGCAGGGTACACAAGTACCGGCGTCCCATTTCGCGCAGCCGCAGGTTGGATTGACCCCAAGTACGCCCGCTCCAGGAGATCGGGATTTCTGCGATTTTAAAGCGGCGTATCAGGCAGGACAGGGATATCTCGATGGTGATGTTGAAATGGGCGGCATGGAGGGGAGTGATGCTCTCGATGACATGACGCCGGTAGACTTTGAATGCGTTGGTCAGGTCATTGAACCGGGTGAGGAACAGGACACGCATGGCGAGGTTGACGATACGGTTGAATATGAGTTTGACCGGCGGATATTGGGAGACCCTGCTGCCTTTTCGGAACCGGGAGCCGAATACACAGTCGTAGCCTTCCTCGATTTTGCGGTAACAGGCGACCACGTCTTCCGGGCTGTCTGAGCTGTCCGCCATGACGACGGCAACCACGTCTCCCTTGAAATGCTTCAACCCGCAGCGTATCGCCCGGCCCAGGCCGCCGGGCGGTGTGTTGGTAACGGCACGCAGTTCGGGATAAACAGCCGCCAGGGACTCCAACACCTGCGGCGTTTCATCGGTGCTGTTGTCATTTATAACCAGAAACTCGAAGGGGATTCCCTCGTGGCGCAGGGCGGCCGCCAATTGTTCCAGGGTGGGCGGCAAATTCTTCGCCTCATTGTACGCGGGGATCAAAATGGAATATAGCAGTGTATTTGGTTTCACGATGGGCGCCGGTCCCGACGGAGAAGGTCGTTGTAGATTTCCACCAGGATTGCCTTCAGGTCATAGCGCTGTCGCCAGTCCGGATAATGGCTCTTGAATTTCCGCGTGTCGCTGATCCACCAGATATGGTCGCCGATACGGTTGGTATCGGTATAGGCCGTGTTCATTTTGTTGCCGGTGATTTCCTCACACAGCGCGACCGCCTCAAGCAGCGAACAGTTGCTGAAACGGCCGCCTCCGATGTTATAGACCTCGCCGGTGCGGGGTGCCTTTACCACCTCATGGAAACAGGCCACCAGGTCCGCAGCATGAATATTGTCGCGCACCTGTTTTCCCTTGTAGCCGAAAATGTTATAGGTGTTCCCTGTGATTGCGCATTTCATCAGGTAGGCGAGGAACCCGTGCAGTTCCGCGCCGGCGTGCCCGGGCCCGGTCAGGCATCCGCCTCTGAACACGGTGGTTTTCATGCCGAAGTACCGTCCATATTCCTGGACCATGATATCGGCGGCCACTTTGGACGCGCCAAAAACGGAATGTTTACACTGGTCGATGCTCATGGATTCGTCAATGCCCTCTGCCGCATACGCATGGGCGGGGTCCACTTCCCAACGCGTTTCCTTCTCTACCAAGGGCAGTTCGTTAGGTCGGTCGCCATATACTTTGTTGGTACTTGTGAAGATAAAAATTGCATTGAGGGCATGAAGCCGGGTCAGCTCCAACAGATTGAGGGTGCCGACGGCATTGATTCCAAAATCCGTTTGCGGTTCCCGCGCCGCCCAGTCGTGGCTGGGTTGGGCCGCCGTATGGATGACCGCTTCAATGGCGCCGGCATACTTTTGAAACAAGCGCGACAGACGGTCATAATCACGGATATCCGCGGTGATGTGGTTATAGGCCGGCAGTTCGCCGGTCAGTTCAGCGGCCATAGGCCGTGTGGAGGCGGCGCTGCCGAAGAAATAGGCGCGCATGTCATTGTCCACGCCAAGTATCGTATATCCCAACTCGGCAAACAGGCGGACTGTTGATGACCCTATCAATCCCGCGGAACCGGTTACGATGATGACGCCCATTTCAATCCTCTTGTTGTGTCCCAAATCCGCACGCAAGGAATGCCGAAGACCTTAGAAGCGGCATCTTGCCGCTTCCATGTTCTTTATACTTATTGGCTCCACTCCAATAATTCGTTTTCTTACGTGCCGATTCACGTGTTTCTGTAATTCCAAGAATCCTGGCGTCATTGTAACGAATTGGTATCCTGTAGAGTCAACTTCACCGGAGGGCTTGTGCGCTGATAGGGCGGACAACCTTCTCCGCGCGAATAAAAAAACAGGCGCGTTGCGGCGGGGAGACTTGTTTTGCTGACCCCGCCTTATTTATTGGCTGCTGCCCTAAGATTGGCGAGTATCAGACTACACATATTATCGAATACGTTCTATTCCGTATTTTTTAACTATCTACAGTGAAGAATACCGCTGTGGGGCCAGACCTCTCGTACGGGTCGGGGAAATGAACCTAATCGAAACTTAAATATAAAGGACATAATAAACATTTTAACAAGAATTCATGCTGTAACAAATCTCGAATCGGCTTGTAGTATAGGTCAGAAACGGGTTTCTCCGAAAAAAGTTGAATATCAATGAAATGCCTCCTGGACCGGTGAAAAATAGTTTTCAGGGAATTTTATGGATTTTTTGCCAAAACAGGATCATTTTATGTTATACTATAAGTAGGAAACTGGATGGGTCAGGGTTAAATCCGGTTACTGTCAACCTTGACCACGTATTTAAGCGTTGTTCGAGTGAAAGTTGAAATCAATTAAACTTAGGGCATCTCCCCGGGAATTTATTGAGTTCAGGGAATGTTCCTTAATTAGACGGACAGTTAAATCAGACTATAAAAAGCCCTATTGGCCTTTTGACTCGCCCTGTACATCAGTGCAGGAACAAGAGATCCTGAAACAGTAGTGATACTGAATCAGGCAAAAGCGGGGCCGCAACAGGTTTCCCCCCCACTTCCTCCCCTCCCCTTCCCCTGTCGCGGTCCCGCACATTTTATATCTATTCCTTTCGTTCTTGTCCTTCCCCGTTTTTTCGCGAACCTTTCCATGCGCTCTGGCGTGCCGCGGGTTGGTCCTGCCGTGCCACGCTTTGAACCGTCCGCATCCCGGTGATAGACTGTTTCCCTTGACGCGGACAACGGGAAAACATGGAACCTGAGGCCCGGGTACGGAATACCCAGTCAAGGGCGTTGTCTTAAAATAAGGCACACCATTCCGGGGCGGTACGGCCTCAACATGCAGGAGAGACACGATTCTCCGTGAATACATTCGGTCAAAACCGGTATGCTCCAATGCCGCTTTTTCTCGCGGCTGCCGTGTTTATCCTATGCGGACCGATATTCTGGATTGGTGTGGAGGCTCCCGGCAATGAACAACCGTTTCACCTGACGGAAAACAGCGGGCTGTTTCAGCAGGTTTACCCGGCGATTCATTACGGATTTGGCCGTCTTGCCCGGGGGGAATTTCCGTTGTGGAACGACCGGCAGCTTTGCGGCACGCCGTTTTTTGCGGATCCGCGCCATGCCCTGCTTCAACCGCAGAACCTGGTGTTCCTCTTTTTGGAAACGCCCCGCGCCATGGCGCTGCACGCCTTTATTTCGTTGTCCCTGATGGGTTTCTTCTGCGTTCTTTTCTTGCGGTCCCTGCATCTTCGGTATATTCCGTCTGTGCTTGGCGGGATGGTTTACATGTGTTGCGGCGCGACCGCCGCAGCCATGTCGCAACTCTCCTGCGCGAACGCTCTGGTCTGGCTTCCCTTGCTCTGTTGTGTGATTCGTGAATACTTGCGGCGTCCGCGCGCTGTTTTGGCTGTTTTCGGCGGTACCGTAACCGCCCTTCTTCTGCTTTCCGGCATGCCGCTGCTGATACTCTCCGCCTTTGTCCTTTCCTTCGGCTACGGGCTCACCGTGCTATTTTCCGGGGTCTCGGACAATCGGGCGCGGGATTCCGTTGCCGGTTTCAGTCGCTGGGAACGTTTGCGCGGACTTGCCCTGATGGCGATTCTGGGCCTGTTGCTGGCCGGTATCCAGTGGGTGCCCGCCCTGGCGTGGATACGCGGGCTCGACGCGCCCCTGAGGTTCCTGACCCATTTTTCGGTATCGGGCGAGACGCCCCGAAGTCTGCGGAGCCTGCTGGCGCAATTGCTGGAGGCGCACGGGGACCACCGGCCCGCCCTGGCCTACCTGGGGATTGCCGCCGTGCTGCTGATTCCGGCGGCCCTATTCCACCCTATTTCCAGAGGGGAGCGCGTTTTCCTGGTGCTGGCGGCGTTCGGTTTGCCGCTGACCATCCTTGCCTACACGGGGGATTCCCCTTTTTCAACCTTGTTTTTAGTGTCTGTCTATCCTTCAAGTTTCTCGGCTGCCGTGTTGACCGGTCTGGGCGCTGACCGGTTGTTTGCGGCGCGGCGGAGTGCGCGAAACCCGCGGTTATGGGGGCCGCTACTGTTGACCGGCGGGGTGTTTATCCTGTTGTTTGCGTTGGCGCCCGGCGCCGCACGGGGCCGCATGCTGCCCTGTGCCGCGGCTATACTCCTTTTTTCACTGGTGAGGACTTCCTGGGCCGGGGTGGTCAGCGGATGTATCCTTGTCGTCTTTCAGTTTATCGATTTGAACGCGTCCACGGTTAATCACCAGCCCCATCCCTTCTTTACCCGGGGCGCCGGCATTGCCATGGGGGGAAAACTTTCGCACCTGTTGCGTGAAACGGCCCTGGATGACCGGGTACTGGTCAGCACCTATCCCAATAATGTCCATTTGCACGCCAATATAGGCATGAGCGACGGGTTTCGCATGGCGGGCGCTACAGGCGTGCCCTTGACGCCTGAACAGCGTCGCTGGTGGGAGGCTCTGGAGCAGTCGGAGTCTCTTGAAGGTGTTGCAACGGAACCGGTCCGATCCGGCCGTCAGGGGGGGGCGCAGGACTCTTCGAAAACGTTGCGGGGAGCCCTGCTGAATGTCATGGCCGTGCGGGCCCTGGCTGTGACCTCGGACGGCGTCTTTAGCCCGGAGGCGACCCGGGAAATGCAGTTGCGCCGGCGAGGCGGCGATGCCAACATTCAGGTTTATGTAAATGAGAACGTGCTGCCCCGGCTGAGCTGGGCTCACGGCTGGAAAATCGCCTTGGAACCGCAGGCCGCGCTGGAGGCGTTAAGCGCGCCTGATTTTGACCTTCGACAGGAATGCATTATTGTTCCACAGGATACCGCGCTCGGCCGCCTGATACAGGTCATCCCCGGACAACCGTCCACACCGGGCGGCGGGCCCGCCGACCGGCAGCCGCCGTCCGTCTTACGGTTTCTGCGGGATGAACCAGAACACATCGTTGTGGAAGTGAACAACCCGACCCCCGGCATCCTTCTGCTGGGCGATACGTATGATCCCGGGTGGCGCGCCCGTGTAAGCGGCCAATCCACGCCCATCCTGCGTGTTAACGCCCTGTTCCGGGGCGTAGCGTTGCCGCCGGGCGACCATGTTGTAACTTTTGACTATCAGCCGCGCTCCTTTTATGCGGGCGCCTTGATTACGTTTTTAACGGTCCTGTTCTTGCTTGTGTGGGGCGTACAAGGTCTTTTCAGGTCCCGGCGGGCAGTTCGCAAATTGCTTTTGACCTGATGAGGGGAGTAGTCTTTGAGGAGAAACTGCGGAGGTGCCCTGTCGCTTCGGCGGCGGGGGGTGCGCCCGTACGCCCCGTCAGGCGGATGTACGTTTTTAGGAAATAAACGCAACGTGCAGGAGAGAAATATGCTGACAGGAATCAATCAATGGGCCTTTCCCAAAGATATGACGGCGGAGGACGCCTTGAAACTTGCGGCCCGGTTAGGCTACCAGTCGTTTGAGCTATGTGTGGGGGAGGACGGGCCCGTCCCCCTGGGAATCAGCGAAGCGGAAGCGACTGCGCTTCGCCGCGTGGCGGACCGGTTCAATATTGTCCTGTCCACAGTGGGCACCGGCCTGGGGTGGCAGTATCCTCTGACATCGCCGTCGCCTGAGGTACGCGAAAAGGGCATTGAAGTTACCGAACGGGCGTTGCAGATCGCACAGTGGCTGGGAACGCACACCGTGCTGACGGTGCCGGGCATCGTTTCACCGGAGGTTCCTTACGATGTTGCCCTTGAAAATGCCCTGGCGTGCGTTCAGAAAATGGTGCCGGTTGCGGAAAATCTTCGTGTGGGCATCGGGGTCGAAAACGTCTGGAACAAGTTTCTGCTGAGTCCGGTGGAAATGCGGGACTTTATCGACCAGTGTGAAAGCGACTATGTCGGCGCCTACGTGGATACGGGCAACATCATTCTGTACGGCTATCCCGAACACTACCTGCGTATTCTTGGACGGCGCGTGCGGGCGGTGCATGCGAAAGATTTTCGCGCGTCGGCGGGTAATTTCGACGGGTTCGTCATGCTTATGGAAGGCGATGTCAACTGGCCGGCGGTTCGGACCGCTCTGGACGAGATCGGCTTTGACGGCGCGCTTACGGCGGAATACGGCCCCTACACGCACAGCCTCGAGGTGATGCTCCGCCATGTGCACGCCTCGCTTGAAGCGATTATTGCGCTTGCCCCATAATTTCGAAGAGAGACCGGTGTGAGCAGTTACCGCCCGCGGCGATTCAGCGGCGGTCGTTCCTGTCCCGCAAGGGCGCCGGCGTTGAGATAATCATCAACATTCCCGATTTGGGAGGAGGATGCCTTATGAATGTAGCGATTCTTGGATGTGGAGGCATGGGCCGTCTTCACGCGCAGATGGCCGTTGATTGCGGCCAGAAGGTCAGCGTCTGCGCGGACACCGTCCGGCCTGCGGCGATACGGCTGGCCAAAGAATTCGGCGCGCGGGCAGTGAACGACCCCGAGTCGGCAATTATGGCGAAGGACGTGGATATTGTGGTCATCACAACGCCCACGACCACCCATGAAGCCCTTGTAGCAACCGCCGCCGCCGCCGGGAAACACATCTTCTGCGAAAAGCCGTTTGCCCGCACCTCGGCGCAATGCAGGCGCGCCATCGCGGCCGCGCGAAAAGGGGGTGTGAATCTTTTTGTAGGCCATGTGGTGCGATATTTCCAGGAGTTCGAGTGCCTGCGCGCGCAGGTGCAAAGTGGCGCCATCGGGGAGCCCGGCTGGGCAAAATTATATCGCGGCGGCATTTATCCCGGCGCTCCGGGGAGCTGGTTCCGTGATTATGACCAGAGCGGCGGCGTCACGCTGGACTGCATGATTCACGATTTGGACTGGCTTCGGTACGTGTTTGGAGAACCGGAGCGCATTTACTGCCAGGCGCTGATGCGCAAAGCGCCGACCCAGATGGATTATTCCCAGGTGACCATGCGCATGAAAAGCGGGCTTATTGCCACGGTGATCGGCACGTGGGCCCACCCCAGTGGATTCAAGGTCAAGGTGGAAATCTGCGGCGAATCGGGCATGCTCCAATTTGACAGTACGGATGCGCCCTTCCGCGCGGAGGCGCGTCAGACCGCCGCCGGGCCCACCATGATCGTGCCGTCAAATCCGGTCTCCGTCAGTCCTTACCAGCTGGAATGGCAGGATTTTATCAACTGGATTGAGGGCAAGTCCCTGCCGCGGGTGACCGCCCGGGACGCGCTGCGGGCCGTTGAAATGGCCGAAGCCGCCCTCAAATCCGCCGCGAAACGCCAGCCCGTAACGGTATAGGAAAGGAGCGCCATCATGATTAAGATCGGCATTATGAGTTTTGCCCACATGCATGCCAACAGTTACGCCGCCTGTCTGAAATCCCTGCCGGACGCCTCACTTGCCGCGATTTGGGATGATAATCCCAAGCGGGGAAAGGCCATGGCAAGGACTTTCGGCGCCCCGTTCATCGCGGACCAGGGCGCCTTTCTCCGGGGAGATATGGACGGTGTCATCATAACGGCAGAAAACGTGAAGCATCGCGCCATGGTGGAAGCCGCAGCCGCTGCGGGCAAGTGGATTCTCTGTGAAAAACCCCTTGCCCCGGGCGTGCAGGACGCCAAGGCCATAGTCGCCGCCTGCAAAAAAGCACGCGTGGGACTGGGCACGGCTTTCCCATGCCGGTACGCGTTGCCGCTGATGGAGGCGAAGGCCCAGCTGGATTCCGGCGCCTTTGGCGCCGTATATGCCGTGGCCTGTACCAATCATGGCCAGGCCCCCGGGGGATGGTTTGCGGACGAGGCGCTCAGCGGCGGCGGCGCTACCATGGATCATACGGTGCATGTGGCCGACCTGTTGCGCTGGATGCTGGGCAAGGAGTTCACGAGCGTTTACTGTGAACTGGGCAATCAGCTTCACCAGAAAACGCTGAAGACAGACGACCTGGGCAGCCTGAACCTCGAAATGGAAGGCGGCATACAGGTGTCTCACCTGGCCAGTTGGAGCCGTCCGAAGACTTTCCCCACCTGGGGCGACGTCACCCTGGAAATCATCTGTGAAGGCGGCGTAATCAATGTGGATGCCTTCAATCAGAAATTGACCTGTTTTGACGACAACGCCAAGCGCGTCGGCTGGGTTCCCTGGGGCGACAATCCCGACCTGGGCCTCATTCAGGATTTTGTGAATGCCGTACGCGATCGGCGCGATCCCGCGGTCACGGGCGTGGACGGGCTGCGTGCCACCGAGGTGACTGAAGCCGCTTACAAAGCATTCCGCACCGGGAAAGTCGTGAAACTGTAATCAACAGCGTGAAAATACGTGTAACGCTCCACGGGTGATGACGCTTGTGGAGCGTTTTTCTACCCATACAGGCAGTCATGGCACAAGGCATGACAAATGCGGCGGTCACCACCACGAAGTTCAGACTTCCTGACCTCGACAGAGTTTTGACGTGATTTTTCGGAAAACAGTATTGCACAAAAGTTTGACGCAAAAGACCGTAAAGAAGGGACAGACTANNAAAACAGGATTATACGCTGTACTCAGGGGCTATTTGGCAGTCAGTCCCTTCTTTACTCAGTCTCTGTGTTTTCACAAAAAGTGCCATTGTATAGTCCGACGAGTTCAGGACGTCTGAAGTTCGGATATCACGCGGTGTGCCCCGGAGTTCCCGTTTCCTTGCAGACCGGTCTATGGATATTGGAATTGCCCATATACAATGAGGTATACTTATAGGCCCGCAATCGCAATTCTCTTTTCTTCAATAGTTTCAAGGTAATTTGGAGTGACAAATGAATCTATTCACCAAGTTAGGCCTTCAACTGCATACCATACAGTGGGTGCTCACCTGGAGTAAGCACAACAATCATTACCCGTCGCCGGTGCCGGAGAACTCGAAATTCGTGACGGCCTGGCAGGCTGCGGGACTGATTCAGGACGGCGCCGTGGTGGGCACTTCCGGCATTGGCGGCAACCAGCGCTGTTCCTTGCTGTACTGGGCCATGCGCGACCGGTACCGTGCCGAGGGCCATCCCAAGGGCTTGACCGTGGTTTGTGTCGGTGGCCAGGGCGGGCGCGGGAAAGTGCCGGGCACCTTGGAAGAATTGGCTGTGGAAGGGTTGCAGACCTGTCTTATCGCGGGTCACATCGAGACGTACAAGGCGCAGATGAGGCTGGCCGACGCGGGCAAACTTGAGTTGCAGTGCCTGCCGCAGGGCACGCTGGCGCTGCTGCTTCAGGCACAGGGCGAGGGCGTAAACGAAATCATCAACAACACGGGACCGGGCACGTTTATCGACCCGCGCACAGGCCGCGGCACGCCGGTGGTGCCGGCGGATGCCAGGCAATATGTGGAAGTGCTCGCAGACGGCCGATTCAAATACACGCTGCCGCCGGTTGACACGGCGGTATTTAGTGCACCTGCGGCTGACCGCAAAGGCAACATTTACGCGAAGAACTGTGCTGTCATCTGCGAGAGTCTTGAACTGGTCAAGGCGGTGCGCAGAAACGGCGGCAAGGTTATCGTGAACGTGGGCCTCCTGGTGGACGAGGGGTACGACGATATCTTCATTCCGGCGGAAGAGGTGGATGCCATCGTGTATTGGCCCAACGTAGAACAGACCGCCACCATCAAGCACCGCAAGTACTGGGACTGTTTTACCTTGAACAGCAAGACGAGCGAGGCGGAGGGGCTGGCGCGGCAGAAAGTCATCAATGATTTCCTTGGCATTACGCCGAAGCGCAAACCGGCCGATGCGATACTGGCCCGGCTGGGGACGCGCATCTTCGTGGACCTGGCGCGCAAAGGCGACCATGTGGATATCGGGGTCGGCCTGCCCGAGGAAGTGTCCCGCCTGCTTCATGAAAGCGGCGTCATGGACGAACTGGTCATGGTTAACGAAAGCGGTGTGTTCGGCGGGGTTGCCGCGCCGGGCATCTTTTTTGGTGCGGCCATCAATCCGCGGGAAATCGTGTCTTCGGCGGAAGCCTTCCAGCGGGTGTACCGGCGGCTGGACTGGGCCATTCTGGGTGCGCTTCAAATTGATGAACGGGGGAATGTGAACGTATCGAAACGCGGCGAGGGCGCCATTAACTATGTCGGTCCCGGCGGGTTTATAGACCTGGTGGCCAACGCAAAATCTCTGTTATTCTGCAGCGCCTGGGGCGAGGGCGCGGCCTATGAACTGGGCGATGGCGCCATAAAGGTCACCGCCCCCGGGAAGCCAAAATTCATCAGGGAAGTGGACGAGATAACCTTCAACGGGCAGGAAGCGCTTAAGCAGGGCAAGACCGTCGTCTATGTAACCCATGTGGGCGCGTTCCGCCTGACCGAACGGGGCATGGAACTTATCTATGTGATGCCCGGCATCGAGGTGCAGCGCGACATTCTTGACGTGTGCCCCATGCGCATCGTGCTTCCGGAAAGCGGCGCCCCGCAGGTTGTACCCGAAAACATACTGACCGGCCGTGATTTCCGCCTGAATCTGCGGGACGCGGAAGTGTAGTCTTTCTAAGGCGGATAGTGCCCGTAACGCGGTAAAGGATGGCAGGTACGGAGCATTCAACTATTTGCTTTTTACAGGTCTTATGGAATGAAAAGATACCACGCTTAGGGCCATTTCGCTGACAAATAATTATGAGTTCAGTTTCTTACTACGAGGAGCGTTGTGTCCTGGTTTGGTTCAAAAATCCAAAAACAACGCGTCATTCCGGTTTTTCGCGGTGGAAAAAGGACGTGTAGCGGAGTGGGTGCCAGGCCGCGAAAAGACCGGAATGACCGTGTTTCGGCTGTTTATTAGGGAAGGCGAAATAGGTTGATACAAGCGTTTTTTACTCTCCCTTTATTCTTCTTTGTCTATAGAACTGCAACTTGTTGCGCCTAAGGCGGCCGTGCGGCTTGCTACTCCGGCAATTCTTCATCTTGCCCGTAATCAATATCGGTGTCGGTGTCTTCTTCTTCTTCTTCCTTTTCTTCCGAAAGGGGCCGGAGTAATGCGGCGTCATGACCGGCCTCATCCATGACCGCCTCGCTGACCTGGATGGGACACCCCACGCGCAGCGCGATGGCGATGGCATCGCTCGGCCGTGCGTCAATCCGGAGCGCCTGATCCAACAAACCCTGTTCGTCCAGCTGTTCCAAATTCAGGTACGCGAAAAAGGTCTGGTCCTCCAATTTATAAATGGCGACCGAATTCATTTTCCCCCGCAACCCCGTTAACAGATTGCAGATCAGGTCATGGGTCATGGGGCGCGGCGGTTTCTCGCCCAGCAACGCGAACTGAATGGCGCTGGCTTCGGGCAGACCGATGGTGATGATCAGTACGCGATCTTCATGGCGCAGCAGCACCGCCGGGAAACCGCTTCCCTGCAATTGGGTGATTCCAAGGACCGTTACGTCCAGCATGGCATCCTCACTTTCCGGCGGGCAACCGCCGTCCCGAACACTCGGGTTTTGTCCGCACGCATGGCGGGGGGGGAACGGACCCCAACAGCGTCCGCGCCGGACCGCCAGCCTCTACCGGCCATTGTACTGTCACTACGGGGATGGGAATCAATCTTTTGAGACGACAACAGGCAAGCGGCGGCACGCTCCGGGCGTGTTGTCATTCCGTTTTGGTTATGCTCACGGTTTCGCCTGCGTGTCTATCGGCTTGCGCCGGATGGAAGGGACCGGACATAATAGGGGGCATTGTATCAGCATATGGTTCAACAGGGTATCGGTTTGCAAGGGGATATCCCCGGGAAGCGGCGGTTTTTTTTCGATGAAGATAGTTTTTTTTGCCTGTGAAACCCGCAAAATAGCGGCGATACGGTATCGTATTGAATCTTTCGCGCGCCTGCTCGAAGCGGAGGGACATACGTGCGTGGTGTGTACGCCCGCCTCGGTCCGGACGAAAGAGCGGCTGTATGAATCCCCGGGCCGCGCCGGCAAACTGGCTTACTTGTTCTGGGTGCTGTTGCGGCGCCTTTTCCAGCTGCGCCATGTGCCCGGTGCGGATGTGGTTTTCTTCCGGGGGCCGGTCTTTCCGTATGGGCCTCCCGTGCTGGAGCGCATCATCCATCGCCTCAATAAACACCTGGTGATGGATCTCGATGACGCGATCTGGGAGCGCCCGGCCTTTGTACACAGTCCCTTTGTCCGTTTCATGGATTTTGGGTGGACCGTGAAGATGGCGAAATGGTGCCGCCATGCCGTGGCGGGCAATGAGGTGATCAAATCTTATGTGGAGCGGGCGGGATGTCCCGCCACGGTCATTCCCACGTGCATCGATATGGACCTGCACCGGCAGAAAGACTATGACACGACTCCGGAGCGGCCCGTGGTGCTGGGCTGGACGGGGCTAAGCGACAACCTCGGGTACCTGGACCGCATCGCGCCTGTCATAACATCACTGTCCGAAAGATATCCGCTGGAACTGATGATATCCACGGCAAAACCCTATCACTCCCCGGGTATTTCCATACGCAACCGCAGGTGGACCATGGACGAGGAAATCGCCTATCTCACCGAAGCCGACATCGGGCTGATGCCGCTGGAAGATACGCCCCGGGCGCGGGGCAAGTGCGCGTTCAAGGCCCTGCAATACATGGGCGTGGGCACGCCGGTGGTGTTGTCGCCCGTAGGCATGAACCGGGACGTGGTCGAGGACGGGGTGACCGGGTTTCTTGCCGATGCGCCGGAGGAATGGCGGGACCGGCTGGAACGCCTGATTGCGGACGCGGGCCTCCGGGAGCGGATGGGCCGCGCCTCGCGGCGGTATATTGGGGCGCAATTTTCGATTACGGCCTGGTACCCGGTTTTTAAAAAAGTCCTCGAAGACGCCGGCCGCCCCGGGAAAGGTGCGTGAGATGCCGTTACGACTGACCAATAACCGTGATATCCACCTGGCCCAGGAATGGGTGGTGCAATTGAACCGGTGGATCGCGCATCACGGGCTTGAAGGCTATGACCCCTTTGACATCAAGGCCCATCCCTGGATACGCGCCCTCCAGCGTCAACCGTTGCTCCGCAAGGGGAGTTCCGCGCTATGCGACCTGTTCCCCGTGCTGTCGCGCAAGGTGCTGCGCATACGGCCGTCGCTGAATCCCAAGACCCTTGCCCTGGTGGCGCTGGGCGACCTCCGGCTGTTCCAGATAACGGGGGATGCGGTGCATCTCGACAACGGCCTGGACGGCCTGAAACGGCTGGAGGCCATGGCCGTTGACGGATATCGGGGCCTCTGCTGGGGCTATCCCTTTCCCGTGCGGGCGGCCGGGCTGGACTGCCCCGCCGGGACGCCGGTAACCGTAATATGCGCCATCGCGGGGGAAGCGTTCCTGCTTGCCCATGAGATTAGCAATGACCGTCGTTATCTCGACCGTGCGCGCAGCGTGTCCGCCTTCCTGCTCGGCGATATCCCCCGTATCCACCGGGCAGGCCCGGGATGGTGTTTCGCATATACCCCCGTGGATAACCGGCGCGTACACAACGCCAATTTGCTGGCGGTGGAACATATCCTGCGGACGGCGGCGCGTACCGGCGACGCCGAAGCGTTGCCGGAACTGCAGCCCGCGCTGGAGTTCAGCCTGTCGGCGCAGCGGGAGGACGGCGCGTGGCCTTACGGCGCCTGTGACGCGGACGAACCCTACGAACCCGCGCTGATGCGGCTGGTGGACCATCATCACACGGGCTTCGTATTGCGGTCGCTGCACGGCATTCACACGGCGGCGCCTTCCACCGTCACGCTTGAGGCCCTGCGGGCGGGGTACCGGTATTACAAGACCCTTGTCCTTCCCAGCGGCATGCCCGTGAACGGTGGCGGCAGGTGGCCGGTAGACATTCATGCCTGTGCGGAAGGCGTACTCTGCAACAGCGTGCTGTCCGCATCCATGCCCGTCACCCTCGCGAAGGCCGTGCTGGTCCTGCGCTGGACCCACTATCATCTTCGCAACGGCAGGAACGGTGCGCCGTGGTACCGCAAGTATCCGTTCATAACATCGCGGGTGGTGTTTCCTCGCTGGGGCGTAGCGTGGATGTATCGCGCCCTTGCGGAATATCTTTACGTGGTTCACGATACCTATCAGCCCTGAGCCCGGGCGCGTTCTTCCAGGGTGGCATAGAGCCGGGGACGTTGCGCGACACACAAAGGCGGGCGATGGAAGGGCCTGAACCAAAGGCATAAGCGGCGCAGCGTGCGGAGATGATGGGGGAGGGTCAGGGCATTCCGCCGGCAGGGCCGATGGTGCAGGGGCCGGATATGCGGATGCCTGGGATGCAGCAAGCCATGCCACAACAGGCGCCTGCTCCTGTAACCCAACAGGTTACACCGGCCCGTCGCCCCGTCGCGGAACTGACTGAAAGCCTGAGCGGGGCCGTGCGCCAGTATGTGCCGCCCGCGTTACAGGAACAGGTGCATGGACTGGTTACGGGCGCATTAACGGAACGGGATGGGTATCTGAATGATTTGCAGGAAGTAACCAAGGAACTTGGCGAAGAACTGGGGCTGACATGGAACCCGGAGGTGGAACCGCACGCCGTCAAGGGCTTGGACAAGAACGGGAATTGGACAGAAAGCGGTCTTGGCCGGATTGTGGAGAAGTTACAACAAGGCCGACAGCCGACGGATGTTTTACGAAGCACGATTATGTTGCCCCAGGATGCGGCACCACGGTCTGCGGAGTATATCCAACGGGTCCGGGCAGCGATGGAGGCCCGAGGCTATGAGGTATATCTTAAGGACGGGAAAGAGGATATTGACGACCGCTTTTTTAACCCGACCCCTGAAGGCTACCGGGATATAGCCTTTAAGTTTATCAAGAACGGGGTGACTCGGGAACTACAACTGTTACAGGAACACATGCGTCAGGTTAAGAATGGGAGAGAGCATGAAATACTTGAAGAGTTACAGGGGCGACTTGGTAAGCAATTAGAGCCTAAGGATAGGATTCGGTTACAGGAAGAAGCCAAAGAACTTAATGGTTACGCAGTACGTTTGGATAATCCATCGCTTTTCGGAGGAACGTTGCCGGCAAGCACCCAAGCCGCCATGCCTAACGCACAACCTTCGCGGGCGAGTTCCGAAGAGTACGGAATAGGTCCGGGCCATCCAAGTACTTCTGCTTTGAGTGCGACGAGTTCGTCGAACGTGTACCCACCGCAGCCGTTGGCGCGGAGTTCTTCAACCGTCGGTAATGTTCGCTCTGACATCTCAATCACCTCCAATAAGAGTATACCACAGTTTAATGAAGGAACGCCAGTCTCGGGTCGTGTATTGACGGAGGAAATGGAGGATGTGCCGAAACGGAGACGGTTCGAGGCGGTGACGCCACGGGGGGATGTGCGTGTGTCGGGCGAGTTCCAGGTGGTGGATGCGGGCAGCCTGATAACGTCGGAGATGGAAGGATATGACCAGGCGCTTCAGGCCCGGAACCGGGACACATTGACCAGTAGAGCGCAGATTGCCGATATTGCCAAGAGCCCGGACCCTACGCGGTTGATGGATGCGCCGACCACGGACCTCGGGGCACCGCTGGTGGATGAAAATGGGCAGGTGATTTCCGGGAACGGGCGGACTATGGGGCTGCGGGAAGCGTATGCCACGAATAACGCCGAGGCGTACCGGAAGGCCGTGGATGCCCGGGCGCGGCGGTACGGGTTGTCCACTGAGGGTATTGCCAATCCCGTGCTGGTACGGGTGATGCGGGATACGGGTGGCGCCACCGTCAAGCAAGTGGCTGATTTGAGCAACCAGAACCAGATATTGCAGATGACCACGGCGGAACAGGCCCAGGCGGATGCAGATGCGATAGGACCGTTTGTGGAATTGTTTCAGACGGATGAAGCCGGAAATATCCGGGCGGCATCAAACCGTTCCTTCCTGACCAATTTTGTGCAGGCGACCCATTCCGACAGCCTGTTAAATTCCGATGGTTCTTTTTCTTCGGAGATAGACAACCGGGTAAAACGGGCGATGCTGGCACGGGTGTTTAAGAATAGCGAGGCAGGCCGCCGTGCAGTTCAAAATGTGTTTGAGAATGCAGAAGCACTGGGGATGAAACGAATATTGGACGGTGTTACCCAAGCGGCAGGGCGAATCGTTACCGTTTCTGAGATGAAGCCACAATTAGACTTAACGCCGAGTCTTGGAAAGGCATTGCATGAGTATGCCGGGTATCGGCAGAAGGTTGCGGATGGCGAAGTAAAGGTTTTGGATGAATATCTCGGCCAGGGGGATATGTTCCAGGAAGGGCGCGAACCGATTGTAGATACGCTGATACGAGAATTGGACATTCGCGGACGTAAGAGCGCCACCTCATTGTTTTCTTTGTTGGACCGGTATGGTAAACTGGCGGA
>MTKZ01001992.1_pt1 | contig 35034 bp, 36 predicted proteins | sample 1042781 | NCBI WGS metagenome assembly MTKZ01 (sample SAMN06212207, study PRJNA360539) | anaerobic digester metagenome | biome: Wastewater treatment plant; material: sludge; isolation source: anaerobic digester fed with sludge from wastewater treatment plant | place: Denmark: WWTP Viborg ...
TCCGGTAGCTCGTTGGGCTCATAACCCAAAGGTCGCAGGTTCGAATCCTGCCCCCGCAACCATCTGATTCACCAATGGCCCCGGGGCCCTGAGGACGATATCGACCTCCAAGGATTCCGGGGCCATTGTCATGCTCTCCACCAGGTTCCGGACAAGCTGCTTCTTTACCGCGTTGTCCCCGTTCCGGAAACCCTCCTCGATCTCGTCGAGTATCTGACTGGCCTGGCCCGGATCTATCCTGGGAGGAGCTACGGCCTCTGCTTCCAATGGGGCAAGCTCTTCCTCCTCGCGATGCAGCCTCGCCAGCTCGGTCCTGGCCCAGCCCCGGTCGATGGACCCATCGGCAATCGCCTCGCTTATCCTTCGAACCCTGCCGCGGATATCCTGTTGCCTGCGCTCTACGTCGTGCCGTGACGGATGCTCGTCCTCCCACAGCATGGCCAGCCGCTCGTTGAGCCTTCTGACGAGCCCATCCGGGTCGATGAGTTTCGACAGGAGTCCCGTTACGGCTTCGACGACAGCCTTCTCGATGAAGTCGGCAGGTACATAGACGGCCCTGCCGCAGCCGAGTCCCCGGCGGTGTGGCTGGCTCCCGCAGATGTAGTATCGGTGTCCGCCGGTCTTCCGCAGTCCCATCAGGTTCGAGCCGCACCTGCCGCACTTGAAGAGGCCGCCGCTGAGCAGGAAGTCGGATGCGGCGCTCCTGTGAAAGCCTCCGTCGAAGGCACTGGCGCGGTTGTGTTCCCGGGCCGTAAGGATGGCTTCGAGCTCCTCTTCGGAAATGATGGCTTCGTGTGCATTCGGAACGATCTCCCATTCGGACGGTGGGTTCTGCCTGCCTCGACGGGCATGGACGTTCCAGACCTCGTAGCCGGCGTACTTGAGGAGGCTGTTGGGCTCCATCATGCTGAAGAGCGTAGAGGTGCACCAATACTGCTTCCTCGGTGCCGGCACCCCGTTCCCGTTGAGGAAGTCGCGAACCTTGTCGAGCGACCTCCCCCGGGCGACCAGATCGACGAGGACCGTCCGGGCCCACTCCTTCACGGGTCGTTCCGCGACGATCTCCTCGTTCGGCACCCAGATGGCCTTAAGCACGGTCCTCCCGTGGATCATTCCTCTCTCCAGGTGCTGGATGGCGTAGCCGTAGATAGGGCTCCCGCCATTCTTGTAGCACCAGCCTGTCTCCACGTCTCGGACTCGGATGTTGGCCCTGCAGCCCTTCCTCGTATGGAAGGCCACCTCCCGGCTGTAGGCTTCGTTTCGGGCGAAGGTGATGGCCTCCATGTAGACACCGGATGCGGTCTCTCTGTCGATGGGGGGATCCGTGAGGGAGACTACTTCGACGCCGTCATCCTCGAGCAGGCTCCGCACGAGCTGCATCGCCCTGAACGTATTACGCATCAGGCTGGAGTAATCGTGGATCAGGATCGTGTTGATGTCCGGGTCTGCCTTGGCGTGTGCGATCATCCTGTCGAACTCGGGTCGGGCCACTCCGTCACGGAAAGCCGAGGTGGCTTCGCTGTACTCTCGCACGATCTCGATTTCTCTGCGTTCGGCGAAGGATCGGATCTCCTGCTGCTGCGCCTGGATGGATACCCCGCGCTCCTCCTGCATGTCCGTCGACACGCGGCTCCAGGCGAGGGCCTTCCGTGGACCTGTTCCGGGGGTGGTCCTCGATATCCTCGCGAAGCCCAGAGCTCGTTCGAGCATGTCAGGCACAGCCGCACCCCTCCTCGGCCCTGGTGACAGGCCATTCAGGAATATGGGACTCGGAATAAGCGTTCACATCGGCCTCCACGGGGCGCTGTACGGTCGCGGGCAGTGCAGCAGTGACGGTCTCCTCGAATCGTCGGAGAAGGAGAGGCGCAAGAAGGTCGACCAGGAGGTCCTCCAGGACCCGAGGCAGGACTGTGATCTCTGGACCGGTGCTGAAGGTCAGCCGAAGGGCAGGACCCCTGCGGGCGGATTGGCTCGTTCCGGCGTCTCCCCGGGCTTCCAGGCTGGGGTCTGTAGTTGGAGAGGTTTCCCCGTGATGAAAGGCTCCGCTGCCGTTCTCGGCCCTCCCATGGGCCCCGCAGGCAAACCTGCGGGGCATAGGGAGACTGGCGACGGGCGACTCCGACTGGCTCTGTTCAGTGGGAGCATCGGCTTGCTCGTCATCGGTCATTACTAGTACTCCGGCTGGCGGAGATCGTAGTCAGCAATCTCGGTCGGCAGAACACAGTCGTAGTCGTATTCAGGACTGGAGACGATCCGAGGTGATCGATGGAGGGGAGGCCTCCCCCCCCCTCCTCCGTCATCATCCGGCGGGGTTACGTCGACTTCAGCCACGAGGGGGGCCGCCTCGGCTTCAGCGGTCGATACCTTGGGCGATACTGGGTTAGGCGCATCGCAGCCCATGATGGCTGCGATCTCCTCGGGGGATGGCTCGGGCAAGTCGTCGGTGAAGGCGTACCGACAGATCTCGTATGCTTCTGGGGTAAGCACCCAGCTGTTCCTAGTTTCGCGGGGATCCACCTCCTCCACGAGACCGAGTGCGACGAAGCTGTGGAGGATCCTATTGATCGTCGGATCCTTGGTCTTCTTCCTCAGTACGCTCGCTATCCTGGGCGTCGGGACGGGTTCTCCTGGCTCGAGTAGTAGCTGCTCGAAAACCCGGAACTGGGTCGACAGGTTGGAATCCCGGGCTACCTTCAACATAGATTTCCACGCCTCGTCAGCCGTGCACCCAATGGCCAAGAAGCCTCTGTAAAGAGAGGTCAACTGAAGGGTGAGTCGAGACGGTCCTTCCGGGGCTGCGATCGCGGTGCCAACCTTACTGCCCCTCGGAACACTCGTCCGCAGCATGCCGATGACCGTGGCCAGAGAGGTTATTCTCAAACGAACTGAGCCCGGGATAGGTACTGCAGGGTTTTGCGCGATCGTGTCTAGAAGGGCATCGACACCCTCCCGGATCCTGCTCTCCCTCTCTTGCTCGGACATCATACCCGCATACATTGCACGGCGAAAGGACTCCTTGAGAGTGTGGCTCGACCGGAGGTAGAGGAAGCGTTCGCCCATGCTACTCCGGATTGCAATGGATCGGTCCACCAATCCCGTTATCCCACCGATGAAGCCTACCCGGCCATCCCAGACGTTTCGACCCCCACCGTCTGAGCCTTTCGCGCGGTTCCAGCGACCATCGTATACGAGCCTAAGGGCTCCCATTGTCGACCGCTTGTCGGTCTTCTCGTTCAGGTATTCGGTCAGGTCTGATCCGAGAATGACCGCCTTCCCGCCGAGGCTTTCGACTTCCCGGAGGAGGCCGCCGGTCGCGGTGTCGGACTTGTCTGCCTTCTTGGTATTGGACAGAAGGCCTGCGAACGAGATGTCATCGGCCTCGAGTGTACAGGGCAGCCCGGCGAGGAGGTGGATGACGAGAGTCTTCCCGCTCGAAGGCGGGGCGACCATCAGCAACCACACGACTGACCCGTCGAGCCGCATGTTCGCGATATAGGTCGCGAGCGCTGGTTCGAGGAAAGGTGAGCTCCCTCCCAGGGTCTCGATGCAGAGTCGCCGGAGGGCTAGCAGGCGCTCCCTCGTCTCTGCCATGACCGGAGAAATCGGAACCTCCGGTGTTCCGGTCTGGACGGCCACGATCCCTCCGGGCTGAGGTGCTGCAGCCATCGCAGCCTCCAGGGAGGTCGCAGGAGCAGTCCGTTCGGCTGGTTCCTGGAGTGGGGTTATGGTGGGCGTACCCGTGTAGTGGGTGAACGTGGATCTGGAAGTAACGGTGCTGGATGTTGGTTCCATCGGAATCCTCCTAGCCTGGATCGATGAATCGACCAGGTTGAAACTATTGGGAGGCATGCTCCCGAGATCATCTGCCGGGTTCCCCGCCCTGGGGTCCACAGCGAATAGTGAAATCCTTGAATCTGGCTGCTGCTGCGTTGTGACCCTGTTACAATCCCCGCCAATGACTGTTGCCTCAATGATCAACATCACAGTTAAAAAAAGACTAGCTGTCATTTGATTCCCCTGTTGTCTCCTGGACCATCCGGATTACCGCCTGGAGTAACTGGTTCTGCGCTTCTCTACCGAGGCATTCGCTCTCCCTCCTGAATAAGTGATAGGCTTCCGTCAATTCCTTCTGGTCTCTCGCGATCTCGTGACTTCCCCGGAGTTTCCGGGTGACGACGACGAATATCCGCGTCAGCGCAATGGCGATTCCGAGGGAGTCGGGGTCGAGCGCTCCGAGGAGCCGGACCACCGACGCCATGAGCTCCGGATTCTCGACGATGCGCTCCTCCAGATCCTTCGAAGCTCTCCCTGCCTTTGCCAGGAGGGCATCGCGGTCCACTCCGAGGATTGCCGCGAGGGCGATGATTTTATCATCGGAGGGGGGGGAGAACAAGCCCCTTTCTAACCTGCTCATGAAACCAGGGCTCAACTCCACGAGCTCTGCCAGCTTGCGCTGACTCAGACCCTTCGCCGCCCTCAGCCTCGCTATCTCCTGTCCGAATGCTTCCCTGGTCTCCATCTCGCCTCCTTCCATTTCGTGGTGAATCATAGGTCACCAGTGCGAAGGTGTCAATCCCCTTGACCCGGGGCCATCCCATACTGATCGTGCCGTATTCGTAGGCATCAACGAACTCACCAGGGAGGTCCCATGGCCAGACCCAGGAAGACGGCGAGCAACGGAGGCGCGAACCTGGGATTCGAGGCGACGCTCTGGCAGGCAGCGGACGCGCTTCGCAACAACATGGACGCCGGCGAATACAAGCATGTAGTCCTGGGGCTGATCTTCCTCAAGTACATCTCCGACGCCTTCGAGGAGCAGCACACCCGGCTCGAGGCGGAGAAAGCCCAGGGGGCAGATCCCGAGGACCCGGACGAGTACAGGGCCGTCCACACCTTCTGGGTGCCACCCGAGGCTCGCTGGAGTTATCTGAAAGCTCAGGCCCGTCAGCCCGGCATCGGCCGGATCGTGGACGACGCCATGGCGGCTATCGAGCGGGACAATCCTTCCTTGAAGGGTGTCCTCCCGAAGGACTTCGCCCGTCCCGCCCTCGACAAGCTACGTCTCGGCCAGCTCATCGACATGCTCTCCGGCATCGGACTGGGCGATTCCGAGAACCGCTCGAAGGACATCCTGGGCAGGGTGTACGAATATTTCCTGTCACAGTTCGCCAGTGCCGAAGGGAAGCAGAGCGGGCAGTTCTATACACCCCGGGTTGTCGTCCGCCTGCTAGTCGAGATGCTGGCTCCCTACGAGGGGCGGGTGTACGACCCCTGCTGCGGCTCTGGCGGGATGTTCGTTCAGTCCGAGCAGTTCATCCAGGCACATGGCGGCAAGATCGGGCAGATAAGCGTCTATGGGCAGGAGTCGAACTACACTACCTGGCGCCTGGCGAAGATGAACCTCGCCATCAGGGGCGTAGATGCCCAGATCGCCCATGGAGACACCTTTCACAAGGACGGGTATCCCGACCTGAAAGCTGACTACGTTCTCGCCAACCCGCCTTTCAACGACAGTGACTGGAGGGGGGAGCTCCTGCGGGATGACCAGAGGTGGAAGTACGGGACCCCGCCGGCAGGCAACGCGAACTTCGCCTGGGTGCAGCACTTCATCCACCACCTGTCCCCGACGGGTACGGCCGGCTTCGTCCTGGCCAACGGCTCGATGTCCTCGAACCAGTCCGGTGAAGGCGAGATCCGGAAGAACATTATCGAGGCCGATCTGGTGGACTGCATGGTGGCACTGCCCGGGCAGCTCTTCTACTCGACCCAGATCCCGGTGTGCCTCTGGTTCCTGGCACGGGACAGGAGGAACGGCAGCTTCAGGGACCGCAGGGGCGAGATCCTGTTCATCGACGCCCGGAAGATGGGTTCGATGGTCGACCGGACTCACCGGGAGTTGACCGACGAGGATATCCAGAAGATCGCCGGCACCTACCACGCATGGCGGGGAGACAAGGATACCGGGAAGTACGAGGACACTCCCGGCTTCTGCAGGGCCGCCCCGGTCGACGAGGTCAGGAAGCATGGATACGTCCTAACCCCCGGCCGATACGTAGGAGCGGAAGCCCAGGAAGACGACGGAGAGCCCTTCGACGAGAAGATGAAGCGACTCACTGCCCAGCTCCGCCAGCAAATGGAGGAGGGCCGGAAGCTCGACGCCGCAATCGAGGAGAACCTGAAGGGGCTCGGGTATGGCGAGTGAGTGGAAGCGCATGCCGCTCGGAGACTTCGTGACACTCCAGCGCGGCCTCGATCTTCCTGAAAGCATCCGTCAGCCTGGGCACGTGCCCATCTTCGGATCATTTGGGATTACCGGCTGGCATGACCATGCGAAGGCTCGTGGGCCTGGCGTCACAGTAGGAAGGAGCGGCGCGTCAATCGGCGTTGTGAGCTACTCGCCTACAGACTACTGGCCGTTGAACACTGCGCTCTACGTCATCGACTTCCACGGGAACGACGAGCGCTTCGCCTACTACTTCCTGCAACAGTACGACTTCAAGGGCTTCAACTCAGGAAGTGCCCAACCGTCGCTAAATCGCAACTTCATCCATCCAGTCCCAGTGGACGTGCCACCACTCTCTGAACAACGCGCCATCGCCCACATCCTCGGCACCCTGGATGACAAGATCGAGCTGAACCGGCGGATGAGCGAGACGCTGGAGGTCATGGCCAGGGCGCTCTTCAAGTCCTGGTTCGTTGACTTCGATCCGATCCGTGCGAAGGCCGAGGGCCGCTGGCGCCGGGGCGAGTCCCTTCCGGGGCTCCCCGCCCACCTGTTCGACCTGTTCCCCGACTCCTTCGAGGACTCGGAGCTGGGCGAAATCCCGAAGGGGTGGGAGGTGGGAACGCTGGGAGACCTGTCGACCCTGAATCCGGAAGTGTGGACTAGGGAAACACGCCCCACCGAGCTGAACTACGTCGACTTGTCGAACACGAAATGGGGCCGAATAGATGCAGTCATTCCCTATCAGGCTGCCGCTGCACCGAGCCGAGCACAGCGTGTCCTGCGACCTGCTGATACGATCATCGGGACAGTGCGCCCAGGAAATGGTTCATACGCTTTCATCAACGAAAACGGGCTCACAGGTAGCACCGGATTTGCAGTGCTTCGACCTCGAATGGCGACGTACGCCGAGTTCGTCTATCTCGCAGCCACGGCTGCGGATAACATCGACACGCTAGCTCATCTGGCCGATGGCGCTGCCTACCCCTCTGTTCGACCTGAGGTCGTCGCCGCGACACCGATCATCCGCTCGAGTGACGGAGTGTTCAACGGATTCTCTCGTGCAGCGAGTCCTCTTCTGAAAAAGATCACCCAGAACGAGCGTGAATCCCGTACCCTCGCCACCTTCCGCGATGCCCTCCTCCCCAAGCTCATCTCAGGCGAGATTCGGATTCCTGATTTAGAGCTATCCGTGGGAGCATCCACATGAGCGACAGCTTGAGAGTCTATATGGACATGCTGAACTGCAAGTCGGATGAGGAGGTCTACGCAAAGGTTCGCCAACTGGCAGGAAACCTCACGGACAGAGAGCAAACGGTTCTCTCTGTAATCCTGCAGATCCATGCTTCGGTAGAAAACGAGCTTCGTCAGGTTCTCCAGCTTACACTCCATCCCCATCTATTCCTCACGGATGACGAAATCGAAAACGAGAAGACGGAGATAAGATTCTCCATAATGATCGATAAGCTCGGGTTCAGAGACATGCAGCGTCTTCTTGAACCTGCTCTCACTTCATGGCCATATCCTGAGCTTAGAGACATCTCCGAGATCAATACAGTGAGGAATCAGGCAGCCCATGCCAGGGATATCAGAAGGGTGTCGTACAAGGGTCGGAACCCCTTCACTGATCCTGATTGTCTTGCCCAGATGTTCATAGACACTTTCGCCTTCAGATCTGCGATGAGGAAGTTCGTGGATCACGCCGTCACACGACAACAGACCATTCTGAAGCGGTACATCGAAAAGTACGGATCGGATCTCTGCCTGTAAACCAACGACTAGGGGGGTAAATTGACCGATCGTTCATTGGGGAGACTGGTAAAGCTCAACCTCCGCGAAGCCTGGAGGGACGAGGCGAGAGACTTCACTCCCTGGCTGGCTCAGGAATCCAACCTCAAACTGCTGTCTGAGGCCCTCGGGATCGAACTCGAGCTGAAGTCGCAGGAAGAGCCGGTTGGTCCCTTCAGTGCGGATATACTCTGCCAGACCGGTGATGGAAGCTGGATTGTGATCGAGAACCAGCTCGAGAGAACCGACCATACCCATCTCGGTCAGATCATCACCTATGCGTCCGGGCTAGACGCTGTAACAGTGGTCTGGATAGCCTCCACGTTCACCGAGGAGCATCGGGCAGCCATCGACTGGCTCAACCAGATCACAGACCAGGACCACAACTTCATCGGCCTCGAAATCGAGCTGTGGAGAATCGGAGACTCTCCGATGGCTCCGAAGTTCAACATCGTGAGCAAGCCGAATGACTGGACCAGATCAATCCAAACCGCTGCCACAGGCCAGTACACGGATACCCAGAAGATGCAGCTGGAGTACTGGACTCAGTTCCGAGCCACAACCAATGGGAAGACGCATCTCAAGCTGCATAAGGCCCAACCCAGCAACTACCTGACGGCATCTGTCGGAAGGGGCGGGGTTCTCCTCCTCTTCGTCGTCTCTACCTGGGACCCAGTGACCAACGGCTACACTGATCCCTATATCCGTGCCGAGATCAACCTGGAGGGGATGGATGCGAAGGAGCTGTTCGCCAAACTAGTGGCGATGAGATCCGAGATCGAAACCGAAGTTGGTGAGGAACTCGTCTGGTACAACCCGGAAAATGCCAGGAACTGCCGAATCTGGATCATGAAGAAGGCGGCCCTCACCGATCGCCTGACCTGGCCAGAACAGCATGCCTGGCTCATCGAGAAGGGCGAGCTGCTTCACCGGGTGTTCGCCAGGAGGTTGAGGACCCTTTGAGTGACTGGACTATCACATGATGGATAGGAGGCAGGGATGACAGTCAGTCGAGGCTTCTCGGTCAGGATCTTCATCCCTTCCGGCGAACCCGAGGCGTTGCGCATTGTCGAGAAGTCAAACTGGACAGGCCAGGGATTGGTCTTCCCGAGAGCCCAGTTCGCCGAGGTTCGCAAGAGACCCGAGCTCAAGCGCACAGGGGTGTATATGCTCTGGGGGCCAGGAGAGACTGGACACCTTCCGCGAGTCTATGTCGGTGAGGGTGATGGGGTACTCACACGCCTCGACCAGCATGCGAAACAGAAGGATTTCTGGACCCATGCTGCCGTGTTCACCAGCAAGGACCAGAACCTCAATAAAGCACACGTCCAATATCTCGAGGCCAGACTCGTCACCCTGGCTAGCGAGGCGAAGAGAGCCGAACTCGACAACAGCAATCTACCGCAGACTCCTGCCCTCTCGGAAGCCGACGCTGTTGATGCTGAGGGTTTCCTGGGAGATCTCCTCCTGTGTCTACCCGTTGTCGGAGTGAACCTGTTCGAGAAGGCCAAAGCCGGTCCGGCGAAAACCCGGGATCTGATTTTGAAGGCCAAGGGGATAGAAGCTCATGGCGTGGACAGCAGTGAGGGTTTCATCGTCAGAGCCGGATCCCAGGCAGTGCTGAAGGAAGTGAAGTCCATCCACAACTATCTGATCGAGTTGAGGAAGTCGCTGCTGGCTCAGGGAGTTCTCAAGCCCTCTGGGGCGGGATATACCCTGACCCAGGACTACACTTTCAACTCACCCTCACATGCTGCTGGCGTTCTTCTGGGTCGCACCGCTAATGGCCGAATCGAATGGAAAAACGCGAACGGGCAGACCCTGAAGGAAATCCAGGCAGCTGAGGCCAGCTCGCCGTCCATCCCAGAGGAAGCTACCCCGTGATAACCCTTGATCAGATTACTGCCTGGGCTACTTCCGGTGAGTCGGATGTCCTCGAGTTCAAGAAGTCCACTGCCGAAAAGGACCGAGCCTGTCGTACTCTATGTGCCTTCGCCAACGGTCGGGGCGGGCGAGTTCTGTTCGGCGTGACACCAGCAGGCAGGATTGTAGGCCAGACTGTCTCCGACCATACGCTGGAAGAGCTGGCGCAGGATTTTCAGGAATTCGAGCCACCTCTATTCCCCACTATCGAGCGCGTTGCAGTTGATGGTGGACGTGAGGTGCTAGTTCTCTCCGTGATTCGGAGCGAGCACTTGCCTGTTACCTATCGAACTGTAGCCTATGAGCGGGTGCTGAACACTACGCGCATGATGCCACGTGAAACCATGCAAGGGCTGCTGATGGAGGATCTTCACGCTACTCAGAGGTGGGAGAACCAGCCAGCAGATGGCTGGGACGTCAGCAAGCTGGATCAGCACGAGTTGGAACTGACGCTCGAGGAGTCGATCAGGCGCGGTCGCGTCGAAGACCCCGGAACGCGCAACCCGCTGGAAATCCTGAGAGGCTTGGGTCTGCTCGTGAACGAAGGACAGGTATCACGAGCTGCTGTCGTGCTCTTCTGCACCGGCGAGGTGCCGCTTCCCGACTACCCACAGCTACTACTCAAGGTAGCACGCTTCAAGGGGACCACGCGTGACGAGTTCCTCGACAACAGGCAATTCCACGGCAACGCCTTCTCGCTGATGCGACGAGCCGAGCGGTTCCTGATTGATTCTTTGCCTGTTGCAGGGCGCATCATCCAGGGGCGGATGGAGCGCGAGGACACACCGCTGCTGCCTGTGGAAGCCCTTCGTGAAGCTCTTGCCAATGCTTTCGTTCACCGCGACTACTCTATCGGCGGGGGCTCGGTAGGTATCGCGTTCTTCGACGATCGGCTGGAGATCATCTCCATCGGCGACCTTCACTTCGGTCTGACCCCGGAAGCGCTGTTCCGGGATCATGAGTCCAAGCCATGGAATCCGATGATTGCTCATGCTTTCTACAGGCGCGGAATAATCGAGACATGGGGCCGGGGAACCTTGAAGATCGCAAGGCTTATGCGGGATCGAGGACTCGAGCCGCCGATAGTGACTGTTAATGAGGGAGCAGTTGTATTGACCTTCCCATTCCCGACGCTGGAGAAAACGCCGGACGAAACGCTGGAGAAAACAGAGACGCCGGTGAAAACGCGGGAGAAGACGGATGAAGGGATCATCAGACTCCTCCGTGAGAGACAGGAACTGACGATAGCCGAACTCGCCGAGCAACTGAAGAAGTCCGACAGTGCAATCGAGCGTGCAGTTCGCAGGTTGAGGCTCACCGGCCGCCTGGTGCGCATTGGTCCCGACAAGGGCGGGCACTGGAAAGTGCTGGATTGAAAACCTTCACTGAATCCGTCGTCGAAGAAGCTACTCTGCAGTGGCTGGAATCCCTGGGCTTCAAACCCGCCTCCGGCCCCTCCATTGCCCCCGGGGAGTCGATGTCGGAGCGGAACGACTATGGCCAGGTCGTCCTGGAGGATCGCCTGCGGCAGGCCCTCTACCGCCTGAATCCCGACCTGCCGGCTGAAGCCATCGAAGACGCCTTCCGTCATGTCCTCCGGATCGACGGTCCGAGCCAGGAGGTTCGCAACCGCGTCTTCCACCGGATGCTCGTGGACGGGGTGACGGTAGAGTACGCGAGGCGGGACGGCTCCATCGCCGGGGCACAGGCGAGGCTGATCGACTTCGATCTCCCGGAGAACAACGACTGGCTGGCGGTCAACCAGTTCACGATCGTCGAGAACAAGCACAACAGGCGCCCCGACGTCATCGTATTCGTGAACGGCCTGCCTTTGGCCGTCTTCGAGCTCAAGAATGCTGCCGACGAGAACGCCACGATCTGGAACGCCTACACCCAGATGCAGACCTATGAGCGGGAGATCCCGACCCTCTTCAACTACAATGCCCTGCAGGTTATCTCCGACGGACTGCAGGCCAGGGTGGGCACGATCACTTCCGGCCGCGAGTGGTTCAAGCCCTGGAAGACCATTGAAGGCGAGGATCTGGCCTCCGCTCTCATGCCTGAACTGCAGGTCCTGATCGAGGGGGTCTTCGAGAAGAGGCGCTTCCTCGACATCGTGCGGCACTTCCTGGTGTTCGAAGAGTCCCCGGCTGGTCTTGTGAAGAAGATGGCCGGCTACCACCAGTTCCATGCCGTTAACGAGGCCCTGAGGCAGACCCTTCGCGCCTGCATCCCGCACTCCTGGGAGCAGGGGCAGGAGCCGGGAGAAGCAAGTCAGCTTGCCGAGCCAGGGTTCGAGCTGCGGTCGGATGACCGCCAGCAGGGAGACCGCCGGGTAGGAGTGGTATGGCACACCCAGGGATCGGGGAAGAGTCTGACCATGGTCTTCTACGCCGGGAGGGTGATCCTGCATCCACAAATGGGGAACCCGACCATCGTCGTGATCACGGACCGGAACGACCTCGATGACCAGCTCTTCGGCACGTTCGCCAGGTGCAGGGACCTCCTGAGGCAGCCTCCCGAGCAAGTGGAGGACCGGGAGGATCTGAGGAGGAGGCTCCTCCGTGATTCGGGAGGAGTGGTCTTCGCGACCATTCAGAAGTTCTTCCCTGAGGAGAAGGGGGACAGGCACCCCGTCCTCTCCGACAGGAGGAACATCGTCGTCATAGCTGACGAGGCTCACCGCAGCCAGTACGACTTCATCGACGGTTTCGCGAGACATATGCGCGACGCCCTTCCCAACGCCTCCTTCATCGGCTTCACGGGGACACCCATCGAACTGACTGACAAGAACACCAAGGCGGTCTTCGGCAATTACATCAGCGTCTACGACATCCAGAGGGCCGTGCAGGATGGAGCCACAGTACCGATTTACTACGAGAGCCGCCTTGCCAGGCTTGCCCTCCTCGAGGAAGAGAAGCCCAGGATCGATCCTGAGTTCGAGGAAGCCACCGAGGGCGAGGAGATCGAGCGAAAAGAAAAGCTGAAGACCAAGTGGGCGCAGCTCGAGGCTGTCGTGGGATCCGAGAAGAGGATACGCCTCATAGCCCGGGACCTCGTCGAACATTTCGAAAAGCGCCTCGAAGCTCTCGACGGCAAGGCGATGATCGTCTGCATGAGCCGCAGGATCTGTGTGGAGATGTACGATGCCCTGAGGGAGCTTCGTCCTACCTGGGATGGGAGTGACGACTCCGCAGGGATGATGAAGGTCATCATGACGGGCTCGGCTGCTGACGACCCTGACTGGCAGCAGCACATCCGGAACAAGCCCAGGCGCGAGGAGCTGGCTGTTCGGTTCCGCGACCCGAAGGATCCTTTCAAGGTCGCGATCGTTCGGGACATGTGGCTCACCGGATTCGATGCTCCATCCCTTCACACCATGTACATCGACAAGCCCATGAGGGGGCACGGCCTGATGCAGGCCATCGCACGGGTGAACCGTGTCTTCAAGGACAAGCCCGGCGGGTTGATCGTGGATTACCTCGGCCTCGCCGACGAGCTGCGCAAGGCGCTAGCGACCTATACCGACAGTGGTGGTCATGGCTCGACCGCGATAAGCCAGGAGCAGGCTGTGGCGGTGATGCAGGAGAAGTACGAGATCTGCCTCGGGCTCTTCCATGGGTTCGACTGGTCGAAGTGGGTCACTGGGAAGCCGGCTGAGCGGCTCTATCTTCTACCGGCCGCCCAGGAGCACATCCTGTCCCAGGAGGACGGGAAGGAGCGCTGCCTCAAGTCCGTCACCGGGCTCTCGCAAGCATTCGCACTGGCAGTCCCGCACGAGACAGCCCTGGCCATCCGGGATGACCTGGGGTTCTTCCAGGCCGTGAGGTCTGCACTCGCGAAGAACGCTCCCGGGGACAGGAAACCAGAGGAGGACCTGGACCACGCCATCAGACAGATCGTCTCCCGTGCCGTGTCCTCCGACGAGGTGATCGACATCTTTGCGGCAGCCGGTCTGAAGAAGCCAGACATCTCGATCCTCTCCGACGAGTTCCTGGCTGAGGTGAAGGGGATGCCGCACCAGAACCTCGCGATCGAGCTCCTGAGGAAGCTCCTGGAAGACGACATCCGGAGCCGCCAGAGGAAGAACGTGGTCGAGGCACGGTCCTTCGCCGAGATGCTGGAACAGACCATCAGGCGCTACCAGAACCGGGCTATAGAGACTGCGGAGATCATCGAGGAGCTGATCCGCATCGCGAAAGAGTTCCGACAGTCGTCAAACCGCGGCGAGGATCTCGGTCTGACCGACGACGAGCTGGCCTTCTACGATGCCCTCGGGATTAACGACAGCGCGGTGAAGGTCCTGGGAGATGACACTCTTCGCGCCATCGCCCGGGAGCTTACAAACTCTATCCGGAATAGCGTGACGATCGACTGGAAGGTGCGGGAGAACGTCCGCGCCAGGATCCGCGTCATGGTGAAGCACATCCTTCGAAAGCACGGTTACCCACCCGACAGGGAGCCGAAAGCGACCCAGACTGTCCTCGAGCAAGCCGAAGTGCTGTCAGAGGCGTGGGCAGGATTTTGATGGATCTGAGCCAGATGGACCCCGCTGGGATTGGTAGTGAGTCGCCAGATCCAGGTAAAAGGATGGCTCTCGCGGATGAAATTGAGAATGCGGTGGGCCTTATATGTTTGGGTATCAATATGATGAAGAAGTCCGCGCTGTACGAGAGAAGGTTGTTTTTCCCACTGATGATGCTATCAAGTGGAATTGAAAGAATCACTAAAGTTGTGTTCTGCATGCTCTATTTCAAACGAAAGCATGAAATGCCTTGCCGTTCACTGATCAACGGTCACGATCTTGTTAAAGCCCTTGAACGAGTAGAACAGGAGATGCAGCAAAGTCCAACGGATCATCATATGATGGCAATTTCTGCTCTAGGGGGGAAGTTATCCGATCCGATGACAAGAGCGATCCTTGAGGTGTTATCAGTCTTTGGGAATCAAGGAAGATATTACAGTCTCAATACACTAGAATCAGGCCATGATCCGAAGTGTGACTTCGATCGGTTATGGGGAGAACAAGTCGAATCGCCTCTCTACTTGAATAATCCGATGTTGAGAAGCATCGAACCTGCTCAAAGACGTTTAGAAGTCGTTTATGAAGTCCAAGTATCGATCGAATGTCTGTTGAGACTGATAGGTCAGATTGTGAAGGATGGAGGATTCGGCGTACTCGGAAACTTAGCTCACCGTCGGTTAAGACGGTTCACCTACCTTCAAGACGCTGCGTTGGGTCTAGGAGACTACAGCGATTGGGACAAGCTCTGGGTCTAGAGTCTCTCCCTCAGATCCTAACTCAGCGTTCTGTAGAAACCTTTACTTGAAGAAAATCCTCTCAATATCAGCATCAACGAAGGATACTCCTGGTTTCGACCAGAACCGGCAAATGAACTCCTGCCCCTATATCCTCAGTGGCAATCATCATAGTAGTAGTCGTTCAAGTAGTAGTCGTCTTTGTAGTAGACGTTGTGATGGTCTTCACTGAAGATGCTGAATTAGAGATGATCTTTCTTCTTAGTTGAAAGACAATCTCTCTTGGAATCAGTTAATACGACGATCTGACCCATGGTGATATCGATTTGGAGATAGATATCGTTCATGCCATAGTTGAATATGAAAGAATAGAGAGGATCTGGGCATCATCTTCTCTAGCATCCTGAGAGGATAGAAAGTCTGCAGTCTTGGTCGAAACCATACTGAGCGTGTTGGAATTGACTGGAAGACATGCAGATATGATCACGGATAGTTGTCCCACGTACCTGATCTCGGAGGATGATGACCATTCCAGGAGAGAAACCGCCGTATCCTGGATGAATGGTGCTGTCGTAATTGCTCATCGTCGTAAATCACGTCCAGATAGATATCTTCGCTAGATCAATCGAGTTTCGACCAGAATCGACACTTTTCTCCAGGTCACATAGGTCTCTGGCTGAAGTCACCATAGATGAAGATGCTGAACTAGAGAGGATATCTCTGTCATTATGGACGAGAATCTCTCTCAAAATCAAAAAATGATGATCTGATCTATGATTCTACAGATATAGAGAGGTATATCGTACTCTTCGTGGTCGAAGATGTAGAAATAGAGATGATCTAGGGATCATCTTGTGATGCCCGGGATATTGCTCACACTGCAGTCTTGGTCGAAACTGCGAAAAGCCTGATCTGGAGAGAGATAAGGTTTCTTTCCAGACTAAGAGCCTATCCGTAAATAGGAGCAACTTTCCTCCAACAGATGATCGCTGCTGCCAGGTGTAGCAGAGCCAGATAGCTCTCGGTCTTCTTCTCGTATCTCACGAGCAGCTTCCTGAATCGATTGAACCAGGAGTGTGCTGCTTCCACCACCCAGCGCCGGTTCTTCGGCGGACGACCCGGCTTCCGCTTCTTCCTGATCACTCTGCTGGCGTAGCCTCTCTCCTTCAACTGGCGATCCACAGGCTCGCCATCGTAGCCCTTGTCGGCATACAACCAGTGCTTGATGCCCTCTGGAACAGGACTCGCAAGTGTATCGAGTACCGCTCCGACCTGTGTGGAGTCATGCCTGTTCGCCCCGGTCACGACGAGGGACAGCGGGACTCCATGCCCGTCGACCAGAAGATGCCGCTTGCTTCCTTTTTTTCCCCCGGTCCGTGGGGTTCGGACCTGCATCTTCGATGCCTCCAAGAGGCGCTTTCAACATCGTCCCATCGAGGCTCTGCCATGACCAGGCAATCCCTTCCATGTCGTCGTACTCTGCCAGGCCAGCCTGCCATAGAGACAGGAAGAACCCCTGCTTCAGCCAGGTCCGGAAATAGGAGTGGACTGAAGAGGCGCTTCCGTACCTCTCTGACGGAAGCGCTTTCCACTGACAGCCTGTTCTGAGAACATAGATGATCGCCTCGAATACCTTCCTCGGGTCCTTGGCCTTCCTGCCAGCTCCGGCCTTCCTCTGATACTGCTTCTCCGGATCACGCTTCTTCTCGGGCAGGAAGGGCTCGACACGCTTCCAGAACTCGTCAGATACCTCCCATAACTGCACTTTCGGCATCGCGTCACCTCCTCCCAGAGCATAGAAGAGGAGGCACTCGAAGTCAACTATTTACGGATAGGCTCTAATGCTCTGCATTGGCGCCGGCGCGAAATGCCGTCTCCTGTTGTTGAACGGAATGCCTCCTGCTGCCCAACACCGACATTGCATGCGAGCGCAGCGAGTGCCTAGGAGCGAGCGCTATCAGGTTTTTCTGGTGTTATTCGGCGCTCCTTTCCTTGCCAGGCCCTCCACCGATCCTTGGAACCGCATCCGTCATTACATAATGAACGAACTGTCTGCCCAGCTCGGTCAGCTCGTATTCGTCAATGTCGTCGAGCCGGGACTTCATGGTTCGTGCTGCGCTTCCCTTGGGAACGTTCGTGTGCGGTTTTTTAAGGAATGCGCCGTCCCCGGTTGTCTCGCGATGTTGCCGGATAACTCTACCCAAGGTTAGATCGGATACCACCAGGCTAAAGAGGTCCGCATCCGCAGAATCCTCTCTAACCCGCCCACCGTGCAACTGCTGCCACATGCCCCACCGGGTGGACATGGGGTGCTTGTACAAGACTCGGATTACAGAGAAGTGAACCTCTTGGTAGTAATCAATCCACTGGAGGAACAAGCGTACGACATCGTCGCTGCAGAGGGTGGTCCCAGCGGCGTTTGAAATCAGCCTTCTCACGTAGTCGCGCTTCTCGCGTGTGTCTGCGGCGTCCCAAATCCTAAAGCCCTTACGCACCACGCCGAGGTACTCATCGGACTCGAGCCGTTGCTCGGCGGCTGCTCCTATTTGCTCGACGCGCTTCATGATCTCAGCTAGATCCTTTGCAAGTTCCCCGAGGTGTCGCTTGTGCTCCTCGAGCCAGTCCCGGTAGAGCTGGTTCACCTTGCCCTGCTCGGCCTCCGAATCGAGAGCCGCCGCCCCGGCTAATAGGCCACCGACCCATGGAATGCTAGATAGGGCGGCGAGTACGAAGCGGGTGGACTTTCGGCGCTTCCCAGAGGGCAGAGCCGCAAGAGCTTGGGCAATCTGATCTTCTGTGAGCTGAAGTTTACCTGCCGGCGGAATTATTTCGTCGGGCTCACGCGCCATCTGTTCCGATCCGATTCTCCGGTCCCTTGACCGGATAACGTTGGAGGCCATCATATTTGAGACCACCGCTGGGGGGGAATTCGATGCGCCTCATTGTTCGCCCCTCCTGTGTTCCCGGACCCCTTTCTTCGACACAAGCCAGAGCTTCAGTCCAAGCAAGTCACAAATACGGGAGGGGATCTTGCTAATGTGAGTTTCCCATGCCGCATCGTCGGGAACGGCAAGCCCGAAGGTGGCTGTAGAGTTCTCCTGATCCATCATCAGGATGGCTTGACCAAGCGCTGAATACATAGCTTGCTCTTTCTGCTTGCTGGTATCACCTTCAACTTCGAGCAAGTACACGCCATGAACAACGTGCTCTGCTACAATGTCCGTTCGACCGTAAACGGGATGTGACCCTACGGTCACGCCATGCACTTTCATCCATGTGATTTGCTCTGTCGCGATCTCGCCTTTCCCTTGTGAATGCTGGCCTCCCTTACCCTTTTCCATGCCGTCCACATCAACAACCACCGACCACCCATCGCTGGGTCGGAACAGATGCTCGACCAACCATCGTTTGACTTCAATTTGGTGCATTGTTCTTTTCTTCAGCTCCTGATTCTTCCTGAACATCCCCCGAGGTTTTGACTGCGTCAACCTATTGGAGACTAAAAGAATAGCCGGGTCAGGGGGCATTCGCCCCCCTCCCGATCACCTGTTCTGCGCGGTCAGCAGGACCGATCTGACCGCTGACGGATACCATTTTCCTCCGTTCTTGGCTGGTATGCTCTCCTCGTTAAGAGTAGCGGCAATCTGCCGGAGGCTCTGCCCCTGGGCACGGAGGGATCTGATCATCTCGAAGACTCCTCGCTCCCTATCGTTCTCGACGAGTGTGTCTCCGACCCGGTCGAAGCCATAGGGCGTCGGGGAGTAGGCTCGGTGCTGCTGCTTCTTGTGCCGGAGGGCAGCAGCCGTTCGTTCCGAGATCTGGTCCCGCTCGAACTCGTTTAGGACAGCGAGGAGCCGGAAGACCATCTTCCCTGCCGCGCTGGTGGTGTCGATCTTCTCGGAGAGGCTTACCAGATCAGCGCCTGCCTTCCCCAGTTTCTCGGCCAGGGTTATCGTGTCCCTGGTACTGCGGGAGAGCCTGGAGATGGAGTAAACGACGAAGGCGGCCTTTCTCTCGCATGCAAGCGTCAGCGCTTGGGTGAGCCCCTCCCGATTCTCCGTTCTGGATCCCGAGATCCCTGCATCCTCGTAGAAGCCTATGAGCGAGGCATCGTTCGCAGTTGCCCAGGCTTCGATCTTGGCACGCTGAGCCTCGAGGCTGATGCCGTTCCGGGCCTGGTCTTCAGTGCTCACCCTGATGTATCCCACTGCCTCCATGGCCTTGCCCTTCACAGGTCTCCCCTCTCCCTCATGGAGACCCACTCCGGAGTTATCCCCGGTCTGCCGCAGGCGTAGATGAAGTGGTCGATGAGCTTTACTCCCAGGTCCTGCAGGATGCCTTTCAACTTCGTGGTGAGGACCTTGTCCTCGTGGCTGGCCTCGGCTTTTCCTCCCGGGTGGGAGTGGGCCAGGATCAGGGACGTGGCGTTCGTCTCGATGAGGAGGAAGCTGACCAGCTCGCGGGGATAGACGGAGGCTCGATCCACCGTTCCCTCGGCGACCCTGATGAGTCCTAGGAAGTCCCCGCTGGAGTTCAGGGCGATTGCGTAGAGCCCTTCGACGGGCTTCGGATCGAGCAGCCTTCCAAGGAGGATCTTTGCCTTCTCAACCGTATCCACGGGTTCGACAGGGATCGGGATTGAGTGGCGGCGGATCTGGCGGTAGTAAACGGATTTCTCCGCTACGATGAGGCGTTTTTGAGTTTCGACCGAGACTGACATGTCGGTCTCCTCTCGAAGTGGAAGGGGGCCGGGACGGATCCTCGACCCCCTCTTGTTTGTACAGATGGGTATGAGTCGATCAGAACTGGTCGGTTGTGTACGGCATATTGGGAATTCTTTAGGACATCTCATCTACAAAGAGATAGGAACCAACTTGCACCAGATGCGGGCGTAAAGAGTAGCGTCCGGTTGAGTGGTGTAAGAACGCCCTGACTTGAGGGTAGCGGTGGGCCATCGCATCTTAGGCACTTAGAACCACCTAATTGCCTACTCCCGAAGGAGATGATGCGATGACCCGGGAGAATATCGCCGACCTGGAGACACTTCGCAAGAAGATCGAGGAAGCTGACGGGGATCTGCTACGAGGGCTGATGCACGAGACGATCCAGCTGTTGATGGGAGCCGAGGCCGACAGCCGCTGCCGCGCAGAGTACGGCAAGCGTAGCGAGGTCCGGGTAAACAGCCGGAACGGTTATCGGGACAGGTCTCTGGACACTCGGGTGGGCACGCTGGAGTTGAAGGTGCCGAAGCTCCGCAGCGGCAGCTATTACCCGGCCTGGTTGCTGGAGCCACGGAAGCGATCGGAGAAGGCACTGATACAGGTTGTGTGTGAAGCCTGGGTGGAGGGCGTCAGCACGAGGAAGATGGACCGTCTGGTGAAGAGCCTGGGGATAGACGGGATCAGTCGGAGCACTGTCTCGGAGATGGCGAAGTCGCTGGATGATCGGGTGCATGAGTTCCTTGGCCGCCCCTTGGATCGAGGGCCGTACCGGTACGTGTGGCTGGACGGGACGTCACTGAAGTGCCGCGAGTGCGGATCGGTGGAGAGCGTGTCGGCGGTGATCGCTACGGGGGTGAACCGGGATGGATGCCGCGAGCTGCTCGGCATGGACGTGTTCACCATGGAGAGCGAGACATCGTGGACCGAGTTCATCAGGGGGCTTGTGAATCGTGGGCTCTCGGGGGTGGATCTGGTCATCTCGGATGCCCATCCCGGGCTGAAGGCGGCGATAGCCCGGCTTCTTCCCGGGAGTGCGTGGAACCGATGCTACACTCACTTCACGAGGAACGTGCTGGACAAGGTGCCGAAGAAGGGCCAGGAGAAGGCCGCCTGGATGCTTCGGAGCGTTGCCGGCCAGTTGGGAGCTGAAGCCGTACAGGAGCAGTACGATCGTGTGGCAGACCGCCTGAGCGGGGAGTACCCTCAGCTCACGGACATGCTGGACGAGGCCCGTGAGGAGGTGCTGGCGTACACGCACTTCCCCCTCTCTCACTGGCGGAAGATCAGGACGAACAACCCGATGGAGAACCTGAACTCGCAGATCAAGCGCCGGAGCAAGGTCGTTGGGATCTTTCCCAACCGGGGATCGATCATGAGGCTAGTGGGGACGATTCTCCTGGAGCAGAACGAGGACTGGATGACTGGAAGGAGGTACATGAGACTCGACTCGCCCGGAGTGGTCTCGAGCTCCCCGGACGAGGACCTGGTGTCAGCCGATCAGGTGCCCGGATGCGCAACCCTTCTTACACCACATTGACGGACGCCGCCGCGTAAAGTATTGATCATTTGTAGGGGAAAGAGCTAATAGAGACCAGCATACTGAAGCCACCTTCACTATCGCGAGGGATAGTTCAACAGTTCCGGATGAAGAGCATCCGGAAGCAGAAAGGGGATGAATGAAGACAGCCCTGATAGTTATTGTCACGCTGATAGTTGCTTCGGTGGCCACCGTTCTCGTAACCGGCACTGGAGCTCGCGCAAACTATCGCGACCAGTTCGATGAGCTCAATAGGATTAACTGCGATGCTGACGAGCTCTGGGAAGAGGCCTTCGAGGTCAATCTAGGCAGTATCGGCTCCTACTACGATCAAATAATGGGACTGGGAAGAACAGCCATTGATATGGAGGTCCGCGAGGAACTCGAACGGTTCCAGGACATTTCAATCCTGACGATAGGCGCTGAGCTAGATGCGATGACCTGCTTCATCACCGGAGCGAACGAAGCTAATGTGTATGATGCAGTAATGCTCGTAAATGAAGCCCTTGATGAGCGCGAACAGGCCGAGATACTGGCCAGAATCAAATACGAGCAGGATATCTGGGCATGGGGGATCGAGTCTCTATTCTAGGGAGACACATCGCACATCAGATACTATTGAAGAATCCATGCAAACCCGATAACGATGTGAGGAAGGCCGCCGTCTTCACGGCGGCCTATTCTCCAGTCAAAGGTCCTTGGTCTAGACGGCTTCTCGGGTCTCCACCCTGATGCAGTCGACGATCTCGCCGAAGGCTTCGCAGGTGGTGGGCTTCAAGATGATCTTCTCTCCGGGCCAGTTGACCGCGCGAGGCTCGTGGAGGGTCTTTGCGACGGCCTTGGCGTTGGTCTTGTTGAGGATCAGCTCCTTGTCTGTTTCCCGGAACCTGAGGATGTACTTCTCTGCCTTCTGGCCTGTCGCCATCTGAACCTTGTCCTTCAAGACCTCCGAGATGGTAAGCGAGACCGGTTTCCCCTCAAAGTCTGCCGCCCGCAGGTAGCGGCTGGGGAACATCAGATCTACGTGCATCTCGGGATTCGGATTCTCCATCTTCTTCGGCATATCACTCCTCCACACCGTCGAAGTCGACGGCATCTTCATCATTGGTCATAGCCCAGGTGGGAGCGGCCAGCTCCGATTCCACAGGCCCGGGTCCCGGCCAGATCCCCGTCTCAGAGCATTCCTGGACGCGCTCCAACCAGGTCAAGTACTCTCCCCAGGCACGGCTCAGGGATTCGGAGTCGAGCCAGTACAGGCGGCAGGCATGGGGAGGGCTGCTCTCCACGGCGATGATCCCGCATCGCAGGATCGACCCCATACCGGATGTGACGGCATAGGCCTCCTGGTACATCGCAGCCTGGTGGAAGTAGCCGAACTCCCAGGCATGAGTGCTGAAGCGCCGGGGATCGATCGAGCCGGTGGTCTTCAGATCCAGGATCGCACCTTCACCGGAGATCCAGTCCAGGCGACCCTTGCAGGCCATCCCCGTCGGAGGGTTGTTCCAGAAGAGGCTGACCTCGGGGTATCCCTTCGAGAGGAGGGCAGCCACCTCGGGTGTTCCTCTGACGGAATCCCGGATCGCCAGGGCGGTCTCGTACTCGCTCTCGCGCAGGACCGACCGCCCCTGTGCCTGGCATCCCTCGGCAAACTGCAGGTAGGCGTTCCCCCGACGATCGCCGGGCCAGACAGCGTAGTCGAGCTGGAACCTGTCGGGCTCGAAGACTGCCGTATGGGTGGCTCTGCCCAGGAGCATGGCAGGGGTCTCCGCGGGTGGATGCTCCAAGGCGTACCTGTAATGCATCGGGCTTCTTGCCATGTGTTTCAGCGTGGAGAAGTTGATCCCTACCGCGGCAGCGTAGTCCGCGAACCGCATCGCGATCCCGGGCCGCCTCGTGGGAGAAACGAGAGTTCTGGTTGCCACTACTGACGATCTCCTTCCTAGCTCTCCAGGTCGACGTAGGCATCCTGGAGGGACTCGAGCAGTTTCAGAAACTCGGTGATCATTGCTTCGGGCAGTCCGAGGGTTTCCGCATCAAGCACCGCTTCGCAATGTGCGTGGAGCCGCCTGGCTGTTACGAGGGTTAGGTCGTTGTCACCAAACGAGAACGGGGCGTTGTCGGAGACCACCCCGTAGAACCAGTCCCGCCACTCCTCTGGAACGAGCGAGGATAAAGGGGCAAAGGTGATCGGTATCATTTCCATTAGTGCGGCAGTCTTCAGTCCGTCTGTCGAAGAGACGTGAGGCTCATCGGAAGTATGGGTTCCCGGGCGACCATACCCTCGAAGGATATCTCCACCTCCAGGGACGGATCCCCGAGGAGCTGTCGCACTATTCCCCGGATCGTCGCTTCGGCACTCGCTCTCGCCTGTTCCAGCAGACCAGCCTGACGAGCCTGTTCCTCGAGCTGCATCTGGGCATCGATCTTCAGACCATTCTCTGCCTGCGCTACCGCTTCGGCATTACCTCCGAGGAGCAGCATCGGGGACCTGCCCTGGATCCCGTCGGCAGGATAGAGCTCTGTACCAGTGATGGCAGGATTCGGAAGGGTGATCGAGAGGGTGGGATGATCTTCGGTCCCGGTCTGTCTGACCGCATTCCTCTCCAGTCCGGATAGATCTACAGCCGACCTCACCGTACCCGGCGTGCTCATCCAGATCTGAGCTTCACCGATCCTCATCCCGAGCAGCCGCAGTGGAACCATGTTCCTGACGAACACCGCACCGCTGTAGTCGCCGCAGTTCAGGGATGACAGCTGTTTGAGATTGGAGAAGACCACTTCCTCGGTGACGTTCTGCGATATGGCTGAGGCGGATGCCTCTTCGAGCCCGCGACCCGAACCACCTCTTAGGGCGATGAAGCCCACAAAGAGCGTGATCACGGCCAGAACGAGCACCAGGACGAGCTTTTCGGACATATGACGGTAGTTCACTTGTGCCTCCATAGGTTGCACGGATCCGGACGGGTTCGATGTGCCTATTGGCAGCACCCGCCCGGAGCCCGTGATGACGTTGATTTCATCGATGCCGAGAGCAGAAGCGAGTCGTGAGACCGAAACGGCAAGATTTGTCTTCGCTTCCTCGAGAAGTCCTGAGGCCTCTGCCTGCTGGGGAAGGGTCGTGATGGCTCCTGTGAGGAGGTCCTCCCGGAAGTCCAGAGCCGATCCATCGGGATCCGTTGTCCAGAACCCGCTGTGGTGATCCCACTCGATCCGGCCGTAGTCTGGGTAGCAGCCCGTTATTGCTGGCCTGGGGAGATGAACCTCCAGCTCATTCAGAGACCCGGATACTTCCATCTCACCCAGATCGACCCCGGCTGTCACACGCCCCGGGATGTTCACCCAGGCGGTCGTGTGGCCATCAGGCCAGGCCGTATGCACCTGGTTCCGCTCTCCGCTCCTGATCGCTGTGAAGTCGGCCTCGCAGACATCCAGGATTGCCGGTGTCGTGACCTTCGAGATCGAAGGTGGGAGTGTGTCGAGTGTCTGCTCTACGGATCTCCTGAGAAACTGGTAGACGAGGATCCCCGCGAGAACGACCAGCATCGGCAGCAGATATTGCCTCGCTCTACGCAACCACTTGCCGATGGGCAGGCGTCGTCGTCTGGATGACATGGTCACCCCTGTCGTCGGATGTGGATTGAAAGAGAGGATCCCGGAGGGGATTAGGCGGCGAGTCTATCCACCAGGTTGCCGAGGAAGAAGTCCCCGACCTGCTCGGAGGTCGTGATGAGAGCGCGGCCTCTGCCGTTGTAGGTCAGCTGGTGCGTGACCTCCTGCATGAGGTCCCAGAGCGTCTTCGCGCTTCCCAGGTTCTGCAGGATGGGACCCCAGTCACGGTTCGGCAGGTCGATGTTCTTGGCCACTTCGGCGAGCAGTTTCACATTCAGCCGGATCCCCGCCAGGGAGGAGATCCTCGGGGCAAGGTCCTGCAGCATCGTCACGCCGTTGTTGAGCAGGTCTACGGCACCCCGGAGATCGAGCCTGTTCTCGACGGAGTGACGCATCGTATACGTCGTGAAGAACCGAGGCGACATCATCCCGTTCGTGCAGGAGAGTACGAAGGCCATCAAAACCAGCCGGAACTTCGCCGAACCGTCGTAGCTGTTCTCCACACGCAGGCCGAGAGAGACGGCATCACCCAGAGCCGGGACTTCGATGATCCTGTCGGAGCGATACATCATGGACAGGAACCGGCCGGTCCAGATAGTCTTCTCCTCGTTCCACTGCAGGTCGCTCCGTGACATGATCTCCCGGGCTGCTTGCTGGACCATGGTGTTCGGGATGAGCTGGTATCCCTGGCTGTGGATGTTGATCGCTTCCCAGTCACCATCGTCGTTCAGGATCTCGACTCCCACCTGGGGAACCGAGGTCCCATTCACCGATACCGGGGCCAGCCTCACCGGAGCAAAGGGATCCTTCACCTGGACCATCGAACGGAGCTTCTCAGGGCGTTCCGTCAATACGGGCATCGTCTTCCTCCTCGGGTCTGCGACAGGTAAAGCCCTGCCACACTTCATTTATACCCGACGAGGAGCATGCTTTCGTACTCGCCGTCATCAAACTGTACTTCTTTGGCTGTTCGGAACCACTACGCCGATCGAGCACATAAACCTATACTATCTGAAACAGGGTTTCACCCATGGTGAACTGACACTCTTACGGAAAACCTTCTGGAACTCTGAGTGGTTAGTTTTGAATTGATAGGTTTCGGAAGTGGAGGAACGGTATGAAATTTTTTATCTTATCTGTAATTGCCGGAGTTGTTTGGTTGATCATCGCTTCCCGTAAGAAGGCCACCTCAATTGTGGATTCAAGACCAGATCGCTCATCGTCTTTTGAAGCAAAAACAGACTCGGTTACAGCGTTAAAGAAGACAGTCCAATTTGCCCAGCAGAATGGATACACAGTCGATCTCATCGATGAAAGTAGTGTAAAAGCAATCTTCAGCGATTCAGCTAGCGCAGTCTCCTACGGATTCTTTTACATAGTGTGTATCTTCGAGCAAAGCAGTGATCTAGTCAAAGTCGAAGTCGGAACCAAGAGCAAATTGAATCAAACATTCGGACCTGTGATCGCCAAGAAGCATGAGCGCTTTGTTAGCGGGTTAAATGCATATTTATTCACAGCAATCTGAGATGTTTGTCAACGCCGGTTTCTAGTGTGACGGTTTCGCCGGTTTGGGTGTGACAGAGTTCTTTTCGGTATTCCTCCCTTCGGATTCGGGATCGAGTTCGGGGATAAGACCGAGCTTCCTGTGCTCGCGAAGCCTGTAGCTTTCTCCCTGGATGTTGACCGTAATGGAGCGATGCAGCAGCCTGTCGAGCAGAGCTGCGGTCATGATGTTGTCTGGCAGGATCTCGCCCCAGCGTCCCCACGACTTGTTCGAGGTCAGGATCAACGGCTTCTGCCTCTGATACCGGACGGCAATCACGTCGAAGAGGAATGATCCTTCGGGCCTCTCCAGTTGCGTGTACCCGATCTCGTCGAGTACGAGGAGGGCCGGTCTGGCGAGTATCCCTAGCAGGCGGCCGAGGCGGTCCTGCCTCGCCGCCTCGTGATACTTCCTGACCAGGTCGCTCATCGTCGTGAAGTAGGCTTTGTGCCCGGCCTCTATGGCCTTGAGGGTCAGCCCTACCGCCAGGTGGGTCTTACCCACTCCCGGAGGCCCGAGGAAGATCACGTTCACCCCTTCGGCCATGAAGCGCATCGTGCTCAGCCGGTCCATCACCTCACGATCAAGGCCCGGCTGCGCTCCGAAGTCGTATTCTTCGAGGGTTCGCCGGTAGGGCAGACCGGCGAACTTCATGTTGGTCTCGACCGTGCGCTCGTGACGTGCATGGGCCTCCATGCCAAGCAGTCTGTCCAGAGCCTCGGCCACCGATAGGTCCTCCAGCCTTACGATCTCCAGGACGTTATCCAGCGCGTCACGGGCCACGAGCAGCCCGAGATGCTCGAGCTTTGACCGGGCTGCCTCACATGCCAGCGACGCCTGCATGGCTCGCCTCCTCGTAGACCGACAGAGGCCGCTCCTGCACTTGCGGCACCTCGTACTGGCTGATGAATCGCCCCGGGGTTGCCGGAGGCTCCATAAGTTGAGAGGATGGGGCCATGGCAAAACAGAGCAGGTATCCGATCGAGGTTCGGGAGCGAGCCGTGCGGCTTGTTCTAGAGAACACCGGGGAATACGGTTCGGAGTGGTCAGCGATAGTATCGATCTCGAGCAAGATCGGCTGTTCGCCTGAGACATTGCGGAAGTGGGTGCGGCAGGTCGAGGTGGACAGTGGCAGGCGAGGAGGGCTCACGACCGACGAGCGCGTCCGGATGAAGGAGCTGGAGCGCGAGGTTCGTGAGCTTCGACGTGCTAATGAGATCCTTCGCAAAGCATCGGCTTTTTTCGCACAGGCGGAGCTCGACCGCAGACGGCGGAGATGACTGCGTTCATAGATGCTCATCGTGAGCAGTACGGGGTCGAGTCGATCTGCAGGGTTCTGCCGATCGCCCCATCGGTCTACTACGAGCACAAGGCAAGAGAGGCTTATCCGTCCCGGCTGCCGACAAGAGTAGTACGGGACGCCTGGCTAACCGGCGAGATCGAGAGGGTCTGGCAGGAGAACAGGCGGGTGTATGGAGCCCGGAAGGTATGGCAGCAGCTCAACCGTGAGGATATCGGAGTAGCCCGCTGCACGATCGAGCGACTGATGCGGTGCATGGGCCTGCGCGGGGTCGTGCGCGGCAACAAGCCCAGGACGACGATCCCCGATACGATCTCGCCGCGACCTCTGGACCTGGTCCAGCGCGACTTCACTGCGACACGCCCCAACCAGCTCTGGGTGGCCGACTTCACCTACGTTGCGACATGGGCGGGCTTTGTGTACGTGGCCTTCGTCATCGACGTGTTCTCCCGGATGATCGTTGGTTGGAGGGTGTCCCGATCGCTGCGCAGCGATCTCCCTCTGGACGCCCTCGAGCAGGCGCTCCATGCCCGGCCATTCAGAGACGGCTTGATCCATCACAGCGACCGGGGCGTGCAGTATCTGTCGATCCGGTACACTGAACGCCTGGCCGAAGCCGGGATCGAGCCCTCTGTCGGAAGCGTGGGCGACTCCTACGACAATGCACTAGCCGAGACGATCATCGGGCTCTACAAGACGGAACTCATCCATCACGAGGGGCCCTGGCGCGGCATAGATCAGGTCGAGTATCAGACACTAGAGTGGGTGGACTGGTTCAACAAGGTGAGACTCCTCGGACCGATCGGCAACATCCCGCCGATCGAGTTCGAGAATCTATACTATCAGCGGCAGGCAGAAGAACCGGCCATGGTGGTCGGCAACCCGTGAGAAAACTCTCCGGTGAACCCGGGGCGATTCACTGGAGTAATCACCATCCATTCTGTGGAGGCGTCCCTCTCGTGCAACATCAACGAGGCCCTTCGTGCCTTGACGACTCATCACAAGCTCGACGTCCCAAGGATGGCGCTGACTAGATCCGGCCACTTTTCAAACTCCGTAGAGATCGTACAACGTCTTGGACCCGGAGTGCCGAAGCGTACGGATCGTCATGCTCCCAGAAGCGAAGGACGATCCATCCCGCATCCCTCAGTCTCCTCTCTGTATCAAGATCTCGGTGCTTGTTGTTCTCGATCTTTGCAGCCCACCAGGGACCATTCGTCTTCGGTGTTGATCCATGGGAAGGGCATCCATGCCAGAAACAACCATCCATATAGACAGCAAGGCGTATGCCTGGGAAGATGATATCAGCAGTTCTCCGATCCCCTGGGATGGGAGGACGGTTTGTGAAGAAACGGAGCCCTAGTTTATGTATGGCTAACCTAAGGGCAATCTCTGGACCAGTGCATTTCTGATGGATCTGCCGCATACGATCACGCGCAGCAGGCGAGGAAGCGGAGGGTGTATCAGTGTCGGGCATAACTGTGACTTTTGATGGAAGAGTGGCCCAGTGCATGTCCAAGAGATGAGGGTTGTTGCGCGGAATCACCGTTCTGTTGGAAGAGGCAAGCAACGATCGCACGGGTCAAGAAAGGTGGAACGGCATTGCCTATTAACCGAGACATCGCGACGCGTCTATCGACGCAACCAAAGTCGAAGAAATCTGGAAGTGTCTGTATCCGAGCTGCCTCATGTGGTGTTATCACCCGCCGTTCACCAGGATGGATGAAGCGACCTTGGCCGACTGATCCGAACCCAGTGGTAATTGTCTGTGCGGGTTTGTCCCAGTCGAGACGACCATACATAGACGTGTAACTATGCTTTCCGTGATGGCATATTGGTCGAAGTCGATTCGGGAGATCATAGGCTGCGTTCCTGAACAACCATCGGATTCGGCCCACATTATCTTTTGACAGTACAGATGAGGTGTCAAAGCGGTTTTCTGGTTTGATGTTTTCAAGGTCCTGAATTGCCCATCGGGTGGTCCGAGGAATGTGCTCACAACGTGGCTGTATTGAGCGGAGGATTTCTGAAGGCTCAACCGAGTCCTGTTTGGAGGCTAGCAGCAGATGGCGTCGGCGCGTTTGGGGTACCCCAAAGTTGCTGAGTTTCAGGACTGAACAGGCGACTCGATAGCCATGGGTTTCGAGGACAGCGATAGCCTCGTCAAGAACACCCGACGAATCGTGGAGAATGGCTGGTACATTCTCTAGCAACACGAAGTTTGGACGAAGCAGCTCGACGGCACGTATAGCGCGGAGATAGAGTGAATTCCTCGGGTCACATCGCCTAGTATGGTTGTTCAAGTCGGAGTGCCCTTGGCATGGCGCACCAGCTACCAGCAAATCAATCCCCTGAGCGAGTTCAATGATTGGCCTCTCGACTTCCGATATTCTTGACCCGAGGGCGCCATGGAATAGTATTGCCATGTCTTGTTGTAGGAAATGGACCCCGGGGAAATTGCGCTTGAATACGATATGAGCGTCCTTGTCGCTATCGACAGCTAGCACAACGTTTGTGGCCAGGCCTAGTGATCGTGCTCCTTCCGCTGCGCCAAGCGTCATCCCACCGCATCCAGAGAAAAGGTCAACTATTCTGATCGCGGTCGATCCACGCTCATAATCGGGACGATCCTTCTTGAGGAGGAAGTCTCGATCCCCGCCGCATTCTAGGCATGTATTCGTACCACTACTATTCACTCCTAGGCAGCCTCCCGTTGTTGCCACTCGGCACCGATGTCCATCTTAGCCCTCATCGCCTCGACCCGAGGGAGTACATCCTCAGTGACTCGATACTCCTCAATAGAGCAGAAAAGACGGGCTTTGTCACGGGCAACCCAAACATCCTCGATCATGGCAATTGAATTTTCCCACCCCGAAGGGGGATGGGCGAGAGATGGCAGTTGACGTAGAGGCTTTTGGAGCCACGATAGCTCTTCAGACCTGCACACCTGAGGAGCTGGAGATGATTTGTAGAGAGAACTTGGACGAGATCTTTCGGTTGAGGGAGATGGAAGGACTGTTGGTGACCGAGCTTGCCCATCGCTTCGATCTGGACCGCAAGACTGTCCGGAGATATCTGCGTGGATAAGAGTGGTACCCCATGCGTATTCCGGTGAATTCGGCCACTGATTCCGATTGAAATCGCCCCACCCCTGAACAGGTACGGCGCTGGTGTCAAGGCTGTTATTAGGTGTGACGGTTCCGCCGGTTTGGGTGTGACCCTTTTCTTGTGAACTTCCCCCGTGAATGTACACTCGGACCTTCAGAGGTCATCCTTCGTATGTGGCAGGTGAGATGCCTCTGGGAATGTGGTCCCTGCCGGCCCCTAACTCATACCGGGGGGCGCCGAGGGGCAGCTGTCCTCGGTGAGGGTCGTCAGACTCTAGCATCGGGCAAATAATGCCTTCCGTTCCGTGGCAGCTGGATTCTCTTCACGAGCAGATCTGCGAGCATTTGGTGCATAGGAGCGGAGAGGGCCCCCGCAACCACTTCATTCCGTCCAGGAATGAAGGCGTCGCCAGCTGTTTCCTCATCGGAAACAGCGAGAGACTGCCCCCGGTAGGCCGCAACCGGGGGCTTTTTGTTCATTCCTGCGTCCGCAGGAATGAACTGGCATGACAGCGACTCGCCATCTCGAGAGTGAACTGTTACCGTGGGCAAAGAGAGGGCCGCCTACTTCGTCATCAGGGAGATGACATGCACGCCCTCTCGCAGGTTCCCTTCGGGAACCATGCTGCCGGGCTACCCATCAGTTTCGTTTCGCGAAACTGAGGTGTCGCGAGAATGCCGATACGTACTTCCTCAGACGCGCCCGCAGTCTGTCAGCCCAGGAGGTTCCTGTAGACATCCTCGCGGTGGCCTACCCGGACGATGATCACGATCAGCCTGTCGTCCTCGATCGAGTAGACCACCCTGATCTCACCAGCCCGGATTCTGTACAGATCGGCTCCCGTCAGCTTGATTGCTCCAGCCGGACGAGGATCGGTAGCCAGGGCCTCGATCTCTGAAGCGATCCTAACTCGTATCTTCCCAGGCAGAGCCTCCAGCTCCTTCAGAGCCGAACGCCTGACCAGTATGCGGTAGGGCATCGGCTAGAGCCCCAGGGTCTGCTTTGCAGCACTCCATGGGATGAGCTCTTCCGAGGAGCGGCTTCGCGCAGCCTCTATGTCGATAGCCTCCTCGAGCCGTTCGAGTATCTCCAGGTCCTCGACGGAGACGATCGCGCAGAGGCGTCGGCCTCTTCGCTCCACGACTATGCGCTCACCCAGGAGATCCGCACGGTTGGCGATGTCCGCCAGCCGATCCCTCGCCTCAGTGATCGAAACCTTCATCACAACCTCCTTCGGTACAGAACGTACATAACGTACGTGTCGTGAGAGTACAAGTCCCGGTAGTACGGAATTCCATATGGTCTTGGCCGGGGCGTTATTAACAGTACAGCCCTGATGTAATAATAAGGAGATCGGTTAATAACACTGCCGACGATCGGAGGACTGGATGCAGAGGGGTGTGTCTGGTCGCTTCGTTGAATCGACGACAGCGGGAGAGCTTGTCCGCTCGTTCGTTCCCCTGCCTCTGCCTCCAGAGCCGGCGATACAGATCGACGCTGACCGGCAACGGTTCCTGGAGAGAGCCATGCTTGCCTGCGGCCGGCTGGATGCCGTCACGACCCTTCTCCCTGACCCCGACCTCTTCCTCTACTCCTATGAGCGCAGGGAAGCCGTGCTGTCAGGCCAGATCGAGGGGACTCAGGCCTCGCTGTCGGACCTCCTGCTGTTCGAGCTGGACGAAGCCCCCGGCGTCCCGTTCGATGATTTAGTCGAGGTTTCTGGTTATGTCAAAGCGATGGAACACGGGCAGAGACGCATGGAGGAGGGATTCCCCCTGTGCAACCGACTCATAAGCGAGATACACTCTCTCCTACTCTCCCGAGGTCGCGGCTCCGACAGGAATCCCGGTGAATTCCGCACCAGCCAGAACTGGATCATGGGTACGAGGCCCGGCAGAGCTCACTTCGTCCCTCCACCTCCTGACCTGGTTCAGAACTGCATGTCCGACCTGGAACGATTCATGAACACGCCCAGCGAAGCTGGAGTGCTGATCAGATCAGCTCTTGCACATGTGCAGTTCGAGAGCATCCATCCCTTCCTCGACGGGAACGGGAGGATCGGCAGGCTCCTCATACCCATGATACTCAGAAGCGAAGGAGTTCTCCATCAGCCTCTCCTGTATCTCAGCCTCTACTTCAAGCAGCACCGCGGCGAGTACTACCGTCTTCTCGATGCAGTGCGCTCAACCGGCGACTGGGAGGCCTGGCTCGACTTCTTCCTGGAGGGTGTCGAGCAGACTGCTGCCGGTGCAGTGAACACCGCGAACCGCCTTCTCGCTCTTTTCATGAAGGACGCCGAACGCATCCGGGGGCTGGGGCGATCTGCAGGAAGCGCACTTCGAGTATTCGAAGCACTCCGCCATCGACCGGTAGCCGGTATCGACCACCTGGCGCGGCACGCCGGCGTGTCCTTCCCGACGGCGTCCCGCATGATCGAGTCGCTCGAACGACTAGGGATCGTGACCGAATCGACCGGGCGCAGGCGAAACCGCGTATACTCCTACAAGGCATTCATTGCCATCCTCAGCGAAGAGACGATGGCGGAGTGACCGGAGATTTCCAGGTAAACCCGGCGAGGGGCGCTGTTGTGCCGAAAAGGAGTTGAGCCGCTCCAGTCATGGCTTATACGCTTCCTGAGGAACTCTTCGATCACCGGGTGCATCGCCGCTTTAGAATGCCCTCGTAAACAGTACCGCCGTGACAGAAACGGCTGGAATCATTTTTAGGCAAGGACTTCGTGTCCTGCCCCAGCATTGCTGCTACCGTCGAAGCTGGTGGCATACTTCAGGTGGAGATGCCTTCCGCTGGCGCCCCGCCGCTCTCCATAAGGCCTTCAAGCTGTTCCACCGCAGTGAATGATGTTTGACGCGCATCCTGTCGGGAATCTAATTTCACAGTACATACATGCTCGAATGGAGGTGGATGGAGATGATGGTAATACGGGTAAGGGCTTCAGGCGCTGCCCTCCTCGCAGCCATTGTTGCCGTGGCTTCGTGCGGGGGGCGTGAGCCCGGACGGGAAGTCTCGGATGATGATGTCCGTGAGGTCGTGATCACGCCCAGGCTCGTTCTCGGCTCGGAAGACTACGGAGATGAAGGATCCTTCGGCATCATCTCCGACGCCGAGTTTCTGCCCGGGGGCGGGATAGCCGTCATCGACCGGCTCGCCTGCTGCGTCCGTGTCTTTTCCGGATCGGGCGAATACCTCTTCAGCATAGGATCACCGGGGGAGGGTCCGGGCAGGTTCATCAGCCCCGACTGCATCATGCCCGTGGGCGACAGCATTCTGGTCTTCGATATGATGGGAGGCAGAGCCTCCGTGTTCGACGGGTCCGGAGCATTCCTGGGCACGCTGACCCAGACGGGATCCGTCCCGATTCCCTGCTATTGCGAATACAACGGCGACGGCAGGCTGATCGGCGGCATCACTGAAGAAGAGTCCAGAACGCACGACGAAATCATCTTCGCCTACCGCGTGAAGGCATTCGACCTGGCGCTCCAGCCTGTGGACACACTCTTCACAAATGTCTTCACCTTTACTCCGGGAGATGTCGTCGGCAGGCTCCGCAGCACGAGCTTCTCGTGCTCCTTTACGACGGCACCGGACGGGTCCGTCTTCGTCGCGCCGGCCTCGACCGAGCGGTATGTCGTCATGGGATTCGATGCTGCGATGGACACCCTGGTCACCATCACCGCCGACTATCCCACAACCCCGAAGAGCCCCGACGAAATCGCCTCCGAGACGGAGCGGATGACCAGCGTTTTCAGCTCCAGGAACTCGGTTGTTTACGGCGGATTTCAGCCTCTTCCCGACCGCTACATGATCCCGCCCTCGGGCCTGCATGCGGACAGCCTCGGCAGGGTCTGGGTGCAGAGGGGCATCGACGAGGGGATTGTCTTCGACGCCTACGGGTACGACGGCATTCTGCTCGGTTCGGCCCGTATCGAGGGCATCGGAGACCTCCAGGAGACAGGTCCGCTCTGGTGGTCTGGTTCTGACTGCGGTCTGCTGGCCTTCACGATG
>MTKZ01050095.1_pt1 | contig 34932 bp, 24 predicted proteins | sample 1042781 | NCBI WGS metagenome assembly MTKZ01 (sample SAMN06212207, study PRJNA360539) | anaerobic digester metagenome | biome: Wastewater treatment plant; material: sludge; isolation source: anaerobic digester fed with sludge from wastewater treatment plant | place: Denmark: WWTP Viborg ...
CTCTGGGATTTTCATGGACTTCAAGGCCAACCGCGTGTCCCGTCCCGTGTCCGAATTGCGCACCATAGCCTGCGGACTCAATCACTACACGGGCGGCTTTATCCACGTCACGGGTATTCGCCCCGGAGCATACAGAATTTAAGGCGTTTGACTGTGCACGGTATACATACGCATAGATATCAGAAAACCAAGTACCGGGTATCCTACCGAAAACAAAAGTCCGGGTCAAGTCAGAGCAGTACCCTTCCAGCACGCATCCACAATCAACCAGGACTATGTCTCCAATTTCCAAGGGGTTGGATTCTGGCTTGCCATGGGGGAGTGAACTTCGGGCACCGAACAGAACAATAGTATCAAAGGAAGGGCCTTGCGCGCCACGTTTCCTAAACTCGAACTCCAGCGCTGCGGCAAATTCATTTTCACGCATACCACATTTTACCGTTCCAAGCACACATTCCAAAGATTCTTCCGCAAGACGGCTCGCTGCCCGTATACAGTTCACCTCTGCAGGTTCCTTTATTTCCCGCAACTTTCTGCATAGTTCCGGAGCAGGATTTAATGAACCGGGAAAAACCGATTTTATCGTATCATATCTTGAAACAGTGATACATCCGGGATCAAAGGCCGCCCGCTTTACGCCGGCATGTAGGAGGTGTTCCCCGAGTCGATGGTCAAAACTTCCTTTGCAGATTACCGGAGTAACCCCTGATGTTAATAAACTCGCCTGTTCTGCATATCGGAAATCACATAAGAGCAGGGCTTCTCCCCTGGTAATCAACACTCCCGATGTGCTTCCAAAAAATCCTGTCAGATACGCATTATCCGGCGGAGAAACGCTGAAGAACGCATCACACTCGTGTTCGGCCAGTTGTTGCCTGAGCAATTCAATGCGACGATCATAATCGAAAGCATCCATAGAATATTCCTTTGGGGTGATGCATCGTTTCCTTCAAATACTATTCTGTCTTATTTACTTAACAATCACAGGACGCCCACCATTTGCGGCGGATTTCCAGGCGGCTTCCGTGACTTCGATTACGCGCAATCCACATACGGCCGGGGTTTCAGGTTGGGCCTTGCCTTGAATAGCATCGACAAAATTAGAATCAGGATTACCTGCATATTTTGGAACCTTAACGGATACACATCGTCCCCGGGCATTCTGTTGTGTCAGTCCACTACCTTGCCTTAAATAGAAAGCGCCTTTGCTACCCACAATGGTGTGGTCTTCATACCATGCAGGGGCATTACCGATTATGGAGAGATTTCCCAAGGCGCCGTTTTCAAAGCGAAGGGTCAGGGCTGTATTGATATCCACGTCGGTAGTGAAATTCATCTGTAAGGCGGAAACTTCACGGACCTTCATCCCGGTAACCCACATCAAAATATCCACAAGATGGCTTCCCGAATCGTTCAGCTGTCCGCCACCTGAAAGGGATAATACCTGGCGCCAAGTATTTCGAGTAAGTCGAAGCCACTCCTGGCAGAGTACGGCCTGAACAAATTGAACTTCGCCGATAGCGCCTTTTTCTATTTGCGAACGCATATAGCGAAACAGGGGATCATAGTGACGCTGGTAGGATATCATCAGCACGCGCCCGCTTTTATACGCTTTTCCGATCAGCGCTTTTGCATGATGTATGGTACAAACCATTGGCTTCTCTGTAAGCACATGGATTCCCATTTCCAACGCGTCTTTTATCTGACTGTAATGCGTTGTGTGAGGGGATAGAATAATAACTCCGTCCAACGGTTCCCGTTTCAACATCTCCTTGTAGTCCCGGTATACCGGCAGCCCTTCAGCGCCCTCGCAATTCATAAGAAAACGTTTTAGCGATACCTGACTGGGTTCGGTAATGGCCGCAACTGTTGCCCTTCCGGTTTCCATGAGCCGCTGATAGTGTTCTTGAGCTATGCCGCCAGCACCGATAAAACCAATCCTCAACTTTTCTTTCATAGAAGGGATACTCCACATAGGTAATGATTAAACGGTTTAAACCTGTATGGTTTATGTAAGTGCGAGGTACTATTCTATTCTGACCGGTGCTCTGACAGTAATTCCCGATAGGTATCCAGGGTGGAAGCAACCATGCGTTCCACGGAAAACTTATCCCTGGCAAGCGTCTTGCCCCTTTCGGCCATTTGCAAGGCTTTGTCATGATTCCCCAGAGAAAACAGTATGGCCTCGGCCAGTGCGCCGGGATTTGTTGATGGAGACAGCATGCCGGTAACCTCGGGAATAACCATCTCCCGTGCGCCACCCGCTTCCGTGGCTACTACCGGAGTGCCCGCATACAGGGCTTCCAGAATGGAGGTTCCCAGCCCTTCAGACCAGCTGGAAGAGACATAGAGGTCGGCACTGCGGCAGATACCGGGCGCATCATCACGGTGACCGAGAAAAGAGACCGCCGGAGCAATGCCCAGCGAAGCGCTTCGTTCCTTTAAAGTCGCCATAAGGGGACCGTTCCCTGCAATACATAAACGCGCATCCGGAAATGAATTCCATACCAAAGCAAAGGCTTGCAGAAGATTATCATGGTCCTTATGTTCGACAAGGGACCCTGCGGAAAATAAGAAGGGGACTTTTTCCGGGATTCCCAAAGTTGCCCTGGGAACGGCTGTCATAAGTGCCCGTTCAGGGTCTACGGCACTGTGAACAGTTTTCAATTGTGAGGGTCCGAGTCCGAAACGGCGCAAGGTATCATGTACGGTCTGAGAAACACATAAAATACGGTCGGCCGCGTTGTATTTATAGCGGTTTAGAAAACCACGGCGAGGCATGAAGTTTACCCGCCGTGAAACCACCAAAAAACTCGGCGACCCCAGGAACTTTGCCATAACGGCAATGCCATGAGCATGACTCGTATGGGCATGGATAATATCCACCCCGAGTTCAGTTGTAATACGGGCGAGGCGAAACGCGGAGTACCAGTCAAATTCTCCGCGCAGTGGCAATGCTATACGGCGCAGTGTTTCTATCCCGGGGAGCATGGATACGAAAGGTTGAGACGGCTTGCCGACAAGGATATTGTTTACCCCAAGCCCCGAAAGACCACGCACCAGCCAGGAGGCTTGCCGTTCGCCGCCACGGAACCCGCGTTGTTCATCCAGATGCGCTACTGTAATCATTTGCCCCGCCCCTTAGTGTTATCTTTTTTAAACGACTGCAACACCTCCAGATATACCTCTACTGTGCGCCGGACAAAAGTGGCACTGCTAAACTCTCTGCATACCCGTTCACGCGCAGTTTCACCCATTTGCCGACCCAGTTCAGGACATTGTGCCAGTGTCTTAATTGCCTTCGCCAGCGGTTCAACCGTACCATGGGGAACCAAAATCCCCTCCTTGCCATCATCNNATTCAGGACATTGTGCCAGTTTTTTAAGTGCCCAGGCCAGGGGCTCAACGGTGCCATGGGGAACCAAAAACCCTTCCTTGCCATCATCGATAATTTCGTGAAGGCCGCCGTAATCCGAAGCCACAACTGGAATGCATGCGGCCATTTGTTCTTTCATGCTGAAGGACGACGTATCGCAGTCTATGGACGGCTGCGCTCCGATATCAAAGGCCTGTACACAATACTGCATATCTGTTCGGAAGCCATGGAAACGCACTCTGGATGAAATTCCCAAATCAGAGGCCAGTTGCGTCAGTTCGTTTTCAAGTACCCCCTGTCCGAACACCAGTATGATTAGATTGGGAACCTCATCTTTCAGAAGGGCGGCTGCTTCAAACAGAAATCGATGACCTTTTGCCGGAACCAGCCGCGCTACAATACCGCATACGAAGTCATCTGGTTTGCAGTTGAATTCCTGTCTTGCCCGCAAACGGGCGGCTTCATCCCGTTGGTACAGGTCCGTATCCACACCGTTGTGAATTGAACAAAGTCTGTCCGCTCTGAAGGCAGGATGTTGCGCAAGGGTTTTTCGAACCGTGTCGCACACTACAATCTGAAAATCCGTCAGTTGACGGTTCAAGATGACGTTCGCCGGATTCGGGCTGACGGCGTAGGTATTATGACGTGTCCGCAGCAGAGGAATGGTGTGACCTGAAGCCTGGTTGGCAAGAGCCATGGTCCAATGGTCCTGAGACCCGTTCACATGAATAATATCAGGATGTTGGGTACGGAAAAGCAGTCGGGCAGCACGCAAGTCATGTATCCATGCGCGGGGCCGAAGGCCACCCTTAAAAAGAAAGCGGTCGTAGGAAAAGGCGTGCTGGCTGGTTTGTTCAATGAGAACACTTCCGGGCCGGCATCCAATGGTAACGCGGTGTCCTGATGCCTGCAACCCGGCGGCCAGTGTTGAAATATACCGCACCTGACCACCGCCCTGTAGATGGGGATCGGCGATGAAGATATGTAAAGATGAAGCCTTCATATGACAAGAACCTGCTCGTAACGTTTCCCCGCGTATCCTTCATCTCTTATGAAATGACTATAACCAGGATGATTGGGAATGAACGGATACCATGTATGGGCGGACTGACGGAACCGACACGGATCTTTAGAGTTAAAAAGGCAGTAGAGCCTATCCTGCGTGTTGGTCCATGGCGGACTTATCCTCCGTGGTATTCTTTTCGTCTAGAGCCGTCGAGGGCTTGTCCGATTCTTCGGCTGCGGTCAGGGCATGTTCACGGAGCATAGTCTCGATGCGCAGATTGGTTTCATCGAGATGTTCCATGGCATCGGAAAGCTCTGTCTCAATTTCAGAAAAATCTTCAGCACGCGTTATAGTGATTTTGCTTTTTTTCGACATTAAAGTATACCTTTGCCGCTTATCTTCAAATCAATGTTAATCCACCGGCTTTACCGGTGAGAATTCGTAAGGCTTTGCCGTTCCATCATTTTTCTTTGCTTATGAACATGCCGGCTCTTTTTGCTGTTACAACATCCTTGCTTGTACCGTCATGCTGTTTTTTTTTCGCGCCTATACGGTGGTCCCTTCAAAACGCATCAACGCGCGCGAAAACACCGGAATGACGCAGGCTCGGTCGTGATACGATGGAGAACAAGGCTTTGAGACGGAATCGATAGTTGTTTTCATGAGGCTCCTTTTAGGAGCCCTCCTCATACCACCGGCCCTGCCGGTGGTTGTTGATTGAAAGAAAAAATCAGCGAACCAGCAACACGGGGCAAGGTGCGTGGTTAATGGTGTAAGAGGTGGTGCTGCCGAGCACCAATTCGCGAAGTTTGCTGTGCCCATAGGCGCCCATGAGGATGATGCCTGTTAGGGAGTCTTTTGCAACGGCCACAATTTCCACGCCCGGTTCTCCGGTCTTGCGCTCAAAGGAGACGTTGATGGTATGACTCTGCAAATATTCCTGCACTTCTTGTTGAAGGTAGTCGGAAGAAGCGTCACCCACAATGAGTACATGCATTTCCTTGTCGTGTTTTTCAGCCAGATCCGCTCCGAAACGGAGAGCCTTTTTCGCGTGCGAGGAACCATCATAGGCCAAGAGAAAATGCTGGGCGCTGGGCTCGTCATGCCCGGTAATGAGAACAGGAACGGAGGCACGCCTTACCACAGCTTCCGTAGTGGACCCAATAAGGCCATCCAAAAACTGATTATGTTCGCCCGCTCTTCCCATTATGATCATATCCACCAGTTCAGATTTTTCACAGATCATTCGTGGAACGATACCTGTTTGAAGGCTCGTTTCACACGGTATCCCTTTTTTTTCGCACAAATTGTCGGCATAGGCCAGGGCAGTCTTGCCCCGTTCTTCGAGCAACATGGAAATACTTCCCTGGTAATTTACATAAGGGGCGGTGCCCAGGGAGGATGCCAGGTCACGAAGTACGGGCCCCTCCAACAATTTGATGTCTACCACATGCAGCGCGAGCAGGGACGCGCCTTGTTCTTCAGCCAGTGCCACTGCATAACGCACACCGATTTCCGCGGCGCTGCTGCCATCAGTCGTAACCATAATTCGTTTAATCATGGAATCGTCCTTTTTACGGCGCATTTGCGATATGCTGCGCAAGACACCGTTTTACCGGGTCAATTCACCAAAATTACGCAGCATGGTGATTCCGTCCCATTGGCTCTTTTCCGGATGAAACTGAACGGCATAGAGATTACCCTGTCCTACCATGGCCGGGAAGTCCAGGCCATAATTGCACCGAGCCAATATAACACGATCATCCTCAGGAACCGCATAATAACTGTGAACGAAATAGGCGTAGGGTTTATCACTGACACCATGAAGCAGACGGACATTCTGTCCAGGCGTGGGTTGGAGCAAATTCCAACCCATATGCGGTACTTTTAGCCCGGAAAGGCGGGCATCCGGAAACCGACGCACATGACCTTTTAAAATACCCAATCCTGGTGAACCGGCGCCTTCATCACTGTATTCGAAGAGGAGCTGCAATCCTACGCAAATTCCCAGGAAGGGACGCCCGCTTACCGCCACGTCCTTTACCAGCCCATCGAGACCTCGTGCGACCAGGCCGTCATAACAATCTTTAAAAGCGCCGACTCCGGGCAAAACAACCCCGGAAGCCTGTGCAATGACTTCTGCTTTGTCGGTAATTTCAGCGACGATGCCGACCTTTTCAAAGGCTTTTTGAACACTTCTCAAATTGCCCATTCCATAATCTACAATAGCTNNCGGTGGACGGTACTTCCTTAACGCGGGGGTCCACAGTCATGGATTGTCGTGCAGCACGGCCAAAGGCTTTGAAAAGTCCTTCAAGGCAATGATGCAGATTACTGCCGTATCTGAGTTCCAGATGCAGGGAGATACGGGCGTTCATGGCCACAGCCCTGAAAAATTCTTCCGCCAGCTCAGCGTCGAATCCTCCCGGACTACCTGTCGGCAAATCAGCCCGGAATACGAAAAAAGGCCTGCCGGAAATATCTATGGCCGCTTCAGCAAGGGTTTCGTCCATCGGGATAACCGCGTGCCCGTATCGTGTTACGCCTTTACCTTCGCCGATGGCTTGGCGGAAAGCCTGTCCCAGGCATATGCCCGTGTCTTCCACAGTATGGTGGGGATCTATCTGCAAATCTCCCGTTGCGTGAATCGAAAGGTCAAATAGCCCATGTCGTGCGATATGGTCGAGCATATGATCAAAAAACCCCACACCTGTTTGTATATCCGACTTCCCGCTCCCATCGAGGGTCATACGCAAATCCACACTGGTTTCATTGGTTTGACGGGTAATATGTGCTTCACGGGAACGATTTCTTTTCATTATATGTCTCGCTTTATCTACCTATATGCAGGCGGTCGGAAAGGAGTTTTGGCAGACGGGCTTCCCTGACACGCAGGCTGGCGCGCTCCACATCATAGGAGGCCCGTATCAATTCAAAGGTGCGCGTGTCCGTATCATACAATCCGAAAGAAGCATCCGGATTATTATCCCGGGGTTGGCCAACGGAACCAGGATTTATGAAGTATATTTTTTCAGGATCCAAGACGATAGGGCCATCGATGTTAGAAGCATCCTTTCCATCGGCGGTGAATACGGCGGGGGTGTGCGTATGTCCTATAAAACAGACATTACAGTTTTGTTCATCCATGAAGTCCAAATGCATTGCGGCATCACGCCAAGAAAACAGATATAGGTTGTGATTTTTAGGCGCGCCATGTACAGCGACAAACTCACCATAGTTCAACGCATCCGGCAAACCGTTCAGCCACTCCGATGTCTCTTCGGTGATATGTTCCCTGGTCCACAGCACTGCATCGAGGGCATATTTATTAAACCCCCACGGCTCTTCAATACCACACGCCACGGCATCATGGTTGCCCAACACCGTTTGAATGTTCCGTTCCATAATCATGGCGACACATTCATTAGGCATCGCGTTGTAACCAACGACATCGCCGAGGCATGCAATTTGGTCCACTCCCGACTTGTCCACCTGTTTAAGTACGGCCTCCAAGGCGTCTATGTTCGCGTGTACATCCGAAAGTATCGCGTATAACAAAATTTTGAGGCTCCCAGTTGGATTCCAAATCCGCCCGAATACATCACAACAAACGTACCAAAAACATCGGGAGAACTTATATAATTTCTAAGCGCTGTCCTAGCCCTCTATGGGGAGGCTGACGCTTTCTAGCCTAGACCATACGTAATCCGTTTGCGAATATGTCCGTCCGTATTCTCAGGGGAAATTTTTCGCTTATAGGCGAGTGCACGCGTTCGCAGCGAAATCACCCGCATATTTTGCACATTGAAGGCTACCTATATCAAGTAACAGTATTCGTATGGAAACTCAAAGTCCGCCATCGTTCTTGCTGACGGACACAGAGAGAAGCGCAGCACTGTTCCTGGCTCATATGAATCAGAAAGGGCAAGAAAAATCAACTATGTTCACGCGGCCTATTGGCCAGATGTTTAAGATGGTAAAGAAGAGTCTGAGCCTCCCGGGGCGTAAGAGCGTCCGGGTCCACCTGTTCTAATTCCTTTTCCACTTGGCTGGGCTCGTGGGCGGAAGGCGGTGCAAAAAGATACATCTGCATCGGTACAGAGTCTGGGCTTGTGGTACCGCCACCGGACTCGAGGGACTGGAGTATTTCCCGGGCGCGTTTGAGCACCGCCGGGGGCAATCCTGCCAGTTTGGCCACTTGAATGCCGTAACTGTGGTCGGCCCCTCCGTCAATTACGCGGTACAGGAATACAATGGTATCCTGCCAGTCACGAACTGCGACATTAACGTTTTTTGCGTGTTCAAGTTTCTCCCCGAGCTCTGTCAGTTCGTGATAATGAGTGGCAAATAGTGTACGGGCACGAACGGTGTCGTGAATATGTTCCGCAACGGACCAGGCGATACTGATGCCGTCATAGGTAGAGGTGCCGCGCCCGATTTCATCCAATACCAGCAGGCTGTTTTCGCTGGCAGTGTTCAATATGGCGGCTGTTTCTATCATTTCCACCATAAACGTACTTTCACCTCGCACCAAATTGTCCGAGGCGCCCACCCGTGTAAAAATACGGTCCACCACACCGATTTCAGCAGTGGCGGCCGGAACATAACTTCCCATTTGCGCCATAAGACAGATAAGAGCCACCTGCCGCAAGTAGGTGGACTTTCCGGCCATGTTCGGTCCTGTCATAATCAGCATTCTTGCGCCCGCAGTTTCTAGATGGGTGTCATTCGGCACGAATTCCCCCTGCCGGGTCAAAACTTCAACGACCGGGTGTCTGCCATCCTTGATATGAATTTCGCCAGAGGCGTTAATTTCAGGCCGGCAATAGTTGTTCGTAACGGCTGTTTCCGACAATGATGTTAGGACATCCAGTACCGCCAGGGCATCCGCCGTTTGCCGGATGCGCTGGGCCTCGGACGCCACTTTTCGTCGCAGGTCGATAAATAATTCGTACTCGATGGATTCCATCTTTTCCCGGGCGTTAAGTATTTCCTCTTCGCGCTGTTTCAATGCCGGCGTAATAAATCGTTCCGCGTNNTGCCAGGGTTTGTTTACGTTCATAGTCGGCAGGCGCCAGGTGGGCTTGTCCACGGCTTATTTCAATGTAATAGCCGAACACGCGGTTATAGCCAACCTTCAGTTTGGCGATGCCCGTACGGTCCCGTTCCTCCTGCTGCAACGCGGCTATCCAGTTTACACCGCCCCGAACGAGTTCTCGCAGGTGGTCCAGCGAAGGGTCGTATCCGTCCCGGATAAGATTGCCCTCGTTCAAGGTAGCCGGGGGCTCCTCCATCAGGGCCTTATCAATTTCGGCGGCGATATCCTCCAAAGGGTCAATCTGCTGATGTACGGTTTTCAACAAGGCACTTTGTACCTCTGCGACGGCGGTACGAATACCGGGGATTTGTCCCAGTGCGGTTCCAAGCGCCTTTACTTCCCGCGCATTACCCGTATTGGCCGTGATGCGTCCAAGCAGCCGCTCGATGTCAGGCATACCTTTGAGCCGTTCCCGCAACGCGAGGCGCATGGAAACGCCTTCGAAAAGATCCGTGACGGCGTCCAGTCTCGCTATAATTTTGTCTGGCGTGACCAGAGGATGCAGAATCCATTGTCGTAATTTACGTTCTCCCATTCCCGTCTGGGTTTTATCCAGAACGCCCAGCAACGAACCCCGTTTTGATTTATCGCCCATGGTTGCGACCAATTCAAGATTACGCTGGGTATTCCCGTCAAGCGCAACATACGCGGAAGGCTGGTAGTGGCGCGGCAAGGCAAGATGAGGCACAGCGTCCCGCTGTGTTTCGCGAATATAGGCCAGCGTTGCACCCGCGCAGGAAAGTGCACCCTCGGACTCTTCAAGCGCGCCCAAACCTTTCAAAGTACTCAGCTGAAAAGTTGCCAGAATAAGGTCACGCGCCATATCCGGGGCGAAAGATTCATCCGTTCGCACCGTGAGTACTAGTTCAGGAAAGCGTTTTTTAAGGCTTGCAATGAATGAGGCATCACCATTTTTCATGACAAGCGCCTCAACAGGTGATAGTCGGGCTATTTCATCGAATAGGATGCCGTTATTCGAAGAACAGGATAAGGTCAGAAATTCTCCCGTGGTCATATCCACGAATGCTGCGCCCCCGGTATCACCCGATACAAGAAATGCCGCCAGATAGTTGTTTCGACCGTCTTCGAGCAATTCGGGCTCCGTCACCGTGCCTGGAGTCACAGTACGTACGACCTGTCGTTTTACGATACCCTTGGCCTCCCGGGGATCTTCCATCTGTTCACAAATGGTCACCGAACGCCCCATGCGCACCAGTTTTGCGATATAGCCATCAACGGCGCGCACCGGCACCCCGCACATGGGAACACGCTTTTCCTTATCCGCTCCATCCCTTGAAGTTAATGCGAGATTCAACAAACTAGATACTTCAAGGGCGTCATCTAAAAACACCTCGTAAAAATCGCCCATCCTGAAAAATAAAAGAGAATCGCCACATTCCGCCTTGGCCTGAAGCAGTTGTCGCATCATGGGGGTGGTGTGGTGGGGAGATATATCCGATATGTGCAGCCATTTGTCTGTCATAGGGATAGTATACCGGTTACCGATGCGGCAGGTCACCTTGCCGGAGGAATAAAACGACAACAAGCGGAATGGGGCCCTCCAAAAAGAAAGAATCCCAAAGGTATCCATATTGGGTTAATCAAATCCAGCTGCATTGGTCACGGCGTTTTGATTGCATATAAGCGTGACAACGTCGAAACATAGAGAACGCCATTGGCCGCAGTTGGCGTACCATGGATTGCATCCGGGAATCGGGTGGAGAACAGTACTTGCTTCTGCTTTGTCGCCGCCAGTATGGCGAAATCCCCGTTGCGCGCACCAACGTAAATACAGTGGTCCGCGCCCAGGGCTGAGCTCCAGATACTTCGGCCTACTTTATGTACCCAATAGGCTTCTCCTGTTTCCGCATCCACACAATGAACGCAGCCAGCGTCGTCGGTCACGAAAACCAATCCGTTTAAAATGGCAGGAGTGGCACAGGACTGGCGGGGAATGTCATAGGACCAAAGTTCCCCGGTCCTCGTTATATCGCCTTTTAGAGTCGCGTCAATACACTTTAGCCAGGACCTTCTTTTTCCCCACCAAATGTCTCCCCCCGCGACAACATAAACACGGTTTTTGTAAAACACAGGCATGCCCATGATCTCGCTTGGGCTTTCCCTGGTGTTGCCGACATAATCATGTATGTTTTCTTTGGGAGCCTCTGGGTCGCAATCAAACCGCCAAACGCAATCAAAAGAAATAACCTGTTCTGAAAACGGGGTCACAAGCGTCTTGAAGGCATAGCAAATACCATCAGGGCCGCCGAAGAAAAGCAGGCGGCGACCGCCGACTTCGCCAAGAGAAGGGGAGGACCAACTTTCATGAAACGTTCGTGGGCCTATACCTTCATTTTCTTCGGCGAGCAGTCGGCCTGTCTTTTTGTCCAAGGCAATACAACTGGGCGCTTCAGGATTGCCGATTTTTTTATGCGTATTATCCACACCGTTGCCCGTATTAAGATAGAGGCATTCCCCGTCCAGTAAAATACTCATGTGGGGTGAATCATGGGGATATTGACCGATTTCAGAACGTAAATCAAAGCGCCACAGGATATCCGCATCCGGCGGAACTGTCGCAATCGCCGGTGAGTCCATGGGCACACTGTGCCTTCCCTCATCAAGATAAGGCCCGTCGTTGCCGTTCTCCAACCCGTGCAGGTCAAGACAAACAACCTCTGACCGGGTGGTTACCGTGTAAATCCGGTCGCCTTCCACTGTTGGTTCAGAACATATCCCAACTCCGGGCCAATCGAGAAAATCATCGCCTCCAATTCGCGGGACGACCAATTGCCAAACAAGGCTTCCGTCACGCGCATCGAGGCATAGCAGTACACCCCGGTCCCCATGGTGGCGTTCATCTAAAGGTTCTGAGTTGTTTGTTCCTATGAATACGCGGCCTTGAGCGACAATGGGTGAGCCATAGGAACCTCCTCCCAACGCGACTGACCATAATATACCCTCTCCCGTTTCCAAGTTAAATCTTATTGGCAAGCCTGTCTCCTGGGAAACCATGTTTCGTGAATGGCGTTCACCCCATTGGGGCTGGTCCTCTCCAAAAGAGGGTACTCCAAGAAAAAGAACGGTACTAAGTATAATCTTTCCGGCAGGGAAAGAGATGAGGCTAACGTTTATCTTCATGCGGTTTTCCATCTCCTACTAACAAAATCAGGCAAAAATAACTGTAACACCAAATGTTTGAAATAGATAAGTCGTCGATGACCACAAATATAATACTACTCTATAAAAGAACACACAAACTTTCAGAATTAAACCTTATCCTACTAGACCTGAAAAACGAACTCAGACATTCCATGGAAAAATAAACGACAGTATCTACTATATAAGGGAAATAATAAACTTGGCTGAACATAAAATGGGATTTATATTTAAACTTATATATTATTAATGTTTTTATATGAAGGACTTTATGGACCTACCGGACTGTAATTTACTTTCTTAATTCGTGTTTCTTATAAGTTCCAAAAATCATTAAGAACCTTTCTGTTGGAGTAATTAGAGGGTGTTGAACGCACGATACTAATATATATTAGTAACTTTTTTATAACAGCAACTTTCTTTACCCTATAGCAACAACGATATTGTTTTCTAACCTATTCACTTTGAATTTTTTTTGACTTTTTGCCCGGTTTTGCGTTATAATTCACAAGTTACTTAGTTACAAATCGGACACATGCCACAACCTCTGGAAATAACAAATAATGAAAAATTCCATTGAAAAAAAAAGTAAAGTATTTATCGTTATCTATTTTTTCTTTTTGATTTCAACGTCATTTTCGTTTGCATCAGGCAATACACAGAATGATAACACCTATCGGTCAAAGCAGAATCAGTTCATCGTACTCAGCCAAGCCAAAGCAAATCAAATAGTCCATGATATCACGAGTTCAGTCGCGGAGAATCTATTTGTTCCAGACCTTGTGGGAATGACTTTGGATAATGCAACGGCTGTTTTGTCAAACGTGGGCTTCGTGGTGAGTGCTCCCGTTTTCGACTATTCGGAATCTGTTCCTGAAGGCATTGTATTATGTCAGAGTCCAACTGCCGGCACACAGGAATCTTATGGTGGCACTATTACTCTCACCATTTCCACAAATCAACTACCGGCAAAGGACCTTGTTTGTGCTATGGCCTCCATGACAGGTGGTCGGGAACTTCAAGAAGCCTTTCAACGGGCCGCACAGCGAAAAAGCGAGGTACTTCCTTTCGTTTTTGAAATGCTTCGAGACGGAGCCTGGTTTGAGAAGCATATGATGACAAAATTGCTCCGGTGCTGTTCCTGGTCTGAGGCAGGTCCAGAGTTGGTGCGTATAGCGTGCACTGAGTCGGAACACTGGCTTGTGCGTGAAGGTGCACTCTATGCGCTTGCTGAACTGGGGTCTCAGGAATATGGTGCTGTTATACATGGGATTCTATTGGACCCCGACACTCCTTTATGTGTCCGGCGCGTGGCGGTTGCCACGCTTGCGCGTCTAGGCTATAGACCAGCGGTTAAAGACCTATGGTCCCTGACAGTAGACAAGGACGATCGCATGAAGATCTTTGCCAACCGTGCCCTTCTGGAACTGGGAGTCACGGGCGATATTGATTTTCTGCTGAACGCCTTGGAGAATGAGTCCCCTGTTATCCGGGAAGAGGTATGTGGTGCGCTCGCATTGGCCCCGGGGAATGATGTTTCCAATCGGCTTTCTGCGATGGAAGCCGGGGACACCAATGCCTCGGTACGCAGTGCAGCCTTTGAGGCGTTACTATACAGAAATCTGAAGGCTTTAAAATCCGAAGAGGGGAAGTTGTCACTGCTTAAAGCATCCCTTGATACAGCAAACCGACAGACGGCTTCGTGGATTGTTCGTAGAATTCTTGCGGAATGTGGGGAGGAGGGACTTGCTTTTGTTCGCGAACTGGCATCGCAAAACCACCCTTTCAACGAACTTGCTGCGATGATTCTTGTGTTCGCCGGTAAGAGTTCACAAAAACCCGAATTTGAGAATTCAGAATACGAGAGCAACGAGGCAGATGAAAAACATGGCGAGTATACCCACACTACCTTTGCCGATTATGCAGTAGCCAAGGCTAAGGCATGGGGGCTTCCCGTGGAAGGAAATCTCGGAGACGGTGTTAGCGGGTGGGGCATGGCCTGGCAACGTCTTCATGAAGGGGCGGCGCAGGAAGATGAAAGTTTTCTTTCTGTTTCAGGGGAAATTGTCAGGCAGCGCGAGCATGCCTATAATCCAACGACCAACAAAGGCTTCAATGTTGTGGGAATTCAATTCGGAACCGCACGTGACCGGGCATTGTCTATATGGAATGACTCGCTTCTGGGCGCGTATAGTACCGGAGATCTCTACTCGGAGGAAGTTGGCGCCTCAGGCAAAATAGGGGGGGCATGGCAACTATTAGGGCGTATTTCTCATTTGTTACAGGATATGACTGCGCCTCTTCATGGCCTGGCCATTCAGCATGTCTACCCGTCCTGTAAATTTGAAAATGCATGGAAGACAAGCGGGCAAAAATTAATTACCTTGCTGGACCCGACTCTCAGCGACTCAATAGGTATCTTGTACAGCGAGAGCGAACTGCCTGAGGAGGCATTAACGGGTCTTGATGATTTTTCACGAACACGGCTTGCGTATTGGTTGAACAGCAATGCCGAAAACACCAACGGACCGGTCGGATGCCCGAACAGATTTAAGGATGACGTACGTGGATACATAGAGGTGCTTGCCTGGATTTCCTACTTTCGCACCACGGTTTGGGGAGAAGTCTGGTTCAACAAGGACGAGAGTTCTTCAGGTTCAACTGGCAATGCCACAAGCTCTGGACTGCTGGAAGACGCCGTTTTCTCGGATATAACTGTTCCCGCGGGCACTCCCAATGGTCTTCACGCAATGTTCGCCGGCAAGGTAAAATGGAGGGATACATGGAATGACAACTATTTCACCTTGGAGTGTGCCAATGGCAATATTCTCTATTGGATGAAAACATTTAATATCGATGATTGGGGCGCCTGTGATTGGGTTAGTAACCGCTGTGAAGGATACAAACTGGATAGGAGAGACCATGATGACCAGGACGCACGTACGGTAGGCCGTTTCTGGTTGGATACGCGTGAAATTGATCCGGGACAAGCATTATTGGAAAGACATCCTGATGGCACAGATTTGGGAAAAGATATGTATGACTATTATGCTGACACCCTTTTCCCGCTGACCGTGCGCTATAATGCCGGGCTTATCCATTTGGCCAACCGCCGCGTAACCATCAAGACACGGACAAGCACACCCGCCCGTTTCGAGTGGAGTCGTTCTGATAATTTTGGCAAGGGCCCCATCTTTGAGACTTCGTCAGCAGGAAGCGACTTCTTTTTTGCGGCAAAAAGTAATGTTACCTTGACTGCGCCCCTTTCCGATGTTGTTGGCGGCCTATTTACAGGCTGGGAAAAGAATGGTATACCGATAGATTCTACCAAAGGGGAAATTACCATCAATAGCAGCGATAATCCCATCAGCATAGGGGGAGACACGTACATCGCTTTATTTGAAGAAGTAACCGAGGGCGAAGATGTTCCCGAAGAGGGGGAAAGTGAAGGGGAATTATCTGAAGGCGAAGGCGAAATTGAAGGCGAAGGAGGATATCCCGAGGGGGAAGGGGAACCACAAGAAGGGGAGGGTGAATTGACGGAAGGGGAAGAAGAACCGCAAGAAGGGGAGGAGGAAACACTGTTTCATCCGGCCGATATCGATAAAGATTTCCAGATTTTAATAAATGAGGCCATTACCTATCTTGTCGGTTGGCAGCAGGGTAATAACCCTATTGGATATGCGGTACGTGCGGCCTACTTGTGGCAAAATGGCCAGGCCTACATGTATAAACCTGATGTGGNNGCACCTGTCGCCCAGCCATAAATAACCAATGTTTCCGGTAGAACTTAGAGCGTGTATAAAAAGTCGCGATGGCTTCACTTCGTTCGCAATGACGATTATACGTGTACTATGCCATTGCGAGTAAAACGAAGAAAGCCAATATGTTGTACGAATCAAATGAGCCGTCAATGCGATCTTCCGCATACGCTTTAGAATAGATGTTTATAGATTGCTGTGGCGGGTTATCTACCAATCAGCCATACCGGCCCAGTTCAAGACCTCGATCTACAAAATACCTATAGGTGCCATAGTCCACGGTGTTTGGGATCGAATGGTCAGAGTGAAGAATATATCCATTTCCTTCCTTCACCACAGGAATCTTCGCACTAAGTTCACGGTTCACCTCGTCAATATCGTTGGTATACAGTACACGCACATCCATACCGCCCATTAGGGAAATGAGCTCACCATAGTTCCGATACAACTTTAGCAGGTCCATGCCGGCCTTTACTTCTATGACCTGAAGACAGTCAATACCCGATGCGATCATTCCGGGCACCAGTGGCTCCACATATCCGCATGAATGCATGATGACCGGCATGCCATGGTCCTTCGCCCATCCCACGGTGCGTTTATGCCCGGGCTGAATGAGTTCCTGATACATCGATGGGGATATAAAGGGCCGATTCTTAAACCCCATATCCTCAAAAAACCAGATACCATCAGGCAGACCTTCCTCTGAAAAAAGCATTTCCCACAGTTCCACGGTAACCCGAGAAAAGGTATCGACCATATCACGCACCCAGTCCGGGTCTTCCATCATACCAAGCAACATATAGTGATGGCCGCATACGGGATGCATGAGTTCGAATACATTGGTACCGCCCCAGACCATAAACCGATTTTGTTCTCTAGCATTGCTGAGGGCCTCCCGAAATCCTTTATAATCTATCCGTGCACTATCCGCAAAGAGCCGTGGTTTGATATGCTCCTCCCAGCCGCTCCGGTCTTTCACCAGAAAGTCTACGTGTTCCGGGGTGGCTTCATGCATTTTGCATCGCCGCAACAGGGCACCATTGCCGTCACGTGTTAAAATAGTTTCTGCAGTTTCCTCCACCACCTCGGGCGTGAAATCAAGCCGTGCTGTGAAATTAAAGGGCCAGAAAAGACGAATATCATGGTCGAAGTGATCATCAAGGCGTTCCCCTTCCGAAATATTTCTCTCCGCTACCCATCGAGAACGGGTATCACTCCAAAAACTTTCATATACCGCAATGCGATCTACAGGTTTTCTTAAGAGGATATTGCCCACCCGCTCCACGCTGGTCATTTCTATCATTCCACAATCCTTCTTAAATCAATGTTAATCCACCGGCACTGCCGGTGGTTGTTGATTAGAAACGGGGGGGGAATGGGTTAAACCGAAGGTAACAAAATGCTGGACAGGACTTCTATCAGGGCGGCACATTCCTCATCTGTGCCGATGGTAATACGCAAGGCGTTTTCCAGCCCTGGAAGTTTGAAGTAGCGCACCAGGATACGGTGCTCTTTTAACGTTTCAAAGATATGGGCGGCATCCGGACTTCCATTCCATCGCGCCAGTAGAAAGTTGCTGCTGGATTCCGGAACATCAAAGCCCATGGTTATGAGAGATTCTCGCACCCGTTTACGGGTAGTACGCACTTGTCCGACCCGGCTGCGCATATAGGCTTCATCCTCGATGGCCGCCAGGCCCGCTGCCTGGCTGAACGTATTCAGATTGTATGAATCCTTGATCTTGATAAACTCGCTGACCAACTCAGGCCGTGCAGCCGCGATACCGATACGGAGACCTGCCAGCCCGTATGATTTCGAAAAGGTGCGCGTTACTATGACATTTTCAAATTGACAGGGAAAGTCCATACAGGTATCATCTGAGAAATCCACGTAGGCTTCGTCAATCAGCACAATGCCATCAAAGGTCTCACAAAAACGCCTGACAGTTTCCCTAGGATAGGCCACGCCCGTTGGAGCGTTTGGACGGGTTAAAAAACAAAAACGCCCTATTTCAGCGTACATTGCCTCCGGGAATTGGAAATCGGCGTCAAGGGGAACATAGTGAAGATGGCAATCATGCAGTTGGCACAACACTTCGTACAGACTATAGGTGGGATATACGGTAACCACTTTATCGCCGGGATCGACAAAGGCTCGTAAGGCCATCGCGAGAATCTCATCCATACCATTTCCGACCACAACCCAGTCCTCTCCGGGAAGTCCGTACCGGCTGGCACAGGCCCGTCGCAGCTCCGTTGAAAGGGGATCGGGGTATTTACGCAGGTCCGCAGTATCCAAGGCCTTCAGCGCATCAAGAACCCGGGGAGATGGGGGGTAGGGATTTTCATTCGTGTTTAACTTGATGAATCCCGCTTCCCTCGGCTGTTCACCAGGAGTATAGCCTTCTACATGCTCCAAATGTTTTCTTACATATCTGCGCATTATCGTACATCCCTGATTCGTACCGTTACCGACTCCGCATGGGCCTGCAAACCCTCCAGCATTGCCAATTCCTCAATATCATGCGAATCGCGCATAAGACGTTCCTTGGAGTATTGCATGATATTCGTCGTTTTTCGTAAATCCTCGGCGGAAAGGGGCGAACTGTAGCGGGCGCGCCGCATGGTGGGCAGAATGTGATTAGGTCCTGCGTAATAATCGCCAACTGCCACGGGGGTCATAGATCCAAGCATAATGGCGCCGGCATTAAGCACTTTGTCCGCCACCCGGGTCGCATATTCCGTCTGTACGCTTAAATGTTCCGGCGCCACAAAATTAGCCAGTTCAATCGCGGTTTCCATATCCGGAGTAATTACAATAGCGCCGAATGCTTCCAAGGATTTGGAAATAATGGCTATTCTCGATAAACGTGCCATGCGTTCCCGCAATCGTTCAAGCACCATCTCCGCCAGATTCTTGGAAGGGGTGAAAAGCAGGCATAAAGCTTCTTCGTCATGTTCCGCCTGTGCGAGAAGCTCGGCGGCGGCATGGTTGGGATTGGCGTTTTTATCGGCTATCACCAGCACTTCCGAGGGTCCAGCCTCACTGTCTATATCGACAACACCGCGGACCATTGCTTTCGCCGCAGTAACGTAGGCATTGCCCGGTCCCGTAATTTTGACGACAGAAGGAACCGTTTCCGTGCCATAGGCCAGTGCGGCAATCGCCTGAACGCCTCCGACCCGGAAAACCCGGGAAACTCCTGCCAGCCGGGCTGCCGCGAGTACAGAAGGATGTATGGAACCGTGATATGAAGGCGGGGAGGCCATGACAATGGTCTTAACGCCCGCCACTCGGGCGGGAACTATATTCATCAGCACAGACGAAGGATAATAAGCCTTGCCGCCCGGCACGTAAACCCCTGCGATTTCGATGGGCGTAATACGTTGCCCATACATGGAACCGTCCGGCAGCGATTCTTCCCAGGATTCCCGTAAATTTTTTGAGTGAAAAGTGCGGATGTTTTCATGGGCTCGCTCAAGCATGGCGATGGTGGCTTTGGGTACCGCCGCCGCAGCCTTTTTCATGTCCTCTTCTGTCAATTCCAGTTGGTCTGTCTCAAGGGAAACACCATCGAAACGCTTGGTATAATCGACCAAGGCGGCGTCACCGCGTGCTCGCACATCCTGGATAATAGCCTCCACTGCTTTTCTACGATCAGTATCCGCACCGTCATTTTGTGCCCGGTCGGCAGATTGCGCCAAGAACATTTTCACGCGATCCAACTGTTCCGGAGAAGTAATTTCAAAAACTTTCATACTTGTTTCCCGATAAGACTGTTCGAAAATGATTACTCATTCCTGGATGCGTTGTATATTCGCTCCCAGCGCGGCGAGACGCTCCTCGATGCGTTCATAGCCACGGTCGATATGATAGACTCGCTGCACACAGGTTTCTCCCCGGTGTGCCATCAGTCCGGCAATAACGAGAGAAGCACTGGCACGCAGGTCGCTGGCCATAACAGGCGCCCCCTTCAGGAAAGGTACTCCCCTGATTATGGCGGTATTACCGCTCAATTCAATATCGGCGCCCATACGATTTAATTCTGCCGCCTGCATAAACCGATTCTCAAAAACAGTTTCCCTTATTTTACTGGTACCCTCGGCGCAAGCGAGCAGCGCCATCATCTGCGCCTGTAAATCGGTGGGAAAACCAGGATAAGGCTGTGTGATAATATCCGCCGCGCGGAGATCATCCGGAGCGGCAATGCGTATGCGGTCTTCACGCGCCTCAATATCAGCACCGGCGTCCTGTAACTTTTCCAGAAAGGCGTCAAGATGAGTTGCACGGGCACCAAGTACAGTAACATCACCGTGCGTGGCTGCGCCTGCCAAGAGAAAGGTGCCGGCCTCTATGCGGTCGGGCATAACCGTATGCTCAACTCCCTGAAATGTTGATTGCCCGTTGATGATAATGGTATCTGTTCCCGCGCCGGAAATATCGGCACCCATAGCATTCAAAAACTTTGCCAAATCCTCGATTTCCGGTTCCCGCGCCGCATTGGTAAGGCGCGTGGTTCCTTCCGCCCGGGATGCCGCCATTATGAGCGTTTCTGTCGCACCCACACTTGGGAAATCAAGGGCAAATGAAGCCCCGCGCAGGCGCCCATTCGCAATTACATAGCCCTCGTCAAGTTCAATAGCGCATCCGAGGGCCTCCAATCCCTTGAGGTGAATGTCCACAGGACGGGTACCAATGGCACACCCACCCGGTAAGGAGACCCGTGCACAGCCGAAACGCGCCACCAATGGCCCGAGTACAAAGAAGGAGGCCCGCATTTTGCGAACCAATTCGTATGGCGCGTCAGGACTGGAAATTCCGGACGTGTCCAAAATCATATAACGACCAGTAAACTCGATACGGGAACCCATATGAGACAACAACTTGTCCATGGAAAAAATATCGTGCAGGCAAGGTATATTATGCAGGGTGCAGGGCGATTCGGCAAGAATGGCAGCTGCCATGAGCGGCAACGCCGAATTTTTCGCTCCGCGCAAATGTACTTCTCCTCGAAGCGGTCTGCCGCCATGGATTACAATTGAGTCCATGATACTTGTTTCCTTGGGCCGGGGCCCTAAAAGAAAAGTCCAAAGCGAAGTGCGCCTTGGACTATGAATTGTACGTGAAAGGGCTACTCTGCAGGTGAATCAGACGCATCCCCGCTATTCGAAACACCCGTGTCCAGTATTTCGACCGGAGTTGCAGGTGACTCAACACTATCGGAAGACTCAGTTTCCCCGACACTTTCCTGTGCTTCCGTCGCTGCGGCTTCCGGAGGAACGCCGTCTTGTTCGGTGGCGCTCTCCATTGCACCTGTATTCGCTTCGGAGGGATCAAAAAGGGAATTCATGGAAGCCTCAGGCACTTCTGCGACAAGTTCAGGCGCTGGCGGCCGGCCGACCTTGCCCGAAAGGATGGACATAACCAGCGCAAGCGCCATGAATACCCCGGCCGCCGCATAGGTAATTTTTTGCGGCAGGCTTTTGGAGGAACGGGGGCCAAAAATAGTATCCATACCTCCGCCCATGCCGAACGCTCCCGCCAGGCCCTGTCCTTTGCCTTTCTGCAGCAAAACAATAATGATGAGGGCAAAGCATGCCGGAATATAGAGGCAAAGCATCAGCCACCATAGGGTCTTCACACTGAAGATAATACTTAACATACCTTTTATTTCCCTTGTAAAATTTATATCAAAAACCGATGCATCGCAAGGCGATAACCGGAGATCATGCGCATGCCTGAACTATGACGGCAAAATCAACCGGCTTTAAGGAGGCGCCGCCGACCAGAAATCCGTCTATGTTTTCCTTTTCAAAAAGGCCTTCCACAGTTTTCGGGGTTACACTACCGCCGTATTGAATGCGCATTTGAGATGCGGAAGCATCGCCAAAAACTTTTGCCACCCAACCGCGAATAAACACATGGGCCTCCTCGGCCTGTTCGGGGGACGCAGTTTCTCCGGTTCCGATAGCCCACACCGGTTCATAGGCGATCACAACGTTTTCAAGATTTTCCGGAGACAGTCCTGCAAGTCCAAGCGTCAACTGGCGTTCCAGAACTTTGTTGGTAATATTCGCTTTTCGTTCGTCCAGCAGCTCACCAATGCAGAACATAACCTTGAGTCCGGAAGACAACGCAAACCTCGTCTTTGCATTTTGTAGCGCATCTGATTCTCCCAAAACATGGCGGCGTTCACTATGTCCAATAATGGTCCACATGCAACCGACATCCAGGAGCATCTGTGGGGAAATTTCTCCTGTAAAAGCGCCGGAAGGCTTGATATAAGCGTCCTGCGCACCCAATTGAATAAATGAACCCTCAAGGGCTTTTCCAACGGCATACAACGACGTGTATGTCGGGCAAACGGCGACATCCACAGTGCGTACCTGTCCCAGGCTCGAACGGACTTCTTCCGCCAGGGCAACCGCCTCGGCGACAAGATTGTTCATTTTCCAGTTTCCAGCCACAATAGCTTTTCGTAAAGCCATATTATACCTCTTTTTCTGTTTGTAAAGGATTGACAAAAAGATTACCCGTAAGTCTTCTGAGGTAATCGTACTGGCGGGGCGCCCGTTCATGGCATTCGTCCATGACCCGAGCAACAGAATACCATAGTTACCAGAAAGTTTGCAACTATTCACCGCCGGGAACCCCGAAAAAGGATGTTCAGGTCATTCCAAGTATCCGAGGGATTTAAGCGCCTCCATGTCTTCAGCAGTAAGTTCCGGAGCGCCTTCCTTTACACGTGGGTTTGCATTGTTCCACCGGTCAAGATACTCATTAAGTTCCTTAAACTTGGCGGGATTCGTTGCCCGAAGGTTTTTAAGTTCCTTTTTATCGTCCTGGAGATAATACAATGTCGTAACGCCGCCTTCTGAACGGATAAGTTTCCACCCGTCCTGAATCACCGCCTGTGAAGAGGGCGAGGTATTCCTCAACAACTTTTTCGCCCCGGGCAGACGGGGGACCGCGCCTCCATATGTTTCCAGAAATCGGGGCCGGTCGCCTGCTGGCATCTCCTTTGTCAAATCCCGGCCCAGGGCAAAATTGACAGGGGACAACCCTGCCAATCCCAAGAGGGTGGGGCCCACATCCATGGCTTCCACAGGCAGGGGAGACCGTCCCGGTGATATTTCCGGTGCGTATACAAAAAAAGGAATATGGACCCCCGGCTGATGCAGGTATCGGCCATGGCCCAGGTAGCCGTGCTCATATAGGCTTTCCCCATGGTCCGCAACAAAAAGAATGTTCGTATTTTCTGGAAGGGCTTTAAGTAACAGGCCAATATGAAAATCCGTATAGGCGACTTCGGATGCATACTTTACCCGGGCCCGCTCCTTGCGATCCATGTTGCGGAGCCCATGGCGCACCGGACTGTATCCGGCGTTATAACGATAGGGGGCGTGGGGATCACTATAATGTATCCATGCAAAAAACGGCTTATTCTGCGGCCTTTCACGAAACATATCCAGCGCCGTCTTGGTAACCTCTTCGGCACGGCGTTCACCATTGAAAATGCCCCATCGCCGGTCCTCCAGAGTGTCATCATAGCGCTCGAACCCCCGGTCAAGCCCCGAGAGGCGTCCCTTTAAGGTCCAGTTACTCTGCACCGCAAAGGTATGGTAACCGGCACTGCGGAAAGACTCTGTGATGACTTCCGTATTTTCCGAAATCCCCATCCCGTTTCTTATCGCACCGGTCATTCGAGGATACCGGGAAGTCAACATTGCCGAAAAGGATGGAGCCGTAAGCGGTGTTTCACAACATGCGTTGTCATAAACCATCGATTGTCCCGCCAATCGATCGATGTTGGGAGAGATATCCCACGGACATCCGTAACACCCCAGGAAATCCGCCCTCAACGTGTCAACCGACAGCAATACGACGTTCGGCATCTCACCGGTAACATGCGCGCACAGTAACCATAAACCAAGTATCAGCTTACTCAGGATATCATTGTTCAGCATATTCGATGCGCACCACAAGCGCCTCTTTGAGCGGTATTACGCCCGATTCCTTGGTACGAACCGTGATTGGCGTACCGGTCTTATCATAGGCGGTAAACTCAAGTTTAAATTCGCCCGGAGGCGCCTGGAACGGCACATCCACCTGCATAGACCAGACATTATCTCCGGCCTTTTCATCCGGAGCCGCGCCATCATCCCGAAGCGCAAAAGTCGTATCCGGCGCATCCACAATTACCCCCTCCACGCGGGTAATAATACGATGCCGGTCTTTTACGGCCAAGGAGATCACCGCGGATTCACCCGGCCGAAGCACGGCAGGATTGATGGTTGCGCTGGTGATACGAGGCTGCCTGGAAAAGGTGTTGCACCCTGGAAGCGCGACAAGAACAAGTGCCAACGTAGAGAGTAAAAGAATTCGACTTCGAATACACATGCGTTAATATTTTCCGTTGAACGAAACCAATACCAGTTTTTTGTTCCATAATTTTCCCCATTCAGGATAACGCTGCCGGCCACTCAAACAACATGCGCCAACACAGCATATAAGCCCGTGGAGTGAGACCCAATAAAGTATCAGTGTCATAAGGGTAAAACATACTGCGGGGTGGAATCAACCCCTTGTCATTCCTGCGTTAAGGCAAATCAGGATGCGGTTCCTGAAAACTGAAGCATTGACTTTCATTATCTTTTCATGCTATAAGGGACTTCCCTCACAAATGCAGGGTGACACTTTTGTGTCCTGTATTTTCCTTCCCAGATGCAAATAGGCATGTCTACAGCATGCATACAACATTCAGGACTCGGCGCATATGCTTATAGGCAGTCAGTCAAACAGTTCCCTCATGGACGTGTTCCGGATCGGCATGACAGAGGTTATTCGTGCCACAGGCTTGCCCAATGAGGCCTTGTTTGAAACACGGGGATGTTCCCTGGCCGTAAAAGGCAAGGACCTGTCAAACCGAATAGATTCGCTGCGAATCATATTCACTCCCCGAGATGGAGTTACGGTTGAAGAGATAGAAGCGGCAGTCAACGCGACCCGTATCGGCGCCCGCGTCAAACTTGAAGAGAGCCTCGTTAAAATTACCATCCCTCCTTTCGAGTGGCGCCAACTGCCCATGCTTCTTCCGCTCGATGAAATTGTTGAAAAGTATGCGGTAAACACCATGCGTTCCGAAACATGGGAACTTAAAGTAAACTCCTATGTGGACAATGGTTTCAACATTAACAAACTGATCGAAATCATGCGCGAGAAAAAAGCATCCGACCTTCACTTGCGCGCGGGAAACCGTCCGTTTATCCGGGTCGACAACGACCTGGTACCGCTGGAGGAAATGCCCGTAATCTCCAAGGAAGACATGCAGCTGTTCTTGCTGCAACTTGGCGGTGAAGAAGAAATACATCTGCTAGAAACGGAGCGTGAATCCAGTTTCCAATATCACGCCGCCGGAATCGGATACCTGCGTTGCAGCGGATATATCAAGAGCGGGGCCGTGGCTATCGCCTTGCGCCTGATACCGGAACAACCTCTGCCCTTCGAAGCGCTCAACATTCCAGACGTGGTAAAACGGGTATGCCATAAACATCGCGGCCTGTTCCTCGTATGCGGCGTTACCGGCAGCGGCAAATCCACAACCCTTGCAGCCATGATCGATTACATCAACGAACGCCGCAGCAGCCATATCATTACCATTGAAGACCCGGTTGAATACGTCTACAACGATAAAAAAAGCATTGTTTCCCAGCGACAGGTGGGCCGGGACACCCATTCCTTCGCCAATGCGTTGCGCGGCTCCCTTCGTGAAGACCCCGATGTCATTCTGGTGGGCGAAATGCGTGACATGGAGACCATCCGCGCGGGACTGAGCGCTGCGGAAACCGGCCACCTTGTGTTCAGCACACTTCATACCACCACCTCCGTGGACACCATCAACCGCATGATCAGTTATTTCCCGCAAAATGAACGTGACCTTATCCGCCAGGAAATCGCCTACACCCTTCAGGGGGTGGTGTGCCAGCGCCTCTTGAAAAGAATTGGCGGAGGCCGTATCCCAGCGGTGGAAATCCTGCTGGGGGGTACGCCTATTGTGCGCGACTCCATTTTGGATGGCGATTTGGACAAGCTTTATGGTATCATAGAAGTGGACAGTGACATGCGCAGTTTTGATCAATATGCGGTTGAACTTTATCAAAAGGGTCTCGTAACCAGAGAGGAAGCCGTCAGCGCATGCAGTAACGAAGAGGGGTTCCATCGTATCATTTCCGGAATCAAGTCTTCCGAAGGACGGCGGTTGCTCAAATAACGCAAGAATTTTTGGAACAGGGTTTTACCGGTCTGTCAGGTTCGGATTTTTCGGGCAGGGAGATGAGGCATTCCCTATCCCGTCAAGCGTCTGTGTACTATGCCTGAATTCCTGATAGTCTTTTCGCGACTGATATTGGTACTCTTTTCCTCCTTAACCAATCATGAACAATTCATTCTATCTTATTGACGCAATGGCTTTTGCCTTTCGCGCTTTTCATGCAATAAGCGCCACACTTACTGACAGCAAGGGACACCCCACCAACGCCGTCTTCGGGTTTACCCGCATCCTCCTGAAACTTCTGCGGGAACACGACCCCAAATATGTTACGGTTGTTTTTGATGCTCCGGGGAAGAACTTCCGACACGAGATGTATCCAGAATACAAGGCGACCCGCGCCAAAACCGCCCCGGAACTACTTGAGCAAATTCCCAGGATGTATGAAGTTGTTGAAGCAATGAACCTGCCTCTCACGATTGTGCCCGGCGTGGAAGCGGATGATGCAATCGGTACCCTTGCGACGCAGGCCGTCTCGCAAGGCCATGAGGTGGTTATTGTCAGCGGTGACAAGGACCTTTTACAACTCGTCAGCGGCAACGTACGCGTGTTTGACCCTGGAAAAGAAGAGGAAAAGGCATGGACGGCAGCGGAACAAGTGCGTGAGCGCTTTGGTGTCGGCCCGGAACATGTTCGAGACGCGCTCGCGCTTATCGGGGATACCGCGGATAACATTCCCGGCGTACGGCAGGTGCGAGAAGTCAAAGCGGCAAAATTGTTGTCTCAGTATCAAACACTTGAAAACCTGTACGATAACTTGCAAGTCATTACTGGCAAACTTCAGGAATATCTGGAAACTGACCGGGAACAAGCCTTTTTCGCTCGGGAGTTAATCACGATAAGAACGGATGTACCCATGGAAGTCGAAGTGGCCAAATATGAACGCCGCCCCTGGGACATTAAACGAATATCCTTGTGTTTTAAGGAACTCGCTTTTCATTCGCTTCTTCGTGAATTAGAATCCGAACTTCCCAAGAAGGAAATACAGCAGGCCTATACGCTGATAAACACGCCGGAATTACTGGAACGCCTGGTTCGGCGATTGCGTACGGCCGGTCTGTTTGCAATAGACACGGAAACGACCCACATTCAACCCATGCTCGCCGATTTAGTGGGGATTTCCGTATGCATGGAACCGGGCTCGGCATACTATATCCCAGTGCGCCAGGCTGGGGAAGACCTCGAAACGCTTATGAACGCTTCTGAGTGCCCGTCGGTAACTTTTACACTCCAAGAAGCGCTGAATATCCTTCGGCCTGTTCTGGAAGACCCCGCTATCCACAAGACCGGGCACAACCTGAAATACGACATTATCGTCCTTCATCGCGCTGGTATTATGCTGCGCGGCGTTGCCATGGATACCATGATTGCATCGTACTTGACAGATGCCTCACGTTTAAGGCACAATTTAGACGACCTCAGTCTTCACCACCTGAATCACAAAACGATTCCTATTTCCGATTTGATCGGAAAAGGATCCAAGGCCGTCTCTTTTGATCAGGTTCCCTTGGAACAAGCAACCGAGTATGCGTGCGAAGACGCTGATATGTCATTGCGCCTGGCGCAGGTGTTTGAACCACGGTTGAAAGAACTGGGGCTGGAATCACTCCTCAACGAAGTCGAACTTCCCCTAATTCATGTACTTGCGAACATGGAAATGCGGGGGATAGCCATTGAAAAAGCACTATTTGAAACACTACTGCGCGAACTGAGCGCAAGTCTGCACACACTTGAATCAAATATCCATGCGTTGGCGGGCGAGACCTTTAATATTAATTCCCCCAAGCAGCTTCAAGGTGTCTTGTACGACAAACTCGGATTAAAACCCGTCCGAAAAAATAAGAGCGGGTATTCCACCGATGTGGACACTTTGGAAGCGCTCGCGGAAAAGCATCCGCTTCCCCGGGCGGTATTGGAATATCGGAGTCTCGAAAAACTACGCAGCACCTACGTGGAAGCCCTTCCGAAACTGGTGCACCCAAAGACTGGGCGGCTCCACACATCGTTCAACCAGGCCGTTGCGGCGACCGGAAGATTGTCAAGCAGCAATCCCAATCTGCAGAACATTCCGACGCGCACCGAGCTTGGGAAGCGAATTCGTCAAGGATTCGTGGCAAGCGGGTCTTCAAAACGTCTCATCTCGGCGGATTATTCCCAAATTGAATTGAGGGTGCTGGCTCATTTGACGGAAGATTCCATGTTATGCGGCGCGTTCGCATCGGATGCGGATGTTCACCGCGAAACCGCTGCGCGCATATTTTGCGTTTGTCCTGAAGAAGTCACACCCGACATGCGGCGCCAGGCCAAAGCGGTCAATTTCGGTGTCATCTACGGAATGGGTGATTTCAGCCTGGCCCGGAATGTAGGCTTGACCCGGGAGGCGGCCAGAAAGTTTATTCATCAATATTTTGAAACTTATCCAGGCGTTGCCATGTGGATAGAACGCACAAAAGAGCAGGCCCGCAAAGATGGATTTGTGACAACGCTCATGAATCGCAGACGCCCTATTACGGATATCAACAGTGACCGGGCTGTGTTACGGAGTGCGGCGGAGCGTATGGCTATAAACACGCCTGTGCAGGGGTCTGCAGCCGATATTATCAAAGTCGCCATGATACGGCTTGAGAAAGCCTTGGCCGCCTATGACGCCAAAATGCTGTTGCAGGTGCACGATGAGCTTCTCGTGGAAGCGGAAGCGGACTGCGCTCAAGAAGTCGCGGAGTGCATGCGCTCTGTCATGGAAGGTGCGGCATCCCTCAAGGTCCCTCTGAAGGTGGACGTCGGCACCGGTTCCAATTGGGCCGAAATACACTGATGTCCCATAAAATAAGCGTGTTCAGGTGAAATTCATTCACGCTGCGCATCAAATCAAGAAATTTACAGGTCGTATTTTTCAGTACAATACAACGAAAGGATAATTCATGCCTGAGCATCCCGCTTCAGACAATCCCCGCGGCCACAGACCCGGTAATCTCAAAAGAAAAGGAGTGCCCACATCGCGCGGTCCACAGGGAAAACCCAACAAGCCGCGCCACAATAACCCGGGACACGTGCCAAGGAAATCCACCATCCTGGATGTGGCGAACGAGCCTATGCCGGACCTCGGCAACGGGCCTGACATAGCCATCAAAGATATGAAATCCATGACCATGCCGCAGTTGAATGACCTGGCCGAACAACTTGGCTTGCGTGAATACGGCGGGCTAAAGCGGCAGGATCTTATTTTCAGGCTGCTGCAGGCCAGTATAGAAAAGTCCGGTTCCGCGTACGGTGAAGGTACGCTGGAAATTCTTACGGATGGATTTGGATTCCTTCGTTCGCCGGACTATTCTTATCTGCCCGGACCGGATGACATCTATGTTTCCCCTTCCCAGATACGGAAATTCGGCCTGCGGACGGGAGACAGCGTCAGCGGTCATGTGCGACCGCCAAAAAGCGGTGAACGGTATTTCGCATTGCTAAAGGTCGAATCGGTTAACCATGAAAGTCCTGAAGACGCCTACCGCCGTATCAATTTCGATAATCTGACGCCGTTACATCCCAATAAACGATTACGGCTGGAGACGACCCAGGACGAGATCGCCATGCGAATTATGGATTTAATCTCGCCGATTGGCAAGGGACAGCGCGGCCTCATTGTAGCCGCTCCCTTTACGGGCAAAACCGTATTGCTTCAGAAAATAGCGAACAGTATCGCGGTGAACCATCCCGAAACCACCGTTATCGTCCTGCTGATTGACGAACGTCCCGAGGAAGTTACCGACATGCAACGGTCGGTACAGGGGGAAGTGATTGCCTCGACCTTTGATGAACCGCCGGAACGGCATGTTCAAGTGGCGGAAATGGTGCTGAACAAGGCGAAGAGGCTGGTGGAACATAAGCGGGACGTCATCATCCTGCTCGATTCCATAACACGCCTGGCCCGTGCTTATAATGTCATTGTTCCCGCCAGCGGCAAGGTGCTTTCCGGTGGGGTGGACTCCAATGCGCTCCAGCGCCCGAAACGTTTCTTCGGCGCCGCCCGCAATATTGAAGAAGGCGGCAGCCTGACCATCCTTGCGACCGCCCTCATTGAGACCGGCAGCCGCATGGACGATGTCATATTCGAAGAATTCAAGGGTACCGGCAACATGGAATTACACCTGGACCGGCGCCTCATGGAGAAGCGAATATTCCCGGCCATTGATGTCAATAAGTCGAGAACACGCAAAGAAGAACTGCTGGTCAATGCCGAAGAACTGGAACGTATCTACTTGTTATTCCGAGTGCTGGGGCCGCTGGAATCCACCGAGGCGGCTGAATTGCTGATTGGCAAGCTGAAGAAAACAAAATCGAACGAGGATTTCCTGTCCCTGATGCAGAAAATGTAAACGCGGACTCCAGCTTGATTTCCTGACTGATATTCCCCGGTGCCGGGCCTTTCTCTCTGGGCAATCTCTGCTGAGTAAACATCCGGATAATTTCAGATTTCCAGAGTCCTTCGGAAACGCGCGTGGCTCTGGTAAACAAACAAAAGAACGGAGCAAAAAGGGACTGATGGCGAAATAGCCATCAGTAACGAAGAATCCACGCTTTTTACTGCAATTGGCCATTTATACGTCTGTCCCTTCCCTGCGGCTTATAAGAAGAGTTCTACAAAAGAAGAGTGCCAGACGAGATTCCGAGGAATCATTAAAAAGACCCGACGGGGTCAGGAAGTCACTACTTATACCAAGGCGGAGATTCGGTCCTCTCGCGTATAGTCTAGGCTCATCTTTTTTGCACCCTTTTTCCTGATGCCTATCTTATTATGCAGAATAATGATGCGCGGTGATTGCGCTATCACAAGCATCTTGTTTTGTTTCAAATCACAGATGGTTGACGATAAGGTATTATAATGGAACGCTGGAAACACAGCACGGTCAACTTTGACGGCAAAATATTAAGGCTGCGGACAGGTTGTGTCGTACTCGACGATGGCATCGAAGCCTACAGGGAAGTTGTCGAACATCCCGGAGGCGCTTGTGTGCTCCCATTTACAGGAGACGGTTTTGTTCTGGTGCGTCAATACAGAATTGCCCTCGCCCAGTATGTTCTTGAGGCGCCCGCCGGCAAACTGGAATCCGGAGAAACACCTGAAGCCTGTGCCATCAAGGAACTGCGGGAGGAAACGGGATATCGAGGGCTAAACATGATGTCCTTGGGTAAGGTCTTTCCGTCTGTTGGATTCTCAAGTGAGGTCATTCATCTCTATCTTGCCACTGGACTTGAAAGCGTCGGGAAACAGCCCGAACCGGATGAACGAATAGAAATAGTCACGTTGTCCGTGGAAGAAGTCCGCATGATGCTGAATAAACATGAACTCCACGATGCCAAAACCCATGTCGTTGTCCATCGTGCCCTGAATCATTTGGGTCTCTATTGAAGGAAGTTTATTTTTCAGAAACATCCGGTCGCTGTTTTCAGGCCGGAATATTTACAAGAAATACCGAAGACGGTTTTAACAATCGCTATTCCAATCGCGGTTGATGGTCGCATAGGATTGTCCGTCCTCCCCGGAAAAGGAGCACTGAAATGAAACTCAGATCGCTGTCCTTGATATGTATAAGTATGTCATTGTCCTCTTCATGCGTCGCGAAGCCGGATCCGGATACACAGCATGCGTTACCCGATTTCGGCGCTAATCTCCCCGAAAGGTACTCCCTGGTGTACGAAACGGATTTTTCCACCGACAGTGTCTGCTCTGATTTTGAATTCACGGACCCGAATACGTGGCGCCTCCAGACTGAAGATGGGGAACCTTGTCTTGAGTTGTATGAAAAAATCGGCGATTATACGCCGGAAGTGCGTTCGCCCCATACCATTGCCTTGTTAACGAAATTTCAGGTGGGTGACTTCGTTTTGGAGGTAGATGCCGAGTCCACCAATATCAGTGCCGGTGCACATCGGGACACCTGTTATTTCTTCGGCCTTTCGAACCCGTCAAGGTTTTATTACGTCCACATCGCCTCGGGGGCCGATCCGAATGCCCATAACATCTTTCTGGTCAAAGATGCCCCCCGCACCAATATTGCCACCTACACGACAAAAGGCATTGACTGGGGCGTCGGCATCCGCCATCGCATACGCATTGAACGCACCGTAAGCGACGGCGCGATCCGGGTATATTTCAATGATATGACCACGCCTGTCATGCAGGCGACGGACACCAGTTTTGATTGGGGCTTTGTGGGGCTGGGTTCTTTCGATGACACGGCAAAGTTTTACGCGCTGAAACTCTACGCCCCGGAAACGCGCAACGCGATCACCCGTATTTTTACAAAGAAAGCCACGGACAAGGTTTCATCAAAATAGCCACCGGGCCGGCGTGGCCTTCCTTTCAGCACGCTCAGGAGGTCCGGGATACTGGCGCGTTGGTTATCTTTTCCTTCAGGTAGTGTCCCGTGTAAGAACGCCGATTTTTGCAGAGTTTCTCCGGCGTACCTTCCGCGATAATTCTGCCTCCCGCATCACCGCCTTCCGGCCCCAGGTCAATAATCCAATCCGCCGTTTTGATGACATCCAGATTATGCTCAATCACGATGACGGTGTTGCCGTAATCCACCAGNNCAAGCCCGACATCGTGCAGGGTCTGTAACTTGGAGATTACCGACGGAATGTTCTTGAAAAAACCGCACGCGTCTTCCACGGTCATATCCAGCACTTCGGCGATGTTCTTGCCCTTGTACCGGATTTCCAGCGTGTCCCGGTTATACCGCGCCCCGTGGCAGACTTCACAAGGCACATACACGTCCGGCAGAAAGTGCATCTCAATGGTAAGCAGGCCGTTGCCCTCGCAGGCTTCGCACCGGCCGCCCTTCACATTGAAACTGAAGCGTCCGGGCTGATAGCCCCGCGTCCGGGCTTCCTGCGTGCGGGACAACAGGTCCCGTATGGGGCCGAAAAATCCCGTATAGGTCGCCGGATTGGAACGCGGCGTGCGCCCGATGGGCGACTGGTCGATGTCGATGATCTTATCGACATGCTCCAGACCCTCGATGCTTTCATGCCGGCCGGGCTGCCCCTGGTACATTCCGTAAAGACGCCGCGCCACCGCCGGGTACAGCGTTTCATTGATCAGGCTGGATTTGCCGGAACCTGAAACGCCGGTAACCCCGATGAAGGTGCCCAGCGGGAAAGTGACATCTATGTTTTTCAGGTTGTTATGGGCCGCCTTTCGAATGGAAAGGGTATTGCCGTTGCCGGGACGGCGCTTTTCCGGCAAGGGTATTTTCAAATCCCCCCGCAGATACTGTCCGGTCAACGACGTTTTGCAGCGCATGATCTCCTTGGGCGTTCCCTCGGCCACAATGGCGCCCCCGTGCACCCCGGCGCCCGGGCCCAGGTCAAGCACGTAGTCCGCGGCAAGGATGGTATCCTCATCATGCTCCACCACGATAACGGTGTTGCCGAGGTCGCGAAGCCGCTTCAACGTCGCCAACAGTTTCTCGTTGTCCCGCTGGTGCAGGCCGATACTGGGCTCGTCCAGGACATACAGCACGCCGACCAGCCCGCTGCCCACCTGTGTGGCCAGCCGGATCCGCTGCGACTCGCCTCCGGACAAGGATCCCGCGTGGCGGTCGAGACTCAGGTAGTTCAGCCCGACGCTGTTCAGGAAACCCAGGCGCTCCCGGATTTCCTTAAGGATACGCTCGGCGATTTTCGCCCGGGTGGCATCCAGCCGCAGCGTGGAAAAAAAATCAAACGCCTTTTGGATGGAAAGGGCCGTCACATCGGTAATGGTCGCGCCCGCCACGCGCACGGCACACGATTCGGGCCGCAACCGCGCGCCGCCGCACGCGGGACACGGACGCGATGCCATGAACTCCGTGATCATGTCCCGGGCCCGATTCGAATCGGTATCCCGGAAGCGCCGCTCCAGGTTGGGAATCACCCCTTCAAAGGGGCGCCGCGTCTTGTAATTGCTGTTCTCGCTTTCAAAAGAAAAGGATATTTCCTCGCCGCCGGAACCGTAAAGGATGGCCTGTCTGAAAGCCTCCGGCAGGTCGCGCCAGGCCGTTTTGGGAGACTGCTTGTAGTGGCGGCACACGGACAGCAGCATTTTGCGGTACATGCCGTCCAGAAGGCGGCGTATACTCCATGGGCGTATCGCCCCGTCTTCAATGGATTTATTCTCGTCGGGAACGACCAGTTCCGGCGCCACCTCCATCACCTCGCCCAACCCCG
>MTKZ01042123.1_pt1 | contig 34800 bp, 27 predicted proteins | sample 1042781 | NCBI WGS metagenome assembly MTKZ01 (sample SAMN06212207, study PRJNA360539) | anaerobic digester metagenome | biome: Wastewater treatment plant; material: sludge; isolation source: anaerobic digester fed with sludge from wastewater treatment plant | place: Denmark: WWTP Viborg ...
CCCCGCCACCAGATATTTTTGCCGCCCGGTGGGTTTGCCCGCCGCATCAAATGTTTGCAAAAATTGTTTGGTCTCAAAATTCCACGCGCTCACATCCAGCCAAAGATTGCTGGCCTGGGTATAAGTTGGCGGCATGGGGATGGCATACCGATCCGCGATGATCTCGCCCACCCGCCACTGGCTGGTGGGCAGCATCCCACCGCCGGGGTAGGTGTCTCGCAGGGCAAGTTCCGTCCCATCCTGGCTAAACACGCGCAGCCCCAAACTCAGGTTTTGGGTGATGGGTTTTGCGGCCTGCCAAAACAGCGTCACCACCAGCGGGTCGCCGGGTTGCGCGCGCTGCTGGTCTGCGGCCACGCGGTAGCCCATCCAGCGGATGCCCTCGCCAAAGCGCAGCTCTGTTTTTACCAAATCGGCGGGCAGTTGCGCCTCGGTCAGCCCGCGCGGTGGCCGGGCATACGCTGGCACGATGAACACGAGCGGCGCAAGCGCGGCCAGCAGCGCAAATTGCCCAATATGCACCAGCGCAAAACGCGGCTGATAAATGATGCCGCCAATGCGATGCCGGACTTCCTTGAGAGGCCCAATGTTTGAGTTAAGCAGGCTGGAGACGACAAACGCCACGCCAATAGCCATGAACCCAGAGATCACCCCAATGCTGGGGAACATCAGCCGCCCCTGGCTGGCGTAGGTCAGCATTGTCCAGCGGATGAGCGAGGCGAGGTTGAGCGCCAGCGCCGCCGCGCACATCAGCCAAACAAGATTCACCGCGGAGACGCGGAGATTCCGAGAAATAAGAGATAAGAAATAAGAAAAATTCGGCGCAAGTTTATTTCTTGTTTCTTCATTTTTTATTTCCCTTCCCTTTGCTTCTCTGCGTCTCTGCGGTGAAAAGAAATAAATCGCAGCGCCAACAAACCCCAGCGCGGCAAACAGATCCAAAAAGGTGTAAATCCACCAGGTCATGGGAATGTTGACCCCGCCAAACAACCCCCAATACGCTTGCCGGAAGCCGGTCCACTCGCCCAGCGCATCCAAAATGGTGATGGGCGGGTCGCGCAGGCCGTCAATCACCGCCTGCGTCCATGTGCCGGTGAAATCCTGATAAACCCGTTGGTTGCGAACATACCACCACCCTGCAATCAGCAAAATGGGCAAGCCCACCGCAACCGCCAGCGCAAACATCTGGCGGATGGATTTTCCGCGCGCCAGGGCGGCCATCAGCAAAAACAGCGGGATGACCGCCGCCAGCCCCAGCGCCGAGGCTTTGGTCAATGCCGCAAGACCAACTACCAGCCCAATGAGCGCGGCTTGTTTTGGCGCTGGCCCGCCGCTTTGGTTGATGGCTTTTGCGGCCAGCCACAACCCCAGCGAGGACAACATCACCACCAGCGTGTCGTTGTTCACCGAAGCCGAGATATACAAAAACATGGGCGTGAACGCCGCCAGCGCCGCCGCCAAAACCGGCGCCATCTTTAGCGCTCCGGGCGCTGATTGAGCGCCCGGAGCGCTTATGACCAACTCTCGCGTTAAGCCATACACGCACAACACGGTCACCGCGCCCATCAGCACACCCATCAGCCGCATGAGCAGCACGGCCAGCGTTGTTTTTTGCCAGGGCGGGGCCAGCTCGCCCTCGCGGTGGATGAGCATGTTCCAGTTGTCGGTGGCATCGGCAAAACCCAGCCGCGAGTGCGGGTTGAACTGGGCCAGCTCGCGAAAGTCATCTATGCCGGTGAGCTGGGCAATGGGCGTCATCAGCGCGTAATACAGCGGCGGCTGGCTGCCATCTTGCTGGTAAAAACCGGGGTTGGATGGGTCTTGCACGATCAGGCCCCGGCCTTGCGCCAAATGTTCAATGTAGGCAAAGTGGCGCACCTCGTCCGAGACCTCGAACAGCGGCGAAGCAAAGGCATACCCAATTCCCATCAACACAAAGGCCGCCACGATAATGAAAAGTGAGCGGCGCAATGCGGGAGATTCTTTTTCCGACATGAAACTACAACTATAATCCAGCATTGGCGGCGGCCTTTTATTTTTATCTGGGCTAAACGCCACTTTTTTTATCTGGCAATTATTCAAAACACAGGAGAAGTAATATTTTATGGTGCGAATAGTGACTGATTCCCCCGGCGGCCTCACATTGGAACAAGCCGCTGCCTACGATATTGTCGGCGTGGTGCCATCGTATGTGATTTTTGGCGATCACTCGTGGCTGGAGCATCAAACCATCACCCCGGCAGAGTTTCATGAGAAATTGAAGACTGACCCGCATTTCCCCACCACCTCTGCGCCATCCATTGGCGATTACATTCAGGTGTATGAGAAATATCCCAGCGATCAAATCTTGTCCATTCATCTTTCGCGCCACCTGAGCGCGGGTGTGGTTGCAGCCCAGCAGGCCGCGCAGGCGCTGTCTCATCAAGACATTACGGTGGTGGACACCCAAAACGTGAGCGCTGGCGAGACGCTGCTGGTGATGGAAGCGGTGCGGCTGGCCAAAGAGGGCAAGACCGCTCAGGAAATTAAAACTGCAATTGAAGCGTTGATTCCGCGCGCCAAACTGTTGGTGGTGTTTGACACGCTGGAAAACCTCAAGCGCGGCGGGCGCATTACCGCGGCGGCGGCGTTGTTTGGCGGGTTGCTGCAAACCAAACCCATCTTCACGGTGAAAGAGGGCAAGCTGGAGCCAATTGAGCGTGTGCGCACAACGGCCAAGGCTCAGGCGCGGGTGAAGGAGATGGCGCTGGCCACGCTCAAGACTTCATCGGACAAACGCTATATTTTGATGCACGCTGCCGCGCACGAGGCCGCCGCAAAATTTGCCGCCGAGCTAACCGCCGAGCTGGGTGTGCCCCCCATGGTTTTGATTGAGGTGGGCGCGTCGGTGGCCGCGCATTCTGGCCCCGGCGCGTTGGGCATCGCTTTCTTTAATTAATCATTACGAATTGCGAATTACGAATTGAATCCTCGTAATTCGTAGTTCGTAATTCGTAATTGGCTTGGAAACTCTCCTACGCCTCATCCGCGATTACAACCTCGTTTTATACGCGGTGTGTCTAATCGCGTTTGCGTATTTCGCCATCACCGCGCTGAGCGCCATGCGCGACCTGCGCCGCGCCACGTTTAAGCTGGAGCGGCAAACGGTGGCGGGGCGGGCCACCGGCTCATGGCTCAGGGCGGCGTTGTGTATTTTGGCGGCGTTTGGGGTAAATGTGGCCTCTGGGATGGCGCCCGCGGCGCCCGCCAGCGCCACATCGCCGGGCATACAACCCACGCGGCCTGCGTCGGTTGTTATTTTGCCAACCTCTGTGCCCACCGCCAACCTGAGCAATACGCTGTCCAGCCGGCTTACGGTCACGGCCACGTTGATGGCGGGCAAAACGGTCTCGGTCACGACGACGCTCACGGGCACGGTTGCGCCGGGGACCCTCACGCCGCGCCCAACGCAGACAGCCGCGCCCGCGACCACGACACCCATCCCCACGCCCACCAGCGCGCCCGTGGCCGCGCCCGCGCAAGGCTGCGGGCCAGATGCGCAAATCACCGACCCGCAATCGGGCGGGGTGGTGCGCGGCAAATACGTGGTGCGCGGCACGGCGGTGGTGGAAAATGGCGGGTATTACAAATTGGAAGTGTTGGTCCCAGGGGCGCAGCAATGGTCGTTTATCAACCGCGGCGAGCAAAGCGTGCAAAACAATGTGTTGCTGCAAGGGTTCGACTTCAACGGCCTGCAACCCGGCGCATATCAGTTTCGCCTGGTGGTTGTGAAGCAAAGCGCGGTGGTCGGCGCCTCGTGCCAAATTCAAATTGTGGTGAATTGAGGCGGGCGCAAACGCAGGGCTGCTTTCTTGCGCGATAATTACCCTCATGATTATTCGCGCCTCCGATCTGGCCGATATAAACAATATTGTTGCGCTGGATGCCGGGTATTCCACCGAATCGGTGTGGCAGCTCGCAACCAAAGAAGCCGCCAGCGAGATGAGCGCCGCGCTCAAGCTCGCGCCGTTGCCGCGCCTGATGAAGATTGCGCCGGTTCTGGAGGGCGACGCGCTTCGCCGCGTCATCAGCCGGTGTGATTTTGTGTGGGTGATGCAGGGCGATGCCCCGCGTGATATTTTGGGGTATTTGGGAATGGCGGCGGTGCCATGGCAAAACGCGGGATGGATTTCTTGTCTGGCGGTGGCGCCATCTCACCGGCGGCAGGGGGTTGCCACGCGGTTGCTGGGCGCGGCGCGGGCGCGGGCCAAAGCCGAAAACCTGGCCAGCGTGGTGATGGATGTGCAGACCAAAAATTACCCGGCCACAAAACTGTGCCAGCGCAACGGCTTTAAGCTGGCAGGATATTTGGATAACTTTTACCCAACGCGGGATATTGCGTTGTTATATCAATTAAAAATTTGAAATTAGAAATGAAGAATGGCGATCTCCTCATTTTTGGTTTTCAATTTTTTAGTTTTTAATTGAATCTTGAGCGATCTTATTCTGGGCGGCGTGATGCTGCTCAATCGCATTGTTGTGACCGGCGTGTTAATCACCGCATTCGCGCTGGTGATTTATCTTGGGCTGTACAACCGGTATAGCCGCATCGCCCGCACATTTTCCACCGTGTTGCTGTGCGTGATGGCGGCCTATTTTTTTGATCTGCTGGCCCAGCTTAGCCACGGAAGCCCGTGGTTGTGGCTGCGGTTGCAATGGCTGGGCATCGCCTTTATCCCGGCGGCCTCGCTGGATTTGTCGGACGCGCTGCTCCGCGCCACCGGCGAGACTTCGCCCACGCGCCGCACGGCGGTGCTTTTGGGGTATGCGGCAGGTCTGGCGGTGTTTTTGCTGGTCATGTTCACCGATTTTGTCGCCACGCCGGGAATTTCTGAGGAACGCCTGCCGCATCTAAAGCCCGGTTTGTTGTATTTGCCGTTTACGTTTAGCTATTTTGCCTCGGTGTTGTGGTCAACGTATAACGTGGTCGAGGCCCGCCGCCGTTCGCTCACCACCACCAGCAAACGCCGTATGACGTATTTCATGATCTCGTTTGCGGCCCCGGCGCTGGCCATGTTCCCGTATCTTTTGCCATCCGGCTGGCCCGATGCCCTCCCGGACCTCATCCCCTGGCTGGCGATTTTGCTGGCGAACATGGGCGTGGGCGCGGCGGCCACCGGCATGGGCTACCCGGTGGCCTATTTTGGCGCGTCCTCGCCAGACCGCATTGTCAAGCGCAGGTTAATCAAATACTTGTTGAGGGGGCCGCTGCTGGCCGCGATTGTCATCACCGCGCTGGCGCTGAGCACGCGCGTGGAACGCTGGCTGGGCATAGATGGCCCGGTGCTGGGGTTTATCCTCGCCGCCAGCATCATTCTCTCCGCCCAGCTTTTTATCGTCACCTTGCAGCCTATGCTTGATCGGTTTATCGCGGGTGATGACGCGGACGAAGTGCGAGACCTTCAACATTTTAGCGAGCGGCTGATGACCACCAGCGACCTGACCCAATATCTGGAAAATATTTTGGCCGCGTTGTGTGACTTGCTGCGCGCCCGCACCGCGTTTGTCTCGGTGCTGCGCGAAGATGAAGCCAGCAAACCCACGCACGTGGTGACGATTGGCAGCACGGATATGGAGCAAATCGCGCTGGCTCCAGAGGTGATCCGGCGTGTGCCGCTGCCAGAGTCTGCGCCCGTGGTCGTCCCATCGCATGCAGATGGCGTTATGCTGGAGAACGGGCACGCCGAGAATGGAAACAGCATTGGCAATGGCCCCATCGCCCAATGGCTTGGCCTGAGCCAGGAGAACATACCGCCGTTTGACCCCGGCAAGCTGGTGTATTGGAATGGCTACTGGCTTATTCCGCTGCGCGAGCAGGGGGATGGAGCCGGGCGTGGGGTGATTCGGGGCGTGATTGGTTTGCTGGCGCGCGGTTCCGAGCCAGACTTGACCAGCGAGGAGCGCAAAGGCCTGGCTGTTTTGGTAGATCAGGCCGAGCGCGCCATTAGCGATTCCATCAAACAACAACTGGCATTTGCGGCGCTGGAGCGGATTATGCCCGGCGCCGAGGATATGCAGCGGCGCATGGCTGGCGCGCGCAACCCCGCCGCGCCCACTTTGCAAGATTTTGAATTTGAACCTGCCAACCGCATGGAGTTCACCCAGCAGGTGCGCGATGCGCTTACCCAGTTTTGGGGCGGGCCAAAACTCACCTCATCCCCGTTGCTGGGGCTGGCGGTGGTGGAAAGCGCCATGAAAGAGAACAATGGCAACGCCACACGGGCGCTTCGGGCGGTTCTCACGCAGGCCATTGAGCGCCTGAAGCCAGACGGCCAGCGCAGCATGACCGCGGCGGAGTGGATGTTGTATAACATCATGGAAATGAAGGTGCTGCAAGATTTGAAAGTGCGCGACATCGCGCGGCGCATCGTCATCAGCGAGAGCGATTTGTATCGCAAGCAGCGTGCCGCGTTTGAGGAAGTTGCCAAAATTGTGATTGACATGGAGCGCGAGGCGCGCAAATCTAAAGTTGATAGTGAAAGTTGATGGTGATAGTATTTCGCCACCACATCACCCGCCATTACCAGCAACCAGCAACCAGCCACCAACCATGACCACACCAGCCAAAAAACGCGCCCAAGAGCGCAAAGAAAAATTCGAGACTTCATCTGGCATACCGCTGGATGTGGCGTATGGCGATGGCGAACAGCCGGGCGCGTTCCCGTTTACGCGCGGGGTGCATCCAAATATGTATCGCAGCAGGTTTTGGACCATGCGCCAATACGCCGGGTTTGCCACCGCGCAAGAAAGCAACGCCCGGTATAAATATTTGCTGGCGCAGGGGCAGATGGGTATCTCGGTGGCGTTTGACTTGCCCACCCAGTTGGCGATGGACGCCGATGACCCAAACAGCGCGGGCGAGGTGGGCAAGGTGGGCGTGAGCATTAGCACGCTGGATGACGCCCGCGAGTTGTTTGATGGCATCCCGCTGACAAAAATCAGCACCAGCATGACCATTAACGCGCCAGCCACCATTTTGCTGGCGTTGTATATCGCGGTGGCAAAAGAACAAGACAGGAGATGGGAGACGGAGGACGGTGAGAGCGACCGTCTTCCGTCCTCTGTCCTCGGTCAGTTGCGCGGCACCGTCCAAAACGACATCCTCAAGGAATACGCCGCGCGGGGATTGTATGTGTTTCCGCCGCGCCAGAGCATGCGGCTGGTCACAGATTTGTTCGCGTTTTGCCAGCAGCATGTGCCGCAATGGAACACAATCTCAATCAGCGGGTATCACATCCGCGAGGCGGGCAGCACGGCGGTGCAAGAAGTGGCGTTTACGCTGGCGAACGGTATCGCCTATGTGCAAGGCGCGCTGGATGCGGGGTTAAACGTGGATGATTTCGCCGGGCAGCTCTCGTTTTTCTTTAACGCGCACAACAACTTTTTGGAAGAGGTGGCCAAGTTCCGCGCGGCGCGGCGGTTGTGGGCAAAGATCATGCGCGACCGCTTTGGCGCAAAGGACCCGCGCAGCCAAATGCTGCGGTTTCACGCGCAGACGGGCGGCAGCACGCTCACCGCGCAGCAGGTCACAAATAACGTGGCCCGCGTGACGATTCAGGCGCTGGCCGCAACGCTGGGTGGCTGCCAAAGCCTGCACACAAACGGGATGGATGAAGCGCTGCAACTACCCACCGAGGAGGCCGCGCGGACGGCTCTGCGCACGCAGCAAATCATCGCCCACGAATCGGGCATTACAGATGTGGCCGACCCGCTGGGCGGCTCGCATGTGATTGAATACCTCACGGATGAGATCGAAACGCGCGCCGCGGCTCTCATCAAACAAATTGACGAGATGGGCGGCGCGGTGGCCGCCATTGAGCGCGGCTGGATGCAAAGCCAGATTGCCGATGCCAGCTACATGTTTCAACGCGATGTGGAAAGCAAAAAGAACGTGATTGTGGGCGTGAACGAATTTACCGAGGGCGAGAGCAAAAGCGCGGGCGGCAAGTTTTATATGAACCCCTTGGTGGAACAACGCCAGCGCGAGCGATTGGCGGCGTGGCGCGCCCAGCGCGATAACGCGCAGGCTTATGCGCTGATGGACAAGCTGGCGCAAACGGCGCAGGGCAAAGACAACGTGATGCCGGTGATGATTGAGTGCGTGGAAGCCGGCGTAACCGTTGGCGAGATTGGCACCACCCTGCGCAAAGCGTTTGGGGAGTATCAGCCGCCAACGGTGATTTGAGCGCGGGCCTTATTCACCAACAAGCAATTTAACCGCGCCGGCGTTCACGCCAATCTCGGCCTCGGTCGCGCCATCTGCGCGGCTTACGACCAGTTCGCCATCGGTGTGAATGGGCAGGGGCTGGTCAAGGCGCAGGGTCATGCGGGTGAATTGCCCCATGCGCGCCTGCTCAAATTTGCCCTGTGTCCCGTTCATAAACTCCGGGATCAGCCGCAGCATCATGGCCCGCGAGACCTGCTCAAATATCAGGTAGTCCAGCTAGCCATCGTCCACGCTGGCGGCGGGCGTGGTGAGAAAACCGCCGCCTTCGCGCTTGCCGTTGCCAATCGTCACCATCAGCAGGTTGCGGCTCATGGTTTGCGCGGTCTCGCCGTTTTCAATGGTGATGTGGCACAGCGGGGCCACAAACTCGGTCATGATGGTGCGCAGAACGGCGACGGTGTACATCATTTTGCCGCGCAACGCGCTGTTATGCGTAAAGCGCGTCACGGCCGCATCAAACCCAAACCCCATTGTGTTGGTGAAATGCTCGGTTCGCCCGTTCACATTGAGCCAGCCCACATCCAGATTTTTTGTTTTAACCGACCGCGCTACAATGCGCGTGGCTTCCACCAGGTTGCGCGGAATGCCCGCGCTAAAACAAAAGTCATTCCCGCTGCCCACCGGGATAATGCCGAGCAGCGGGCGCTCGGTGGCGGGCAGCGTCATCAGCCCGTTTGTAATTTCGTGCAGCGTGCCATCGCCCCCCACCGAGACGATGCGCTCCACGCCGCCCCGCGCCAGCTCTGCGGCCAGTTTTCCCGCGTGGCGCGGCTCTTGTGTGCTGATCCATTCTGCATCGGGGATGTTTACCGACTGGCGAAGCAGCGCCACTGTTTGCGCGGCGTTGCCTCGGTCTGCCTGTGGGTTGAAGATAAATGCAATGCGCAAGGGTGTGCCTTTTTTGCCGGTGAAAAATAAAGATGCCCAATATACGCCAGAATTTGAAAAATGCGCCGCGACCAACCTCGCGGGTTGGCCTGCAAAGCCTCAACTTTCCAAAATCTCATAGGCTAACCCGCGAGGTTAAAGCACGTTATTCTTTTGCGGCTTCGGGCGCGGTATACCCGCCCAACGCGCCCAGCGCAAGCCCAATCACGGGCATGGCCGCGCCGCAGCACATGATCTGAAAGAAGGTCACATACTGGGTGAACACCTCTATTGAGATGTTGTTGTCTGTTAGAAGCTGCATTTGTTCTTGCGAATACATTTGCGGCAGGGTTTCTTCAACCAGCTTTTGGGTTGTGCCATTCATGCCCGCCATCAGCAAAGCGGCGCTTAGCGCCAAAGCCCCAATAAACCCGGCCAGCACACCGGCCACCCCGCCCGTGCGCGCGCCCGCGCGTTTGCTCGCGCTCACGTCTCGCGCGGCAAAATATCCGGTCATGGTCAGGCCGGTCAGGATGATGGACAGGCCGACCAGTTGAAGTTCTGGGCTGGTGGTTTGCTGGCGGGCGATGATGGCCAGCGCAACCGTTGCGCCGCCAATCAGCGCATCGCGCACAATGATTGCGCCCACATGCGCGGGCTGTTTTGGCTGTGATGAATCTGACATGTTCTCGAAAGGGTGAAGAGTGAAAGGTGAAGGGTGAAATTAAAACGCATTCTACCCCTTTCACCCTTCTCTCTTCACCCAGGAGTGGTTAATTGGAGAATGAAATAAACGTATCAGGCTTGTGCAGAAAAAACTAAGCCCGTCATTCCCGCGCAAGCGGGAATCTATAACAAACTCACAAAAACATGTGTAAAAGGGCCGATTCCCCTTGCGTTTTGGCTTGGCGCGTTGTGGATTTCCGCTTGCGCGGAAATGACGACCGCCATTTGTTGACCAACCACTCCTTCACCCTTCACCCTTCAAAGAGTTTGTCCACCGCTTCTTCCAACTGCTTAAGCGTGGCGACTTGCAAAACGGCATCGCACAATGGCGCGTAGGCATACATATCGCTGTCACCCTGCCGCCAAAATGCTTCTTGCTCTGGGTTCATAAAAATGACGCGACGGGCGCGGCGCTTGAGCTGCGAGACAAGGTCGAGGCGCGGGTCGTTGTAATTGTTCCGGCCATCGCCCACAAAAATGAGCGTGGTGCGCCCATCCACCGCGTCCAGATGGTCGCGGCAAAATGTCTCCAGGCTGTGGCCCAGGTCGGTGTTGTAATGGCCGGGCGGCAATTTGTCCAGCGCCAGCGGCACCGCATCCTCTGGCCGGTGTTCGCTGAACAGCGGCGAAATATCCTGAATGTCGCTGATAAAGGCGAACGAGCGGGCGCGGCTCACTTGATCTTGCATCTCGTAAACCATGCGCAGCATAAATTCGGCCACCGGGCGCATGGATGTGCTCACGTCCACAATCACGCACAGCTTTGGCTTCAGGCGGCGGCGTTTGTATTTCATCTCAATTGGCACGCCCATGTTGCGCTGGTTGTGGCGGATGGTGCCCTTCACGTCAAACTGACCGCGATGGGCGTGGCGCTGGCGCAGCGCGGCCCGCGAGCGTAACTGCGCGACCAGACGGCGCACATGCTGGCGCAGCTCGTCGGCCTCGCTGGCGTTCAACGAACCCAGCGGCCTGTTCATCAGGTCATCCATGCGGTTGCGGTGCGGGTTCTCATCCGGCTGGTTGAGCATGTTGCGCCCCACAAACCGCGAGACCTGCTCGCGCATGGCCTCGGCGTTGGCCTGCACCGTCTCGCGCACTTCCTGGCGACCGTCGCTCTCCATCCCCTGCATTTTGAGCTGCTTCATCAACGCCTCAATCGCCTCGCGCAACTGGGCGGGGGTCAGGCCCATCTCGCGCAACATGCGCTCGGTCAGCCATTTGCGCATGGCCTCGTTGCCCTGGTTTGCGCTCTTAAAATGCACCCCGGCTTGTTTGGCGTGTTGCTGCAAATCTTCGTTAGATGGCTTCTCGCCGTTCGCCAGCATGCGCATTAATTCTTGCAATTGCTGTTTGAGGGCATCCAGCGCGTTCTGCAACTGCTCTTGCTGTTCGGGCGTTAAATTTTGCGGCGGCTGGTAGTCCTCGCCCTCGTTGCCAAAGAACAACGGGAACACTTGCTCAAACTTCGCCACATCCGCCGGCTCTTTTACCAGCGTGGCCTGCAGCGCATAGCGGAACATGGCGCGATCCAGCACCCCCACCGCTTCCACGGCGCGTATCGCGTCTGCGCTCTCGGCCAGCGAGACCCGCGCCCCGCCCGCGCGGAGGGCGGAGATGAAGTTGACTATTCGCTCGTCCATTTTTGAGTTGCAAAGACGGAAGACGGGGGACGGAAGACGGTTTTGACCGTCTCCGGTCTTCCGTCTCCCGTCTTCACTTTACGGCGCGCAACGCCCGTTTGGCGCGCTGGATGTCGGTCTCGTGTTTCAGAATCACGCTCAGCGTATCGTTGAGGGTTTTCTCATCCAAATGTTGCGCGTGAATGGCGACCAGCGCCTTGGCCCAGTCCACCGTCTCGGCCACGCTGGGGCTTTTCTTCAAATCCAGCGTGCGCAGGCGCTGGGTAATATCCACAATTTGTTTGGCAATGGATGGGTTTAAGTCTGGCGCGCGCATTTTGACGATGCGCATTTCGGTCTCAGCCGATGGGTAATCCACATACAAATACAGGGCGCGGCGTTTGAGGGCCTCGCTCAGCTCGCGGGTGTTGTTGCTGGTCAGCACCACCATTGGGTGGGTCTTGGCTTTGATCGTCCCCAGTTCGGGGATGCTGGCCTGAAAGTTGCTGAGCACTTCCAGCAAAAACGCCTCAAACTCGGCATCGGCGCGGTCAATCTCGTCAATCAAAAGCACCACCGGCTTCTCGCTGGTCAGGGCGCGCAGCAGCGGGCGCGGGAGCAAAAACCGCGAGCTAAAAAACACGTTTTCTTCCGCGGCCAGTTGGTCGGCGGCTTCGGCGAGGGTTTTTGCGCCTTTCAGCGTCTCGCTCAATTTGTCACGCAAAAGCTGGGTGTAGAGCATTTGCTTGGCATATTCCCACTCGTAAAGCGCCTTGGCCTCGTCTAGCCCTTCGTAACATTGCAGGCGGATGAGTTCGCGGCCAGACGCGCCCGCCCACGCCTTGGCCAGCTCGGTTTTGCCCACGCCTGCTGGCCCTTCGGCCAAAACCGGTTTGCCCATTTTCTCGGCCAGGTAGACCGTGGTCGAAATTTCATCGGAGGCCAGGTAGTTCTGGCCGAGCAAAGACTCTGTGACGTGTGAGACCGAGTTGAACATGAATTAAGTTTCTCCGTGCAGGGGATTATCGGGCATTGAGGTGAGGCCGGAAATTTTTAGTTTTATGGCCTCAGATAATTCCACAAAATTTTGATTTATATTTGAGCGCAAGAATTATTGGTTTGCATTTGTTTGGGGATATCCAATGTCAAAGAAAAATTTTTTGCAATCAAAATATCGCGGCGTCTTAAAAGATTTTCTTGAAAAGCGCTTTAGCTTGGAAGAATTGAAAAGTCTAGCATTTGAGATTGGCATAACTTATGATTCAATCCCTCACGATACAGTGCCCACCTTTGTTCGCGAATTAATTTTGCTATGCGAACGAACTGGGCTTTTGATATCTCTAATCGAAGCTGTATTGAAACACCGCAACGATGAAAAGATCGCCGAATTATTGCCAAAAATAATTACCCCAGAGGAGGATGAAAATTGGAAAAATAACTTGAAGGTGTATTTGCGCAAAATGCACGAAAGGTATAACAAGCTGATTTTGCTAGGTTCATCCGACCCAGCCCCGCTGGAGGGCGTTTTTACGGATGTTTACTTGCTTGACAAAGTGAGCGCCGAACGCCGTTCAAGCTTTCTGGACGTAGGCAAGGGNNATGCTGAGCGCGAAAACGCGGTTGCATTTGTGTGCAATCCCAAAGTCAAACACGTGATGATTTTGGGTAAACCCGGCGCGGGTAAAACCACGTTTCTCAAACACTTGGTCATGCAGGCAACGGATGGCCGAATAGACAAAGTCCCAATTTTTGTCATCCTTAAACAATGGTCTGATAAAGAAAGCGGTTTGAGTATCACTGGGTTGCTTTCATTTATGGCTGAGCAATTTGATATCTGTGGTTTCTCCGACGCGGAGCCGTTTATTGAATACATTTTGCAAGAAGGCCAGGCCTTGGTTTTGTTAGACGGATTGGATGAGATTAACCAACGGGATGAGAATGGCAAAGAGCTGAGAAACAAAGCCATCAAAACAATTGAGGATTTTGCGGTTAAATTCGACCAATCTAAATGCGTGATGACATGCCGCGTGGCGGCCAATGAATACCGATTTTTAGACTTCAAATATGCTGAAGTGGCCGACTTTATCCCTGAACAAGTGAACGCATTTGTAGATAAATGGTTTCGCAACGACCTAAAACTGCGCGATTTATTCAAAAGCGAATTAAACAAATCGGTCAATCGTGGGTTGCGCGATAGGACAACAAGCCCCATGCTTCTTTCGCTGGTCTGTCTGGCGTATGAGGAGACACGCGAGTTCCCGCCCGGCCGCCGTGTTGAGATTTACAAACAAGCCGTAGATGCGCTGATGCGTAAATGGGATATATCACGGGGTATTAAGCGCGATGCACCCTATAAAGGGATGACACTGGGGCAAAAAGAAAATCTGATTGCAGAGGTAGCGGCAAAAACGTTTGAAAAAGGCGATTATTTTCTTCGAAAACAATTTTTGGCAGAAAAAGTTCAAGAATATCTTGGCAAAATATTCGCTTTGCCACCAGATCGCGGAGATGGCGAAGTTGTCATGAAACAAGTGGAAGCCCAAAACAGTATTTGGGTGGAGCGAGCGCATGATATTTATTCGTTTTCGCATCTCAGTTTGCAGGAGTATTTGACCGCTGATTACATCAAGAATTCCGGGAGTAGCCGTGTCCTAAAAACACTTCTTTCTTCTGAACATATTGTTGACAATCGGTGGCGTGAAGTCATTCTAAACATAGCCGGGATGCTGAGCTATCCCGAAGAATTTTTTGAGTTTTATAGCCAAACGTTGCAAAAGATGATGGCGCAATCTTTGTCTTTGCATGATTTTTTTGACTGGGCAAAATGTAAATCAGCTTCTAATTCACACGGACTAAAACCTGAAATAGCATCTATTGTGATAGGTGAGCTGATATCAGATTCATATGCTCTCACAGTGCCTCGTGCGCGTGACCTCGCGCTCGCCCGTGCTCTCAACTTTCCACAGGATCTTCCCAGTGTGCACGACCTTGACTTGGTCGGTGCTTTTGACCCTGCAAGCGACCTTGTTCCTACTTTCGCCATAGTTCGTGATCTGATCCACGCTACCATTCGTGCCCGAGATTTCGCCATCGCGCTTGTCACCACCCCTATACGTGATCTCGACCTATATGCGAGCATTGTGGCTAATGTTTGCGCAACAATAGCATATATGCCAATGAAAGATGAATCCGTGAAACAATTGGAGCGAACATGGCAAAAAACAATGGAGTTCGCGCAACAGACTGGTAAAGACAATTTGGCAAAAGCAATGAACCAAATGTGCATACCTAATGCAGATGCGTCAAAACAAGAATGGCTGGCTTTTGCTGCCCAAACCCGTGCACTCATCAACCAGCATTTAGATGTGGGCTACAAATGGAATTTCAGCGAAGAAGATTACAAAACGCTGGGCAACATCTTCTCGGCGGCCAAGCTCATGCTGGAGTGTCTGGAGGTCGCCACCGTCTCGCCAGAGGTGCGTCAGCGTGTGCGTGACAATATTTTGACGATTGATGAGTGAGTTAATTAGAGCCTAAGGGTCTGCCAGACCCTTAGGCTCTACCCGCCGCCCCAATTTTTATTGGGGCAAATGCCGCTCAATCTTGATGTTTGGACGAGCCAGAGCCTAAAGGTCTGGCAGGCCTTTAGGCCCTACCCCTTTCACAAAAAATCCTGCTCCTCCAGAATGCCATCCCTTTTGGCATTTAGGTGATCGGCCACAAACTGGTCGCGCCCATTAAACCAGCCCAATACGCGCTCACGCTCCAACTTCGTTGGCCTGTCCGAGAGGTGCGCGTGATACGACGACCACTTCCAATCACGGAAGTCATCCAAAAAACGGTGTTTTTGCGGATTTCGGTGGATGTATAAAACAACCGCGGAGAAGTAAGAATCCGTCTGAATTTTGATGCGGTGAAAGGGATTCTCAAACAAGCTGCCTGTGCGAGCATATTCTTTATTGATGGCTCTGGCATAGGCGTTGAAGAAATTGCTAAAGGCGCGGCTGGCAGGTGGCAACTTGTCCTTGGTCTGCTCATCCTTCATATCTTCGCGCACACGAATCGCCAGATGAAAATGATTTTTGAGCAGACAAAACGCGTAGGTCTCGGCCACTGGCAAAATGTGATGCGCGTAGAGTTTCAGAAAATACTCGTAATTTCGCTCTTCGCGGAACACATCTTCGCCGTTGTTCCCGCGATTGAAGATATGATAATAGCAACCTGTCTCCAGTGGTGAGGGCGTCGGCATACGCAAATTATAGTTTTGGAAAATCTCCGTTTAAAAGACCGGAAATCTTTTAAGAATAGCCAATGCGCCCGGGGAAGAATGGCTGGCCTTTGCCGCCCAAACCCGTGCGCTCATCAATCAGCATTTAGATGTGGGCTACAAATGGAATTTTACTAAAGAGGATTACGAAACGCTGGGCAACATCTTCTCGGCGGCCAAACTCATGCTGGAGTGTTTGGAGGTCGCCACCGTCTCGCCAGAGGTGCGTCAGCGCTTTCGTGACAACATTTTGACGATTGATGAGTAGAGCCTAAAGGTCTCGCATATCTTTAGAGACTGTCATAAGCAAATTATTTGTCGACGCAAAATTTCCTTGAGGGCGCAAAACAGTGCGGTAAGGGCAATAGCATCAGCCGCACAAGCTGGGCTTGTTTTGGCGTAATTGCTGATGCTTTGCCCGCGTGTCAGCCCGTACGCATCTGGCGGGCAATGCAGTTGCGGTTATACGTATCAGGTGTTTTGTTCTATGCAACTGCATTGCCCTTACGTTAAAACCTATGTTTAAAATCGTCTCTTAGGCTCTGATCTTTCACAAAAAATCTTATTCTTCGAGAAGCGCGTGAGTTGCGGCTCGACACGCCTGCCCACCTCCGTTTGAGATAATTTAGTCAATGGGCATTTCCACGTTCTTCTCAAAACTTCAACTTGCTGCGCGATACGCCACATTTGGCCCTCGCTCACTTCCCTTGTATCGCGTTATTCATAAAGTTCTTGCGCTAAATCTCACGTATCTTCCTCAAGATGCCCTGCTTGATCTTGCAGAAGCGACGACGGCCATGGATGCCGAAGGGCGGCTTGTTCCGGGCAAAATCATAGAGGCGGGCTGCGCATTGGGCGGCTCTGCCATTGTGATGGCCGCGGCTAAAACACCCACGCGAAGTTTTGAAATCTACGACGTGTTTGGCATGATCCCATCACCGGGTGAGCGCGATGGAAGCGACGCGCACGAGCGCTATGAGGTGATTGCATCGGGTCAATCGCAGGGCATCGGGAGCAATCCTTATTATGGCTATCAAAGCGATATTCTCGCCAGGGTCGTCGCAAATTTTCAATTATGCGGAATAGAACCCGAAGCCAATCGCGTGTCCTTTTTGCCCGGATTGTTTGAAGATACGCTTGCCCCAAATGAACCAATTGCGCTGGCGCACCTTGATTGCGATTGGTACGACTCCGTCATGACCTGCCTTGCCAGAATTGTCCCGTTTCTTTCAGCGGGTGGGCGGCTTGTCATTGATGACTACGATCACTGGTCGGGGTGTCGCCGCGCCATTGACGATTTCTTCGCGGACAAACAAAACGAGTTTGAGTTTGTTAAAAAATCGCGGCTTCATATTGTTAAACGCTAAATAACTGTTTTTCAATTACACAAAGTCGTGCGGTATTTGGGTAAATTACTCTGATTAGATGTGCGCGTGTTGCCGCCATCCCCGCTTTCGCGAGGAGGACGTGGATTAATCCGGCGGCTACTCGGTTGGAAAACCCGCCTGCGGGTTAGCACAGATTTTGTAACCCGCGCCAGCGGGTTTCCCGATACTTAGGCGGCGGATTTTATCCGCTTGCCGTTGAGGCCGAAGCATGAACACCACGCACAAAGTAATTCCGGCAAAAATCGGAATCCGATTTGGATTGAAAAACAATTTCTAAGTGCTTGGCGGCTGACAGAAAATCTTTTTTCAAAAGGCACGCGCCGCAAAGGCTGCGCCGGAGAAAGGCTTTTATGTGGCATAATGCCGCCCGCGGAGCAACTGCCAGTGGCATTGTCAAGGGAGTTCAAGGAAGAGTGAACTCACATGTCTCAAGAAATCGAATTTACTATTCAAGGGCAAAGCGCCAGCCGGATTCGGCCATTGCTCGATGAGTTTGAAGCGCAAAGCGGCATCCATGTCAATGTTCGGGCTTTGCCGTGGGATCGGTCTTGGGGCGATTTGATCAAGATGGCGTTGTATGGCGATGGCCCGGATGTCTCCGAGATCGGATCCACCTGGCTGGGCGATATTGCGACCATGAACGCCCTGCACGCATTTACCCCGGATGAAATCGCGTTTGTTGGCAAACCGCACCGTTTTTTACCGGCGGCGTGGTATGGCTGTCATTTGCCAGAGAGCGATGTAATTCAAGCCATCCCCTGGTTTGTCGGGATGCAGTTGGTTTATTACCGCAGCGCCATGCTGAAAGCGCTTGGCATTCAAGAAGACACCGCCTTTCAAACGGTGGATCATTTTGAAAACACGCTCGTGGCCTTGCACGAGGCCAGTATAAAAGTTCCCTGGACGGTGCCAACGGGCTATACGCACGCCACATTGCACAACCTGGCCTGTTGGGTGCGGGGAGCGGGCGGGCGGCTTGTCTCGGTAGATGGCAAGCGGGTGATGTTTGACCAGCCCGCCGCCCGCGAGGGCATTCGGCGCTATTTCTCGCTGGGGCGGCTGCTGGCGCCATCCGTGCGCCATCTCAACGCGTTGGAACCAGACGACCAATTTTTGAACGATGAGCAAACCGCAGTGACCATAAGCGGGCCGTGGCTCATCAATCAAATCTCGGCCAACATGAAAAATCAAATTGGGCTGGCTATGCCAATGGGGATGTTTTTTGTGGGAGGCTCGCATTTGGTGGTGTGGAAGCACTCGCGGCGGCGCGAGGCGGCCATCAAACTGATTAAATTTTTGACCAGCATAAAACAGCAGGTGGAGTACAGCCAAATTGTTGGGGAATTGCCCGCCGTGATGGAGGCGTATGACCTGCCCCCATACTCCACCGAGCGGCTTTTTAAAATGGTGATCGCTGGTTTGCGGGGCACATATATATTGCCCATGACCCGCGCATGGGGCCTGGTGGAAGACCGGCTCTCCACCGAGTTTGCCGGTTTGTGGGCAGAGGTTCTAAAAGACCCTAATCTGAATTTAGAAGAAGCCATTGCCCGGCGGCTGGAGCCACTGGCCCGCCGCTTGGAGTTGGTGCTGGGGCAGGAGTAAAAATCACAAGCAGGCCATAAACATATCCACCTCATTCGCAAGACGATGGCTGGTGGCCCAGGCCCATGCCGCGCGGACATTCTCTCGCTCCACTTCAATGGCCAAAGGCGTCTTTGTGTCATCGTTTTTAAGGTCGGTCTGACGCGCCAGCAGCCACTCGGCAAAATAATTGGCGTGGGCGTTGCGGGTGCGCTCGTCTTCCTCCTCGTTTTGTCGGCGCAGCGCTTCTTCTGCAAATTGGCGCACCATTTCGTGAATATGATATCGGCCGGTGAAGTTGCGCCAAATCAAGGAATGGTCTGTAAGGCCGGCCAACATGCTGATGGATGCTCCCGCGATTTTGAGCGCGGCCTCCCGCTCAAACCCGCCCCGAAAAACGGCCAGCTTGCCCAATACGCCTTTTTCATCCGGGCGGAGCAGCCCCCAGGAGTAATCAAACGCGGCCCGCAAACTGCGATGCCGTTGCGGAAAATACGGCGATGACGCGGTTAGAAAATCCAGGCTGTTTTGAATCTCTTGCGCAATTTCCACGCAAGAAAGAGCGCGCAGCCAGCCAAGTGCAAGCTCAATGCCCAGCGGCGCCCCCTCAACCATTTGGCAAATGCGGATGGCCGCCGCCATTTCCGCGGCATTCGGCGAAAAATCTGTATGGATGCGCTGCGCATTTTGAATAAACAACTGCAATGCGCCAAACCCGGCTGGGACATACGATTCAATGCTGGCCGGGAAGTCCAGCCCTTTCACCTCCAGCAAAATTTCTTCGGGCAGGTTCAGGCGCACGCGCGAGGTGACCAGCGCCTTTACCCCCGGCGCAAAATGAAGCAGTTGCGTAAGCTGACCGGCGGCGTTGGGCAAATACTCAAAATTGTCAAAAATCAGCAACATCTTTTTGTCGCGCAAAAAAGACATTAATGGCGCTTGAGAACGGATTGATCCGTGCATCTCAACCCGCAAGGCCGTGTCTAGCGCGGTTGCCAAAGATTGCTTCTCCGGCCCGTCATCTGGGTGAAGCGACACCAGAAAAACGCCATCGCCAAAAATTTGTTCGTCATTTTGCGATGGGTCAATGGCGTGGGTTGCGCCTTGCAAAGCCAGCCGTGTTTTGCCAATTCCGCCCGGCCCGGTCAGGGTGAGCAATTGCGCCTTTGGGTTGCGCAAAAAGCGGGCCAGCTCGGCCAGCTCGGCGGTGCGGCCCACAAAAGGCGTGGACTGCGGCGGCAAATTGTGCGGCGGCGGCGCGGCGGCAGCCTTGATGCGGGCATACAGCGCGGTGGTTTCTGGCAGCGGGTCAACACCCAGCTCGCTTTTGAGGATTTGGCAGCAAATTTGATATTGCGCCAGCGCCGCGCTGCGCTGGCCGCTGCGCGAAAGCAGCTTCATCAAATTGCGGTGGGTTTCCTCGTGCCAGGGGCCGATGTCTAGCAGACGGTTGGCGTAATTGATCCCCGCCGCATATTCTTCGTGCTCCAAATACTGCGTGACCAGCGTGTGCAGAGCCTGCAAAACCATATTCTTAAGCGCGCCCTGCCGCCCTACCGCCCACTCATCAAACTCCAGCGCGTTCTTCACGTAAAAACCGGCCAAAAAATCGCCCTGATATAACTCCACCGCGCGGCGAAGCGTGTGCGCATCGTTCCGCGCGGGGTCGCCAGACAAAGCGCGCGTGAATTCATCCACATCCAGCGTGTAAGGTTGAGAAGTGTCAAACGCGATTTCCTCGCGCGAGATCAAAAGGTGCGACCCAACCAGCGCGTTCAAATTTGAAAGCGCGTTCCGCAAATTTTTTGCGGCCTGAACATCGGTTCCATCGCCCCAAAACACATTCGCCAGCGTGGCGCGGGTATGCACTTTGCCCGTCACCACCAAATAAATCAGCAGTCCCTGCGCCTTGGCCGAGATAAATCCACTCACGGGTTGGCCGTTTTGTGTGATGATTGGTTTGCCCAGCAATTTGAACGCGAGCAATGGAACTTCCGAGCTGGTCATTTTCTCCTAAACATTAACTCAAAATTGTTCACGGCACATTCGGACTTTAAGCTTGCACAAAGGTGCTACAGATTTATCCCTTTATAACAGATTTTGGGATAGGAAAATGCAACCAGATGTGTAATTACACAAATCTGCTCAGGTATTTAATATCTCGCCTGTCGCTTCATCCATCACAAAAACAGGGCCGATGGAACCCGCTGCGAGCGAACCCATGCCTGACAAGCCAAGCATTTGCGCGGGCAACGCCGTTGCCATTTTGAGCGCGGCGGCAAACGGCAGGCCGGTGAAGGTCGCCATATTTGCCACTGCCCGGTTTAGCGTGAGCGCGCTGCCCGCCAATGTGCCAGATGGCAACGTGGCCCGCCCGGCGGTCACGCTTACCGATTGGCCAAAAAACTCGTATATTCCATCTCCCATGCCCGCGGCGGCCATTGAGTCTGTGACCAGAATGATGCGCTCTGCGCCCTTACATTTCACAAGCAGCCGCATGGCCGCGGGGTGTACATGAATGCCATCGCAGATCAGCATCACGGGTAGATTGCTCTCCAGCACTGCGCCAGCCACGCCGGGGTCTCGGTGGCTCAGCGGGGTCATGGCGTTAAACATGTGCGTGGCTAAATCGCAGTTTCCATCGGCCAAAACTTTTGCGGTAAACGCATAATCTGCGGCGCTGTGCCCAAGGCTCACTTTTACACCGCGCCCGCGCAAAAATGCCGCGCTCTCCACGCCGCTCGGCAGGTTTGGCGCAAGCGTCACCAGCTTAATCAGCCCACCCGCTGCACCCAGCCAAGCCGCATAATTTTCTGGTGATGGCGTTTGCAGCGCGGCGAGAGGAAACGCGCCATGCACGCGCGGGTCCAGGCATGGCCCCTCCAAATGAATGCCCAGGCACCGCGCCGCGTTTGGCTCTGGGGCGGCGGCAATTTGGGTGATGGCATGTGCGAGGGCGCGGAGATACGCGCTCATCGTTTCTGGCGCGCCATCTGGCGCCACTGGCGGCGAGATGAGAAACCCGCCCACGCCAAACTCAAAATAGTTGCGGCACTGCGCCCGCAAGGATTCCAGAAAGTCATCTGGCTTTTGCAGTTGCGCCCCTTTGCACCCAAACGTGTGTAAATCAATCAGGCCGGGGATGATGGCCTTGCCATGCGCGTCCACGCGCGTGGCGCCTTCGGGCGCGGGCGCATCTGCCCCCGCGCCCACCCAGGTGATGCGACCCGCGTCATCCGTCAAAACCGCGCCATTTTCAATAACTTGTTCAGGTGTGTAAACTGTGCCGTTGAAGTAACATCTCATCGGCAAGAACTATACCCTTTTGGCGAAAAAAACAAAAGGGCGAGAGTCATCTTTTGACTCCCGACCGTATGTCCCCAGGAGGACTCGAACCTCCGGCCTTTTGGTCCGCAACCAAACGCGCTATCCACTGCGCCATGGGGACGCAAGGGTTAATTATAGCAGAGCGGTTTTGGCTGGTTGCTGGTTGCTGGTTGTTAGTGGCTAGTGGCTCATCCTTGTCATCCTCTTTATCCCTGTCATCGCGGTCGTCTCGTTCAGCAACTATAATTCCCAAAAGCATGTCATCCAAATTTCGTAAGTTTTTGCGCCAAACCTCGCCTTTGCTGGGGGTGATGGCTTTCTTGGCTGCGCTGAGCGTGATCACCTCGCCAAATTATTTTTGGGCCATCTACCCCATCCTCGGCATAGGCATCCCGGTGTTCATCATTTTTATGAACACCATGCTGGGCGAGGATCGCGACCAGCGCGACCAGCCCGCCAGAGGTTTTAACGCCCACNNCCAAACCGTGTCCAACGCAGAAGGGGCATCGGTCACGCTGGATCGCTCGCTGGTTGCGCAACTGGATCAAGTCAAGGCTTATCGCAAGGCGCTGGATGAACTGACCCGCAACGCCAGCGGGGCGCGAAAAGAAAATCTAACCCGGCTCTCGGCGCAATTTGCCGAGTGGCAAAAATCGGTGGAGCAAACGGCGCAGAAGATTTCCGTATATCGCGGCAACCCCGTTGTTCAGCAAGACCTGCGCGCCGTCCCGGAATCCATCAAAAAGCTGGAAGGTGAACTGGTGACCGAGAAAAACGACAATGTGCGGGCGCAATTGAGCAAAACCCTGGCCACCCGCAAAAGCCAGTTGGCCTCGCTGGAAAAACTGCAATCTGCCGTGCGCGAGGCCGAAATTCAACTGGAGAGTACGGTCTCCTCGCTTGGCACCATCTACTCGCAGGCATTGGCCGGGCAAAGCGCAACCGCCATCGCCGATTACGCCCACCTGAGCCAGGACGTGGACGAACAAGTGCGCGTGCTGGATGACCAGTTGCAATCTATTGAAGAAGTGCGGCTTGGCCGCGCCGCAGGTAATATCTCCAATTAACATGGATGAACAAGATGAACAGGATTTTTTCATCCCGTTTATCCTGCCTATTCATGTGAATACAAAGCCTTGAGCGAACAACTCCACCCTCACCGAACCGCCGCCGAACAGCCCGGCGCCGCCGAGCGCGGCGTGCCCTCGCTGGTGTGGCGGGCCGGGCAAGAACGCCGCCTGTCCATGCTCAACGCCGCCGCGCCGCTGGCGGGTAAAACCGTTTTGGTGGATGGCTGCGGGATTGGCATGTATGTCCGCGCCATTGGGCGCTTCACGCCCCGCGTATACGGCATAGACATTGAGGTGGATCGCGTGGCCGAGGGCGCGCAGATGGGCATTGGCGGGATGATGGGTGGCGTGTGCGAGCATTTGCCCTACGCCGACCAATCGTTTGATGTGGTGTTTAGCCACGAGGTGCTGGAGCATGTGCAAGATGACCGGCTGGCTTGCCGCGAAATGGCGCGGGTGCTGCGCCCCGGCGGGCGGGCGGTCATTTTTGTGCCCAATCGGCTGTATTTTTTTGAAACGCATGGCGTGTATGTGCGCGGCGAATATCATTTTGGCAACATCCCGCTGGTGAACTGGCTGCCCAGCGCCCTGCGCAACCGCCTCGCCCCGCATGTGCGGGCCTACACCGCCGCCGGCCTGCGCGGTTTGTTTGATGGAACCCCAATGCGCGTGGTCTCGCACACCCAGGTATACCCGGGTTTTGACAACATTGTGGCGCGGTCTGGCGCGCGCGGGCGGGCGTTGCGGGCGGCCATGCAAGGGCTGGAGTCCTCGCCGTTGCGCGTGTTTGGCCTCTCGCATTTGCTGGTTGTGCAGAAGCAAAACTAAATGTAAAATTTGCGGAAAGGGAAGTTTTGCATTTTGCATTCAGCATTTCATAAGTCAGCATGGTCACACGTCGTCGCTTCATCAAAGGAGTTGCCCTCTCATCGGCGGTCATCGCCGCGCGAACTTTCTTGCACTACACGCCGGCTTACGCCAAAAACCCGCAAGCGATGGCGCTCATGGACGCGCCAAACGCCGCGCCGCCCGCATCGCTGGGGCGGGTGACCGCCGCCACGTTGCCCATTCACGCCGCGCCAGATGCGGCCTCGCCCGCGGTGGGCCAGTATGCCCGCGATGACGTTTTCTCTGTTTTGGCGCACATCAACAACGCCTGGTTTCAATCCGAGCGCGGTTTTGTGGCCGCGACGCAGGTTCAGCCGGTGGAAAACGCGCCGCAAAATGCGCTGGCCCCTGCCAGAACCTGGGGCGAAATTTGCGCACCGTTCGCCGATGCGCGAACTCAGCCACGCGCCGACGCGCCCATTTTTTATCGGCTGTATTACGCCAGCGTGTTTCGCATCGCGGGCGTGGCAAAAGATGCGGCAGGGAATGCGTGGTATCAACTGCGCGAAGGGTTGCGCCGCGATGCGTTCATCCCCGCCGCCCATCTGCGCCCCATCAGCCTGGATGACCTGACCCCGCTCTCGCCAGAGGTGAAGAACAAACGCATTGAGGTGAACACCACCATTAATTTGATGCGGGCGTACGAGGATGACAAGATCGCGCTGGAGACGCGGGTGGCGACGGGCAAGCTGACGCTATACACCTACACGCCCAATGGCAGTTTTCGCGTCATCTCCAAAAAGCCATCGGCTCACATGATGGGTTTGTGGGGCACGCCAGATTATTATGATTTGCCGGGCGTTCCGTTTGCCACGTTTTCTACCCCGCGGGGCGCGGCCATACATGGCGCGTATTGGCACAACGATTACGGCTCGCATCGCAGCCACGGCTGTGTGAATGTGCCGCCCGCCATCGCCCGCTGGTATTGGCGCTGGACCACGCCCGCCGCGCCGTATGATTCCGCCGAATATTACGCCGCGCCCGGCACACCCGTAATTGTGAGCAAGACATAAAGGCCGCCAGAGGTCACCTCAACATGACATTTGACGCGCTCATTTCTGCGTTTGACGAACTCGTGGGGTTGCTGCGGCGCTCGGAGGAATCGCTGTATGCGCAGCGAACACCCGCGCAGGCCGCCAGCGCCATCACCCGCGAGATTGACAGCCTGACCCGCGCCCAAACGTTTGCAGATTACGACGAGCTGCGCCTGCTTTTTGCGCCCACCGGCGCGCTGCAAGAAATTGCAATTGATAACGGCTGGGGCGAAGCGTTTTTGAGGATTGCCGCGATTTGGGAAGAAAATGAGCGGTGAGAATTTGGGCTTTTAACAAAACGTCAGTTTTGGATAAGAGTAAGCCTGTCATTTCGAGCGAGGAACGAGCGAGAAATCTGCGAAAAAGGTACGCACCAAGCCTGACTTACGCGCAGATTCCTCCGCCTGCGGCGTTCGGAATGACAGATTTAAGCCGTATTTTTTAGTCTTATATCCCGTTGCGGATTTGCGATACTTATCCAAAATTCACGTTAACAAAACCAAATTCATCATCGCTTTACCGCCATAAATTCGCCATTGCCCACCGGCACAAGGCTGGTTGCAAAATCATCGTCGGCCTTAACCACATCTACAAATGGTTGCATCTCGCTGGCATGAGATGTGGCGTTGTCTACCACCAGCAACCCGCCAGGGCGCAAGACGCGCTTGATGTCGCTCCACCATCCGGCATATTCCTTGCGCTCGGAATCAAGAAAGAGCAGGTCAATTTCTCCCGCGCCGCATTGCGCCAACGCATGACCCGCGTCATCGTGAAGTTGGGTGATCCATTGCGCCAGACCAGACCGCGCAAAATTTTGCGCGGCCAGCTTGATTTTGTATTCCGAAAGCTCGACCGTTCGCACATGCCCCCCGGTTTGGGCCGCCGCCAGCCCCAGCCAAAGCGTGGAGTATCCATTGGAGGTGCCAATTTCCAACACGCGCTGGGCGTTCATCGCCAAAATGAGCACGCGTAAAAACTCGCCGGTATCTGGCGTGATGTTCAGCATCTTGCGCTCACGCCCAGCGGCAGAAGCGTCATTTGTTTTGCCAAAATGTTCAAGTTCGGCCAAAAGTGTGTGAAGGGTGTCCATATCTGACGGATAATCTACCGCATGTTGGTCATTCAACCCGCGCAACCTGAGAATATCACCGCCATCACCGCCATTTACCGCGAGGAAGTGCTGCACGGCACGGCCAGTTGGGAATATGACCCGCCGGATGAGGCGGAAATGCTGAGGCGCATGAACGCGGTTTTGGCGCAGGGTTACCCGTATTTTGTGGCTTTGGCCGATGGCGTTCTGGCCGGGTATTCGTATGCCAGCACCTACCGCCCGCGCATTGGCTACCGCTTCACTTGCGAGGATTCCATTTACGTGCACAACGCGTATCGCGGGCAGGGCGTGGCCCGCGTTTTGCTCACCCGTGTGATGGATGAGTGCGCCCAGCGCGGCTACCGCCAAATGATGGCTGTGATTGGAGACAGCGCCAACGCGGCTTCCATCGGTCTGCACAAAAGCCTGGGGTTTGAGCAAGTTGGCTTGTTCCGCAATATTGGCTACAAATTTGACCGCTGGCTGGATGGCGTGTATATGCAAAAATCGCTGTAAGGCGGTTAGGGGTCAGACCGCCCTAAAAACGCGGCGGCCCCAGCCGGATGCGTTTGAGGACGGCTTCGTTGTCGCCCATCGCGTTCCACATCGCCTCAATAAACCAGGTCGCGCCCGCGGCTTGCCACTCGCGCAATTTTTCGGCATCGGCAGATGGGTCTTGGCAGGTGGCGCCTTCCACGATGATGTCAAACGCGCCGCCCACCCGGTTTGCATCCACAAAAGATTTTATTTGGCGGAGGTCGTTTGGGCTGGCCTGCGCCGCGCCATCTGGCCCAATGACGCTGGGGATAATTCCATCACACAAAAGGGCGCGGCGCAAAGATTTTTGATGCGGCCACGCGCCCACGCACCAAATGGGCACACCGCCCCCGATGGGCGGCGGCGGCGGAAAAAAATCGCACGGGCGGGTGGTGTAATGCTTGCCCGCAAACTCAAATGGCTGGCCGCGCCACAACCCGCGCATGATCGCCAGCGATTCATCCAGTCGCTCGGCGCGGGTTTTGCGGTCGGTGATCTCGCCAAAGGCTGCCCAGCCGGTGTCTGGCGCGCCCAAACCGGTGGAGAGAATCAATCGCCCGCCGCTCAGGTTGTGCAGGGTGGCGGCCTTGCCCGCCACATCCCAGGGGCGCATGCGCGAGAACGGCGAGAGCATCGTCCCCAGTTTGATGCGCTCGGTTTGCATGGCGGCGGCGGTCAGGCTGACCCAGGCGTCAATGCCCCAGACCGGCTCCCAGACGAAGAAGCCAGCCCAGCCGTTTTGCTCGGCTTCGCGGGCAAAATTTGCGGCTGTTCGCGCATCGCCAAGGGGAAGGACAAAACCGTATTTCATAAAATAATTACGAATTACAAATTACGAATTACGAATTAGAACTGGATTTACGCAATCCGTTAACCTCGCAGGTTGGCCTGCACAATTTTGAAAAACCGAGACTTTGCGGGCCAACCTGCGAGGTTTTAATCATGGGCAAGTTCAGTTCTTAAATAAAAATGTGTTTTCCATCACGCCATCCAAAAGCGAGTAAATGGAGCAGCCCATGCGCTGCTCAAACTCTTTTTGAATATCCAAATACCCTTTCCATTTTGCCGGTGTGTATTCGTTCAAAAATGCCGCGCCGTACCGAATGACCACATCCACCATCCGCTTTTCCATCAGCCAGTAGCCCGTGCTGGTAGAAATCGCATCGCACAAAATGATGAGTTTGTCGTAGTCATCAAACTCTGTGTTCTGGATGAACTCGTCCACCACGCGCGTTTCCTGCTCGTTGCAATCCCACGATCCAGATTTTGCGGCGGGCGTTCGCGCCGAAAATGAATGTGTGAGGCACACCCGCGCCACATCCGGCCAGCCTTGTTCCAGCATAAACACATAGCCCGCGTAAATGTGATGTTGCGCGGTCACGCCTTCGCGGCGGCCAATATCGTGCAGCAAACCCAGGGTGTAAGCCACATCGGCATTCATGGGCGGGCAACGCCGGGCGATGGCGCTTGCGGCCTGCGCCACGTACCGCGAGTGCGCCACCCACGGGCCGGGGTTCATTTGCTCGGCCTCGCGCACATACGCCTCGGCTTGCTCAAGGCTGGGGATGTTTTTCATGGCTTGACAAGAAATAAGAAACAAAGAACTGGACTTACGCAAAAACTCCCTTTAACGCGGGGAATGGCGCGGTAGGGGCGAGGCATACCTCGCCCCTCCGCCTAAACCTTCGGTTTATTTCTTCATTTTGCAAGCGTCCCCAACCGCTTTGCCGCTTCCTCCAGCGTCTCATCTTTTTTGCAAAAGGCAAACCGAACCATATCGCGATGGCCGTCTTTATCGGCATAAAACGCCGAGCACGGAACGCACGCCACGCCATACTCCTTCACCAGCCGCGCGGCAAATTGCATATCGTCCTCATCGCCTTTGCGCAGTTTGCCAAAGCGGGTGATGATGTAATACGTGCCCTCCGGCTCAATCACCTCAAAGCCCACCTCGCGCAGAACGCCCACCAAGAAGTTGCGCTTGCGGGTGTAATCGGCCTTGAGCTGGGCGTAATAATCGTCGCCCAGGTTGAGCATGGCGACCGCGGCCTCTTGCATGGGCGCGGGGGCGCACACGGTCATGTATTCGTGCGCCTTGCGAATGTTAAATGTAATCTCTGGCGAGGCCACGCAGTAGCCCAGCCGCCAGCCGGTCACGCTAAAGGTTTTGCTCATCCCGCCAATCGTCACCGTGCGCCCGGCCATGCCCGGCAACGTCGCCATTGGGATGTGCGCGTGGTGGTCATAGGTGATGAATTCGTAAATTTCGTCGGTGATGGCGATCACATTGTGCTGGATGCACAACTCGGCCACAAACTGCAATTCATCGCGGGTGAACACTTTGCCGGTTGGGTTGCCGGGGGTGTTGATGATGATCGCCCGCGTTTTGGCGTTNNTGAACGCCCGCCGCAGCTCGTCCCGGTCCAGCTCCCATCCGCCTGCGCCAGAAAAATTGGGATGCAACGAAACATAGCGCGGGGTTGCGCCGCACAAAATGGCTTGCGGGCCATAGGTTTCGTAAAACGGCTCAAAGATGATGACCTCATCGCCCGCGGTGACGGTGGAGAGCAACGCGGCCAGCGAGGCTTCGGTTGCGCCGCAGCACACGGTCAGCTCGCGGTCGGGGTCAACGCTCATGGCGTATTTGGCGCAGTAAAAGCTGCTCAGCGCATCGCGCAGGTTTTTTGCGCCGCTGGTGATGGCGTACTGGTTGAGGTCGGCGTTAACGGCCCGCACGGCGGCTTGCTTCACCGCTTCTGGCGCGGGCCAGTCTGGGAACCCCTGCGAGAGGTTGACCGCGCCGTATTGCCGCGCCATGCCGGTCATGAGCGGGAAGATGGAATCTGGAAAGCGTTGGATCATGTTAGTGGCTGGTTGCTAGTGGCTGGTTGCTGGTTGTCGTCTTGTGCTTGAATATGGCGTAGGGCAAAAAATAACCCCGCCAAAAACGCGGTTGACACGGCGAAATAGACAAAGTTAAAGGGCTGACCCGCAAAGAATTTGTCAAAAATATACATCCGTAAAAAGAGGACAAAGTTTAACCCGGCCAAAATGTTAAACAGGATAGGTGAACTGGTTTGGAGTAAAACAGCCGAAAAGATAAACAAGCCGAGCCAATTAAACAAACTGCCGTGATGGATGAGCGTTTGCCCGGGGCCAAACATCAAAATAATCCAGACCGCGCTTCCCAGCAGGGTGGCCACAAACAACCGCCACGCATCTTTTTTGAGAGATCGAAACCGCGACAAAACCCATCCGCCAAAAGAAAACCAAAGCGACAAAAACCACATGGAGTAGGCGGTGTAAAAGAAAGAGGTGTCTAAAAGCTGCTTAAAGCCAGATGGATTTTTTAGCGCCGCGCTCAGATCCGAAAAGAAAAGGTCTTCTCTGGAGAAAATATTTTGAAGGCTTAGCAGGCGGCCATTGAGCCAATCTAACAAGGTGATTTTGCTGTAAGCCCGAAGAATGTCATCCAACAAAGGCGTCTGGCTGGGGACGGTCGCCCCGGCAAGGTGCATCTTCATCAAAAAGGCGTAATTTGGATCCACCGCCATGCTGAAATATTGCCACGGCCCCATGAAGACAAGAAGCCCCGTGCTGGCCACGGCCACTTCTTTAGCAAACTGCAAGACGCTGATTTTTAGAAACCGATCCAGCAGGTAAAAAAGCGCGATCCCAGCCAGGGCAAAAAATGACCCGCCGTGAGACATCATGGCCAGCCCCGCCGCGCAGCCCGCGCCAAACAATGATCTGACAGAAGCGCGCGAATCTTCTGGGGGAAACAGCAACAAGAAAAACAAAATAATGTAAGCCGCGGCGGTGAGTTTGGGCCACACAAACAAGGTGTGCATCGCCATCAAACTTGAGGCGCACAGCGCGAACATCACAACCGCGCGGTTGGCGCGGGCGTGGGTGATTCGGACAAGCAAAACCCACGCGGGCAGCAACACCAGCCCCTGAAAGATGGAGGAAACGATTTGATAAACAAATCCGTTGCCGGGGGCGATGGGATAAAACAACAACACCGCGCCGCTTTGCAAGGGCGGTCGGTCAGAGGTGAGCCAATCGCCAATGAGCGGGCGCTTGACGCCGCCGTTCCAAATATCATCGGCCACCAATTTGGGCAGCCAGTTGTCCACCGGCATATCGCGCCATCGGCCTGCGGATATGCTCCACGATGTTTCTGAGAACGTGTTTGAATCTACGCCTTGCAAGAAGGGGTAATACCCAATAAAAATAACCAGAGCGGTGAAAATAAAAACTGGCAAAAGCAGCCAGATGGCGCGTTTTAGCTCGGCAAATTTCTTTTTTCGGATGAGCGAGGCCAGCAAAAACAAAACGCCCGCCATTAGCAGCGCCGAGAACGCGCCGCCGACCAGCGACTTGCCCCATGCATAGACGTAAAACGCGGCGTAGGCGGCGCTCCCAATGCAAATCATAAACGCGGCGATGGCTTGCGCGGCGGGCAAACGCGCCAAAAACCAAGCCAGCGTGATGACGAGGATAAAGCACACCAACAGCCCAAATAAAAACGCCCACGCCATTTGGTGGCCCGCCAGCCAAAGCAGTTGGTGGCTCTCGGTGTAAACCGACCCCAGCCCCACCCATCCCAAAAGGGCAGGCGAGTTATCCTCGGCCACCAGCTTGATTTGTTTGCCGCGCATGGCGGGCGGCACCAGTTCGGACTGAATTTGCCCTTCGCCGCTGTTTTCCAGCGTTATCTTTTGTTTTTCTCCGGTCTCGGCGACAAAGTAAAAACCCGTAGTAGGCAGGGTGTATCCCACGTGAGAAAAGGCGACCGCATTCCCCGCCAGAAAATACGGGGTCTCTATGTTTCCGATAAATGCGTCACCGCCAGCGCAATAAGTGATCATGCGCCCATCGTTGTAATGTTGTTTGATGTAAACGGGATTTTCTTCGCTGCAGCCACCCACCACCTGGATGGATGATGTTGGGCCAACGGCAGTCAATAGCGCCATCAGCCCCATCAAAAAGAGGGCAGCCGTAAGAGCGAAACGCTTTGCGGTGGGGCGGCTCCAAACAGCCATCAGACCTCTTGCGCGAGGTGTCTTGCTCATCCCTTATGCAACTCCTGTTCGATTTTTTTTAACATTTTTAGCCTTGAGAGCGATGTGCCTTTGCCTTTGCGCCCAAGGGTGACAAAAAATTCAAGCCCTTTCGTATCAAAAAAATCAACCTCTTGAAAAGGAATAAACCCAAGGTCAAACAAGTCCTGGATCAATACCCTGAAGGAGTGCGGCACAAAACACCAGGCGTGCATATCCACATACTGGCCTGTTTGCTGAATAATCTGCATCACTTGTCTGGCGTCTTCAAGCGAGTGGGCAAATGAAAATGCGCCGGTGTATAGCCCTCTCCAGCCGATTGATTCTCCCTTCTTCACTGCATTCAAATAATATTCCACGGCTGTTCCGGGTGTGTGAATTGTGTTTTTAAGAAGATGACTGTCTATGATTTTTGAGATTCCGGTGAGCGGGCGAAAATGGTCAAAGCAGTAGCGCTTGTCTGGCACCGCCAGCGAAATAACGCCATCGTCTTTCAGCACCGCATCACAATCATTCAGAAACCCAATCAAATCTGGCGTGTGCTCAATTACATGCGAGGCGATGATCCAATCGTAATATTTTTTGTGGCCGGTTAGTTGCGCGTAGCTTTCGCCATTCCAGACAAAATCCACATCCTCAATATTGTCCAAATTTACGGGATGGCCGGTGTATTTTGCAATCAGACCGGCGCGGTCGGTGTAATCTACGATGTGAACGCTGAACCCCTCTTTTTTTGGCGCAACTGGGTTATAGCTGGGCCCAATTTCCATCCCCTGGCCTTTGCTATTAATGTGCCGCAACATTTTTTCTTTTCGGTTCATCGTTTTTTCTTGTCTGGATTCAGGCAAAACAGAGACGCAAAATTTTGCGTCTCTGCCCAGTGTCTCTCAAATCTTCATCCCACTTACCCTTTCACCACCTGCCCGCCTTTCATCACAACGGCGATGTTGGCATTATCCTCCAACGAGCGGATGTCTTTGAGCGGGTCTGCGCGCGTGATGACCACATCGGCCAACTTGCCAACTTGCAGCGTGCCCACGCGGTCACCCCAGCCCAGACATTCCGCGGCCACTTTGGTCGTCGCCACAATCGCCTGCATGGGCGTCATGCCGATGTTGCACATCAAGCCCAACTCGCGCAGGTTTGTGCCGTGCGGCATCACGCCCGCGTCTGTGCCCATGGCAATTTTCACCCCCGCGCGGAAGGCTTTGGCGATGCTCTCGCTGTGCGCCTCAATCACCTCGCGCGATTTGCGGATGCCATACTCCGGCATCCCGCCTTTCTCGCCTGCCTCCAGCACAGCCAGCGGCGCAAGCAAGGTTGGCACAAGGAACGTGCCGCGCTCAATCATCAACTCAATCACTTCGTCATCCAAATAAATTCCGTGTTCGATGGAATGAATCCCGGCGCGAACCGCGTTCTTGATGCCCTCCAGCCCCTGCGCGTGCGCCATCACTTTGATGCCGCGCCGATACGCCGCCTCGCGCACGATCACGTCCAATTCCTCCGGCGAAAATTGCGTAAACTCCGGGTGGTCGGTTGGGCTGAGCACGCCGCCGGTGCTGCAAATTTTGATGACCTCCGCGCCAGCGCGAAGCACCTCGCGCACTTTCTTGCGCACTTCCTCAACACCATCGCAAGTGCCATCAGGAAAACCCGGGTAAGGCAAAAACAAATCAAACTCGCGCCCGCTGCGCATCCAGCCATCGGCGTGGCCGCCGGTGATGCTGAGCACGCTGATGCTGATTTGCATGCGCGGGCCGAGGACAACGCCATCATCCGCGGCCTGCTTCACGCCCGGGTCGGCCCCGCCCGCGTCGCGCACGGTGGTGATGCCCGCGTTGATCGTGTTGCGCATGTATTTCGTCGCGTTAAAAAATTTCATGGAAAACGGGGTGGTCATATCGCGGGCAATATTCACGCCCTCCAGCATCAAATGCACGTGTGTGTCAATAAAGCCCGGCAAAATAAACCCGCCTTTTGCGTCCATGTGTTTGATGTCGCCCGCAGGCAAGCGAATCTCGTTCTCGTGGCCGATGGCGCGGATGTGGTCGCCCTCCACCAGAACCGCCGCGTTTGCGAGTGGCGCAGCGCCTGTGCCGTCAATAAGTGTGCCGTTTTTGATGAGGATGTGAGACATGATGAGATAAGTGTACCCCCAGCGGGGTTGGGCATCAGGGATACCGAATGTGCGCTGGTGGCCGCCATCCCCGCTTTCGCGAGGAGGACGTGGATAAATCCGGCGGCGGCAACATGCGCACATCTAATCAGAGCGACTTTGTGTAATTGAAAAACAGTTTCTTAGGATTTTATCCGCTGCCGGTGGAACGCCACCACACTGGGCTTATGCGGAGACGCAGAGCAATTCTTTGTTTTCTCCGCGTCTCTGCGCCTCCGCGGTGAAAGAGAAGAGTTTGTCTTTCAAATGCCCGCCCACCAGTTTGGGGTGAACGCGCCCCAAACACAAAACACAAGCGCTCACCCTGCTAACATTGGGGCCATGTCATTAGCAACCGGCATCGTCGGACTTCCAAACGTGGGCAAGTCCACGATTTTTAACGCACTTACCGCCGCGGGCGCGCTCGCGGCCAACTATCCTTTTGCAACGATTGAACCCAACACGGGCATGGTGGCCGTGCCCGACCCGCGCCTGCGCGAGATTGAGAAGCTCATCAAGACCGAGAAAATCATCCCCGCCATGATTGAGGTGGTGGATATTGCCGGCCTTGTGGCGGGCGCGTCGCAAGGTGAAGGGCTGGGCAACAAATTTCTGGGCCACATCCGCGAGGTGGACGCCATTTTGCACGTGGTGCGCTGTTTTGAAAACGCCGATGTGGTGCATGTGGCGGGCGAGGTGGACCCCATCCGTGATATTGAAATTGTGAACCTTGAGCTGGTTCTATCTGACCTGGATAGCGCGGAGAAACAACTGGAAAAGCTCAAGCGCACCGCCGCGCAGAAAGATGCAGACGCGGCGGCCAAGGTTCCCATCTTGGAGCCGATTGTGGCCGCGCTGAAAGAAGGCCACAGCGCCCGCAGCGCCATGCTGGCGCATCACATGGACGCGAACG